>Ga0193743_1000879_pt1 | contig 23294 bp, 22 predicted proteins | sample L2c2metaG_FD_143038 | JGI IMG/M metagenome (GOLD analysis project Ga0193743, IMG submission 143038) | Soil microbial communities from a riparian zone of the East river system, Colorado, United States - L2c2 | ecosystem: Environmental > Terrestrial > Soil > Riparian zone | place: USA: East River... | reverse complement strand
GCGATGTCGTGAACGGCCAGATTTCCGGGCGGCCGACGATGCGCAATGGGTTGCGCGGAAATAACCAGGGTGCAGCAAGTGAGATGCCGATTACCGCGATGACCAGGACGAATCCCACCAGCGCCGCACGGTTGCGGGCAAAGCGGCGGGCGAAATCGATGGCAAGGGTGAGCATGCGCTACCTCACCCGAATGCGCGGATCGAGCCGCATATAGAGCAGGTCGACGGTTGCGTTGCAGACCGCCACCAGCAGCGAGCCCAGCACGAGGACCCCGAGCACCATCGGGAAATTGCGGCTCATCACGCTGTCGAACAGCAGGCTGCCGATGCCGGGCCAGCTGAACACGGCCTCGATGACAACGCTGCCCCCGAGCATGGTGCCGAGTTGCAGGCCGAGCAGCGTGATGATCGGCAGCAGCGCGTTGCGCATCACATGGGAGAGCACGACACGGCCAGAGGACAAGCCCTTGGCGCGCGCAGTACGAACGAAGTCGAGTCGGAACACCTCCAGCATCGACGCGCGCATCACTCGCGCATAGGTCGCGGCATAGAACAGGCCGAGCGCCGTGGCGGGGAGAACCAGATGATGCATCACGTCGAGCGCGTCTGCGAACGCGCCGTGGTCAGAGCCGATCGTGCGCATGCCGCCGACCGGAAACCAGCCGAGTTTCACCGCGAACAGCACCGTCATCATGATGCCGAGCCAGAAGCTCGGCGCGGCGAAGAAGAATACCGCGCCTAGCGAGATCAGGTTGTCCCAGAGGGTATTGACCTTGACCGAAGATTGCACGCCTGCGGTGATACCGACCAGGAGCGCAATCGCCATCGATGCCAGCATCAGGATCACGGTGGCCGGCAATTGCTCCAAAATCACGTCGAGCACCGGCGCATTCTGCCGATACGAGAAACCAAGGTCGAGCCGCATCACAGACCAGATATACTTCGCAAGCTGCACCCAAGTCGGCTGATCGACGCCGTAGGTGTGGCGCAGCTGATCCAGCATCTTGGGATCGGTAACCTGCTGCTCCGACGTCATGACATCGAACAAGCTGCCCGGCGCGAGATGGATCAGCACGAAGTTGAGCACGATCACCGCGAAGATCAGCGGAATGATCTGGGCAAGGCGGCGAACGACGATGCGACGCACGTTTGTCCTCCGCTCAGCGATCGAGCCAGATTTCGGCCCAGCTTTCGCCCATGAAGTCCGCCGTCGTGGAGTGATTACGGACATCAGTGCGGGCAATCGTCACCGGCCCGAGATCGACCATCGGAAGGATCGGCGCCTCAATGCTGGCGAGACGGTCGAAATCCTTTGCCAGCGCGATGCGCTTCGGCTCATCGGTCTCGACCGTCATTTTAGCTACAATCTCGTCGAGCTTCGGGTTGGAATAGCCGGTAGCGTTGCGGAACGCGGCGCCTTTGACGATGCCGTCGGTCGTATAATATTGCGTGGTGCTCGGGATCAGCTCGATGCTACCGGAATTGTTGGATATCGCGACATCATAGTCGTAGTCGGTGTAGATGCGCTTGAGTGACGTAGCCCGATCGGGCACCGACAGATCAACCGTGATGTCGAGATCCTCGAAGGCCTGCTTGACGTACTGGCCCATCTTGACGTTCTCCTCGAACCAGCCAGCCGACACCAGGCTGAGTTTGAACCGGGAGCCGCTCTTCACCGGATAGCCCGCGGCATCGAGCATCGCGGCCGCCTTCTTGACGTCGAACGGATAGTCCTGGACTTCCTTGGTGAAGAAAATCGAATTGGACGTGTGAACGGCGCCGATCGAGGGGCTGGCGCTTCCGAAGAAGATCGTATCGGAGATAAACTGCCGGTCGATCGCATGCATCAGGGCCTGGCGCACCTCACGCTTCTTGAAAATCTCGCGACGCTGATTGAATTCGACGGTCGCAACCCAGGCCGAGTTGGAATAGCCCTTGGTCTCGGCTACGATCTTGCCACCCTTGGTGAGGCGCGCGATGTCGGGTATCGGGATCGGGTTGAATGTTCCGATATCCAGCTGGCCTGCCTCGAACGCGGCCGCGCGCGAAGCCGGATCGCGCCACCAGCGGATCACCAGACGATCGAGGTAAGGCAATCCGGGATTCCAGTAACTTTCGTTGCGCAGGTATTCGACGTGGCTGCCGCGAACCCACTCCTTGACCTTGAACGGACCGGTGCCGATCGGGGTGTTGTTGATCGGATTGGTGATGATATTGCTTCCCGCATAGACATGCTTTGGGATCACCAGGCCCGACTTGCCGGCAAGAACCGACTTGAGAAAGAACTCGGGAACCGGCGACTTGAACTTCAGCACCACAGTTAGCGGATCGACCGCCTCTGCGCTTTCCAGCGCGCCAAGCGATACGCCCGCCGAGATCGGTTTCCAGTAGTCCATCGCGCAGAACACAACGTCGTCTGCGGTAAACGGCTTGCCGTCATGCCAGGTGACCTTGTCGCGCAGCTTGATGGTATAGCTGCGAAAGTCCTCGGCAGGTTTGATGTCGAGGGCCAGCACCGGCTCGAATTTGAGATCGACGGTCAGCCGCAGCAGCCGCTCGTGCACCTTGGTGGAGGTGAAATACGGGCTTGATCCGCCACCGCCGGGGACGAACAGCGCTTGCGGCTCGAAGCCACCCCAGGTGGCGGTCAGTGTGCCGCCGGGTTTCGGAGCCGTCGCTGCAGCGGCGGAGCCGACAAAGCGCGATGCGAGCGCAGCGCCCGCAGTCGTCATCAGAAATTCACGTCTCGAAAACCTGCTCATCGCTTTTCCCTCATTGCCAATGCATCGAACCGGTCCTCGTCGTGGCGTTATCCGTCCCTGCGATCTGTTATTTTGCGTCCAGCGTCGAATAGGTGCCGCGCCCGATCGCGAGCAGCGCACCCTTTTCATCGAACACATCGACATCGGCGACGCCGACGCTCTTGCCCGCGCGGCGCACCCGCGACACCGCTATCAGCGCGGTGTCGACCGCGGGCCTGAGATAATCGACACGGAAGTTCACCGTTGGCAGTCCTCGACCCACCATCATGCCGACGGCAAAGTCGCCAACGGTGTCGATCACCGATGCGATGACGCCGCCGTGCCACTGCTTCGAACCCGGGCGGCGCTCGAATTCCGACCGCATCGGCGATCGCATGGTGATTTCCTGTTTGACCGGATCGGCCGTTACGACGGTAAGGCCGAGAAACAGGTTGAACGGCGAAACATCCAGCATCCTTTGAATTTCAGCCGCGGTCAGCGGCGTGACGATGGGCTTGCTCACGGCGCCACCACGACTTTGCCGAACACGGCACGATCCTCGATGACACGCACGGCCTCGCTCGCCTGCTCGAGTGGATAGACCTTGTCGATCAGGACCTGGAGCTTGCCGGCCTCGACGAGGTCGAACAATTTGATGATGTCGTCGCGCTCCCAGCCGTTGGAGCCGAGGATTTGAAGCTCGAACGTCCAGATGAAACGCAGATCTTCGGTGGGCGAGTAGCCCGCGGTGGCGCCGCAGGTCAGAATACGGCCGCCGAGCTTGAGGCAACGCAGCGACTTCACCCAGGTGTCGCCGCCGGTGAAATTGACGACGACGTCGACGCCGCCGCCTTCGACGAAACGTCGACGATGCGGTTTGCCGTGACGCTCGAACACCGTCTTCATGAAATCGTTTTGGGTGTAGAGGATGATTTCGTCGGCGCCGAGTTCGCTAAGGCGTTTTCCCTTCTCTTCGCTGCCGGCGCAGGCGATGACATAGGCGCCGGCCAGTTTCGCCAGTTGCACGCAGCACACACCGACGCCGCCGCTGGCGCCGAGAATCAGTACTTTCTCACCGGCCTTGATCTTTCCGATCGAATTCATCATGCGGATCGCGGTGCCATAGGCTACCGGCAGCGCCGCAGCCTGCTCGAAACTGACCGCGTCAGGAATCTTCACCAATTGATGCGCCTTGGCGCGACAGAATTCGGCAAGACCGCCGTCCTGGGTCTCACCCATCAGGCCGCCCTCGACGCGGTTGACCGGATCAATCAGAACGCGGTCGCCGATTTTCCAGCCCTTTACACCGCTGCCGATCTCGGCGATCTCCCCGACAACGTCGAGCCCGATGATGACCGGCAACGGCACCTTGATGCCGGGCATGCCGCGACGGGTGAAGACGTCGTGATAATTGATCGACGAAGCTTTGACTCGCACGACAACGTCACCCTCCCCCGCCGTCGGGGTTGGATAATCGGTGACGTATTGCAGTTTCTCGTTGCCGCCATGTTCGTGAAGGACCAACGCTCGCATGTTCTGTTTCGCTCCGTTTGTTAGGCGGCGGCCCTGAGGGACCAGTTCGCCATGCCCTCCACCGCCTGCTGGGTAATCGAGATCGCTTGCTGGGTGGTGCCTTCGCGCCAATGCGACGACGCCGGCACGAAGCAGTCGTGCAGATCGGCTTTCAGCAGCCGCACCCGCTCGCTGTCCTTTTCCGCCTTGAACTTCAGCCAGAGATCGAGCTGCAGCGCGCGACGGACGTTGATGCCGCGGGTTCCGAATTCGATCACCGCGCCGACCATCGGCCGGCCTGCGAGAAATCTGGTCAGGCCGTGAAACACCAGCCCCTGGTAATTGGGGCGAACCAAGCTGTGCGGCTTCTGGCCGACAATTCGATCGCGGCCCCACCAGCGCACCGCCTCGGCATGCAGCGGACCGCCTTCATCGTTGAAACAAAGGAAGAAGGATTCGCCCCAGTCACCGATCCCGGTATGCCAGTCGATGAAGCCTAAGCGTTCGGCAGTGCCGAGATGATCGCCGACGATGGCTTCGAGGGTGAGATTGGACCATTCGCGCTGCCTACCGCCAAAGTTCGTGCCCTGCGGGAAATCATATTGCCCGCGGGCCTGGACATCGAACAGCTTGTCGGGACCGTGCGCATCGCTGAAGGCGGCGACGGCATCGGTGTAGGCTGCCAAAGCGGAGGGCGTCCACTCATCCGGTATCAGATGCGGATAGAGCGCGGCGTAACCGGGATTGGCCGAATAGGGCGCGGCGTGATCGACGAAATTGCGGTTGAGATCGACATTATTTTCGGTGGTTCGCGTGCCGTGCGCAAAGCCGAAAGGATTGAGCGCATGCACCAGCAACACCGAAACGTTGTTGGGCAGGCTGCGGGCGAAGCCGCTGCGCATCCAGCCGATCTGGGCGGCCGAGCCGCTCAGGCCTTCGAGTCCGTGAGTGCCGCTGACCACAACGAGCTGCGACGGCGCGCCGACATCGCCGAGTCGCGCCACGTCGATGAACAATTCCTGCCCATCCGGCCCGGTCGCCGTCGGATGCCGGTATTCCGACAGCATGCAGCCGAGATCGTTGGCGGTGGCCCGGAACTTGGTCCGGGCACCCGCATAGTCCAGCGCAAAGCTTTGCGTAAAATCGTTCATCATGACGCGGTGAACCCCAGCGCGACATTGGCGGCATCCGCGTGCGACACGATGATGCCGCCGGCGTAAGGCCTGTATGCAATGCCAGCCGCGTCGAACAGCGCGCGCGGCGTGGCGAGCGAAGCCACCTTGAACGTCAGCGCAACCATGCGATCCGAGCCATCTTCGCTGACAAGTGCGGCACCGGCATAACGCTCCGCAATCGCTGCAGGCTCCAGCACCAGCACCTTCGCCGCGCCGGCGCTGAACGAGACGCCACCTTGAATCGGCGTCAGCAGATCGGGACCGAATATCTGATCATAAACTGCAGCGGTGCGGGTCGGCTCGTGCGAAGCGACGGCGAATTCAACGATGTCGGTGACGCCGTTCGGATGCGACTGCCATTCCAGGCGGTACACCAACTCGGGCGTATCGTGGTGGCAGAAGAAGGTGCGACCGTTCTGCACGACGTCACCACCAACGCGGATCACCTTGAAGCGCGCATCCTGCGCCCCGCCCGGCAGCGCCACCGGCCGCGCGAAACTCATGGGCTCCATCACCGGAACGCCGCGCTCTTTCAATCTCGAATAAACCAGATCGGCGTCGACCGACTTGAAGACGAGGCCCGTCAGCCCGGCGGGATGCGCCCACAGATCGGCACGCATGGTCTCGCGTCCCGGCAGATAACCGAGAAGCTCGAGATAATTGCTGCCGAAGATCGCGAGATTGTTGCTCGAGCCCAGCGTGTGGTGGCCGCGCTCGGTGAGCTGAAAACCGAGACGGACAAATTGCGCGGCGGCCTCGTCGAGCTTGCCCATCACATTGATGACGGCGTGATCGAGAACTGGCCGAAACGACGCGTTGGCAGCAGCCAAACCACTCATACGCTTAAACCCTTATCGCTGCACAAGAAATAACTTAGCAAGATCGATGCCATCTGATGGTCTGCGCTACGCGGCACGCGGGCGCGGCGTTCCCTTCGCCATCGAAAAATCGATTGCGGCGTCGGCGTGCAGCAACGTGGAATCGAACACCGGCAGATCGATGTGCTCGGGACCAATCAGCAGACATATCTCGGTGCAACCGAGGATGACACTGTCGGCGCCCTGCGCCCTTCCGCGCGCAATCGCGTCGAGATAAAGTTTCCGCGACTTTTCGCTGACGATGCCCTGGCACAATTCATCGAAAATGATGTCGTGAATGACGGGACGATCGCTGGCATCGGGAATCACAGGATCGAGCCCGAAACCATCGCGCAGCCTGGCGACGTAGAAGTCCTGTTCCATGGTGTAGCGCGTCGCGAGCAGCAGCGGCCGCTTCAGGCCGACGCCCTTGACCGCCCTGGCGGTGACATCTGCGATATGCAGCAGCGGGATCGAGACCGCCTGCTGCACCTTGTCGGCCAGCTTGTGCATCGTATTGGTGCAGATCAGCAGACAGCCGGCGCCTCCTTCTTCTAAGGCGCGCGCAATATCTGCAAGTATCTGGCATGCCTCATCCCAGCGCCCCTGCTTTTGCAAGCTGACGATCGCATCAAAGTCGACCGATCGCATCAGGATATCTGCCGAATGAAGACCACCGAGACGGGTGCGGACCTGCTCATTCAAGCGTCGATAATAAACAGCCGTACTTTCCCAGCTCATTCCGCCAATCAACCCAATCGTCTGCATGCTGCCGCTCGCTCCGTCCGGACATTTCTGCCTGATACGAAAATAGCAGCGAGATCGCGCAATCCGATTGCGGATCGGCATCAAGATAGACGGTTTGTCTGAGAATAAACTCCATAGTTGGGGCGATGCGCGGAATAGGATTTCAATAATTGGACTCGCGCCGCGACTGGCATGCTCTTCGGGCATATCGGCCAGCGTGGGGCCAAAACGACCCTCGAACATCGGCGCCTACGCTGATACTGAAGTCCGTTGAGTTCAGCGCCTGCTTGGTGCACACCAAAGTCGGAGTGCATACGCGGTGACCTTCGGCCGCGAACGCTGAAGATCGGTATTAGAGGGCCAAGGGACTGCGGTAGAGTTAGCCCATCCCAGACCAACTTTGACCCATGCCGCCAAGCCGCAGCATGTGCCACGCGAGCGCAGGGTTGCTGGAGGTCACTGGCTTTCCAAGTTGAGTCTCAACCGCGTTCCACGAGAGGCGTTCCGATTAGCGCGCGGTGAAGCCTCCATCAACCGGAAGAGCGATACCGGTCACAAACGAGGCATCGTCAGACGCCAGCCACAGCACGGCATGAGCGACCTCCTCTGCCTTGCACAGCCGTCCCATCGGGACTGATGCGAGCAAGCGTTCTTGATTGGCGGCGGCTTCGACCGGGTCTCCCGAACGGCCCGTGAATCCCATCTTCATCGGCGTATCGGCAAGCCCGGGGCAGACGACGTTGACCCGCACACCGTCAGCCGCGAAGCGCTGCGCCAGCGACTTCGTCAGCCCCACGACAGCAAACTTCGCCGCTGAATAGACGGGACTGAACATCGAGCCGACAAGGCCCGATACCGACGCGGTAAAAACAAGGGAGCCGCCGCCCCGTTTGCGCATGTGCTTGATCACTTCCCCCGCTGCCAATGTGGCGGAGGTGACGTTCAACGCCATCGCCATTTCGTAAGCCACCAGGTCGAGATCCTCGACTCCGGCGGGGCCAGGCGTACCGGCATGCGCCCACAGCACGTCGATCCCACCGAGCAGAGCGGCCGCATCGTTCACCGACCGCCGCGCCTCCTCCGGCCGGGATAGATCGGCCTGGATTGTCTCGATAGCCTGCCCCCTGACTTTCATGTCCGCGGAGAGCTTGGCGAGAGCGTCGGCGTTGACATCGATGGCAACGATCCGCGCCCCTTCGCTTAGAAACAGTTCAACGCCGGCGCGTCCCATTCCTGACGCGGCGGCTGTAACCACCGCAAGCTTGTTTGCGAGACGCATGATTTTGTTTCCTGTTTTGGGCGGTCAGTGGACACAGGCATCTGGAAGCACCCGTGGCGCTCGTCACACGTTTATTTGACGAGTGGGCAGTTGCCTTCCTTCAGTGGCCGGAACGCTTCGGCCGCCGGAATCGTCGAGATAACTTTGTAGTAGTCGAACGGCTTCTTTGATTCGGCGGGCGTCTTGACTTCCACGAGCATCATGTCGTGAACAACGCGACCGTCTTCCCGCAGCGACGTTTTGCCGAATAGCGGGTCTTCGAAAGTCCCCATCTCGCGCATTGTCCTGACGACCGCAACGCCATCCTTCGGCGACCCAACCTTTGCGACGGCCATCAGATAGGCCAGCGCGGCCGAATAAGCGCCCGCCTGGTTCATTGAAGGATATCGCCCCTTGTTGCGGGTCGCGAAGCGTTCCCCAAAGCTCCGCGTCTTTTCGTTGAGGTCCCAATAGAAGGCCGTCGTCAATTGCAGGCCTTGCGCCGTCTTCAAGCCGAGCGAGTGGATGTCGGAAATGAAGAGCAGCATCCCTGCGAGTTTCTGCCCGCCCTGAATGATGCCGAATTCCGACGCCTGCTTGATCGCCTTGATCGTATCGCCGCCGGCGTTGGCGAGCGCGATAATCTCGGCGCGTGACGCCTGCGCTTGAAGAAGATAGGACGCAAAGTCATTCGAGTCGCTCGGATGCTTGACGCTGCCGACGACCTTTCCACCATTGGCATTGACCACCGCCGATGCGTCTCGCTCAAGGGAATGCCCGAGGGCGAAGTCGGCCGTGATGAAGAACCAGCTCTTGCCGCCCCCCTTGGTGATAGCATCCGCCGTGCCGTGCGACAGCGCCCAGGTGTCGTAGGTCCAGTGGACGGAATTTGGTGTGCAAGCCTTGCCCGTCAGGTCCGACGTACCCGACGCTGTGAATAGCGCGACCTTGTTCAGTTCCTGGACAAGCGGAGCGATCGCCAGCGAGATTGCGCTCGTGGGCAAGTCGACCAGCGCATCGACACCTTCGGAATCAAACCATTTGCGCGCGATGCCGCGGGCCACATCCGGCTTGTTCTGTGCGTCGCCCGAGATCACCTCGATCTTGAATTTGTCGGACCCCGGCAGCTTGTTGAAGTCCTCGACCGCCATCCGGGTCGCCTCGGCGGCGCCCATTCCCCCGATATCGGAGAAGATGCCTGACATGTCCGCGAGCACACCAAGTTTGACGGGAGTTTGAGCGGAAACGATCGGCGCTGACACCAAATACGAAGCTACAGCCACAGCAAACAGGATGCTCTTCCCGGACGTCATTCGATCTCTCCCTGTTCATCCCGAATGGCTGTCGGCGGCTGCGCGACCGAATTCGGAAATTCTTGTTTATGAATTTACAAGACATGTATATGAATTTTCTGTCAAGTGGGCCGTTACCGTTCGGTCCTTCATGCCTCAGCACGATTGGAAGGACATTGGCCGCCGCTGCATGTGATCATTGCGGCTGGTTTGCTACGAGAACGGCAAAGCGGGTCTGCGCCCTCGGCTGACGCCGGCCGCGGGCGACAAAAATGCAGGATGAAAATGCTGGTTAGACAGGCTGCCAATGTTCTCGAACTGCTGGAATATTTCGCTCGCCGTAAGCGGCCCGCGACGCTGGCCGAGATATCTGACGATCTCGGCTGGCCACGTTCCAGCACCTTCAACCTGATCGGCACCATCGCCGAGAAGGGGTGGCTTTATGAGCCGCGTGCACGAAGCGGCTATTATCCGAGTCCGCGCTGGTTGACGCTGGCGCAGACCGTCGCTGACGCGGAACCGCTTCCGGAGGCAGTGCATGCACTGGCGACCGAGATTGCGGAGCGAACCGGCGAGACCACGGCGATCGCGGCTCTTGCCGGAACTTTTGCGATTTTCCTGCATGTGGTCGAGTCGACGCAATCAGTCCGTTACTTCGCCCAGGTCGGCGATCGGGTGCCCGTTCACGCGAGTTCGGTAGGCCGAGCCATTCTGGCGCAACGTTCGCCAGAGGAGCGGCAAGCGATCTATCGCAAGATCACGTTCGAGCGGTTTTCCGAAACGACCCCGACGAACATAGAGTCTATCGAGGCAGAACTCCGGCACGCGGCCGCGCGTGGATATCACCAGAGTTCGTCGGAATATATTGCGGACCTGGCAGGTGTGGCGCTGTCGCTCCCACTCAAGTCTCGCCAACTATCTGTCGTCGTCGCCGGTCCAACATCCCGCTGCCTGGAGCGCCGGCCCGCGACGGCCGCAGCAATGCAGGAAGTGCTGCATCGCTTCGCACCCCAACTGCATCGCGATGAGGCCTTATGATGCTTGTCGGAGCGTCGACGATCGGCGACCAGATCGGCTTCGGTCGAGGTCATAATCAGTGCGACCACATGACGCGTAGCGATGAGGCAACACGATCCTATCGCGACGGGGAAGTTGCCCCGGCGGGCAAAAAAAGATTGAGCAGAATGCTGGATGTCATACCTGCCGATGGCGGTGCCCGGCGGCGATCTATTTGAGTTGCCTTGGGCGCATGGCCCGACAGGACACCGGCATGTTCACGATGTCGTAACGTACGCAACCCCATGGCCGCTGAATTAGTTCCTACGTGATATATTATTTCCGGCATACCGCCCCAGACGAACGCGTTGGAGGCTCACATGCGTATCCTTGCGGTGATTGGCGCGCTGGCAATCGTTGTCGGCATCGGCGCAGCGGTATTTTTTTTCGGAGGCTTTTATAATGTCGCGGGAACCGCTGAAGATCCCGGTGTTGTCCGCTGGGCGTTGACCCAGGTGCGTACGGCATCGATCGATCGCAACGCCAATGACCAGCCTCCGGCCTCCATCAACGACCCTGCCAGTGTGCGGGACGGCGCCAAAGCGTTCGCCGCACATGGCTGCGCTACTTGTCATGGCGCACCGGGCGTCAATTGGGCGAAATTCTCGGAAGGACTGCATCCCGATCCGCCGGGTCTAAAAGAAGTCGTCGATCATCGCTCCCCGGCGCAGTTATTTTGGGTGGTAAAGAACGGCATCAACATGACTGGCATGCCCAGCTTCGCGCTGGCCGGAGCCAAGGACGATGAAATCTGGTCGATGGTCGCGTTCCTGAAAAAATTGCCAGGCGTCTCGGAAGCCGACTACCATGCCTGGAGCGCATCTTCCGCAGCGCCTGCGCCGCCGACGGCTGGTAAATAGATTGGCCTCGCCCGTTCACGATCCCTTCGGGCACGCCGAGGTGCAATTCACCGGCACTTGAGGCTTAAGCCGGCCCAACCCGGCGACGACTCCACCAACGATGCCGGCGAGAACCGCCCAATAGGCGTAACGAAAATCCGACGCGACCCCGATGGCAAAGAAGGTCAGCACATAGACGGCGGCCGATCCGCAAACACCAAGGGCGAAGGCGCCCTCTGGCGTTTCGCGTCGTTTCCACGCGAACCCGCACACTATGATGCAAACCAGTAGCCACGAGCCAGCCCGGAACAGCGGCGTCAGCTTGAGCATGTCGTGCAGCGAGACCAGCGCGACGAAAGCCGGTCGATCCGGAAACACGCTCTCCGTCGAGTGCTCGATGTCGGCGAGCCACATCGTGAGATTATTACCGCTGAGGAAATTCCACATGAACGCCGCGCGATGCTGGAGATAGCCTAATGGATGGTGCATGACTGCACGTGCCCAGGCTTCGGTAATCGCCGGCGTTCCGAACAAACCTTTCTCTCGTTCGATTTTGCGCATCACGAAATCGCAAGGCTCAAGCCGCCAATAGATGTCCCACTGGGTCGGTTGGTAGCAGGTGTTCAGGAGCAGCGCGCTCTCGGGCTCGCTCCAGATGACCGGATACTGGTTCTGCTTGGTGAAGTGGCTGATGCCACCGAGGTCGAACACCATGATCGTCTGCAATGGGTGTTGTCGGGTCGCCGCCAGCGCGCCGTAATAGACCACCTGCACCAATGCAAAAAATCCCACCACCGCCGGGACGAACAGGATCGCCGTCCGTTTCAGAGACATTCGAGATGGCCAGGCGATGTACGCGCTGAGAATTGCCGCGGCGATCAGCGCATTTGGACGCAACAGGACGCCGAACGCGCACAGCGCGAGCGCCAGCACTTGCGCCGGTACGCGAAAGCCCGCGCCGCGTTCGGCGGCAGCGAAGGCAATCGCGGCGGCAAGCAGCCAAGTGATTGCGAACAACACATCGCGCCAGATGATCCCGACAAGGACGAAGGCCGGCGGCATCAGCGCCAGCAGCGGCAGCAATAGCGCGGCGCGGGGTGAGCGGGATATCACCGCGAATGCCAGGAGACCAAAGCCCAACCAGTAAGAGGTCGCGATAAGCAGGAACATGCTGCCCGGACCGGGCGCAATCGGGTCGATCACGCCCCACAGCACAGTCATGACCGGGGATTGCCAATCACCGAGCTCACCCTTGGCGATGTACCCGTAAATGAATTTTGCGTCGAAGGTCATGATGCCAGGATAAAAGATCAGCAGCGTCAAGCCGTAGCCCGCGGCGATCATTGCGGCGACGGCCAGGCACAAGCGCCGCCGCGTCGGCTGCTTGCCGTCAGGCGACAGTGGCATAGATGTCCCCGGAATTGGCCGCGTGCGGCAGTCCGGCCAGCCAGCCGGCGATCTCTTCGCCGCCGACCCAATCTGCATTCACAAACGTCTGGCTTTCGCCGAGTGCGGCGTTGAACCGCCTGTAGCCCAGCGCGATGCAGCGTTGGATGCAAGCGAGCGCAACATCGCGCTGGATTATCGTGAACTCAAACGAGAGCGCGTTGACGGCGCGCGTGAGTCCCCCCAGCGCCTCTTCCTCGAAACCTTCGACGTCGATTTTGACAAAGGCTGGTATCCCGTACTTGCCGATCAGCGCATCCAGCGTCGTCACCGGCACCGACACCGACCTGATCCAGCGCTGCGTTTCCCACCCCGGCGCATCCCGTGCGGCGCTCACGAACGCATGTGACACTGTCGAAACCGTAGGGTTATCGACGTTGATCATGATGCTGGTTGTGCCAACCCTGCGGCCGACCGCCACCGCCTCGATCGCAACGTCGCCGCGCCCGTACAACAGCTTGAGCACCTTGACCATCGCAGGCTGCGGCTCGACTGCGACGACCCGCGCGCCCAACCGGCGGAACGAGGCCACGCGGTCGCCGACGTGGGCGCCGATATCGAACACCAGATCGCGACGCTGCACGAGGCCGCCATAGAGCCGGTCCATCGCCGCCGAGCGCGACCTATTGCCGTAGTAGATGTGAAGCGACCGGATAATACCGCGCGCGGTTCTGAAGCCTTCGAACACCGCCTCAAACCGAACTTGGTCGGGGCGACGGCGCCGCCGACTTGATCGCGGGCAGCGCTAAGGCCAGCAACACCGCCGGCTTCGCGGTCTCCTCAGGCAGCCGGCCTATGCCAACCCGAGCGGCAAAACTGCCAAGCAAAGGCCACGCTGTCATCATGGCAAACGGGATCGCTAAGGCCGGGCCGCTGGCGAGAAACAGCACATAGGGAATAGCCGCGGGTTGTGTCACCGCCAGGAGGCCGAGCATGGCGCATCCGAGCAGTGTGTGCGGCCACAAATTGTGCAGCGCCAGCGTGAATGGCACCGCGTGATCGTCACGGGTCTGTCCGATCCAACCAATTTCGCGTCCGAACAGCAGGCCGGTGAGGAAGATCGTATGGCCGAACCAGAGGATCGGACAAAGCACGATCGAATATATCGTTTCGATGGCGTAATTGATGATGAATAGGCCGGTGCCGCCAAAGGCGCGGCGAAGCTCGGGGCGCAGCAAAATGTCTATAGCGCTCGCGATTTTCGGCGAGAACCACATCACCAGCACGCATACGAACAGTGCGGTGCCGGCATCGGCGCGAATAAAGCTGGCGGCCGTATCAGAGAATGCGACGGCGAGCGTGCCGACAACGAGCAGCCCAATCCAGGCCGGGGAGCCGATGAACATCATGATAGCCAGCGCCAACTGATAGCGGCTTACCGGCTTGAGACCTGGGAGCGAGAGAAAACGCCAATACTGCATGTTGCCCTGGCACCAGCGCAGATCGCGGCGGATGAATTCGAGTAAAGTTGGCGGATTTTCCTCCCAGCCCAAATCCTCTTGCGGCAACACGCGCACGTCATAGCCGGCGGCACGCATCAGCACCGCTTCGATTTGATCGTGGCTGAGGATATGGCGATCTTCCGTTCGGTCCTTTGACAGAACCGGAAGAGCGCAATGCGCGACGAACGGCTTAAGCCTCAGGACCGCATTGTGTCCCCAATAGGGCCCACAGTCCCCCTGCCACCAGGCGCTGCCGATGGTGTAGGAGCGCATGCCAAGCCGCATGCCGAACTGAAAGACACGCGCGAAGGCGCTGGTGGACGGCAAGCCTACAATCAACCCCTGAAGAATGCCGAGCTTGGGGTCCGCCTGCATGATACGGACGAGACGGAGAACGGCATCGGCGGTCATGAAACTGTCGGCATCAAGCGTCATCGCGAAATCGTGTTTGCTGCCCCAGCTCTCGCAGAATTCACGGATGTTGCCGGCCTTGTAGGCAGTGTTGACCGCGCGACGCCGGTAGGTGATCGCGATTCGATCGCACCAGCGCGAGATCAACGCTGCGAAGCCCGCCTCCTCATTGCTTGCGATCGTCGCGTCGCTGGTGTCGCTGAGGACGTAGAGATTGAAACGCTCGCCGCAACCGGCGGCGTAGAGGCCCGCCAGCATCGGCTCGAGATTGCGAATCATCCGCTCGGGCAACTCATTGCGGATGCACAACAGGATCGCGGTCGACGCAGTCACCGGTTCGTCGCCGCGGATGCGTGCCACCGCCGGCATTACCGCCGCTATCGGATCGGCGGAAAAACGCATGATCAGAAACCCGATCATGGCGTTCGAGAATCCGGCCGCCGTCCAGGGCAGCGTGACCGCGAACAGCGCCAGCAGCGTTATGTCGATAATGCCCAAGCCGCCTGGCGTCAGTGCCAGCGCGGCGAGCGCCAAGGATCCGGCCATGGTGGCTGCAAACAGGACAGCAAAGAGCACCCGCCGGCCGAAAAGATCATTTCCGGCAGCGTTGGCCTGTATGGCTTGCAGCGGGGAGCGCTCTAACACGCGGTTACGACTTCTAATCCCTCGGCGGACAGTGCAAACTCAATGATATAACACCGCGAACCGTCCCAAAGTCCAATCCGGGGATCAAAGTAAAGTGGCGATCAGGCGGACCGACGAAGTTGCCGAGGCGCTCTGGTATAGCGGGCCCGGACAAGCCGACATCCGCGAGGAGGCGCTCGCACCGCCCGGAGCGGGCGAAGTACGCGTGCGGGCGCTCTACGGCGCGGTCAGCCGTGGCACCGAAGCGCTCGTGCTTGCCGGGCGCGTGCCGGAGAGTGAATTCGAACGCATGCGCGCACCCTTCATGGCCGGCAGTTTTCCGTTCCCGGTGAAATACGGCTACGCCACGGTCGGCCGGATCGAAGGCGGGACGGACGCTCTGCGCGGGCGCACGGTCTTCACGCTCCACCCCCACCAGAATTACTTCAATGTTCCGGCGAACGCCGCCGTGGTGGTACCGGAAAATCTACCGCCGCAACGGGCGGTGCTGGCCGCCAATATGGAGACCGCACTCAACGCGGTCTGGGATGCGGCGCCGGGCCCGGCCGACCGCATTGCTGTCGTCGGCGCAGGCGTGGTCGGCTCTCTGGTTGCATATTTGTGCGGGCGGCTTCCCGGCGCGGAGGTGACGCTCGTCGACATCAACCCGGCGCGCGCGGAATTAGCACAAACCCTTGGTGTTAGCTTTGCAAAGCCCGAAACGGCAAAGGGCGAATGCGACCTCGTCGTTCACGCCAGCGGCAATCCGGCCGGGCTCGGCACGGCCCTCGCGCTCGCCGGTGAGGAGGCAACCGTGCTTGAATTGAGCTGGTACGGCGACGTGCCGGTGACTGTACTGCTCGGCGCCGCCTTCCATAGCCGCCGGTTGCGGCTGATATCGAGCCAGGTTGGGCGGATCGCGCCGTCGCACCGGCCGCGCTGGACCCACGGCCGGCGGCTCGCCGCGGCGCTCGCCCTGCTCGCCGATCCGCGGCTCGACGCGCTGCTGGCACCGGCGGTTGCGTTTCAGGATTTGGCGCGACGGCTACCCGATATTCTCGACGCCGGGAATGGCATACTCTGCCAGCCCATTTCTTATCCTTGAGGAGGTCCCTTGTTCGCCGTTGAAGTCCGCGACCACATCATGATCGCTCATTCGTTCCGCGGCGCCGTGTTCGGGCCAGCGCAGGCGCTGCACGGCGCGACCTTCGTCATCGACGCGGCCTTCTTTGCCGAGACGCTCGATAATAACGGTATCGTCATCGACATCGGCCGCGCACATGACGCGCTCAAGGACGTGTTGGCGGCGTTGAATTATCGCAATCTCGACGAAGTGCCCGAACTCAAGGGCAGCAACACCACTACCGAGTTTCTCACGAAGTATATTTTCGAACGGCTGGCCAAGGACGCTCGCGCCGGTGAGTTCGGCCGCGATGGCCGGGAGCTCAAGGCGATACGCGTCACGCTCTCCGAGTCGCATGTTGCGCGAGCCTGGTACGAGGCGGATTTGTGGTGAAGCGTTTCGCATTCGCCGTGCCGGGGAATCTTGCAACTCCGACCGGCGGCTATGCTTATGACCGACGCATGATCGCTGAACTCGGCCATCTCGGCTGGCGGATCGATCTCCTCAATCTCGGTGAAGGCTTCCCCTGGCCCAATGAAGCGACGCGCACGACCGCGCGGACGCGGGTGCTCGCGATGCCTGCTGGCCGCAGTATCGTCGTCGATGGCCTGGCCCTCGGCGTCTTGCCGGAAACCGCGGCACAGCTGGCCGGCCGCAATCCGTTACTGGCGCTGGTGCATCATCCGCTGGCGCTGGAATGGGGGCTGTCTGTGGAGCAGGCCGACGCGTTCCGCGCGAGTGAGCGAGCGGCGCTCGCAGCCGTGCAAGGCGTTGTCGTCACCAGCGCGGCCACGGCACGCCTGGTTGCTGCCGATTACGGCGTGCCGGCCGAGCGCATTATTGTCGCGAGGCCGGGCAGCGATCCAGCGCGGTTGGCGCCAGGCAGCCAAGACGGCGTCGTCCGGCTGCTATCGGTCGGCGCGGTGGTGCCGCGCAAGGGCTTCGACGTGCTGATCGCGGCGCTGGCGACGCTCACCGATCTGTCATGGCGGTTGACGATTGCCGGCGACCGCACACGCGACCGCAATGCCGTTGCCCAGCTTGATGCCGATATCGCGCGTCACGGGCTTGGAAATCGAATTGCCGCGCTCGGCGCGGTATCGCCGCAACGCCTTGCGGCGCTTTACGCAGAAGCCGACGTGTTCATACTCGCATCCCATTTCGAAGGTTACGGCATGGCCTATGCCGAAGCCATGGTGCACGGCCTGCCTGTGATCGGCACCCGAGCGGGCGCCATACCGGACACGGTGCCGCCGGACGCCGGCCTGCTGGTTGCCCCCGGCGATATTTCTGCATTCGCACAGGCGCTGCGCCGCGTCGTAGGCGATGCCGATCTGCGGCGGCGCCTCGCCGGTGGCGCGGCTGCGGCGGCGGCGCACCTCCCGACCTGGCGGCAGTCTGCCGAAATCTTTGCGCGCGCTTTGGAGACGCTGGCATGAGCGGTTTTTCGGCCGGCTGGCTAACGTTGCGCGAGCCTTATGACTTGCGCGCGCGCAATTCGACAGTACTCGACGCCGTCGCCGCCTCATTCAAGCCGCTTTCCTTGGTGCGGGTCGTCGATCTCGCCTGCGGCACCGGCTCGACCTTGCGCGCGCTGAGCCCGCGTCTGCCCGCGCAGCAGAGCTGGAAGCTAATCGACAACGATCTCGACCTGCTGGCACGCGCCGAGGCCACGCCGCTGGCCAAGGATACCGCCGTTACCGCCGTCGCGCTCGATCTCAATCGCGATTTCGAAGCCGCGCTGGAAGGGGCGGTCGACTTGGTCGCGATCTCGGCCTTGCTCGATCTGGTCTCCGATACCTGGCTGAACCGACTCGCGGTCGCAATCGTCGCGCGTTCGATCCCGATCTACGCGGCGCTAAGCTATGACGGGCGGATCGAAATCACTCCGCCCGATCCGCTCGATGCAGCCATCCTCGCTGCGGTGAACGCGCATCAGCGCACCGACAAAGGCTTCGGGCCGGCGCTCGGTCCGGCGGCGGCCGCCTTCGCCATCGCGCGCCTCGAAGCGCTCGGCTATTCGGTGGCGCGCGGCGAATCCGACTGGACGATCGGACCAGACGACCGCGACATGCAAACCGAAATACTGGCCGGGTGGGCGAGCGCTGCGCACAATATCGGCGCGCTCCCGCTCGCGAGCACAACAGCTTGGCTTGCGCGCCGCAGCGCCGCCGTTACCGCTGGATGCTCCTCACTCCATGTTGGTCACGTCGATTTCTTTGCAACACCGAGCGCCACACGCTGAGCCGACAGATCGCAGTCGAACAGCACATCGTCCTCAACTTTATGTACACACATGGGTATACGAAGCGCCTGATCGGCTCGTTCGAGCGGCGGCAGGATCAGGCCAGGGCCTCCAGCACCCAGGATGATTGGTGCGACCATGACGTGCAGGCGGTCGAGACATCCGGCTGCAAGGAAGCGTGATACCGTATTGGCGCCGCCTTCGATCAGCATCCGGCGCATACCGAAGTCCGCGAGGGCGGCCAAGATCGCCGACGGCGCGATCAGCCCATCGGCTGCAGGCAAGGCGACAATCTCAACGCCGGGCGGCGGCGTACAGCGCGTGTCTTGCGCCGTGATCAGCAAGCGGCGAACACCGTTGTCGGTGAACAGCCTGGCATTGGCGCCGAGCCGGCCTTTCGGATCGATCACGACGCGCACCGGATGAGGCCCAGCGACCCGCCGGACAGTCAATTGCGGATCGTCTGCAATGGCCGTGCCGACGCCGACAACGACCGCGTCCACAAGTGCCCGCAGCCGGTGCAGGTGTGCCAGTCCCGCCGGCCCATTGATGTATTTCGAATGTCCGGATTCTGTAGCGATCCGGCCGTCAAGCGACTGCCCGATTTGGCCTACAATCACGAAATCATCCACCGTGCCCTTCCGCAGGGGGCCAAACACGTCCGCCCAAGGCTGCTGCGAAAGAGGCTCGTGCGTTCTACGGAACACATCGGTAAAGTCTTCCCACGGATCGGAAGACACAGATTTATCTGAGGGGAAATTTCTTATCTGCACGCAGAATCAAAAACACTGTGGGGTTGCGTTGGCAATGCGATTATGTGCCATCATGTCATAAAAATCATCCATTAGCGACCGGAATGATTTGGCGCTCATGGTGTTCCACGATCACGGCCGCAAGAAAGTATCGGAATGAGTGAAGTGCAGACGGGCGCGAGTTCGGCCTTATTTGGCCGTTGGGGCCGCGGGCTTGGGCTCGCCAACAAGATGCGGACATATCAGTTACAGGACGATGGCCTCGACACCTATGATGCCAATACCACACTCGGGTTCGATAACGACGAGCGCGATTACGGGATCGCCGCACGCATGCTCCGGATGCCGAACCGCGCACGAATCGTACTGCTCATCAACAATCCGGCCAAGCTCGACGGTCTCGCGAAGGCCGGCATTGAAATCGCCAGCCGGATGCCGATCGAGGCGCCGATCAATTCCGACAACCGCCGTTATATGACGGCGAAGGCAGCACGTTCCGGACACCGGTTCGAACATCTAATGGCCTCCCTGCTCGATCAGTCCTAGGCGGAAAAATGGGGCCCGGAGGGCGCGCGGACAGAACCTGGGCCGCGTATGCTCGACCAGGTTGGTGAAACGCCGGGTGGCGCTTTCAAGCAGCTTTTGGACGGTCGGCGCGCGCGGCGAAAGGAGACGTCTTGCGCGCCCTGCTGGTCGGAGTAGGTTTGTGCTGGTCGGTCGCGTTCGCCCCCATCGCGCTACTTTACGAGCTCCAGCTTTATGCAGATGGCGCGATGTTTTCCTATGCCGTTGCGGTCCAAGACGTCTGGGCGTTCCACTGGCACAATATCTCCGGCCGCATGTCGGTCCTTTTCCTAAGTCTGTTGCCGGCCCAGATTTATGTCGGGCTGAGCGGGAATCCCCGCGCCGGAATCGTCGTCTATGGGCTGCTATTCTATCTCGCGCCGCTCGCGGGGCTGATCGGCACTTTCGCGGCCGACCGTTCACGTGGCCGCATCATCTTCGTCTACGCCTGTTGTTCGACAGCCCTGCTCTGCCCGCTGGTCTTTGGCTTTCCGTCCGAGATGTGGCTGGCGCACGCAATGTTCTGGCCGGCGCTCGCCGCCAGCCATTATGCAAACCGGACCGTCGCTGGGACGGCACTCGTCTTTGTCATGATGCTCACTCTCGCCTTCACGCATGAAGGCGCGCTTGTCCTGGCATTTGTCATAGTCGCAACACTGGCACTGCGCGGCTTGCGCGACGCCTCATTTCTGCGCGCGGTTGCAGTCCTGATTGTGGTCTTGGCGCTGTCGGCGGCCGCCAAGATCCTGCTTCCGCCCGACGAATATTATGCCAGCGTGCTGGTGAGGGCTGCACTGCACTTCTTCGATCCCGCCATCTTTCAGGTGAGCCTCGTCGGGCTGTTATTCGCGGCGCTCGCCGGGTATGGCCTTATCTTCCTGGCGCTCTCGCGGCTGGCGCCGGAGCGAGCGTATCTCTATGCGGCTGCAATCGTGATAGCAGCGCTCACCGTATATTGGCTGTGGTTTGACCACACGATACATGCGAGCAGCCGATATTACCTTCGAACTGCGCTGGTGATCGTCACGCCCGTGTTCGGCGCACTGGCGGCGCTGAGCGCCATGCATGGAGATGGCCGGCTCGCTTTTCCTTTTCCGGGCCTGCGACGAGCGATGATCGCGACGCGAGGCCGGGGAGCCCGACCGCTTGCAGCGGCGTTTATGCTTCTGACGTTGGTGCACGTGATCGAGACCGGAAAATTCGTTTCGGAGTGGAGGCACTACCGAGCCGCGGTTGCAGCTCTCGCGATGGGCGATGCATCAGATCCGGCGCTCGGCGATCCGCATTTCGTTTCATCGGAACGAATCGCTTCCAATTTGAACCGGCTGTCCTGGTTCTCAACGACGCCATACTTGTCGGCGATTGTTGCGAGGTTCAAGCCGAACCGGCTCGTTATCGATCCGATTGGAAACTATTTCTGGTTATCCTGCGCCACGGCAACTGAGAATGACAACGCTGTCCGCGCGGTTCCGGTCGAGGGTCGCGATCTCGTGCGCATCTATTCGTGTCTGCATCGATAGGGCGTCGAGAGCTTGACGGGCTAGGTATCGTCATCTGCCCCGCATGGGCCGCGTAGTTGCATCTTTGCTGACGTTCAATAGGCTCTGGCGAAATCGCCTTCTTGCTTGATATTATCAAACAAGGGATAGCGCGGTGACCAGGATTCTGCCTTTGCTTTTGTCAACCGGCTGAGGCTTTCGAGGACACTGATGCTTTCTTCGCGCAGCGCCGTCGAGACGGCCTTGAGATCGGGAAAATGCTGGCGCACCGCGTTCAGCCAGATGGTTCGCCCGGCCAGGAAACCGCCCGCGCCGGCGGCATAGGCATATTCCAGCACGCGCTCGAATTTGTCCGACGCAGCGCCGCCCGACAAAAGAACCCAGGGAATATCGTATTGGCGGCAAATATCGCCAACGGCATCGAATTCCCGTTGCGCGGCCTTGGCTGCCACTCCGCCATCGCGGAGCGGCAGACCATTGGCGGCCAGCGGGCTCTCGAGCTTCAAGAGATCGACGCCATATTCAGGCCTGGCAAATTCGCGCACGCTCTCGATCACCAGGGACGGCAATTTTCCCGGCGATTCCACATAGTCGGCGGTGTGGTTGGCGCTACCGAGGAAAGGATAAACCAGAAGCTCGAGCACATAGGGAATGTCGTTACGGGCGCAATCTTCGCCGATCTCACGCACGAACCGTTTCTGATGGTCGTTGACGGCTGCATCCGCGTCCGGCCGGTACCAGGCGAGGACCTTGACCGCGTCGCCGCCCATCGCGCGAATCTTGGTCACGCTCCAGTTGTCGATCGCACGCGACTTGCGACCGCCGGCCGTTTCTTCGACCCGGTGTTCCTCCAGAGTCATGATGAGGCCGCAGCGGGCCGGCAACAGATCGATCGCGGCAGGCACCGCGAAATTGGGATCGAACAGCATCGAACTGCAATGCGGCGCCAGCGCCTCGACCAGCAGACGTTTGGCGGCGGTCACATCGGCATAGGTGACCTGATCCTTTGTGATCCCCTTTGCTTGCGCAATCGCCTCGAACATCGGCGGGCGTTGATCGAGCGCCACCATGCGAAAATAGCCATCCACATCGGCCAGGCGTGCGAGGCCACGGGTTTTTCCAATCGTTCTCATCGGCTGGTCCTTTGAAATGCGAGACAATCTTCAAGAGTGGGGATACCGGCGCGCCCGCCGGGCCGCGTGCATTTGAGTGCGGCAGCGGCGGCGGCGAACGCCATGGAATCGAGAATGGTCAAACCAGAGCCGATCGCCAACGCGTAGGCGCCGTGAAACACATCGCCGGCGCCGGTCGTATCGACGGCGTTGACCGGATAGGCGGGCTGGTTTCGCGTGATGCCGGATTCGCGCAGGGTTACACCCTGGTGCCCGCGGGTTACCGCGGCAACGCGGCAGCCGAAATCAGCAACTTTTAGCAGGGATTCATCGCTTGCCGATCCCGCAAAGCCTGCGAGCGCCGGCTCGGAAAATATCGCGTGATCGGTCAACGGCAACAACGTCTCGAACACGTCGTGATCGGCGACGTCGGCATCGAGCACGGTCGGAATATCGGCCGCCCGCGCTGCGCTGAACAAGGCAACGGCGCCAGCAACCCAGCGCGGATCCGCAAGCACCGCTGACGTTCTCGATAGCTGATCGAGCGGAAGCCAATCGGCCGATTCCGGAAAGCATCCGCGGAAATTGGCGATCTGCCG
>Ga0193743_1000878_pt1 | contig 23301 bp, 21 predicted proteins | sample L2c2metaG_FD_143038 | JGI IMG/M metagenome (GOLD analysis project Ga0193743, IMG submission 143038) | Soil microbial communities from a riparian zone of the East river system, Colorado, United States - L2c2 | ecosystem: Environmental > Terrestrial > Soil > Riparian zone | place: USA: East River... | reverse complement strand
GGCCTCCGGATCGGCGGCCGCATCCCCGGCGAACTCGCGGGCCACGGTGACCAGCTCGGCCAGGTTCTCCACCCGGGACTCGTCCTGCGGGTCGTCGCTCTCCTCCAGCTCGGCGGTGTATCCGGTGCGGGCCAGCACCGACTCCAGCAGCTCGGCGACCGCCTCACCGTCGACGACCCGCGAACGCAGCTCGTCGAACATGTCCACGAACCCGGTGATGGCCCGCTGCGAGCGGGTGGCCAGCGTCGGCACCTCACCCTCGGCGGCCCGGCGCAGCGCGGTGGCGAAGGAGATCCGGTGCTTCTCGGCGGCCAGCGCGACGGCCTCCTCGGCGCGGTCGCCGATGCCCCGGCGCGGCACGTTCAGGATCCGGCGCAGGCTGACCGTGTCCTCCGGGTTGGACAGCACCCGCAGGTATGCCAGCGCGTCGCGGACCTCGCGCCGCTCATAGAAGCGGACCCCGCCGACCACCTTGTAGGGCAGCCCGACCCGCATGAACACGTCCTCGAAGACCCGGGACTGGGAGTTGGTCCGGTAGAACACCGCGACGTCGCTGTTCTTGGCGGAGCCGGCATCGGACAGCCGGTCGATCTCGGCGGCCACGAAGGCGGCCTCGTCGTGCTCGTTGTCCGCCACGTAGCCGACGATCTTCTCGCCGTCCCCGGCCTCGGACCACAGCCGCTTGTCGCGGCGGTCGGTGTTGCGGGCGATCACCGCGTTGGCGGCGGACAGGATGGTCTGGGTGGAGCGGTAGTTCTGCTCCAACAGGATGGTCCGCGCGTTCGGGTAGTCCCGCTCGAACTCCACGATGTTGCGGATGCTGGCGCCGCGGAAGGCATAGATGGACTGGTCCGCGTCGCCCACCACGCACAGCTCCGCCGGCCCAGGCCCGTGCTCCGGCTCAGCCCCGTTGCCGGTACTGCCGCCCGACTCGGAATGCCCGGCCAGCTCGCGGATCAGCATGTACTGGGCGTGGTTGGTGTCCTGGTACTCGTCCACCAGGATGTGCCGGAACCGCCGCCGGTAGTACTCGGCCACCGCCGGGAACGCCTGCAGCATGCTGACCGTGGTCATGATCAGGTCGTCGAAGTCCAGCGCGTTGGCCTCCTTGAGCCGACGCTGGTAGACCGCGAAGACCTCGGCCACCCGGCGCTCGTAGTCGTTGCCCGCGCGGTCGGCGGCGTCAGTGGCGTCCAGCAGTTCGTTCTTCAGGTTGGAGATCTGCGCGGCCAGCCCGCGCGCCGGGTACCGCTTCACGTCCAGATCGAGGTCGCGGGCCACCTGGGCGATGAGCCGCCGGGTGTCGTCCGCGTCGTAGATGGAGAAGCTGGACCCCATCTCCAGGGTCTTCGCCTCGCGCCGCAGGATGCGCACGCACATGGAGTGGAAGGTGGACACCCACATCGCCGCGCTGCGCCGACCCACCAGCGAGGACACCCGCTCGGCCATCTCCTTGGCCGCCTTGTTGGTGAAGGTGATGGCCATGATCTGGCCGGGGTGCACGTCCCGCGCGGCGAGCAGGTAGGCGATCCGATGGGCGAGCACCCGGGTCTTGCCCGAGCCGGCGCCGGCCACGATCAGCAGCGGCGAGCCGGCGTGCACCACGGCCTCGCGCTGCCTCGGGTTGAGCCCGCGCAACAGTTCGTCCGGGTCACGGCGGTGCGGCGACCCGGACCCCGAGGAAGACCCGGCGGACATGGTTTGCGGCAGTTCGAACAGCGCACTCATCGTGGCAGTCACGGTACCGGGCCGGTGTGGCACAATAGCCACGTGCCAGCGCGTGTGTACAACTTTAGCTACGGGTACCGGACCTCGGTGCCCGTGGCCGCCTGAGCAACCAGCTACGACCACGCCGCCCCGGAGTCCACGGACCCGGGGCCGATTCATGTCAAGCCGGTCTCGAGTCCGCTCCCGCCGGGAAACCGCGCCACAGGAGGAAATCGTGACCAGCCCCACCAGCACCAACGACACCAGCCGTGTCGAGGTAGCCGTGACCGACCCCGGCGCCCCGACCGAGGACATCACCGCGCTGCGCAAGGAGATCGACCAGCTGGACAACGAAATCCTCCGGCTGATCCAGCGGCGCACCGAGGTGTCCCAGCGGATCGGCGCGATCCGCCGCGCCGAGGGCGGCCCGCGCATCGTGCTGTCGCGCGAGCAGGCCGTGCTGGCCCGGTTCCGTGAACTGGGTCCGGAGGGGCGTGAGCTGGGCATGATGCTGCTGCGCCTCGGCCGGGGCCGGCTCGGCCGGGCCTGACCCCCTCGCCGCCCCAACTGTGGCACTGTGGAGAGATGGGCACCGTGTTCGGATTGATCGCTTTCCTGGTGGCACTTGTCGGCCTGCTGGTCACCCTCGGATACGGCGGCTACCTGGTCATGCTGTCCTCGGCCGCGAGCAAGCGCGGGCTGACCGGCGAGTCCACGCTGGACTATGTGCGCAGCCAGCGGACCAAGGCCGGGTTGCTCGCCGCCCTCGCGCTGATCGGGCTGCTGTTCACTTCCGGGGGAGTCGTGCTCGACCTGCTCGGGCTGGTGCTGGGCGCCGCCAGCGGGCTCGCCGGGTACCGCGCGTTGGAGGGCACCCGGCAGCGCTTCCGCAGCCAGGTCTGACCAGTCCGCGCGCGAGCCAGGCGGCACGTGCCTGACCGGCCGTAGGGTCGGTTGGTATGAGCTCGGTTGTGATGCGCGGAGACCAGGTCACCCCGCGACCCGACATTTCTCGTGTCCTGGTGGCGTCCGCGCACCCGGACGACGTGGACTTCGGCGCGGGCGGCACGGTCGCGGCATACACCAAGGCCGGGATAGAGGTGGCCTACTGCGTGTGCACCTCGGGGGACGCCGGCGGGTTCGACGACACGCCTCGGGATCAGATGGCGGCGCTGCGCGAGCGGGAGCAGCGCGCGGCCGCGGCGGAGCTCGGCGTGGAGGACGTGACCTTCCTCGGCTACCCGGACGGACGGCTGACCGCCAGCATCGAGCTGCGCCGGGACATCTCCCGGCAGATCCGGCGGTTCCGTCCTGATCGGGTGCTCACCCAGTCTCCCGAGTACTACTGGGCGAGGGTCGGCGCCTCACATCCGGACCACCGCGCGACCGGCGAGGCCGCGTTCGCCGCCGTGTACCCCGACGCGCGCAACCCGTTCGCCCACCCTGAGCTGCTCGCCGAGGGCCTGGACCCATGGACGGTGCCCGAGATGTGGCTGATGGCCGCCCCGGACGAGCGGCAGAACCACGTTGTGGACATCACCGACACGATCGAGAGCAAGCTCGCCGCCCTGCGCGCGCACGAATCACAGACCGCTCACCTGACTGACCTCGACCAACGCATGAGGGCTTGGGGGCGACACTGCGCCCGCCGCTTCGACCTGCCCGAAGGCCGGCTGGCGGAGATCTTCCAGGTGGTCAGCACCGGCTGAACATCTAGATGAGCGGTTGGTAATCATCTGCAAGCGGTGCTACGCCACCCAGGTGAGTGCAGGTGAGCGGATGAGTAGCACTTGGCCGTCACGGTCACTGTCCGGTAAACATCAGGAGGCATTCACCCCCCAGGAGGACTCTCGATCGTGGCAGACTTCGCTCCCCAGCGCGGTGGTCAGCCCCGTCGGTCCGTCATCACCGTTGCCGATCTACTCGGCCGGCCCGGACCGACTGGCGCCCATGACGGGCGCGCTCCCGGCACTCGCACGGCGGTCTCCGTCGGAGCGTTGATGCGCCGCGAGGGCCAGACACCGCACGCGATGGCAGGTTCGGTCGACCCCCGAGGCGACCGGACGTTCACCCAGCTGACCTCCCCCCGGCGCAAGCTGGCCACCTCCGCCAGCGCCATGCTTGCGGTGGGCTCGCTGGCCGGCGCGGCCGCCTTGCTCGGGAACACCGGGCCGGGCCCGGCCGGGTCCAGCGCGCTCGACGGCGGCTATCCGGAGAACGGCATATTCGGCTCGCCGGGCTTCGGCGCCGGTGGCATTGGCGGCGTCGACGGCGGAGTGGCCGCGGGCGGGCTGGCCCAGGGCCCACTCGCGGTGACCCCGGCGTCCTTCCCGGTGCCGGCCGCGCTGCCCAGCCCACCCGGCGGGGTCCCCTCCCTGCGTCCGAACCTGCTGGTCCCGTCCGGGCCGAGCACCACCGTCCCGCTCGGCACGCCGAGCACGCTCGCCCCGGCCACCACGCCCAGCACCACCACGCCCGGCACCACCACGTACGCCGCCTCCGGGGGTGCCGTCGGTGGCACGCTGGACACCACGGTCAGCGGGGTCGGCGATGCGCTCGGTGGCACGGTCAGCGGGGTGGGCGAGGCGCTCTCGGTCCCGGTGGTCAGCCCGCTGCTCACCGGCGTCGGTGAGGGCGTCAGCCAGACCACCAAGGCGCTGGGCCAGACCCTGGACAGCACGGTCGGCGTGGTCGGCGAGGTGGGTCAAACCGGCACCAAGGTGGTCGGCGGCGTGGTGGACGGCGCCGGTGGCGCGCTCGGGTCCACTGTCCAGTCGCTAGGCAAGGCGCTGCCGGTCCCGGTGGTCGGCCCGGTGGTGGAGGGCCTCGGATCGGCGGTATCGGGCACCACCGAGGCACTCGGCGGCACCGTTGAGCACGGCGTCGGCGGCCTGGTCGGCGGCCTGCTCGGCGGGGTCAGCGGCACCACGGACAAGCTGACCGGATCGACCAAGAGCGGCAAGACGAGCGGTGACGACAGGTCGAGCAGCACGTTGGCGAAGTCTGGCGGCACGGACAGCGCCAGGAGCGGCGGTTCACCGGCCGGCGACGCGTTGAGCAGCCTGACCAAGCCGATCGAACGGTCGGACGCGCTCGGTGACACGGTGCGCTCGGTCACCGGGGGGCTTGGCTCGCTGCTCGGCGGCGGCTCGAACGGCTCCGACAGGTCGACCGCGTCCAGCAAGACCTCGTCCGCCAAGACCTCGTCCAGGGAGACCTCGTCCGGCGACTCGGACCGGTCATCCAGCAAGTCGGACAATTCCTCGTCCGGCAAGTCGGACAGGTCCGCCAGGTCGTCGCACAGCAAGTCCGACGAGTCCGACGACTCCGAGAAGTCAGACAGCAAGTCCGACCGGTCGGAGAAGTCGTCCAGCAGGTCGAGCAAGTCGAAGGGTGACGACGACTCGGACAGCTCCTCGCACTCCAGTGAGAAGTCCTCCCGCGACTCCGATTCCGATTCCAAATCCGGCTCAGACTCCGATAGCTCCGGCCACGGCGGGGGCGGGCTCTCCGGCCTGCTCAGCGGCGACTGACACCGGCGCGTCTCCCGAGGGGAACCACCTGACGTGGCTGACGTGGACTGGCCGTCCTGGCCATCGGCGACCGTTCCGCTAGCCCACCCTGGGCTGTTGGTCACCGAGCGGTACCGCCTGCTCACCCAGATCGGCGTGGGGGCGATGGGCGCTGTGTGGCTCGCCACCGACCAGCGGCTGAACCGTCAGGTCGCGCTCAAACAGGTCGTCCTGGAGCCCGGGCTCGACCTGCGGCAGGCCTCCGAGGCCCGGCAGCGCATCCTGCGCGAGGGGCGGATCGCCGCCCGGCTGCAGCACCCGCACGCCGTGGCCGTCTACGACGTGACCATGCAGGACGGCGAGCCCTGGCTGGTGATGGAGTACCTGCGGGCACGCAGCCTGGCCGCCGTGCTCACCGCCGATGGCCTGCTCACCGACCGAGCGGCCGCTCGGATCGGGGCGCAGCTGGCCGATGCGCTGGACGCCGCGCACCGGGTCGGCATCGTGCATCGGGACGTCAAACCCGGCAACGTGCTGCTCGCCGCGGACGGCATGGTGAAGCTGGCCGACTTCGGCATCGCCAGGGCCTCCGGCGACATCACCGTGACCCAGACCGGAGTGCTCACCGGGACACCGGATTACTTCGCCCCCGAAGTGGCCAGAGGCTCGGCACCCAGCTCCGAGGCCGACGTATTCTCGCTCGGCGCAACGCTGTACATCAGCGTGGAGGGTGAGCCGCCGTTCGGCGTCGGGGACAACGCGCTCACCCAGCTCCATGTGGTGGCCGAAGGCAAGATCAGGCAGCCGGTCCGGGCCGGCCGGCTCACCTCGGCGCTGGTGCAACTGCTCGATCCCGACCCGCACACCCGGCCCACCGCGGAGCAGGCACGAGCGCTGCTGTTGGCCGCCGCGAACGGCACCAGCGACACCGGGCGGGTGCCGCCGCCCAGGACCGGGGACCGGCCGGGAATTCCGAGTCCGCTGGATCCCACCGGGTCCGATCGCGGCCCGGGCATCGGCTCGATGACCGGGAGCGCGGCGAACGGGGCCCCGGTTCTCGGCAGCCCGGTTCTCGGCAGCCCGGTGACCGGCAGCCCGCTGACCGGCAGCCAGGTGGCCAAAGCGGCGGGCACACGCTCCGGCGCCGGACGACACAGCAGCACCAGTGCCACCCGCCGCTCCAGGGCGAAGGACACGGCGGACCTGCCGGTCGTCGGCGAGGCCCGGGTCTCCGGCGTGCTGCCACCTCCCCCGGGCCCGCATCGGCGGCGCTCGCCGGCCCCGGTTCGTCGCCGCCAGCTGGTCATCATCGGCCTCGCCGCGGCGGCCATACTGACCGCGGCGCTGTCCGCCTCGCTCGCGCTGAGCACCCGACCGACGGCGAGCATCGGCGCGGCCAGCAGCAGCGTCGCCGCTCCGGCCCGGCCGGCCAGCGAGGCGGACCTGCGCGCGGCGGTGGAGAGCTACTACGCGCTGCTGCCCGGGGACCCGCGGACCGCGTGGACCCGGTTGACCGAACGCGCGCACGGCCAGCTCGGCGGCCAGGCGGGGTACACCAGCTACTGGCGCGGCTTCAGCTCGGTGCGCGTGGTCAGCACCGCCGTGTCCACGCCCAGCCAGACGGTGCGCGCCCAGGTGCGTCTGCAGACCACCGACGGCGTGGTGCGCACGGTCGCCCAACGCCTGGTCCTAGCCCCCGCCCCCAACGGCACCTGGCTCATAGACACCTTCGGCAACTAACCCGCCGCCCCCAACCGCTCCGCGAAACTTCCCGCGAGTCGGGCGTCTCAGCACACTGTGTCGCGCGTTTCAGCACATCAGACAGGTGTGCTGAAACCGGCGACACAGTGTGCTGTGAGCGCCGACTCGCGGAACGGGGTTGGGCGGTGATTGGTGCGGGTGGAGTCAGACCAGGCGGCGGTCGGAGGCCCAGCGGGAGAGTTCGTGGCGGTTGGAGAGCTGGGTCTTGCGCAGCACGCTGGATACGTGGGTCTCCACCGTTTTGATCGAGATGAAGAGTTCGGCGGCGATCTCCTTGTAGGCGTAGCCGCGGGCGAGCAGCCGCAGCACGTCGCGCTCCCGAGGGGTCAGCAGGTCGAGCTCCGGATCCACCGGCGGCGCCGCGCCCGGGCGGTCGGAGAACGCGTCCAACACGAAGCCGGCCAGCCGGGGCGAGAACACCGCGTCCCCGTCGCGCACCCGCCGCACCGCGTCGGCCAGCTCCCGACCGGAGATCGTCTTGGTGACGTAGCCCCGGGCACCGGCCCTGATCACCGCGATCACATCGTCTGCCGCGTCGGACACGCTCAGCGCCAGGAACACCATGTCCGGCAGCTCGGTGCGCACCTGGCGGAGCACCTCGGCGCCACCGCCGTCGGGCATGTGCACGTCCAGCAGCACCACGTCCGGCCGGTAGTGCCGGGCGCCGGCCACCGCCTCGGCCACCGAGCCGGCCTCGCCGACCACCTCGACGTCGTCCGCGACGGTATCCAGCTCGGCGCGCACCCCGCTGCGGAACAGCGCGTGGTCGTCGACCAGGAACACCCGGATCCGGCCCGGAGTCTCGGCGGTGGGCGCTGGCACTTCGCCCGGAGTCTGCTCAGTCATGACGCTCCCTCATTGCTCGCTTGCGCGCGCGCCCCACGTTCCCCGGCCGCGGGTCTCCCCACATCAAGTTCCACCCGGTCCCTGGGCATTTCCAGGTGCACCTCGGTGCCCTCACCCGGGGCGCTGCGCAGCGAGGCGGACCCGCCGTGCCGGCCCATTCTGCCGTGCACCGAGTCGACCAGCCCATGCCGATCATCGGGCACCTCGTCCGGGTCGAACCCGATCCCCCGGTCCCGCACGAACACGTGCACGGTGTCCGGTTCCACCTCGGCGTACAGGCTCACCTCGCCCACCTGGGCGTGCTTCGCCGCGTTCACCATCGCCTCCCGGCTGGCCTGCACCAGGGCGCCCAGCTGGTCGTCCAGCACACAGTCCCCGACCACCACAGGGTGCACCGCGACCGCGTAGGTGTCCTCCACCTCCGCGGCCGCCGAAGTGATCGCCTCGGCCACCGTGCTCGCCGAGGGCGTGCCGGCCGCCCCCGGCGGCGAGCCCATCTGGCCGTACCCGGTCGGGCCGTACAACCAGGTGCGCAACTCCCGCTCCTGCCCCCTGGCCAGCCGGCGGACCTCACGCGGCTGCTCGGCCTGGCGCTGGATCAAGGCCAGCGTCTGCAGCACCGAGTCGTGCAGGTGCGCGGCGATCTCGGTGCGCTCGGCGGCCCGGATCCGCTCCCGGCGTTCGTCGCCCAGCTCCTGGGACAGCCGCACCCAGAACGGCACGGTGAGTACCGCGACGCCGACCAGGGTGGCCAGCACGGCGAGCACCCCGAACTGCAGCTGCCCCAGGTTCAACTGGCCGAGCAGGAACACCGCCAGGCCGCCGGCGACGAACAGCGCACCGGCCAACACCCGGACCACCGCCGCCCGGCCACCTCCGCCGACCACGCCGTTGCGGCTGGCCACCGCCCACCGCCGCCGGCGGGTCTCGTCGGCCTCCCGCCAGACCAGCGCCACCCCGACCGCGGCCACACCCAGTGGCCCGGCCACCCAACCGACCAGGGTGTCGCCGGCGGCCGAGGCGGCGATCGCCACACCCAGCCCGACGGCGGCCAACCCGAGCGCCTGCCGGCGTTCCCGGCGGGACACCACGCGACCTCGTTCGGCGGGTTCCTGCGGAATGAACATCCAACACAGCCCGTAGGCGAGCACGCCGGCCCCGGACAGCGCGGCCAGCACGGTGAACCCGGCCCGCACCCAGAGCACCGGCACGCCCAGGTGGTCGGCGATGCCGCCGGCCACCCCGGCGACCATCCGGCCGCACCGGTGCCGACGCAGCGGTACCCGGTCGACCGGCCCCGGCCCGGAGGCCCGGGTAGGCGGGTCGGCGCTGGTCATCGGGTAACACCCCCGCTCGGCTCCGAGGTACTCACACCGACCATGGTCACACGGACCGGCCCGGTATTCATCGGGGTAGACCCTCATGCTGCCTCCGGGCAAGGCCAGGGGCCCCCGCTGGCAGACTCAGGGGCGGCTCCGGGTTCCGCCCCGATGTGACAGCGCCCGCCCGACCGGAAGGTGGATGGCATGAGTCCGACCACCGAGCCTCGCGCGACGCTGCAGGCTATCTGGGACACCCGGCCGAGTCGCCGGCAGAGTGACCGCAAGATCGCTGGCGTGGCCGCCGCCATCGCCCGCCGATACGACATAGACCCCGTGCTGGTCCGGATCGCTTGTGTGGTGGCCGCGTTCTACGGCGTGGGCATCGCGCTCTACCTGACCGCGTGGGTGATGCTGCCGGCAGATCCGAACGACCCGCCGACCGGTCCGCTGGTTCGCCGGGGCGGATCGGTACATCCGGTGGTGTTGATCGCCGCCGTGATCGCCGGGCTCGCCGGGACCGGCTCGCTGCTCAGCGGCGACCCGGGCGTGCTGGTCGGGCTGGCGGTGCTCGGCGGGCTGTTCTACCTGCTGCACCAGAGCCGAAGTGAGCGCGGGCTGGCTGTGGATGCCGGGCCACCTGGGCACGGCGGAGCTCCCGGCACCGACCCGACGTCGGACCCGGCCGCGGGGATGGCCACCGGGGTGGCCTCGGCCGCCACCATGGCCGGCTCCACCAGCCTGGGCGCCGCGCCGCCAGCCGCACCCGGCGAGCCGAAGCCGCCCGCATGGGATCCACTCGGCGCCGCCCCGTTCGCCTGGGACCTGCCCGAGCCCGGCCCCGGGCCCGGGCCCGGCCCGCAACCGCGCCCGCACCGCTCCGCGCTGACCCTGGCCACCATCGGGCTGGCACTGCTCGCCGGCGGGATCACCGGAGCGTTCGCGCTGTCCGGAAGCGGCGCCGGCGGTGTGCGGCTGATCTTTGCGGCGATGCTCGCGGTGGTCGGTGTCGGCCTGCTGATCGGGGCTTTCCGGCAGGTCGGACGCGGTCTGATCGCGGTGGCCATCCCGCTGGTGCTGCTCAGCTACGCCGCGATGGCCAACCCGGTGCGGCACTGGCAGGGCGCCGGTGAGCTGCGCGCCGCGCCCACCACGGTGGCCGAGCTCGCGCCCAGTTACCGGCGCACCCTGGGCGCGGTCACCCTCGACCTGCGCAACCTCAACCTGGTCGCCCCGGTCGACGCGTCGACGCCCGGCACGCCGCCGAGCCAGTCCGCCGTGCCCGCCCTCCCGCCGGCCGCGCCAGTTCCCTCGGCCACCACCCCGACCCCCGGGCCCGCTCCGCCGGCGGCCGCGCCGGCCCCAACAGCGGCCGCGCCGGCTGCCGCTCCGCCCGCACCGATCCCGACGGCCGCCGCCCCGGTCCCGCCGCTTCCGCCGGTGGCCGTGACGCCCGCCGGAGCCGCGCCGGTCCGCACCGTGGTCAGCCTCGAGGCGGGCGAGGCCACCGTGCTGCTCCCGCCGAACGCCAATGTGCGGGTGCACTGCCACGTCGACATGGGCGAGGTGGACTGCCTGGGGCGCGGCGGCGGGGACGAGGGGCCCTCGGCGGACGTCGAGGTGACCGATCCCGGGGTGAACGTCCCGGCGAACAGCCGACCGCTGGACCTGGAGGTCATCGTGCGGACCGGCGCTGTGGAGGTGCGTCGTGGCTGAGTCCAACATCCCGGTGACCCACGAGGCGGAGCTCTCCGGCCGCCCGGACGCCCCGGTGACCGAGCGGCCGAGTCGCGGGCCGGATGTGCTCACCCTGCTGATGGGGCTGATCAGCCTGAGCGCCGCCGGCATGGCGCTGTTCAACTGGGCGCCGGCCCTGCCGCTGCTCGACCCGCGCTGGCTGCTCGCCGGCGGCGCCGTACTCGTCGGTTTGCTGTTGCTGATTGCCAGCGTGCGCCCGACCCGAGCGAACAGACGGAACCGCTAAACCCGTACCGCGCAGACCCCGCCCAGGCGGCACAGACCCTGCACGGTCTGTGCCACGGGCACCAGGTCTGTGCGGGGCGGAGGGGCGGAACCCGGCCTCCTGTTGCCCAACTGCACACCAGGCAGGTTGCCGGCGCCGAAACCCGGCCTCCCGTTGCCCAACTGCACACCAGGCAGGTTGCCGGCGGCGGAACCCGGCCTCCCGTTACCGAACTGCACACCAGGCAGGTTGCCGGCGAGGAATTAGACCCAAGGTCGCCCCTCGCACAGACCCCGTGCGACTCGCGCAGGACTCGGACAGGGCTCGCGCAGATCCACTGTCGCTGGCACAGACCCTGCACGGTCTGCGCCACGGGCACCAGGTCTGTGCGGGCGGAGGGTTAGTCGACGAGGCCGCGTTCGCGGAGTAGCAGCAGGCCCAGTTCCCTGGCCCGGTTGGCGGCATCGGTGTCGCCCTCGCCGGCGGCGATGATCGAACCCTTCATCAGGATGTGCCACTGCCTGGCGAAGCCGTCCGGATCGGCCAATCCGGCCGAGGTGGCCAGCTCGCGCAGGAACTCACGGATCTCGGCCAAGTGCGCGACGCTGGCCTTGCGCACCGGGCTGGCCTGGTCGGCGAACTCCAGCATGGTGGTGACGAACACACATCCCTCGAACGCCGGTTCGTTGAACCATTCGTCGAAGATCTCGAAGATGGCCAGCAACCGCTGCCTCGGGGTCGCGCCCCGGCGGGTCACCTCGGCGCGCAGCCAGCCGTTCGTCCAGAGCTCCTCGCGGCGCCGCAGGAATGCCAGGATGAGCTCGTCCTTCGAGCTGAAGTTGCGGTACAACGTCATCTTTGCGACGTTCGCCTCGCTGATCACCGTGTCCACTCCGACCGCGCGGATTCCGCGCCGGCTGAACAGGTCGTATGCGGCGCGCTCCACCCGCTCCCGGCCGCTCACCACGTCACCTGGCATCCGCTGCGACTCTGCACGATGCGGGGACATGGCCACCAACTTCTGCTCGAAGTCCCGGGAGGATAACAGCAGCCCCGCGCGAGGAGATCAACAACGACGTCCGCACGCTGACAATTCCGTAGTGCTCCCCGGCGGTTCCGGCGGCCCGGCGGTGCCCCATATGAGCGCCGCCCAGGCTATCTGTGCATCGGCTGGCTACGATGGTGATCGCGCGGGTCATCGCGCGGGTCTTGACCCGGCCCATTCCCTGGGCGTTGTACCGCGGCCGCCTCAGGGGTGCGTCCGGGAGTCGATGGAGGTTTGACGTGATAGTCGGCGCGATCGTCGGCAAGGCGGCGGGGCTGGTGGCGACCGGGTTAGCCGGCGCGGTCGCGCTGGAGGGCGTCAAGAAGGTGGCGCAGAGCGGGCTGGTGCACAACACCGCCGTCACGGTCACCTCCTGGGGGCTGCGCGGCGCGCGCGCCGCGGAGGTCGGCGCCGAGAAAGCGCGGCTGACCGCCTCCGACATCGTCAGCGAAGCGCGCGAGCGGATCGGCGAGCAGACGCCGCCGCCCGCCTCCGGCGCTGGCGCTGACCATGCCCACGAGCACTGAGATCGCCGGCCGCGATCTGGTCCGGGCCGGCGCGATCCCGCCGCGCATCGTGTCCGACGCCGCTGGCCGGGTCCGTTTCGCCACCCCTGAGCTGACCAAGTGCCCGGCGCTGGCGGTTGCCGTGGAAGACGCGGTGGACACCGTTGCCGGCGTCCGCCAGGTGCACGCCTACCCCCGCACCGGCAACGTGGTGGTCTGGTACGACCCGGAGCGCTGCGACCGCACCGAGCTGGTGGAGGCCATCGGAAAGGGCCTCGGCGCCGACCCGGAGGCCACCGCCAACCGCTCCCCCCGCTCCGCCGATGTGGGTTCCGCCGAGCTGGTCCGGCTGGTGGTCGGCGGGGTCGCGCTGGCCGCCCTCGGGTTCCGCCGCTACGGGCTGCGCCGCCCGCCCATGCTGGGCACCGCCAGCCGCACGGTGGCCACCGGGGTCACCATCTTCACCGGCTATCCGTTCCTCCGAGGAGCCCTGCGATCGCTGTCCGGCGGGCGGGGCGCCGGCACCGACGCGCTGGTCTCCGCGGCTACCGTGGCCAGCCTGGTGCTGCGGGAGAACGTGGTCGCGCTGACCGTGCTCTGGCTGCTGAACATCGGCGAGTACCTGCAGGACCTCACCCTGCGCCGGTCCCGCCGCGCGATCTCCGAGCTGCTCACCGGGACGCAGACCCGTACCTGGCTGCGCATCGCCGACGAGTCCGGCGAGGCTCTCGAAGTCGAGGTGGACATCAACTCGCTGGTCATCGGCGACGAGGTGGTGCTGCACGAGCACGTGGTGCTGCCGGTGGACGGCGTGGTGGTGGACGGCGAAGGTGTCGTCGACCAGGCCGCGATCACCGGCGAACAGCTGCCCATCACCGTCCTGCCGGGCACCCGCCTGCACGCCGGCTCGGTGTTGCTGCGCGGGCGGTTGGTGGTACGGGCCACCGCGGTCGGCCGGGACACCGCGATCGGCCGGATCATCGCCAGGGTGGAGCAGGCCCAGGACGACCGGGCGCCGATCCAGACCGTCGGGGAGAACTTCTCCCGCCGGTTCGTGCCCACCTCGTTCGCGCTGGCCGGGCTGACCCTGCTGCTGACCAGGGACGTGCGCCGGGCGATGACCATGCTGCTGGTGGCCTGTCCGTGCGCGGTCGGGCTGTCCACGCCGACCGCGATCAGCGCGGCCATCGGCAACGGCGCGCGGCGCGGCATCCTGATCAAGGGCGGGGCGCACCTGGAGGCCGCCGGCCGGGTCGACGCGATCGTCTTCGACAAGACCGGCACGCTCACCCTGGGCCGGCCGGTGGTCACCAACGTGGTCAGCTTCGACGACGGCTGGACCCCGGAGCAGGTGCTCGCCTACGCGGCCAGCTCGGAGATCCACTCCCGGCACCCGCTGGCCCAGGCGGTGATCCGGTCCACCGAGGAACGGCACATCGAGATCCCGCCGCACGAGGAGTGCGAGGTGCTGCTCGGGCAGGGCATGCGGGTACTGAAGGACGGCCGCACGCTGCTGATCGGCTCCCGGGAGCTGCTCCGCCAGCAGGGCGTGTCGGTCAGCCGCCGCGCGCACGACTGGGTTCGCCGGCTGCAGCGGGCCACCGAGACGCCGTTGCTGCTCGCGGTGGACGGCGTACTGGTCGGGCTGGTCTCGCTGCGCGACACGGTGCGCCCGGATGCCCGCCCGGTGCTGCTCACCGGGGACCACCCGGACACCGCCGCCGCGGTGGCCGCCGAGCTGGGTATCGAGGAGTTCCGCGCCCAGGTGCTGCCCGAGGAGAAGCAGGACGTGGTGCGTGCCCTGCGCGCGGAGGGGTACACCGTGGCGATGGTCGGCGACGGCACCAACGACGCGCCGGCGCTGGCGCTGGCCGACATCGGCATCGCGATGGGTGTCGCCGGCACCGACGTGGCGGTAGAGACCGCGGACGTGGCGCTGGCCGGCGACGACCTGGCCACCCTGCTCGAGCTGCGCGACCTCGGCCGACGCACCATCGGGCTGATCCGGCAGAACTACGGGCTGTCCATCGCGGTCAACGCGGCCGGGCTGCTGGTGTCCGCGGCCGGGGTGATGTCCCCGGTGGTGGCCGCGATCCTGCACAACGCCTCGTCGGTGGCTGTGGTCGGCAACAGCTCCCGGCTGATCCGGTACCGGGTCCGCGACTAGCCGCGTCCTGGCGCCGGTCAGACGGTGGTGAATCCGCCGTCCACCGGGAGCGTGGCGCCGTGGATGTTGCTCGCCTCGTCGCTGGCCAGGAACACCACGGCGGCGGCCACCTCCTCCACCGTGCTCAGCCGGCGCGCGGGTATTCCGGCCACCATGCCCGCCAGCAGGTCGCGGTGCCGCTCGTTCCACTCCGTGCGCGTCGGGCCGGGTGCCACCGTGTTGACCCGCACGCCGGCCGGGCCGAACTCGGCCGCCCAGGCCTTGGTCAGCGCGTGCACCGCGGCTTTGGTGGCGCTGTAGAGCGCGGCGCCGGCCATCCCGACCAGCCCGTTGATCGAGCCGATGTTCACCACCGCGCCGGAGCCTCGGGCCACCATGCCCGGGACCAGCTCCCTGGTCAGCAGGAACGGCGCCGCCACGCTGACCGCCAAGGCGGAGGCGACGGTGGCCTCGTCGGTGTCCTGGGTACGGGTGGCTGGGATGAGCTGCGCGGCGTTGTTGACCAGCACATCCGGTGCGCCGCCGAGGAGCTCGCCGACCCGGGCGGCCAGCGCGCGGATCGCCTCGGCGCCCAGGCCCAGGTCGGCGGCAACGAAGTCGGCGCGGCCGCCGGCCGCCTCGATCTCGGCCACCACCTTCGCGCCCCGCTCCTCGTCCCGCCCGGTGACGAGCACGTGCGCGCCCTCGGCGGCCAGCGCACGCGCAATCCCGGCGCCGATCCCGCTGGTCGACCCGGTCACCACGGCGGTACGACCGAGCAGGCGGCCGTTCAAGTCTGGACTCATAAGTCCACTAATACCCATCGAAGAATGGACCGTCAAGTCCACTCCCCCCGCGCGTCCCACTTGTCGCGTCTACTTCCAACGACAAGACCCACTTGTCGCGTCTACTTCCAACGACAAGTGGCTCGGGCAGCCGGACGGCCTCGGAATGGGCTTCGCGGGTCCCGTGTTGCGCAGGGCATGGACGTCGGCATCGCGCTACCCGCACTGGACCCCTCCGACGAACCCCCGGCGAACCTCGTGGATACCGCGATCGCGCAGGCCAAGGAGGCGCACCAGCTGGGCATTCACTCGGTCTGGCTCGGCCAGCGCTTTGACTACGACGCGATCGCGCTGGCCGGACTGATCGGCCGCGAGGTGCCGGGGCTACGGGTGGGCACCTCGGCGGTCCCGATCCTCGGCCGGCACCCGCTGTTGCTCGGCGCCCAGGCGGCCACCGCCCAGGCCGCCACCGGCGGACGCTTCGAGCTGGGCATCGCACTCGGCGCCAAGGAGTTCATGAGCCCGAGGATCGGTCCCGTCGAAGGCAGCCAGATCACCCGGCTGCGCGAGTTCCTGACCGCGCTGCGACCGCTACTGGACACCGGCGAGGTGGACTTCACCGGCGAGCTGATCACCGCCAGCACGCCATGGTCCAGCGCGTTGCCCGGGGCCCGGCCGGCGCCCCCGGTGCTGGTGGCCGCGATGGGGCCGAAGGCACTGCGGATCACCGGCGAGCTGGCCGACGGCACACTGCCCTTCCTGGCCGGGCCGAAGACGCTGGCCGGGCACCTCGTGCCCACCCTCAACGAGGCGGCGCACGCCGCCGGGCGGCCGACTCCCCGAGTGGTCACGCTGATCTCCGGGGTGGTCACCGCGGACGCCGCGCGGGTGCGCGAGCAGGCCTATCAGGACCTGGCGTTCTACCAGTCGATCCCGTCCTACCGCGCGGTGCTGGACCGGGAGGGCGTAGCCAAGGCCGGCGAGCTGGCGGTGATCGGGTCGGCGGACGAGGTGCTGACCGAGATCGGGACCTACCTGGAGGCCGGCGCCACCGAGATCGTGTTCAGCCAGACCGCGATGGCCGGGCCGGACGACCGACGGCGCACCTGGGAGGTCCTCGGCTCGCTGCGCTGAGCGTCCGTCCCTAGAGGCCGAGTCCCCGGTGGATCTCCAGCAGCGCGTCCGCCCGGTTCAGTGAGTAGAAATGGAACCCGGGCACGCCGAACCTCAGCAGCTGCTCACACTGCTCAGTGGCGTAGTCAATGCCCAACCGCACCGCGGCCGCATCGTCGTCACCGACCTGCTCCAGCAGCGCGTCCAGCCTGGCCGGGATCCGCGCCCCGCACATCGCGGTGAACCGCCGAGCCTGCGCCGAGGACCGGATCGGCAGCATGCCCGGCACGATCGGCACCTGGATGCCGATCCGCCGGGCGTCCTCCACGAACCGGTAGTAGTCCGCGTTGTCGAAGAACAGCTGGGTGATCACCACGGACGCCCCGGCGTCCACCTTGGCCTTGAGGTAGCGCAGGTCCGACTCGCGGCTCTCCGCCCTCGGGTGCACCTCGGGGAAGCCGGCCACCGCGACGGAGAACCAGTCGTCACCGGAGCGCGCCTCGGCGACCAGCTCCTGGGCGTAGCTGAAGCCGTCGGCGTGCGCGGTCCACTCGGTGCCCGGTGGCGGGTCGCCGCCCAGCGCGATGATGTTGTGCACGCCGTTGGCGCGGAGCCGGTCCAGCACCCCGCGCAGCTCGGCCCGGCTCTGCCCCACCACGGTCAGGTGGCACATCATGTCCAGCCCGAAGTCGCGCTCGATGCGGCACACCAGGTCGACGGTCTTGTCCCTGGTCGAGCCGCCCGCGCCGTAGGTCATCGAGCAGAACGCCGGGTTGAGCTTGCGCAGCCGTTCGATCTCGCCGAACAGGTTCAGCTCGCCCTGCTCGGTCTTGGGCGGCCAGAACTCCACGGACAGCACCGGACCGCCGGCGGCGCCGCCGACTTCGGCGTCACGCGCGGCGTAGTGTTCCGGCAGCCGGGTCACTCCCATTCGATCGTGCCCGGCGGCTTGCTGGTCACGTCCAGCACCACCCGGTTGACCTCGGCCACCTCGTTGGTGATCCGGGTGGAGATGCGCTCCAGGACGTCGTAGGGCAGCCGGGTCCAGTCGGCGGTCATCGCGTCCTCGGAGCTGACCGGGCGCAGTACCACCGGGTGGCCGTAGCTGCGCCCGTCGCCCTGCACACCGACGCTGCGCACGTCGGCCAGCAGCACCACCGGGCACTGCCAGATGTCCCGGTCCAGCCTGGCGGAGGTGAGCTCCTCACGGGCGATCGCGTCGGCGGCGCGCAGCATGGCCAGCCGGTCCTCGGTGACCTCGCCGATGATCCGGATGCCCAGGCCGGGGCCGGGGAACGGCTGGCGGGACACGATCACCTCGGGCAGGCCGAGCTCGGTGCCGACCCGGCGCACCTCATCCTTGAACAGCGCGCGCAGCGGCTCGACCAGATCGAACTCCAGGTCGTCCGGCAGGCCGCCGACGTTGTGGTGGCTCTTGATTACCGCTGTTTGGGACCCAGCGGTGCCGGTGCCGCCGCCGGACTCCACCACGTCCGGGTAAAGGGTGCCCTGCACCAGGAAACCGACATGCGTATCCGCCGCAACCTCGGCGGTGGCGGCCTCGAAGACCCGGATGAACTCCCGCCCGATCACCTTGCGCTTCTGCTCCGGGTCGGTCACCCCGGCCAGCGCGGACAGGAACCGCTCCCGGGCGTCCACGGTGTGGAGCTTAGCGCCGGTCGCCCCGACGAAGTCCCGCTCCACCTGCTCCCGCTCACCGGCACGCAGCAGCCCGTGATCGACGAACACGCAGGTCAGACGGTCGCCGATGGCGCGCTGCACCAGCGCGGCGGCCACCGCCGAGTCGACCCCGCCGGACAGCCCGCAGATCGCCCGGCCATCCCCCACCTGCGCCCGGATGGCGTCCACCGTGTCGTCGATGATGGAGGCGGTGGTCCACGAGGGGGCGATGCCGGCGACCTCGCGCAGGAACCGGCGCAGCACCTCCTGCCCGTGCGGCGAATGGCCGACCTCCGGGTGGTACTGCACGCCAGCCAGCCGGCGGTCCAGATCCTCGAACGCGGCCACCGCGGCCCGCTCGGAGGACGCGGTCACCGTGAAGCCCTCCGGCGCGCGGACCACCGAGTCGCCGTGGCTCATCCACACCGGATGCTTCGCCGGTAGGCCCCCGTGCAGCACGCCGGGGCGGTCGGCGGCGACCTTCAGCTCGGTGCGGCCGTACTCCCGGGTGCCGTCCGGGGCGACCTCGCCGCCCAGCGCCCCCGCCATGGCCTGGAACCCGTAGCACAGCCCGAGCACCGGGATGCCCGCGTTGAACAGCTCCGGGTCGACCTTCGGCGCTCCGTCGGCGTAGACGCTGGCCGGACCGCCGGAGAGGATGATCGCGGCGGGCTTGCGGGCCACGATGTCGGCCACCGGGGTGTCCGAGGGGACTATCTCGGAGTACACCTGGGCCTCGCGGACCCGGCGGGCGATGAGCTGGGCGTACTGCGCCCCGAAGTCGACCACAAGAACGGTTGCCGGCTGCACCATCACACGGTACCTACCTGTGCCGCTCACCCTAGTGGCTGGTCGCTGCGACCCGCAGGCCCAGGCCGACCAGCACGGTTCCGCTCACCGCTTCCATCCGGCGGCGGATACTCGGCCGGCGGAACCAGCCGCCGGCGCTGGACACGCTGGCCGCCAGGCTCAGGTACAGCACCGTCTCCAGCCCGACCTGAACCGCGGCGAGCAGCGCGGTGGTCTGGAACACCGGGCTGCCGCCGCCTTGGGGTTGGCCAGCTGCACCAGGACACCCTCGCTGAACGCCCGCCACCCGCTGCCGCGCCCCGCCTCACCAGTCGGGCCGGTCTCCAGGGCCTGCACCGCCGGCGCCCCGGTCGCGGCGCGCCGCTCGCGCCAGGCGGTCCGCCACGCCCGCACCCCGAGCACGATCAGCACCACCGCGCCGACCACCCGCAGCACCACGAAGGCCACCTCCGAGGCCGCCACCAGCGCGGCCACCCCGGCGGCGGCGAGCAGTGCCCAGAGGTACAGCCCAGCCTCCAACCCGAGCACCACGGGCACCGTCCGGCGGAAGCCACGCAGTGCCGCGCGACGCAGGATCAGCGCGATGGCCGGGCCGGGTGAGGCGGAGATCAACAGGACGGCGAGGAGGAACGCGGGCAGCTGGCCGAGCAGGTCCATGAGCCATGCTCGCCCACCCGGAAGTCCGGATGCGAGCGGTTTGCCGCCGCCCCCCGCGGGGTTACCCTCCGTGATCGGTATCGCGCGATCGGTGACAGTGCGGGTATGGGAGAGTCTGCTTTGCGCGACCCACTCCGCTCCCCCGAAGTGGTGACGTCGCGTAACCCGATGGGCGGCCACGCGTCATTTCAGATAAGCGCGGTCGAAATCGTGTGGCGGGGTTGCCCGCTCAGGCTGAGAAAAGGTACGGATGAGCAGGCTCCGCAGGGTGGCAAATCGTCGTGTCGCCTTTGTTAGCTCGGCTGTTCTAGGCATGTCCTGCATCGCCGGGGCCGCATTCGCCGGCACCGCTCTCGCGGACGAGGCCGCCGCGCCCGCCGGTCCGCCGTGCGCCGCCAGCGCACGGTCGTGCGTGGACCTGGTTGGCCGCCAGGCCTGGCTGATGCAGAACGGCCAGGTCATCCGGGGTCCGGTACCGATTTCCTCGGGCGGCGACGGCGCGGAGACCCCGGCCGGGACGTTCCACGTCATCTCCAAGGACAAGGACCACAAGAGCAACGAGTTCATGATGCCCAACGGGCAGCCGGCTCCGATGCCGTGGTCGGTATTCTTCGAGTGGGGCGGAATCGCATTTCACTCCGGCGACCCGCAGAAAGCGTCGGCGGGGTGCATTCACCTGAACCCGGCGGATGCGCAGGCGTGGTTCAACAATCTGCAGGTCGGCGACGAGGTCGAGGTTCACAACGCCGACGATTCCGACGATGACAACTCCGCGGATGACGACTCCGGTGACGACAACGGGGATGACGGCGACGACGGTGGGGACTCCGGCGATGACGGAGACTCCGGCGATTCGGGCGACTGAGGCTCGGGCAGCCGGGCCGGACAAGTCGTGCCATGCTCGGCTGCATGGCGATCGTGCGCGATGTGGCGTCCGGCTTCTCCTTCCTCGAGTGTCCCCGGTGGCATGACGGGCGGCTGTGGCTCTCCGACTTCTACACCCACCGGGTCCTCGCGGTGGACGAGTCCGGCGCGGTGGAGACGATCGTCGAGGTGCCGGGACAGCCCTCCGGACTCGGTTGGTTGCCCGAGGGCCAGCTGCTCGTGGTGTCCATGCGGGACCGGCGGGTGCTGCGCCAGGAGGCGGACGGCACGCTGGTCGAGCACGCCGACCTGAGCGGGCTCACCACCGGGCATCTCAACGACATGCTGGTGGACGACTCGGGCCGCGCCTACGTAGGCAACTTCGGCTTCGACCTGATGGCCGGCGACCCGCCGCGCACCGCGAACCTGGTGCGGGTGGATCCGGACGGCACCACCTCGGTGGCCGCCGAGGACCTGGCCTTCCCGAACGGGATGGCCCTGCTGGACGGCGGCGCGACGCTGGTGGTCGCCGAGTCTTTCGGCAACCGGCTCGGCGGCTACACCGTGCTCGCCGGCGGCGAGCTGGCCGAGCGGAGCGACTGGGCCAGCTTCGGGCCCGCGCCGACCGGGGAGGACCTCGGCGCGATCCTGTCCAGCGTGGCAGTGGTGCCGGACGGGATCTGCGCGGCCCCGGACGGAACGGTCTGGGTGGCCGACGCGGACAACCACCGGGCCATCCGGGTGGCCGAGGGCGGCAAGATCGTGGACGAGGTGGGCACCGGCGAGCTGCAGGTCTATGCCTGCGCCCTGGGCGGAGCCGACGGGGCCACCCTGTTCCTGTGTGCCGCGCCGTCATTCGCCGAGCACGAGCGCAGGGACAGCAGAGAAGCCGTGCTGCTGGCCGCCAAGGTATGACCGGTGCCCCAGTTGACGCCATCCGGAACGCCGTGCCACGACGGCTAGGAGCTTGGCGACCAGGTGTCGGAGCCTTCGTCCCTGGTCCAGCGCTCTGCTGGAGCTGACTGGGTGAGGCAATCGGTGAGCCAGTAGGTCTGGTCGGGGTTCCAGCCGGCCACCGTGGTCAGCGCGGCGCCCACCTCGAGCCGGGCGCCGGCCGCGCTGAGATAGGCCCGCGCGGTCAGGTGCACGGCGTCATAGTCGGCGCTGATGGCGGCGTAGTCGGGAATCAGCCAGGTGCCCTCGGCGCCGATGGCCCGCCACCAGTCATGCCGCCGCGAGAGGCTGACCTCAAACGGGTAGCGAGCGACGAGTTCCACCCAGTCCTGTGCTCGCCCGATCTCGTAGACCCGCGGCGGACGGAGCGGGCTGACCGGGATGCACGAGGCCGCTGTCCAGCCCATCGAGTCCTCGACCAGGCGCAGGCCGACGGGGCCGGTCTCGGACAGGACCGTGGTGCTGGTCGGCAGGCCCGCCAGGCACGGCGCCGACCACCACTCGCCGCTGCAGGGGGCGCGGACATCGCGCGGCCGTTCGGCGGCGGCCCGCCGTTCGTCCGTCCCGGTGTCCGCGAGCCACGTGACGAGCTTGTCCGCCGCGCCGGTCAGCGAAGTCGCCGGGACGCCCGGATACTCCCAGTTGATCACGCCCTGCCTGTTCAGGTCGATCGGGCCGGACCACCAGGCGGGAATGGCGGGCCCGACCTCGCGGGCGAGCGGAACCAGGCTCTGCCGCACGTCGTCAAGCGCGAGCGCCTGGTCCTCTCCGTCGGGTTCCTGCCAGTAGCGGGCCGAGTCGGTCGCGGTGTGCAGCGCGGCGAACAGGGAGCGCGCCGGATCATCCCCGAGCAGGTGGCCCGGAACCTCCAGCGCGGCCACGAGCTCCGCGACCAGCTCGGCGGAGGCAGGCGTTCCGCCCATCCAGACCGCCTGCCAGGCGGGCCCGGAGAGCAGCCGCACCCGGAGCAGCGCCCAACACAACCGGCGGCCCCGAGGACCGGCGAGCAGCCAGGCCTCGCTGTCGATCTCCGACACGCTCGAACCGTAGCCGACTCCCGGCCGCCACCAGGGCAGCATTCCGATGGCCGCATTCCGATGGCCCCGAGGCGATGAGTTTCCGGCGCGGGAGAGGTCCACACACCATGCTCATCATTGCCGGTCATCTCATCGTGGACGCCGCCGACCGGGACCGCTACGTCGCGGACTGCCTACCGGTCGTCCAGGCAGCCCGGGTCGCCGGCGGCTGCCTGGACTTCTCCCTCACGGCGGACTCCCTCGACCCCGCGCGGATCAACATCTACGAACAGTGGGAGTCCGACGCGGAGCTGGCCGCGTTCCGTGGATCCGGGCCCGACGCGGACACCGCGTCGCGCGTCCTCAGCGCCGAGGTGCACAAGTACCGGATCTCCGCCACCGAGCCACCCTGAGTTCGCCGCACACCTTCTGGTCAGACCCGCCCGCCGCGACTTGCAACGAGAGGAGGTTAGGTGACCGTCGCGGTCCGCCGCTGCGACTGGATCCCGGTGCGGAAGAGGTCGTCGAAGATCCGGACCCGGTCGAAGGCCATGGCGTGGTCGCGGCCGCGCACCTCGAGAGAGCGCCGCTCGTGCTCCGGCATCTCCAGGATCACG
>Ga0193743_1000877_pt1 | contig 23347 bp, 13 predicted proteins | sample L2c2metaG_FD_143038 | JGI IMG/M metagenome (GOLD analysis project Ga0193743, IMG submission 143038) | Soil microbial communities from a riparian zone of the East river system, Colorado, United States - L2c2 | ecosystem: Environmental > Terrestrial > Soil > Riparian zone | place: USA: East River... | reverse complement strand
TTCGGAATTCCTTACACCTGGAGCAAATGCATGGACGTCGCTGACAGTGATGGGTCCTATCAGCGGATCGATCAGTTAACAAGTACGCGAACTACGGCGAATGGGGGTTAGATATTACCCAGAACTTCCAATTAAACTATGTATATACTATTCCTAACGTGCCTCACAGTTTTGGCAAGGTGAATAACATGGTGACGCGAGCTCTATTCAATAATTGGCAGTTGTCCGGCTTGGTGAGCATGGTTAGTGGAATTCTTTGAATAATGGTGGGGGTATCGCCTTCAGTATTCCCAACGTCGGAAACCCGCAGATCACCGGATCCTATACCGAGGGCGTTCGCGTCGCTTTAAGCGGAATCAGTCCAAACGCTGGAACATCGGATAGTCCTTATAATCGCATTAATCCTGCGGCATTTCTTCCGCCACCGGTAGGCAGTATCGGACTCGATTCGCCGCGCAATGTTGTCAGAGGACCTGGCCAAAATAACTGGAACATGTCTCTCGATAATAGAATTTCAATAAAGGAAGGCTTCAACCTTGACCTGCGGGTGGATGCCTTCAACGTATTCAACCACACCCAGTTTAACGGGGTCAAATTACACAATCAACTTCACAAGCCTGACCAATCCGACGCCGACCAATCTACCTTACAACTCACAGGGACAGTTGACGAACCTGTTTGGATTTGGTTCGGTGAGCGGAGTGTATCCACCGAGAATTTTGCAAGTCATGGCCCGCTTTTCCTTCTGATGTGCAACGGCTCTGCCCGAGATTAACTTCGGGCGTGAGGGAGCTTAATTCGGTGTTGCTCTTGCTTTCGGGGCCAACTCTTCCTCTATTGACGTTGAGCCGGCTGCTCGGGGTCTCCTCGTGAGGGCTCCGCCGTGACGGAGCGCACGAAGCGGCTTGGATGCTTTTTCGCTTTGAGAAATCTTCTTCGCTGCATGAACTTCAGAGACGGTGTAGCGCGATGACTTGGAAGCGGTTGGGGGAGCCTGCCATAGTCGTTAGACGCAGCAAAGCTTCGAAGTGGAGAGGGGCGCCGGTTGGGTTGATGCTGTTGGCACGCAACGTTTTGTCAACCAGATCGGCATCGGTCATAAACGCCGCGGCGGCTTCGGTGCCTTCGGCGTTGGAGCCCGCGAGAATGATGACATTGCCACTTTGATCTGAGTTTTGAATGAACGCTGCGATGGCGTAGGCGTCACCGGTCGCGCCACCGATTGCCGTGGGTACATAGACGGAGCGTTCGCCGGGTTTCGGATGAGCGTTCCGGCAGAGTTCGTACGGCGTGCCGGGCACTCGATCGAATGTGAAATCCAATTGATCCTGAAACAACGCTGTCCATGGGTTAGAGCGTGGGCTGCCCAGAATAATAAAGTCGTTATCAGTTTTGAAGTCTCGAAAATCGAGTTCGCGAGCAGAACGAAGCCGTAGTTGCCGTGACCGGCAAGCGGGCAGTCCAGAAATCCTCGACGCGATTCGAAGATCGACTGGGGCCGTGGTCACGGTGAAGTTCGGTCCGACCAGCAAACTGGCTGCACGTTTTACCTCAGGCGAAAGCTGCAAGTAGCTTGGGATGAACTTGTGTGTCGCGTAGTCGGAGAGAGAGATGTTGAAGTTGAGAAAGCCCTGTAGCAGTTGAATGCTTGCATCGCAAAATATGAGTTGCGGCTGGCGTCCATCGCGAAAGATAGCGGACCAGGGAGGCGTTCGGTCGGATGCGGGCGTTGATGGGTTGCGAAACCAAAGCCACGTGCTGATGGCGATGCCGAGCACCGCTAGTACATAGGCCGGGACGTGTACCCAGTGGCGGCCGGGTTTGATTGAGCGGACCGCGGGCGTGGTGACCGTAAGTAGGCTGCTCTCTTCGGCGGGCGTTACGAACGTTACTGCAGGTGCAGTTATGCGGCTGAATTCCGGAATGTACGAGCCCGGCTGCAAATCGATGCGGAACTCGCCGTCCGATCCAAATTTTTCGTAGTATTGCCCCAGTCTCTTCCGCACGTCCCTGGCGGTGACCCGGACGATTGCATCTTGTGACGTATCGTAGGTTACGGAACGTCCAAAAATCTCGATCCCTAAGATGCGTTCCTTCAGGTCGCCGAACTGGCCACTCAGAGATTTTTCAACGACGAATTTAAGAAAGTCCTGGCTGCGCCGGCTTCCTTTAAAAGTCTGGCTCTCGAGAATGACATCCAACTGCTTGCTGATCGCCTCTTCATCTTTGGTGAAGGGTGCGATCTTGGCCACCGCTGCCTCGTGTTCAGCCTTTCCCGTCATCAACCCGGTCGCGAATACCCCTGCTCCTGTTCGGGAAGAATATCACACACAGATCTGTCTTTTCGAGGGCTTACAGAACGTTAGGGAACCTTCCTCACGTTACACCGCCACGTAAAGCGGTCGCATAGCACACGGGTGATTCTACCTAAATAGCAGCTCCGGGACGGCGATGGTTCTGTTTTGTGGCAAGTGGACAGAGTTTCGCTGCGGACCGAGTCAACTCGTCGAGCCCGGAGGCAAGGTATTGCTCAGCTATCAAGGCATGACCATCGGCGCCGCAAGCTGCTTATCTATACTCGGTACGGATAGCGGACGTCGTCCTGCGTCACTTTGTCTGAATGGAGCGGTACAGCCTCGATGTGTGCTGGTGCAACGGCGGCAAAGACTGGTCATACTTTCGCAATTGATTATGACATCAGCGGCGCTTAACAAGAACACGTTCTCATTGCAGGTTGAGACGCTCCTTTCCTGCACGTTAGGCAACGTTCTTAACGTTTTCAATTCTGGTATGGAGGGAGGACACTGAACCGTACATTCCGTCAAAGGCGGTTAGCCAGTGTTATCTCACCTCTCAACGTTCATCAAACTGAAAATCGGATGCTATGTTGCGCCGACCGTATTACTCGCGGTTACAACGTTCATCTGTGTAACGCATCCAACTTCTGCGCAGGAAGTGCGCGCCACACTGGGCGGACGCGTGACGGATAGTCAAGGAGCAGTCATCCCGGACGCGCAGGTAGTCGTCGTCTCTGACAATACAAGCGTTCAACAACAAACGCGGACGAACAGGGAAGGCAACTGGCAGGTTCGGTTTCTTTTGCCGGGAACGTATCATTTTCGAGTTGAGTCAACCGGATTTCAATCGCAAGAGCGTACCGGATTCATTCTTCAGGCTGGTGATAATAAGCAAATCGATATACTGCTTCAGGTCGGCTCGCAATCGCAAACGGTGGAAGTAAAAGCGGAGACTCCGCTCATCGACACTACAGCGGCTGTATCGGGAACCGTGATCAATCAGGATGAATTGAATGATCTGCCATCGCAATCGCATGTGGCAAGTTTGTTTGCGACGCTGTCTCCGGGAATTGTCGCGCAGGATCAGGGAAGTAACGTTGTGCGGCTGTGGTCTAATGGCGGCGCATCCTCCTTTACTGCTAACGGCGGCCGGAACAATATCTTCTCTAATAATTACCTGCTTGACAGTATGCCCAACACGAAACAGGGCGGCTACATCTCGTTCTCGCCTCCCATGGATTCTGTGCAGGAGGTTCGGATCTTGACCAATGCCTATGACGCGTCGATTGGAAGGCAAGCTGGCTCAACTATCACGATGAGTACGAAGAGCGGAGGAAAACAGTATCATGGCGAGCTATACGAATACAACCAGAACAACATTTTGAACGCGAACCTGTTTCAGACTAATCTCGCCAGTGGCAGTTTACCTCCGGTTCATTTCGATGAATTCGGTGGAACGGTTGGCGGTCCGGTGTGGATTCCAAAGGTCTATAATGGGGCCAACAAAACATTCTTCTTTGCTGCATTCGATAAGACGCTGAATACGAATCCACTTCCCTCAACGATATCTGTGCCTACGGTGTTAGAGCGGCAGGGAGACTTCAGTCAGTCGTTCACGACTCAAGTGGTGAACGGCACGTCCGTGCGCTATCCGGTTCAGGTGTATGATCCGGCAAGCGTTGATACTAATGGGAATCGCGTACTGTTCCCCGGTATGAAGATACCGGTGGACCGCCTGAGTCCGATAGCCAGGAACATTCTCGGATATGTTCCGCTGCCGAACACCGCCGGCAACAATACTTCTAACGCCTCAAACAACTTTGTGTCCAATGCGAAGCGCATCGATACGTTTCCGGCGCTGACGGTTCGGGTGGATCAGAACTGGAACAATTCACATCGGAGCTTCGTGACTGTCAACTGGAGTCACCTGGGCGAGAACATGAACGACAATTTCAATAACGCCGCGACGGGAACCGATCAGTTCCGAACCGCAAAACGACTTGGGTTGAATCATGTGTGGGTACTCAGTCCCAGTTCCGTTCTCCAGGTGTTCTATTCGCTCAATCGCTTTGAACAGTCCGTGCGCGATCACGGAGCGGGGTTCGATCCGACACAACTGGGGTTTCCGGAAAGCTTTGCTTCACAACTAGCGCTTCCCTCTTTTCCACAAATAAACGGCGTGGCGGGAACCTTCGGAACTGGCCAAGCCGGAAACTACAACAACAACACGTATCACACCTGGTCAGGTTCGGTGACGCAGACGTATCGTAATCACACGTTCCGTTACGGTCCTGAGTTTTGGCTTCAGCAGGAAGCGAACGCCAATTTGGCGACACAGGGTGCATTCACGTTCGACAATCACTGGACCCGGCAAAATGCGATCTTGGCTGGTGGTCCGGGTGACGGCGCGACTATGGGATCTTTTCTGCTCGGGTTGCCATCCAGTGGAAACGTTCCGCGAAACGCCGACAATTTTTACTCGCAATACTTCACCGCCCTTTATTTTCAAGATGACTGGCGATTCACATCCAAACTAACCGTTAATATTGGCTTTCGCTGGGATTATCAACGACCGGTAACTGAACGCTATAACCGCCTCACTGACCGGTACGATCCTAACGTCGTGAGTCCCGTCAGTCCGTCAGCACAAGCATCGTACGCCCATATACTGGCGAACAATCCCACAAATCCTGCTGTGCAACTTCTTGGATCGCTTGTTCCCGCGAACGCGTTTCAAGTGCGAGGCGCCCAGTTATTTGCCGGGGCGAATGGCGTCTCGAGATCGCCTATTAATCCTGCCTATCATGAGTGGCAGCCGCGCATAGGTGTTGCGTACCAGCTCGGCAAAAACACCGTGATCCGCGGAGGATTCGGCAAATTTGTGCAAGCCGATTTCGTTACCGGTGGTCAGAATGGTTTCAGCCGCACTACTGATTTTGTGGCCAGCCAGGATAGCTTTTTTACGCCTTACGACACCCTGGCCAACCCATTCAGAGGTGGCATTTTGAGTCCTACTGGTTCGAGCCTAGGGCCGCTCACGAACCTTGGACAAGGCGTGAACTGGGACGACCCGAATCTAAATCGCATGTATTCGTGGGAGTACAGCGTGCATCTTCAGCATCAATTGAAGGACTGGCTCTTAGAAGTTGGTTACACACATAACGAGACGAAAGGGATCAGCACAGCGTGGGATCAGAACCTGCCCAGCTTTGGGCTATGGCAACAACTACAGGCGCCACAATTTGACGCTAATGGACGACCTCAGGATCAGCTTCGGTGGAACCAACTTGTTCCGAATCCGTTTTATCAGCTACCGGGTATCACGGGTTCCCTCGTCAACACGAAGAACATTGCGCTCAAACAATTGCTAAATCCGGTTTCTCTATTGGGAACGATTAATCAGAACAAGCCAAGCGGGAGCAATCAGTACGATGCTCTGCTATTCAAAGCGGAGCACCGCTTTGGGCATGGCTTCACAATGATCGATTCGTTTACCTGGTCAAAACTGTTCGAGGACAGTTCGTTTTTAGGTCCACAGGTTGCAGGATCAGTGGTGGAGCACAAACTGGGCGGAGAAGATAGACCTTTTCACCTTTCGCTAACAGGCGTGTGGAATTTGCCTTTTGGCAAGGGCCGTAAATGGGGCAGCATGATGCCAAAGGCTCTCGACATGGTCGCTGGAGGATGGAAACTGAGCGGAACTTACACTGCCCAATCAGGAACACCCGTTGTTTTTTCGACAGATTCCTTTTTTACCGGAAACGACTTCTCCTTACCCAATGACAAACGGACGCTGAATCGCTGGTTCGATACATCGCAGTTTCTCCCGTTCCCATCTAAGAACACAGACATCTCGAACTATCCAGCGTGGACGGGAATTCAGGACCTCCCGGGCGATAACTATGTGCCGGTTCCTGGTGACACAATCAAGAACGGCGTATATCAGGACTTTGCGAACTATATACGCCGATATCCGACGCGTTGGGGCGACGTGCGAGTGCCGGGGGTGAACTCGGCAGACTTGGGCATCTACAAAACCTTTTCGTTCACTGAGCGGCTTCGCTTGCAGATTCGTTTGACGGCGTTTAACGCTTTCAATCATCCGCGCTTTGGCGCTCCGAATACCGATCCTGCCAACGCGAACTTTGGACTGATTACCGCAGCCCAAGTAAACCAGGCGCGGACGTTAGAGATGGCCGGAAAGTTCTATTTCTGATGTGCGCCGTGCGTTGTCATCCTTTCTTTACTGGAACAGTTTGAGAGCATGTAAAAGTGACAGGAACCGTTTGCGTTTCCGGAGGACTTCGTGTGGGAGCTCACCTCCGAGGGCCGAAGTCCTTCGATCCTGCATTTTTCAACGATGAAGCGCAGAGAAAGGCCCTCTTTTTCTTAAACAGACTCGATTAAGCATGGGGCACTGCACGATATTGTTGGACTTGGTCCAAAGTACAGCGAAAGAACAAACTTCCTTCTCTTCAGACGGCTTTGCCCCAGCGGGGCAATTTGTCCCTATTAAATGCTATTGCTGGTATTCGTCGTCCGAGCGCGTCCGAAGATCTGCACATCCTGATTACTAGCTTTGACTACGACCGCAATCGAGCAACATTCTTTCGGTCCACACTCGCAACCGGGCCGGAATGGGGACTCGAAGACACATCAAAGATTACACTAGGGAGCGTTGGCCAAGCAGGTCGCAAATCAGCGTCTAGGTTGGCGCACGCCACAAGTGTTTCATCGTCTCTTCTTAGAGCCTGCCGCTGCGACTTACGATACCAAGATATGCATCTAAGTGGAGTGAGACGCTGGCCTGCGCTTGTTCCGCGATAAGGCCTTGCGCGGAGCTTCCAAAATTTCCAGGTTTCGAACAGCCGTCCGCCGCAGGTCGTGAAATAGAAGATTCGGAACGCCCTCGCGCTGGCAAGCGACGGTCCAGCTTTCGCGGAAATCCCTGATCGGATTCTTTCCGCGCGCAAACAGATGCTCGCTCGTTCGAACCAGCATTTCAATGAACTTCGCCATGTCACCGTAGAGGCAATCAGGAACAACAACCGGAGGTCCTCCGGCAGCTCGAAAAGCAGTTTTCGATAGTGTTCCGCCTTCAGAAACCCTTTTCCCGGCTCCCTTCAGTCAGCTTAGAAAAGTGGGGAACCCGTCCAACCATCGGCGGGTCGTGGTCGTACCCAAGCCGGAATCCGCGGTGCCCAGCAAGGCAAGTTCACGATTCACCGTGCTTCACCGTTTTCAGGCGATCCCGAATGTAGTCTTTGATACGCGGGCTTAGTGGTTTGGGACCATTACAAACGCCCGTTGGCTCCACAAATCATTCCAACGTCAACTGAATCCTTTCGCATGACCGGATGGCCAGAGCGACTGAAGAAAGGGTCGGGTTACACGCAGTCGCTGTAGGAATGACGCCATTTCCTCCCACAAACAGATTGTCTATTCCCCATACTTGGCCATAAGTGTCACAGACCGATTCGCCGTCGTCGATCCGACCCATTCTTGTTGTTCCCTGATAATGGAGAGAACTTCCCGCCGGAAGCATCCGTGGATAGGCATCTTCTAAAAAAGGTCCTAACATAGAAGCGGCCAACTTTACTTCTGACTCCGCTTGTAAAAGCGCGACTCTGTCATTCTCCGTTAGAGAGTAGTGGACATGAATTCTAGGCATGCCATAACAATCTTTCTCTGTCTCGGAGAATTCTAAGTAATCACGGAATCTGATGTCTTTTCGGGAAAACCAAACCAGGCCGGCAATTTCCCCCACACCAGGAGCATATAGGTGCATAACCTGACCGTGAAAGGGATGATCAGGATCATTGAACGGTACCCAAAACACACCTAGGGGGACTGGCTCATCGGTCAATTGCTCAGACTTGAACCCGGTGGGGCCGCTGCCCTGAACAAGATAGTCCCTTAATTTTACAGCGGAAATGATCTGCGAATGATCATTCAAGTAGTGTCCCAGAGCTTTTTGCCTGATCCCTGAAGCCCAGAGAAGTTGAGGAGTTCTAAAGGCATCTGCCGCAACAATAAAAACCCTGGCGCGAATGACTTTTCTTGTTTTTGAAGGCAAGTGCCATACGACGGCCTCTGTAATCGCACTATCTCCTGTGATTAGCTGCGTGCAGAGAGTTTCCGATGCAAGCTCAAATCTATTAGGAGCGGCACCCGGCATTGCTAACGCTCCCAGAACAACATCGGCGCCTGACCAGAAACGTTGGCCCTCCCTTGTGACCGTACAGGCAAGCGGCATGGCGCCGACTTCGCGCCCCGGGGAACGATTGGCGCCGAACACTTTGCGTAGATTCTCTACTATCACGTTTCTACTATCGGAACCTGGAAATGCAGTGTTCGTCACCTGAAGAAGCGCTTCAGCATCTGTGCATAGCCTATCCCACTCGACGGCCTCAAGAAACGGCACTCGTTCTGCGTTGCCGGGACGTGGACACGCGCAGGTCCAATGTGAACCCATTCCTCCAACGTTCGTAGACATGGCAGCGCCGGGCATGCCGGAGCTACCTGTGTTAGTTCCGTCCGGAGTAACAAGGAAGGTGCCAGGGGGACTCCATATTCCTGGTGCTCCTGACACGTCACAATTAGCCTCATCTTCAAGCGACCCGATCGACGCTTGCTTTGCGGCTGGTCCTTGAGATAAAAGCTGAGCTTTCATTCTTTCCCCAGGATTGGAAATGTTCTTCACGTGCATTCCAGCGCGCTCTGTCAATTTAGGCCCTGCGTCAACCATCAGGACTTTAGCCTTTGGAAGCCGAGTTGTTAGTAGACGCGCGAATGTCGCTCCCACTGGACCACTTCCTACAATCAGAACATCAACGTGTACAACTTCGGCGGCCATATATTTCGATGGTAAATTCACTGGACAATCGGAAGTGTGTCTAGACTTGCGCCGCTCCACCATCAACAAAGAACTCGATGCCAGCCACAAAACTCGAATCTTCAGATGCCAAGAATGCAACGGCCCGCGCGATCTCTTCAGGTTCACCAAGCCGCCCCAGCGGTACCGTTGAGGCGAGGCGTTCGAAAAGAAGTTCACGTTGCTCCGCCGGAGCGAGAGCACCGAGCCCCAGAGTCCTGATCGGGCCGGGGCTAATGGCATTGACGCGAATCTTAAGATCTTTCAAGTCCATCGTCCATGACCGCGCGAATGAACGCACCGCTGCCTTCGTTGCCGCATAGACACTACAGGCTTCCATACCTTTCGCTGAGGCCATGGAAGCGTTGAGAATCACTGAGCCTCCATTGGACATAAGCGGCAGCGCTTTTTGAACTGTAAAAACCAAGCCCTTCACGTTTGTGTTGAATGATCTATCTAAGTGCTCCTCCTCGATCGCGCCCAAAGGAGCAAACTCGGTGACGCCCGCGTTTGCGAACACGATATCCACGCGACCTTTTTCCTGCTTTATTTTTGCGTAGACCTTGTCCATGTCGGATAGCTTTGATGCGTCTGCCTGAATGGCTGTAACGCTCGAACCTATAGACTTGACAGCGCTCTCGAGTTCCGATACGCGGCGCCCGGTGATAAACACGTATGCACCCTCTGCGACGAGTTCTTTCGCGACGGCGAGACCAATGCCGGCGCTCCCTCCCGTAACCACTGCGACCTTCCCCTCGAGTTTTCGTGACATTCTGTTCTCCAACGTAGACATCTTCTCCCCTACAATCTGGTTAAGCGTGGCTAACGCCACCGATTTCAAAGTAGCCGAATTGCATAACTTCCCGCTCGACTTCATCTGAGCAAATTCGTTTTCTCCCGAATCGCCGTTTCACAGGACCGTGCACAGATCCCAGGTCTGATGAATACATTTTTCCTTGTTCCTTCGATGTTAGATTGATCGCAATTCTCGAACGGCGCGAAGTTGAGCTGAAACTATCGATGTAAGAAGCAGAGTTGTTCCAGCCAGTATGAACATCCAACGCAGACTCCATTGCGCTAACACACCCGCAATGGCAATGGCAAGAGGGTTCAAACCCATCGAACCACACATGAGCAGACTCATGACCCGTCCGCGAAACCCTGGATTTACTCGCCGCTGCACCCAGGCGAGTACATGCAGGTTTAGTACTCCGCCAACAACGCCCATGACGAGAAGTACTCCACAGATTAGCCAAAGCTTCTGTACCATGCCCGCACTTCCTAAGCAGAGCCCGACAAACGCCATGCACCCGAGTAGAAGGCGATCTTTGCGGTAGCTCTGAAAGACACTGGCTACAAGCGATCCGAGTATGCCGCCAGCCGCAAACGAGGAGAGTAGTATGGCAAACGTCGTTGGCGAGTGGAAAGTGTTAGAGGCCATGTACGGCAGTCCAACCAATATGGGACCCTCGAGGCACACATTGAAGATCATTGCTATCGGTATGATCGAGAAAAGAACTGCATCCAAACGAATATATCGGACGCCTTCGACAATCGAATGCCAGACGGTGGGCTTTACGTTGTCAGGGGACAATGGAGGATCAGGCAAGCTCCAAAGCGTGGCTATGATTAGAAAGAAGCAGAGAGAGTTAAGAAAAAACGCTGATGCCACACCGAGCGTCTTGACAACAAGGGCAGCAGGAGCCGGCCCAATGAGAGAAACGGTCCCGGCGCTAGCATCCAAAACAGAGTTTGCATGGAGAATGTTCTCTGGTTCCACCAGAGAAGGCAGATAGCGTCCACCTGCCGGCATAGCAAAAGCATCGGCGACGCCAAAGATGAATGCGAACAGGTAAAGTTGCCAAACATGCAGATGATCAAGAGCAATGAGCATACCGATAGTCGCAACCAAACAGGCTCTAACCGTGGCGGTGTACATCATTATCTTGCGCGGTAAAACATGGTCGCTTAGGGCGCCGCCTACTAGCATGAGCACGGCCCGCGGTATCGCGCTAACCATGAGAATGGTACTCATGGTTAGTGCCGACCCGGTGAGCCGGAGTGCAACCCAGGGAAGAGCTATGAAATAAAACTGATCTCCTGCCATGGAAATGATCATCCCAAGCCAGAGCCGCCGGAAGACGGGATTCAGCAAGGGATGGTTGGGGCGCACAAGGGAGAGATTAAGAACACCCATGAGACCCTTGGGATAAGTCGGAGCAAGGACGGGACAATTCTGAGCTTGGACCGCTATAAAACCACCAACGAGCATGTTTCCACGACACGAACACTCTATTAAACTCAACCGATCTATCTAAACTCAACAGACGCTCGTGCGCATGCTAGTCGATGAGTCGTAGTATTTGTCTGTCCAACGCGTCCGACCGTAACAGACGCCATCGGAGCTACTACCAGGCTCGCCAGCCAATATGTTTGCCCGGCCTTCACGCTTTTACCAACACGTCACGGCGTTTCATCACCGCCTCTTCCAGTAGCCGTGCCAACATGTTTGAAGTATCAATCTTCGTAAATTCCGTCGCTATCTCACGCGCCCGCGCTAGATAGCCTTTATCTCCAAGGATCGCCTCCACTGCCTCGTGCAAGGCTTCTGGCGTTGGGCAACCCGTGCCCATGTTAATTCCTGAGCCCGCATATTCAACCCGCAGCGCGACTTCGGCCTTGTCTGCACCTTCTCCGGCGACAATCATCGGCACCCCCTCACTCAGGGCTCTGGTTACCGTGCCATAACCGCCGTTTGTAACTAACACATCGGCATGCCGCAGTAGCTCATCAAGGGGCAGATACCGAACGACCGTGGCGTTCTCCGGAATCAAGCCGGCTAACTCCGAATCCGGTGCGCCGCCCGTTGTTGCTATGACGGTGACGTCCTCGCGCATCGCAAGACCCTGCAGTGTCGGCAACACCAACTCGCGAAGATCGCTGTTGGCCACGGTTCCCTGGGTCACGACTACAACCGTCTTGCCGCTGTTCACAAGAGTCTGTACCTCCGCCGGCATAATTCCCTTTGAAAACGGCGGCAGCGCACCAATGTAGTGGACCGTATCTGGCAGATCCTTATGCGGCAGATCGAGTTGTTCTAATCCAGGCTGAAGGTAAACGTCCGGAAGCGCCACCAGCGAGTCGAAGTACGGCATCGGCAGCGGACCGGCTCCCAGCTTTTCCAGAATTTGGTCAACGTACTGCCTCATAGGCGTCGCAATCAAAGCATCGCCTTCTTCGGCTATCGCGCGGTACTCAGCGGCTTTCGTCGATGCGGGATCGACGGGTGGCAGCGCCGGTCCGAACGGTGCACTGTCAGCGCGTTGGAACGGAAGCGCAACCACGCCAAGACTCGCGATTACCGGCCGGTCTGGGTAATTTCCCAGCAGGAACGGTATGACGCCGCCAAAAGTAGTATCAACCAGGATCGCATCCGCTGGAAATGTCTCAAGCAACGATTGCAGTCCTTCAAATTGTTTTGTAATCGGATCTGCGAACACAATGCGAAAGTCAAAGAGAGCCCGCGCCGGCCCCAATGGAATCGACTCCCGCTCCGGGTGCCCAGCGTTCCGATCCGTAAAGTCGACATTAGCGCCAACCGGCAGCGGAACAAACTCAATCCCCAGAGTGTCAGCTTGTTCCTGTAATGCTCCCGCGGAAGTAAATACAACCTCATGACCAGCTTCTTTCAGAATCCTGCCGGCATTCAGCATAGGATTCGCGTGCCCAGTCATTGGAGTAGATGCAAGGATGAAGTTCATCGTTTTTTTCGTTCTCAATCGGAAAGTTCTGCTGCTGCTTCTAAGTCAGCAAGGAAATCCACACGCTCTTACGCTGGCGGCTGTAGCGAGTAACCGGTACTCCGGCCCGACGAACAGCTTTTGCTCATACCTGGCAACTCAACGCGTAGTCTTGCAGACGCGCGCTAAATTCCAGTAGCTGCGTCTTCTGAGTTGTTTTGCCGATCTCGGATCCGAATACGGAGAATGTAAGCCACTCAGCAGACGCTTCTACCGTCACGACTTCCGACACGCCCCATTTATCGAGCATAGACATCCATTTGGGCTCTTTCTTCATGGGAGCATCAATCAACCTAAACAGCCGATTGCTTTGTAGCCGCTCATGTCCGTACCTGGATCTCCACAGGGGAGTTTCTAACACACTCATTAGCAGATGCGAATAGGGCGCCAGCGTGCTGCATTTTTGGCGTGCTTCTTCTACCCAGGCTTCGAGAGGATCTCCGGCGGCGGACCTGAACCGCATCGGAACAGGAAGCTCTTCGACCCCGGAACTTAGCGCAACGAGAATGACTTCGTCGCCGCACATCCTTTTCACTGCAGCAGCATAAGCTGCGAGGAGCATGGCTTTTCCCTCTGTAGCGTCAACTCGCAGCATGGCCGCCAGTTGTGGCATCTCGATCTTTCCGGTTTCCACACAACGCAACTTTCCGTGCGTCTTTTGCGGCATTGCATATACAGACTTGGCGTCTCTCAGTTCGGCTGCCAGGATATCGCCTGCCTTCCCGTATGTCTCCCCTGACCAGCGCTGCAAGGGAGCTGCCGACACAACACTCTCGTTATCGAAATCGCAACTCTCTCGCAATGCAGCCAAAATACTCGGCTGTAGCGGTGACCCAAAGCTAACCATTCGGTGCTTGATCGCGGTGTTGAACGCTGTAACGAAGCGTTTCACTCCCGCTTGAGACATTCCCTTGCGCTGCAGGTAGAACGTGCTCCACTGTTCGAACCCGAACTGTGGAAGCCAAGTGGAGTTGTTGACGAGCAAAAATATCCGCTCGATCCAATCACAAGCGCGTTCGGCGTCCATCGTGTCATGCTTCCAAAGAAAGCCCTGGCCTGTGACGCCGTATTTATCCCGCTCTTTCCAAATGGGAGTCACCGGATCGGCGTACCAGAGCTGCGCGCGGTAGTAGTCGGGGCGAGCCTCCTCAATAAAGGAGATCGTCTCTTCTACCGTCTCGTCAGTTTCTCCCGGAAACCCAATAATTAAAGAGGCGTATGTCGAGATGTTATTCGCTGAAAACGCGTCGATTGCGTCCACATAATGCTGCCGGCGCGCGGTTTTGTTCATTCGCGCCAACATACGATCGCTCCCCGATTCAACGCCTAAAAATACGCCTTCGCAGCCGGCGCGAGCCATTAACTCAATTGTTTCTCGATCGCCATGGTCCGACCTATAGAAACTGTTCCACTTGAACTGATACCGCTTCCGAATCATCATCCGGAGAATTTCTCTGAATCTCCCTTTAGGCACATTGAAGGTGTCGTCTAGGATTGTGACAGTCGTAACCTGTTTTTGATCGGCGATCGCATCCAGCTCTTTCTCGACGTGATCCAACTCAAGGTAGGTGTACGCGCCGGCTCTTGAAGGGAAGCCACAGAACGCACACGCAAACGGGCACGATTTGGCCGTTCTCGTTGTGACAAATTCGCCGAGTTCGTCCTTAGAAAAATAGCCGTAATCCACCATTTCTTCGGAGAGCTTGTTTGATTCTGGCTGATCAAGCGTGAATGAGTAATGCTTTCGATCAGATGTGAACGCTAAATTCGGCACGAAATCTAGGCTGTTCCCCATTTTAAGGGCGCCCAGAACTGCCGCAAGCGTAGCTTCCCCTTCCTGGCAGAGAACATAGATATCAGCGCCCAACATACTCAGCAGGCGTGTGAGCCCAGGCCGCGGAACTGCACGCACTTGGTTGCTAATGTATGGCCCACCAACGATAATTTTGGCTGCGGGGCACCACCTGCGTACAAACGACACGAGATCAAGGATCGGCTCCGGCGACACATAGAGTGTAGTCGTTATCGCGACGCTCCGTACATCTCCCCTCGTCAGCTTTCTCTTTAGCTCTTCTCTTTGAAGATGAGGAAGGTTTACGTAGTCAATATTGAACCCGCGACGTCTCAGAAATGTCAGCAGGTATGTAATAACCGGCCACACGAAATCGGCGTTGTGAAATGTTGTTCCCGAAATGTTGTGCTGTTTATTGTAAAAGTAATTCAGAATGTCGAGGGCTCGATAAGGTTGGCCTTCATAGTCCATGAAGGCAAGAGCCAGATCTCTATATGATCCCGACTCTTCCCCGAGAGACCGCACCATCTCGACATATTCGGGAAATGGCAGGTCATAGAATCCGAGAAGCAGGCAGTCAGTTGATATCATAGTTGCGGCCGTGTGGGCTAAGCGGATTTATGAAGGGTACGTGTATTTATGCATCAATCCAATGCAATCCGTCCCGCGATGGTATTAATCCGCCAGTAAATAAGGGGACCTCTGCCGGACGTTTTTCGTCGAGAAGTGCTTGAAGCTGTACTTGAGTCACTTCACCAAGGAAGTTTGCATAGAACTTTTTACGCTTCCTGCTAAGGCTGCCGTCAGGCTTTTGCTCACCCGACACGTCCGGAAAAAGCACATTTGCGAGTCCATCACGCTCTTTCAGATATTCCTCTGAACCGGAGTATAGCCGCTCGCCTGAACTCCCCACTCCGGCCACTAAGTTTATAAATGCCTCATTATTTAATTCTGACGAATTTAGAACCTTTCGAGCATGCCAATAATATGAATCCAAATCCTTATGCATATCGTAGAAGGCGAGGAGAAAATCATAAAAGTGAGAGTATTCTCTTCTGTAACGATCTTCAAACTCGCTGAAACAACGGGTTTCATCGGCTTCGCTTCTAAGGCAGGTATTTATCGACCTGGCCGCCAAAAGACCTGAATAAGTTGCAAGATGGACACCAGAGGAAAATACGGGATCTATAAAACACGCGGCGTCTCCGATAAGGACTAATCCGGGCGCCCAAAAGCGAGTATGACTGTAGGAGTAATCTTTACGTACGCGCAACTCCCCATATGGTCCATCTGTAATTCGTTCTGCATCTTTTAGTAAAGCTCGAATAGGCGGACACGCATTTATGAATTCGTTCATCGAGGGTTCATGTCCCAGGGATAGCTTCGACGCATACTCCCGCCCCACAACGGCCCCAACACTCGTCAACTCCGGGCTTAGCGGTATATACCAGAACCAACCATGCTGAAAGGCAGCCGAAAAAATATTGCCTTGATTCGGCGCGGGCAGCCTGCCCCCGTTGCGGTAATAGCCAAATAGCGCCACGTTTTGAAAAAACTTTGAGTAGACGCGTTCCCCGGCAAATCGGGAAAAAGTTGTTTGGTGTCCTGAAGCATCCACGACGTATCGGGCGCGACTTGCATGAGAAACACCTTTGTCGTCCTCGAAGCGGAGTCCCACGACCCGATCACCTTCTGTGATCAGAGCGGTGGCTTTGTGTCCTTCTCTGACGTCTACTCCTTTTTTACTAGCGTTCTTGAGAAGAATCGCATCAAATTTCATTCTTTCCACTTGGTATGCAGTCGAGGTAGGACCAGCTATCGCCGAAGACGACGCAAAAGAGAATGTCCAAGGCTCCGGATTCTTGCCCCACCGGAAGGTTCCGCCACGCTTCAGAACGAAATTGGCTTCCTCAATTTCTTTACTCACTCCGAGTATTGGACAGATGCCGTGAATCGTGGCGGGCAGGAGCGATTCTCCTATTTTATAGAATGGGAGTTTCTCCTTTTCAAGCAGAAGAACGCGACCGCCCTGCAGGGCCACCAGCGTCGCTACCGTTGCTCCGCCGGGTCCGCCACCAACGACGATAACGTCAAAATCAAGCGTGGATTCGTCGCAACTATGCGTCTTCAAGATCGTATTTCACCTTTCGCCCTGTTCGTTCAAGCGTCTCGTTGACTCGATATTCCGTGGAGATTACCTTATCCGTCTTGCGTTGCGGTGAATCTTCATTTGAGCGGGACCTAGGCACGTGGTCCTCCTCAGCGGACATAACACCCCGCCTTCCTGAATATTCCACACTCGAGCAAGAATTTTCTGGTTTTGCCGGCCAGAAAGTTTTTCATTTTGTCGGCAAAGACGGGAATAGAACGCTCTTTTAAGTGTTACCACTGCTAGCGAGCGATGTGCGGCGCTGCTTGATACCATCATGTCTATCGACGTAATCAAGATCCTGAGACTACCTTTAAATCACCCCAGGTTCAGTTTCCATGAGTTCGTCACCTCGTTATGAGACAGACGGCGACGACGCGCACAGTGCGCACTCGCAGCTTGCGATTCGCACTGTGCGGAGAGCTTCCGTGCCGGGCGACAAAATTGCCGCGGATGGGGAAGCGCCGTCGATTGTTTAGCCACACGATCTGCACTAGAGCTAATGGACAGCGGCCAGGATAAACAAATTACAAATCGTGAATCATTAGTCGGCGATGTTACCGACTCGGACAGCCTAGAAGGAGACTCTATATGAATGATCTAGTTATCCTTCCACTTTCCACGGCTCAGCGAGAACTATGGCTGGCGCAGGAAGCGTCGGGTCTCGAGTTTGGAAGTGTTGTCTCGGAGTTATTTACAATAGAGCCGGGTCTGGAGGAGAACATCTTCAGACAGTCGGTCGACCTCGCCTTCCGTGACATTGATTCGATGCGGATCAGGTTCATAGATAGAGATGGCATCTTACTGCAGCAGTTCGATCCTTCGCTTGAACTAAACTGCCCTCTAATCGATCTTGTTTACGAGAAATCTCCGTGGACAGAGCTGCATAAATGGATTGCTCGGGACTTTGAGCGATCGGCATGCATGGCAGAGGCTCCATTCTGTTCCATGCCATTGTTCCGGCTCCCTGGAGGAAAGTATGCGTGGTGTGTACAAGCCCCTCACATGGTGATGGACGGCTACACAGCTATGCTCTGGGTTCAGCGGGTGGCGGAGGTCTATAACGCCATGCTGGAAAAGCGCCCCATACCGGATCATCAATTTGGAAGCTTGATTGATCTTCTCCAAGAAGAAGAAAAGTATCGCGGGTCTAAACAATTCGAGCAAGATCGCAGTTTCTGGATGGAAGCGATGGCGAACCCGGGCGAGGCCGTGACGATCGCGGTACGAGATGTTCAATCCAGAGGAAGGTGGAGAAGGAACACAGTAGCTTTCGACCCCGACGTGAACGCGGCCTTAGAAGTGCTGTCGCAGAAGACGGGCCTCCAACTATCAAGTCTACTTTTTGCTGCTGTGGCCGTTTATGTTTTTCGGGTCAGCGGGATGCGAGCGCTTACCCTAGGCCTGCCAGTAACCGGGAGGTCTGGCCGTCTGACACGGGCGACGCCTGGCACGATGTCTAATGTTCTCCCTTTGAGAATTGATGTCGCCCCCGAGCACAGCATCGTGGATCTAGCCCGGGAAATCAGCCGGAATGTGCGGCGAATGCTGCGACATCAGCGCTATCGCTCTGAGGAATTGCGACGCGATTTGAAGCTGACGACCCAAGATGACGCTCTCTACCGCGTGCACGTGAATTATCTTTCTTTCGACTATCGAGTCAGTTTCGGAGGAAGCGCCATAGAGGTCCACAACCTCTCGACAGGCACGGTAGATGATGTAAGTTTCGAGTTTTACGATCGGCACGACGGCAGAGGCATATCCGTCCAGATCAAGTTCCAGGAAGATCTCTACTCCCATGAGGAGTCAGGCGCGCACTGCGCACGCTTTAGTCGTCTTCTAGCATCCATCAGTTGTGATCCTGAGCAGAAGGCGGGAACTATCCAACTGCTCACCAGTACGGAGCGCGAGCAGTTGCTCTACGGCTGGAACGATACGGCTGCCGATTACCCACGTGATCTCTGCGTGCATCAGCTGTTTGAAGAGCAGGTGGCGCTTGCGCCTGACGCGGCCGCCCTGGTCTTCGAAGAACAAGAGCTCAGCTACGCGGAGCTGAACCGCCAGGCCAATCAGCTTGCCCACCATCTGCGCGGGCTCGGCGTCCGGCCCGACGACCGTGTGGCTCTCTGCCTCGAGCGCGGCTTCCCCATGATCGTTGCCATCCTCGCCGTGCTCAAGGCCGGCGGCGCCTATGTCCCGCTCGATCCTGCCTACCCCGCCGACAGGCTTCGCTTCCTGCTCGACGATAGCCAGCCCGTCACCCTGCTCACACAAACGCATCTCGCTGCACTCTTCCCGGAGAACAGCCACAGCGCACCGCGCGTGCTGCTGCTCGATGCCGCCCCGCAGCCCTGGCAAAACCAGCCGGACACCAACCTCGAACGTGCACAACTCACACCGGACAACCTCGCCTACATCATCTATACCTCCGGCTCTACAGGCATGCCCAAGGGCGTCCTGGTGGAGCACCGCCAACTTGCCGCCCGGCTGACCGGCGTGCGCCAGTCTCTGGCATTCGGTCCCGCCGACACCATGCCGGCTGTTTCCTCCTCCGCCTTCGACATCTCTGTTCTGGAGATGCTGCTCCCACTCATCAGCGGCGGCAGAACCCATCTCACCGACGCGCGCCGCATCAAGGACATGGACTACCTTCGGAAGCAGACCCGTAGCGCTACCGTGTTCAACGCCGTTACCAGTCTCATGGATGCCTGGCGCCAATCTATTCCGCGCGATAACGCTACACAGCTCTACCCCGCGCTTCGTGCCTTGCTCGTCGGCGGAGAGCCCGTCTCGCAGCGGCTCTTGAACCAGCTCTCGCTGCACTTCCCCAACACCCAACTTGTCGAAACTTACGGCCCCACCGAGGCGACCCTTTACTGCACCTCCTGCATCGCGCAGCCTAACGCCGACACCACGGCCCTGCCACCTATTGGGCATCCACTTCCGAACACGAAGATTTATATCTTGGACGCGCAGGGTGAACCCGCTCTAATTGGTGTGGCCGGCGAGCTCTACATCGGCGGCGCGGGTGTGGCTCGCGGTTACCTGAATCGCCCTGATCTGACCGCCCAGCGCTTCCTGAAGGACCCTTTCGCCGCAGAACCCGGCGCCCGCATGTACAGAACGGGCGACCTCGGCCGCTGGCTGCCCGACGGCAACATCGAGTTCCTCGGCCGCAACGACTTCCAGGTCAAGCTCCGCGGCTTCCGCATCGAACTCGGCGAGATTGAAGCGCGCCTCACCCAGCATCCCGCTGTCCGCGATGCCGTTGTGCTCCTTCGCGAAGAGCGGCTTGTTGCCTATCTCGTACCGTCCGATGCACAGCTACTTCCTGATGCCGAGATGCTGCGCAATCATCTCTCGGCAACTCTGCCCGAGTACATGGTCCCTGCCGCCTATGTCTCGCTCGCCGCGCTGCCGCTTACGCCGAATGGCAAGCTCGACCGCAATGCGCTGCCCGCACCAGAGGCCGCTGCCTACTCCACAAAAGTCTACGCAGAGCCGGAGGGGGAAACGGAAGTCCTGCTTGCACGGATCTGGGCCGATCTCCTCAATCTCGAACGCGTCGGCAGACACGACAACTTCTTCGAACTCGGAGGACACTCCCTCCTCGCCATCACGCTGATCGAACGCATGCGCCAACACGGTCTGCAGGCCGATGTCCGCACGCTCTTCTCTACGCCCACCCTCGCGCAGTTGGCGCTCGCTCCACACAGCGCTCCTCCACAGGTCCACGTGCCACCAAATCGCATCACGGCAGGATCGGGTGTCATTACGCCGGATATGCTACCGCTGGTAGATCTAAGCAGGGCGCAGTTAGACGCACTCTTGCTACAGGTTCCCGGCGGAGCTGCCCGTGTGCAGGACATCTATCCACTGGCGCCACTGCAGGAAGGCATCCTTTTCCACTACCTCATGACCACGGAAGGTGATCCGTACCTGCTCTCCGGCCTGATGGCCCTTGACAGCAAAGATCGTTTGCGCCGTTACCTAGGAGCGATGCAGGCGATTATCGCCCGGCACGATATCTTGCGTACTGCCTTCTTCTGGGAAGGTCTACCCGAGCCCGTTCAGGTCGTGCTGCGCGAAGCGACCCTGCAGGTGGAAGAAGTTGTTCTTGATCCGGCGGGCGATGCGGCCGAGCAAATCTATGCTCGTGTCGCTCCGCGTCGCTTACGACTTGACCTGCACCAGGCTCCCCTGTTGCGCATCTTCACCGCCTATGATGCGGCACAGCAGCGCTGGTTACTGCTGCTGCTGTTACATCACCTCGCGGGAGATCACACCACCACCGACATACTGCAGGAAGAAATTCAGACATACCTAGCGGGCGGGCAGGATCAGTTACCCACGCCATTGCCGTTCCGCAACCTGGTGGCACAGGCTCGCCTCGGCGTAAGCCAACAGGAACATGAAGCGTTCTTCCGTAAGATGCTGGGCGATATCGAGGAGCCGACCGCTCCCTTCGGCCTGCTCCAGGTACAGGGGGACGGCACCAACATTGTTGAAACCTCTCTCGATCTCGCCCCCATGTTCGCGCGGAGTATGCGTGAGCAGGCGCGCCGGTTGGGTGTCAGCGTCGCCAGCCTTTGCCATATCGCCTGGGGCCTGATGCTCGCTCGCGCCTCGGGGCGCGACGATGTTGTCTTCGGCACCGTGCTCTTCGGCCGTATGCAGGCAGGTTTTGGCGCCGATCGCATCATGGGTCCATTCATCAACACGCTCCCGATGCGTCTTCAGCTCGCCGCCCAGAGTGTGATCGAGAGCCTGCGCCAGACACACGCCTTGCTTGCCGGACTGCTGCGTCACGAGCATGCCTCGCTTGCGCTGGCTCAGCGTTGCAGCGCTGTACCCGCACCCGCGCCTCTGTTCTCCTCGCTGCTCAACTACCGCTACCGATCCGACGCTGCTGCCGGCGTCTCGAGCGAAAAACACCAGATCGAAGGCAGCACGTGGCTCCGCGCGGACGAGCGCACGAATTATCCTTTCAGTCTGTCGGTCGACGATCTCGGGGACGGTTTCCGGCTGATCGCACAGGTGGATTCTTCTCTCGACCCTCAGCGGATCTGTCAGTTTATGCAGACGGCGCTGCAGTCGGTTACTGCCGCGCTTGAGCATGCGCCGGAGACCCTGCTGCAGAATCTCGATGTGCTGCCGATTGAGGAGCGCCGGCAAGTAGTCTACGGTTGGAACGATACCGCTGCCGACTATCCCACGGATAAGTGCGTGCACCAGGTTTTTGAAGAGCAAGTGGAGCGTACGCCCGATGCCATCGCCCTGGTCTTCGAAGAGCAGGAACTCAGCTACGCGGAGCTGAATCGCCGGGCCAACCAACTCGCCCATCATCTGCGCGGGCTCGGCGTCCAGCCTGACGACCGCGTGGCTCTCTGTGTCGAGCGCGGCTTCCCCATGATCGTTGCCATCCTCGCCGTGCTCAAGGCCGGCGGCGCTTATGTCCCGCTCGATCCCGCCTACCCCGCCGACAGGCTGCGCTTCATGCTCGACGACAGCCAGCCCATTGCCCTGCTCACGCAGACCGACCTCGCAGATCGCTTCGTGCAGGACGGCGCACTACCCGTGCTGCTGCTTGACCATGCGCAGCGCTGGGGACACGCTCCGGACATTAACCCCCAACTGCCTCAACTTACGCCGGACCACCTCGCCTATGTCATCTACACTTCTGGTTCCACCGGCTCTCCCAAAGGCGTCATTGTCCAGCATCGCGGCCTCGTCAATCTTGTGGCTGCTCAGATCCAGGCCCTGACGCTCAAGCCAGACAGCGCCACGCTGCAGTTCGCTTCCTTCAGCTTCGATGCCTGTGTATTCGAAATCTTTCCTACGCTCTGCGCGGGTGCTTCGCTTTACTTGCGCGCTCAGAACGATCAAGCCGATGCTGCTTCCCTGCAGCGCTTCCTCGATGCCGGCGTGACGCATGCCACGCTGCCTTCTGCCGTGCTCGCCGCTTTGCCTGAAGGTACCCACTTCCGATCCCTGCGCACTCTCGTGGTCGCCGGCGATGTGCTGCCACCAAGTCTCGCCCGCCGGTGGAAGCCGGGCCGCCGTCTGTTCAACGCCTACGGGCCGACTGAAGCCACCATCTGCGCCACCATGCACCTCTGCCAGGACTCGGATACCCGCACGGTGCCTATCGGCAAGCCGATCGCCAACACGCGGATTTATGTCTTGGATGCTCAGGGCGGACCAGCTCCGATTGGCGTTGCGGGCGAGTTATACATTGGCGGCGCCGGAGTGGCGCGCGGCTACCTGAACCGGCCTGATCTGACGGCTGAGCGCTTCCTGAAAGATCCTTTCGCCGCACAGCCCGGTGCACGCATGTACAAGACTGGGGACCTCGGGCGCTGGCTGCCCGACGGCAACATCGAGTTCCTCGGCCGCAACGACTTCCAGGTCAAGCTCCGAGGCTTCCGCATCGAA
>Ga0193743_1000876_pt1 | contig 23363 bp, 17 predicted proteins | sample L2c2metaG_FD_143038 | JGI IMG/M metagenome (GOLD analysis project Ga0193743, IMG submission 143038) | Soil microbial communities from a riparian zone of the East river system, Colorado, United States - L2c2 | ecosystem: Environmental > Terrestrial > Soil > Riparian zone | place: USA: East River... | reverse complement strand
ACACTATGGGAACGGTTTCTATGCATGCCCTTAGCCTTGCCAGCGAAACTCCTTCGGCCCTGCTGGACTGGAATAACAACTACGGAGCCGATCCCAATAAAGCAGTCTGCTTCCACTGTTCCAATCTGCCAAAGCACTTTTTCCGCGAGGGCGTGAAGATGGACTTTCAGCAGATCATTGCCGGAACGGTAGGCAAGGAGAATACCTTTGGCACTCTGGATGGAAGAGTGAAATCGGGACCTATGAGCTTTGTGCGCTTTTCCACCGATGACTTCGACGGCACGATTAAGGGGTATGTCGGGCAGGGAAGCTTTACGGATGATTCTCTTCAGACGTTCGGCGGCGCGGGAGTAGTCGAGATTCCCAACATGCAGCAGTTGCTTCACTACATCTGTGAGAACGGCTTCGAACACCACGTCGCCGCCAACTTCTCGCATGTCGCCGGCCCAGTAAAGGAGGCAGCCCAGAAGTATCTCGGCTGGCCGATGCATCTGCACAACTAGGCATAACGATTACCGTTCCATATTGTATTTCGCCATGAGCTTCAGACTGGGTATGATCAGACCTTCTAGCGGTGTCTCATCCGGAGGGTGTATTGATCTCAAGCTTGAAGACAGAGAAAAAAGTAGATTCTCTCTCTCTTTTTAAAGGCCGCCTGATTGTTTCCTGTCAGGCGGACCCTGGCGATCCGATGGACGACCTCGACACCATCACCAGGATGGCAAAATCGGTCCTTCAAGGGGGAGCTGCCGGCCTCAGAGCCGATGGGCGCCAGGCCGTCAAGGCGTTTCGGGAGATTACCAATATTCCAATTATCGGCATGGTGAAGGCAAAAGACTCGAACGGTGAAGTCTATATCACCCCAAACTTCGTTGCCGCCCAGTCCGTCTCTGCTGCGGGCGCCGATATTGTTGCTCTTGACTGTACTCATCGCCGATTGAGCGAAGCGGAGCCATGGCCGGGAATGATCCAACGCATTCAGGCCGAACTCGGTAAGCCGGTGCTGGCCGATATCGCGAGCATCGAAGACGGAATTGCCGCACAGGAGGCGGGTGCGGATGCCGTCGCAACGACTCTTTACGGCTACACCGCCGAAACGGCAGGAATCAGGCAAGTCTCATGGCCTCTTCTGCAGTCTCTGGTAGAGAACCTGAAAATTCCGGTCATTGCGGAAGGCCATCTTCAACAGCCTGAGGATGTTCGCAAAGCTTTAGACCTGGGAGCGCATGCGGTGTTAGTGGGCTCCGCAATTACCCGGCCTGCGACAATCACCGCACGCTTTGTCGTGGCAACCCTCTAAGAATCATGCAAGAGGGGTTATTCGATTGTCGTGGTCGGAACCCGGATGAGCGCACGATAGCGATCGCCGCGATACCGTGAACAAGCCACCTCGATCGGTGTCTGTTCGGTGGTAATGATGACGCGCGATATGGACAGCACGCTGGCTCTCTTGGGGATGGTCAATAGTTCCGACTCTTCGCGTGTGGCGGGAAGGGCCTCGATGGTCTCGTCTGCCCAGCCGACCCGAACTCCATAATTTTCACGCAGAATGTAATAAAGCGATTGCTTCGCAAAATTGATCCGTTCCAACCCAGGGAATGGCCGGAGGGGGATGAACGATTCTTCCAGCGCCATGGGCGTGCCGTCGGCCAGTCGCAGACGGCGCAGCTTCATCACTGTAGTTTCGGGGGCGATCTTCAGGTTCTCCGCCAGATCTTCACCGGCTTTTACGACAGTCTGCTCCAGAAGCTGCGAACTAGGCTGCATTCCGCGTTGCTTCATATCTTCTGTAAATCCCCGCAGGTGCATGATGTTTTTTTCAAGCTTCGGCCGGGTGACAAAAGTTCCTCGCCCCTTTTGACTCAGAGCATAGCCGCGCGACTTCAAGCCATGGAGAGCCTGTCTGGCTGTCATCCTGCTGACGCGATAGGTACGCGCGAGTTCCTCTTCAGAGGCGAGCAGGTCTCCCTCTGAGAGTTCTCCGGAGTGAATCTTTTCCATCAGGGCACGTTGAATCTGATAGTAGAGAGGGATGAACCCGTTTTTATCAAGCGTGTGGACGGATGGCGCAGCATGAACTAGAGCTTTTGACACGGTCTCTATCTCTCTCCTGATTGCGGACCACGCGGTTGTCGCCCGCTGTCCGTTTCTATCTACATTGTTCGGTGTTTGTCTATAACTACGTGAAAAAACCGAAATTTGTTCAATCTTTGATTGCTGTGACGACCAAGTGATTTTTTCTTGCCTTTCCAGTCCAGTTGTCTATACAATAAGTCAAATTTCATATCCTGATCGAGAGCAGCGAGCCTGCCTCCAGGAGTCAATGTGTCGGGAGGGATCGGTTCGATTGATGCCGCTGACCGCAACGATGGGTTGATCAACTCTACCGTTTCGACCGAGTACCCGATTCAATTCGCTCTAAAAACTCTTCGAAGCAAAACAGCTTTTTCCAGATCCAAGCCTTTTGGATGCCCTTCTTCTTCCTGGTCCGGAGAAGAAGGGTTTTTTCATCAAGCTGCAGCAGAGAATGGGCGTTCTTTCATGGAGCAGCCTCGGGTGTCGCAATATCCCGCGCGGCTGGACCTGAAACCGGGACGTGCCATACTCCTCCGCCGAATGTCGAGATATACACCTTGTTCGAATCTTCCGGATCAGGCTGAACTCGGTGGCCCCATTTGAAGTTGAAGCCTGGAATACGAGCCCAATGTTCGCCACGGTTGTGCGAGATCCATGCTGAAGACTCAAAGCCTGCAGCGTACAGTGTCTTAGGGTCACGTGGATCGATCGTCACATCGTAGATATGGCGATCGTGTTCAAGGATCCATCGCCAATTCTGGCCTCCATCCGTGGAGACAGCGACGCCACCATAGATCCCGTTGAGGACGACCGGAGATTTGTCAGATTGTTTTGGAGCAGTCGAGTTGTTGCGGGTCAGGTCTTTTAAATCGGTTTGTGGCGTAGCACGCGGCCACAGGGCCAGATAGATGCGATTCGGGTCCTTGGGATCAATCGCGATTCCATTGGGAGCATTGGCTCCGAAGGGAAGTGCGACTGGAGACCAATGATCTCCGCCGTCGTTAGAGCGATAAAGTGCCCCATCGCCTGGATTGCCGATGCTGCCATCTTCGCTGCGGCGGGCGATCAGCGCATAGAGCGTTCCATCTGAAGCACGAGCAAGACGCCATGCCAGGGCGTTCTGTTGTGTAATCCCACGATTTACCGGCGACCAGGTGTGTCCATCGTCAGTAGATCGGTAGATGCCATAACCCATCGTCGCCACCCAGAGCCTACGATGGCCTTGCGGGCTGTTCGGTTCGAGAAGAATAGAAGTAGGTGCGGTAGGCGGCATCCCTTCGCTTGACGACTGCCATGTTCGGCCGCCATCCACGCTGAAGCATATACCTCCGATGTAATCGGAGGTCGATCGATGACGCCACATCTTGGGACGGGGAAGATCGTGGATATCACTCATGGCCGCCCACATCTTTCCCTGTATCTGAGGATCGAACGCGAGCGAGTAGGTCGTGTTTCGCCAACGCCCCGGAACTCCTGATACTGAGCGCGTCCATGATTTGCCGGAATCCTCGGAGCGAAAAAGGCCGATATCAGTCGTCAGGATGAAACGACGTCGGGAATTGAATGGATCGGTCAGATATCCATAGGTTGTCGTCACGTCAAGACCGGTGCTGGTCCATGATCTTTCAGTCTGGGATGAACTCGTTGTGGCCTTGGAATAGCGGGCCGTCCAGTTCGCTCCTCCATCTGTCGTAGCCAGGGTTCTCCCCAAATCCGTCGCATAAACGAGATTTGGATCGCGATCATCTACCGTAATGCTGAGTGGTTCTTCTGTCCACTCCGGCGTCATCGCATCGGCGATCCATCCATCGTGAACATTGGCTGCTTCCTGGTGGATGGTCGATTGCCATACTGGTGTCCAATGCTCGCCGAAGTCGTTCGTGCGAGCGATACCCTGAAATCGTTCGCCACCAAGCTGCATGTCCTTGTACGAGGCATAACCGACCTCCGGATGGTGAAGACTGGTTGCGACGACGCGGGGCTGTGCTCCATTTCCCGGCAGCGGTGATGGGTTCCATGTCACGCCACCGTCTGTAGTCACAAGTACGGTCGAATCGGGCTGTGTTCCATTCGCTATGGCATAGAAAGAGGGTTGTGTCCCATCCCGGGCAGGAAAGCCCGCTGAAAGGTCGGTAAAACTGATCCCGGCAGGTGCAGCCCTCTGTTGCCACCTGCCATCGATACGGGCATGAATACCGTGGGCGGTTGCAATGTAGAGGCTGCGTCGATTCTTCGGAGATCTCGGATCTACCCAGATGTGCAGGGGCGTCTCCGAAAGCGACAGGACTACTTGCCAGGTTGTGCCTCCATCGCGCGAGAGAACCAGCTTCGTACGATCCTTCTTTACAAAGGCCGCATAAAGCGTTCGTGGGGCCGTCGGATCGATCGCAAGAGCAGCAATCTTGCCAAGAGTATCGTGACGGGCAATCAGCGTCTCATCTGCGTGATCGGAGTCCATGAGAATGGCTTGTACATTAGACGGTCGGGGCCAGACCAGCTTCCACGTATGTCCATCGTTGGTGCTGCGCCACAGAACATCCGTTGCCGCATAAATGGTGTCGGGACGAACAGAATCGAAGACGAAGAATTGGATTCTGCCTCGCAGGTTGAACATCCGCCAATGATGGCCACCGTCGTGGCTGATATACGCTCCCGTCATATCGCAGGACAAAAGCACTTCATTTTTATTGTTGGGATTAATGGTGACCTGAAACATCGCACCACCGCCACCTGGTCCGGTAATCCACGGCTCCTGAGCCTGAAGTAGAAGCGCGGATAAGAGAAGTATTACGCTGAGGCAGAGCACGTCTCTCCATTGTGAGATCTTTTCTTCGCAACTTTTAGTCAAATTGCCACCGTTATCCGCGTTCATTAAACTCCCGTGGAGTTTCTTTTTATTGTGCAGCCTGCAGTCCGCTTTAGTAGCTTTAGACTACGTAGTCCACATTTGAGATGGGGTTTGAATGCAAAAAATAGGCATCATCATGAATGGCGTCACTGGGCGTATGGGAACAAACCAGCATCTGGGACGATCCATCGCCGCAATCCGTAAACAAGGCGGTCTCCGGTTACGCAATCAAACTGTAGTGATGCCTGAACCTGTGTTGGTCGGAAGAAATGAGGAGAAACTTCAAGCGCTGGCGAACGAATGGGGTGTCGAGCGATGGTCTACCGATCTCGACCTTTGCCTCGCGGATAAGGAAAACATCATCTACTTTGATGCCCAGCTCACCCAGGTGCGTGCCAAAAGTGTGCATGCGGCACTAAAGGCGGGGAAGCACGTCTATTGTGAAAAGCCATTGGCGGCGACCTTAGAGGAAAGCCTTGACCTGGCTCGCGCAGCGGTTAGCGCCGGAGTAAAAAATGGTGTCGTTCAGGACAAGCTGTTCCTTCCTGGAATCCTCAAGCTGAAGCAGGTCATCGCAACCGGTTTGCTGGGAAAGATTCTGTCTGTGCGCGGCGAATTCGGCTACTGGGTATTCGAAGGCCCCTTGCCGCCGGCGCAACGGCCATCCTGGAACTACCGCAAGGAAGAGGGCGGCGGAATCATTCTCGATATGTTTCCGCACTGGCAGTATGTTCTATCGAACCTGTTCGGCGAAATAAAAGCTGTGAGCTGCACGGCCAGAACAACCATTCCCCAGCGCGTGGATGAATCCGGTCGAACGTATTCCTGCACCGCAGACGACGCAGCCTATGCAACCTTCGAACTTCAGGGCGGAGTCGTCGTACATATCAATTCGTCCTGGGTAACCCGCGTCGACCGAAACGAGCTGCTCGAGCTGCATGTCGATGGCACTGAGGGTAGCGCGGTCGCAGGTTTGCGGGAATGCAAGGTACAGCCACGCGCCATTACGCCCAAGGCCGTGTGGAATCCGGACATCCCCAATCCAATTCCTTTCCTGGAGGGATGGCAGACCGTTCCAACGACTGTCGCAGAAGAGAATGCATTCAAGGTTCAATGGGAGATGTTCCTGCGCCATGTGCTCGAAGACTCTCCTTTTCCCCATACCTTTCTCGAGGCGGCAAAAGGCGTTCAGCTGGCGGAAGCGGGAATACGCTCCTGGTCGGAGAGAAGATGGATCGATCTTCCCGAGCTTACGCTGAACTAATCAAGGCTGTGTCCGCATCCTATTTCTAATTTCGAACCAGGAAGAGATCATGAAGATTCGACTTCCACTCGAGGGTGGAATCACTGAGTACCAATTGACGGCTCAAGGTCCCCGGCAGGTTTCTCCAGGGCCTCCTCCCCGTTCGCGTAGAGTATTCGCGGCAGCCCATGTCGTCATCGATCCCCTGCATCCGGAGACGCTGGACATGGACGCCACCATGGCTTTTCGCAGGCATCTATGGTCGCTCGGCTTTGGGGTTGCTGAAGCGATGGACACGGCACAGCGGGGAATGGGGCTGAGTTGGGAGACCGCGCGTGAACTGATTCGTGTCTCTGCCAGCGAGCGAGGAGGAGAGCTCGCTTGCGGAGCCAATACCGACCAGCTGCAGCCGGGGACCTCCTCAAGCATCGAAGACGTGATCGCCGCCTACGAAGAGCAGTGCGAGACCATAGAAGCTGCTGGCGGGCGCGTCATCCTCATGGCAAGTCGTGCGTTGGCTCGTTGCGCACGCGGCCCCGAAGATTACATGCGAGTGTACAGTCGATTGCTCGGCGGCTTGCGACAACCGGCGATTCTGCACTGGCTGGGAGAGGCGTTCGATCCGCAGCTCAAGGGATATTGGGGATCCTCTTCCGTCAAAGAGGCCATGGAAACCTGTCTTGCTGTTATTCGGGAAAATCGTTTGAAGATCGATGGCATCAAAATATCCCTCCTGGATAAGCAGCAGGAGGTCAGAATGCGCCGGCTCCTGCCTGAAGGTGTGCGGATGTACACGGGCGACGACTTCGACTACGCCGAGCTGATTCGAGGCGACGAGCTTGGACATAGCGATGCTTTGCTGGGCATCTTCGACGGAATCGCTCCGGCCGCGGCCCTCGCTCTAAGGGCGCTCGATGCTGGCAACTTCGTCGCTTACGAGGAGATTCTTGCGCCCACTGTTCCATTGTCGAGGCACATCTTTCAGGCACCGACCTTCTTTTATAAGACGGGTCTGGTATTCCTTGCCTATCTGAACGGCCACCAGAAACATTTCCGCATGCTGGGCGGTCAGGAGAGCACGAGATCGATGCCTCATCTTGCGCAGCTTTTTGTGCTGGCCGATCAAGCAAGGCTACTGGCAGATCCAGATCTTGCCGTTAACCGAATGAAGCTGGTGCTCGAGCTTGCCGGGGTGGAGGGTTAGTGGCCGATCTCGGGAGGCTGAGTTTCAACCAGATGACTGCCGGTAAGGCAACGCTGCGCGAGGTGGTGGACGCCTGCCTGAAGCACCGGGTTCAGTGGATCGCACCCTGGCGCCACGCTGTTGGCGATAATCCGGCAGCGGTGGGAAAAACTCTGCGCGATGCAGGACTGAGAGTGTCGAGCCTGTGCCGCGGAGGCATGTTTCCGGCGGCTACGGCTGAAGAGCGGCGGCAGAGGATCGAGGATAATCTGCGGGCGATCGATGAGGCTGCCGCCATCGGGACTGACCTGCTGGTGCTGGTTAATGGGCCTGCGCCAGACAGGGATATCGATGGAGCGCGGCAGATGGTCGTGGATGGAATCGCTGCGGTCCTCGACCATGCCGAGAAGTGCGGTGTCCGCCTCGGCGTTGAGCCGCTCCATCCCATGTTCACAGGCGATCGAAGCGTGATTGTAACGATGGGGGAGGCCAACGCGATCGCGGAGCAGTTCCAGCCGCGGCAGGTTGGACTGGTCGTCGATGTTTACCACGTGTGGTGGGATCCGCAGGTCTATCGCGAGATTGCGCGAGCTGGAGAACGGATCTTTGCCTTTCACGTCTCGGACTGGATCGTCCCGCTGCCGGATACCCTGATGGGTCGCGGATTGATGGGCGAGGGAGTCATCGAGATTCGGAGATTGCGAAAAGCGGTCGAGGCTGCGGGTTATCGCGGTCCGATCGAGGTGGAGATCTTTAACGAGAAGCTATGGTCGCTTCCGTCCAACGAGATCGTCGAGATCGTTTGCAGCCATTTTCTGGAAGATGTATAAGACAGAAGCCATTCGCAGTCAGGCTATTTCTGAACTGAAATACCATGTCGGCCTGCAGCACGGTAGCATGTAAGGCTCTTGGATCTGTGACCGTCCTAAGGAGATGCTGCTATGGGCTATTTCCGACTTTTCGCGATCCTCATCCTGGCGTGCCTTGGATTGACCAGTCAGAGCGCTTACAGTCAGGCCGTTCCGACCGGGGATCAACTGGATCAGCTCGTCGCTCCGATCGCACTCTATCCCGACACCCTGCTGGCGCAGATATGCGCAGCGACAACAGACCCACAGCAGATCCTGGACACAGATGCCTGGGTGAAGCAGAACGCCAGCCTTAAGGGGCAGGCGTTAGTCGACGCTGCGCAAAAGAAGGGATTCGATGCGGCGTTTATCTCGCTGGTGAACTTTCCCTCCGTCCTCGATATGATGGCGGCGCACATCGATGATTACGCTGCCCTTGGGAGCGCATTCAAAGCAGATCAGACGAAAGTAATGGCTTCGGTCCAGAAGCTGCGGCAGGCAGCCTACGCGAACGGAGCGCTGGACAGCAACGAATACCAGAAGGTCTCCACGACGACGCAGGGTAGTACTCAGGTAATTGTGGTTCAGCCTGCCAACCCGCAGGTCGTATACGTTCCTCAATATCAGCCGCAGCAGGTCTACACCGCTCCTGCTCCCGCTCAGGCCAGCGGGCCAAGCACGGGTGACGTCGTAGCGGCTTCGTTACTCAGCTTTGGTCTTGGTATTGGTATCGGCGCATTGATTGCTCATAACAACGAACCATGGGGCTGGGGTGGCTGGGGGTGGGGCGGTCATGGAGTCTACGTGCACAACAGCGTGTTCGTCGTGAACAACCGCTATATGGCGCCGCGGCCTTACTATCGTCCACGACCTCCGGTCTACGGTCGCCCCGTCTATGCTCGCCCCCCCACTAACTGGTATGCGCGGCCGGGATATCGTCCTCCACCTGCGGGATACCGAGCCTATGGTCCGAATTCTCCAGGCTATCGTGCCGGTTATCACCCCGCGCCGACACCCTACCGTGCCCCGGGAGCGGCAGCGTATCGTCCACCGGCAAGTGGATATCGCCCGCCTGCCAATACATATCGTCCGCCTGCCTACAACGCCACTCGACCGGTGGGAGGTGTGGGAGCGACCGCACCTGCAACGAGGCCAGCAGGAAACGTTGGAGCGACCCGCCCCGCTCCACCCACGAATCGTCCTTCCGGAAACGTGCGAGCGCCCGGCCCGGCTGGAAGTTCTTATAACGGACGGCCCAATAATGCGGGTTCCACGCCCCAGGATTCGGGCAGGCGGCCCGGCGGCTTCAACGGCAGCAACAACGGTGCTGCAGAGCGGCAGGCCAGCCAGCGTGGACATGCCAGCGCGGGCAGTCACGCCCGTTTCGGAGGGCGAAACAAATGACATCGATCAAAGGTCAATTTTTGTCGGTAGTTCTGCTCGCACTTGCGTTGCTCGCCCCGTCTTCCTCTTATGCACAGGATGTGACGACCTATCCGTCCTACAAGGATGCAGCCGAGGCTCTCTTCAATGCGGTAAAGAGCGACGATAAGGAAACGTTGCGCGCGATGCTGGGTCCGGATGCGGAGAATCTCCTCTCCTCTGGAGACGCAACCGAAGATCAGCGTGAGCGTAAGTCGTTCCTCGAGAACTATCAAAAGGCTCATGCCTTCCAGCGGCCTTCTCCGGAGCAAGCTGTTCTAACAGTAGGTTCGTCGGCCTGGCCGCTGCCGTTTCCTATTGTCCGGTCCAGTGGGAGGTGGCACTTTGATGCCAAAGAAGGCGCCCAGGAGCTTGTCTATCGGAGGATCGGACACAACGAGCTCGACACGATTAAGGTGCTCAAGGCGCTCGATCAAGCTCAGAAGCAATATGCCGCTAAGGGACACGACGGTTCTCCGGCAGGTTCGTTTGCCGCCCGGCTGGTGAGCTCACCGGGGAAGCAGGATGGGCTCTACTGGGAGACGAAAGAGGGCGAGCCCGAGAGTCCCGCGGGCCCCCTTGTAGCCGAGGCGACCGAGCAAGGGTATTTCCAGGGAGGCGAGCATAAGAGACAGCCCTTTCACGGCTACTTCTATCACATGCTGCAGGAACAGGGTTCACATGCTTCCGGAGGAGCGAAGAGCTACGAAAAGGACGGGAGGATGACCGGATTCGCAATCTTGGCCTACCCGGCCGAGTATGGAGCCAGCGGCGTGATGACGTTTCTGCTGGGGCCGCGCGGCACGATTTATCAAAAGGATATGGGGCAGGGTTCGGACAATTCTTCCAGCAAGATCACGGCATTCGATCCTGACAAATCCTGGAAACTGGTTCCGTGAAGCCTTTGCGGCCATGCAATTTCCCGCGAGGCGTTTTACCATAGAGGGATGAGCGAAGTTCTGGAACAGGAAGCGAAAACCGGGGCGGGGCACGCCCAGAAGTACACGCGCAACAGTCCGTATGCGTCTCTTGTCAACGTCAACTACCTTCTGACCGCTGAAGGGTCGGAAAAAGAGACGCGTCACGTCGAGCTGGCGCTTGAAGAAGGCATGGCCTACACCCCCGGCGATGCGGTTGGAATTATCCCGGAGAACCGGGCCGAAGCCGTTGCGGACGTTCTGCAGGCGCTGGGCTACAAGGGCGACGAGCGCGTGCTGGATCACTACAAGGTCGAGATCACCCTTGAAGAGGCTCTACGGACGCGGCTCGGAATCGGCAAACTGGCGCGAGGCAGCGTGGGGCAGTACGCCAAGCTCGCTCCAGAGGTGGAAGGCCTGAAGGTGTTGACCGGGGCGGAGAATCGCGCCCGGGCCGAGGAGTACTGCTGGGGCCGTGAGTTCGTCGACCTGGCCGCGGATTTTCCCGGCGTCGTTACCGATCCGCAGCAGCTGTTCAACGTGCTGCAGCGGCTGACTCCGCGGATGTACTCCATCTCCTCGAGCCAAAAGGTGCATTCCGACAGCGTTCATACAACGGTTCGCGTGATCCGTTACGACGCCCATGGACGCAGCCGCCAGGGGGTGGCCAGCGGCCATCTTGGCGATCGCGCCGGCGAGGGCACGACGATACCGATCTTCCTGCACTCGAACAACAACTTCCGGCTTCCGGAGGACCCCATGGCTCCCGTCATCATGATCGGGCCCGGTACGGGCATCGCTCCGTTCCGCGCGTTCCTTGAGGAACGCCAGGCAAACGGAGCTACGGGTGACAACTGGCTTTTCTTCGGAGAGCAGCGCGAGAAGATGGACTTCCTCTACAAGGACCAGCTGCAGGGCATGGTGAAGGACGGCGTGCTGACCCATCTGCATACGGCGTTTTCGCGCGACCAGCACAACAAGGTCTACGTTCAGGACCGCATCCAGGAGAACTGCAAAGAGGTTTTCGAATGGCTGGAACGCGGAGCTTACTTTTACGTCTGCGGCGATGCAACGCGCATGGCCAAGGACGTTGAGACCGCTCTGCTGGATGCTATCGCCAAGGGCTCGAATGGAACCCTCGAACACGCTGCCGAGTACCTGGCCACGATGAAGAAGCAGAAGCGCTACCAGAGGGATGTCTACTAGGGTCAGGTACCCCCCCCTGTTTTGCGCAAAGTCTTCTAAAATAGAAACTTAGGTCCGGACTTCGCGTTTTCGGATCAAAAAGAAGAAGCCCGGAGGAGACTCCGGGCTTTTCTCTGCTGTCTCTATTGTAACGAAGAGACAGGATCAGATCGGCATCGATATCACCCTTGTTTTGTGGCGTTTCCGAAGAATCTGACTTGACATCGCGATTTATTCGGCGCGAAGAGACGATACAGCCACCTTCTTTGGTATTGGGGGCATCGGCCGGCGGCTGTCGGGGAAACAAGCAACGGCAAGAACAAGGGCTAATACAGGGATCTCTCCACTCCGTCGCGCGATGAAGCTGCGCGGCTCCGGTCGAGATGACGTCGTGGTTGAGGTTAAGTTATCTCCTGTGCGATGAAGCTGCGCGACTTCGGTCGAGATGACGAGTTCTTTGGGTTGTTGGAAGGATTCTCAGAATCTGTCTAAAACTTCTTGGGTGGTCTTTCGATGCGAAATGAGGGGGAAAATTAAACAACAAATGTTGTGCATCTGATAAATCCCCAGTTTCATCTGAAGTAGGGAAGAAACCCCAGGAGGCAAGTGATGAACGTCGTGGTTTATGGAGCTACGGGAAATTCAGGGTCCGAGATCGTCAAGGAGCTTTTGCGGCGCGGACACAAGGTGACGGGGGTTGCGCGGAAGGTGGATTCGTTGAAGTCGCAACCAGAGGTGACCGCGAAGACCGACGATCTATCGAATGTGGATGCAATCGCTGCCATCGTCAAGGGAGCGGATGCGGTGGTCTCGGCGTACCAGCCACCCGCCGATAACACCGATGTGCTGGTGGATGTGACGAAGAGACAGGTTGAGGCGGTAAAGAAGGCGGGAGGACCGCGGCTACTGGTTGTGGGCGGGGCAGGGGTGCTTGAAGTGGCCCCGGGGGTAACGCTGATCCAGTCGGGACACCTGCCGGCAGAGTACATGCCGATCGCAGTCTCGCATGAGAGGGCGGCGGAGGTGCTGAAGAACTCGGATATCAACTGGACGTATCTGGCTCCAGGGGCATTCTTCGTTCCGGGAGAACGAACGGGTAAGTTCCGTCTAGGAACGAAGGAGCTGGTGACGGATGCGAAGGGAGAGAGCAAGATCTCGTTTGCGGATTATGCGATTGCTTTGGTAAATGAGATCGAGAAGCCGAAGCATGAGCGTCAGCTGTTTTCAATCGGGTATTGAGGTTTTGTGAGAAAGAAAAAGGCGGCCGAAAGGCCGCCTTTTCTTTTGCTCTTTGCTCTTGTTGACCTCTCTGCTCCCATCGAGAAATCGCATTTTTTATGTGCAGGTCACGGATGTCACGGCTGATCTTTCCATTCAGTGATATGCGAAAGCATGATAATTTTGCAGGCGAGACCTGAGGGGATCCAATGCTCAAACCAATTCCGACAGTTCACCCTGTCATTCAGTTTGGTTCTCTAGCGATCCTGGCCGGATTGATTTATTGGAACTTACACAGCGGACTTCAGCGACCTGAAGCTTGGGTATCCATGACAGTGGTCGTCGTTATTTCGATGGCTTGCGCCGAGTCTCTCAGAAAGCGTGCCAGAGCGATCCACAACAAGTACTCAAAACACTAAATTGGGTGATCTAGCGCTATTCCATTTGGATCTCTCATTTGCGCTGCGGGATCATCGTTCCTTGCTTTTGTAGATTTCGCTGTTTGCATATTTTCTATTCCATTCGCAGGGCCTGCATGGGCTCGATGCTGGAGGCGCGGCGGGCTGGCAGGGCGCTTGCGGCGACGGCGCTGAGGATGAGGACAGCGCAGGCGACGAGGATGGTGCGGATATCTGTGCCTCTTACCTCGTAGAGCTGCGATTGAAGCAGGTGGCCGGCGAGGAGGGCCATGGGGATGCCGACTGCGAGGCCGATGCCGATCTGGATGGCAGCTCCGTGAAGGATGAGGCGGATGACGTTGGCGCGGTTGGCGCCGAGGGCCATGCGGAGGCCGATCTCGGGGATGCGGCGAGCGACGCCGTAGGCGGTGACTCCGTAGAGGCCAATGGAAGCGAGGATAAGAGCGACCGCTCCGAAGATGGCGGTGAGGCGGACGACGAGGGTCTGGCGGGTAAAGTAGTTGCCGACCTGCTCGTCGTAGGTAGCGAGATAGAAGATGGTGATGTCGGGGTTGACCTGATTGAGCACGCGGCGCACAGCGGCGGTGGCGGCGGCGGCATCGCCGTCGTAGCGGACGACGATTCTCGAGGCGAAGTGGCCGAACTGCTCGTTCTTCGTGTTCTGATCGCGGAGTTCCTGTGAGGCGTCAAGTTGCTGGTAGTCGGTGGTCTGCGAGAAAGGCATGAAGAACATGGGGCGGGTTGGATCCGAGGGGTTGCCGTACTTCGAGTCGTCGACGACGCCGACGATTTCATATGTGGTAGTCATGCGCGGATCAGGGCCAAAGAGTGCGCCGATAGGCTGCTTGCCGTTGAGGTACTTCTTGACAAACGTCTGGTTGACGACGGCGACGTGGCGGCTGGTGGAGGTGTCCTCGTCGGTGAAGATGCGGCCGTAGAGGACACGGGTGCCTACGGCGTTGAAGAAGCGCTGCGAGACGAAGGTGTAGCTTGCGCGCATATTGGCGTTGGGATCGCCACCATTGAGCGCTATGCCCGTGTTCCAGTTGTTGAACGACATGGGGCTATAGGTGGCCCAGGCGGTGTCATGCAGGTTGTGGGCGGAGGCGAAGGCCTGATCGAACTGGCGGTAGAGGTTGTCGAGCTGGTCGAAGCGGATGCCTGCGGCCTGAAGATCGACAAAGGCGATGAGGCGACCGTGGGTCTCGAAGCGGAAGTCCTGATGCTGAAGCCGCTGCAGACTAAGGATGAGGAGACCGGATGTACTGAGGAGAGCGACAGAAAGAGCGGCCTGCAGGATGACGAGAGCGCGTTGGAGGCCGCTGATGTTGCCGGTGGTGCGGTTGGCCCCATGCAACGCTTCGGCGGGGTTGAGCCGTGAGGCCATGAGCGCGGGTGCGATGCCGAAGAGCACACCGGTGATCGCGGAGACGCCCAGGGCGAAGAAGAGAACTGGTAGAGAGGGCGATGCGCTGAGCGGATCGACGGAGACGCCTTTCATGACGACAGCGAGGATGGCTTTGACGCCAGCGTAGGCGATGAAGAGTCCGAGTGCGCCTCCGAAGACGGCAAGGGTGACGGATTCAACGAGCATCTCGCGGACGAGGCGCGAGCGGGATGCGCCGAGGGCGCTACGCACGCTCAGCTCCTGGCGACGTGCGACGCCGCGGACGAGCATGAGGTTGGCGAGGTTGGCGCAGGCGATGACGAGAACGAAGGCAGCGATGAGTTGCAGCATGGTGAGGCTCTTCTGATACTCGTCGCGAAGGTCGTTGATGCCGTCGCTGGCGGGTGCGAGCTCGGTGGTCTGTTTGGCGATCTCGGTTTCGGGATCGGTTGAGCCGGGGTCGCGGTGTGCGCGGAGCCAGCGTAGAAGCTCGACACGGATGGCGCTCTCAGCAGGGCCGACGTTTTGGGGATTGGAGATGCGGGCGATGACGTCGAGCCAGTGTGCGTTGGGCTGGTGGTAGAGATGACGGGCGTTGAGGACGGGCTCCTTGGTGACGGGGACCCATATACCTGCGGGGTCGCCGGTGTTGCGGTCGCCGAGGAAGTTCTCAGCGGTGATGCCGACGATGGTGAAGGGATGGCCGGTGAATATGACGCTGGAGCCGACGAGGCTGGGGTCGCTATTGAATTTGGACTGCCAGATGGCATGACTGATGACGGCGACCGGAGGTGCGCCTTCGCTGTCATCTGCGGGTGTGAGAAGGCGACCGGCGAGCGGCTTCACGCCGACGACAGAGAAGTAGTTGCCGGAGACGAAGCGGACGTCGAGCGGCTGCGCGGCGGCATCTCCCTGACGGCGGGAGCTGACGGCGAGTGAGCCTGCCTGCACGGCAGCGAGACCGTCGATGCCGGGGGTTTCGTCGCGGAGGGTGCGATAGAGGTCGTAGGAGAAGATGCGAAAGTGGCCCTGCAGGCTGCCGTCGACGCAGCACTCGATCTCTTTACCGACTTTGTAGAGCTGTTCGGGGTGCTCGACGGGCATGGAGCGGAGGATGACCTGGTAGGTGAGGGTGAAGATGGCGGTGGTGGCTCCGATGCCGAGGGCGAGGGTGGCGAGCGCGGTGAGGGTGAAGCCAGGTGCGCGGCGCAGGCGGCGGAGTCCGTGGCGCAGGTCCTGCAAGATGGTTTCCATGGTCGTCTCTTTCTCCCGGTCGCAGTAGGGTACGGCGCGAGGAATGCCTCGGTTCTTAGATGAGCAATGAGAAGACCATTGGAGTGGGTTGGATGGGAACGGGATATCAATGATTTATGCGATGTCGGCGGAGAGGATGAGCGCCGTGATCGTCCGATTCCATACATGGATGTCCGGTACTGGACAGGGAGGAGGTCATTGAGCCACGAGGATGTTCTCCGCCAGATTTCTTCGGAGCAGTTTTGCGGATCTCACCTCTCAGACGCGGTGGAGATCGGCACGCCAGTTGGTGATGCTTTGCTTGATGGCGTTGGGCTCGAGCTCCTGGGTCAGGGCGCGGTGGGCGAGAGCGGCGACCTCTTCGTTGGAGGCGAAGCGGAGGGCGGCGAGTTGCCGGATGGTGAGGTCGTTGATGTGAGGGAGTTCATTTGCGGGGAGGAGCGAGGCGAGGCGCAAACGTTCTTCGAGGCGGATGATGCGGTCCTGTAGTTTGATGTCGTTGAAGCGGCACTTGAATGCGAGGATGAGGAGCGCGAGCGAGATGACGATGGACCAGTGACCAAGCCAGGGATATTGGTGGCGGAAGTGGATGGCGATCCAGATGGCGACGCCCAGATTGATGAGGACGACAGGGAAGACGAAGAGGTGTATTGCCGGGTCGAGCCGGCGGTGGTTGGCGTAGTTTTGCGGAGTAGCCATAGAGGATCCTTTCGATCGGAACGCGGCCTCAGCATAGCATTGCAGGATTTACATGCCTTGGCTGCGTTAGGCTTAAGGCATGGCTACGAGGAAACGAATTGGTGTGCACGTTGGAACGGCTGGTGGAGTATGGACGGCGGTGGATCGCGCAGTCGCGGCTGGAGCGAATACGTTCCAGATCTTTTCATCGAGTCCGCGGATGTGGAAGGCTTCGCCGGTGAAGCCTGCGGATGCGGCGAAGATGCAGGAGCTGCGTGCGAAGCATGATGTGCATCCAGTGGCGATTCACGCGAGCTACCTGATCAATCTCTGCAGCCAGACGGAGAGCGTGAGGGAGAACTCGACCACGGCGTTTCGCGGAGAGGTAGAACGTGCGATGGCGCTGGGCGCGGAGTTCCTGGTGCTGCATCCGGGGAGCTGGAAGGGGCTGACGCGCGAGCAGGGACTGACGTTTGCGGCGCAATCGATCGAGAAGGCGATTGATGGGATTGATTTCACCGGCAAGAACTTTAAAATTCTGATCGAGAATACTGCGGGCGCAGAGTTTTCGCTGGGCGGGAAGCTGGAGCAGGTTGCGGAGCTGGTGGATTGCCTGAAGGCATGTGCTCCGGTGGCGGTTTGCCTGGATACGTGCCATGTGCATGTCTCCGGCTATGACATTGTCTCCGGGGACGGATACATCGAGACGATGAAGCTGGTGGAGTCGACGGTGGGGTTCGATACGGTGAAGCTGTGGCACTGCAACGACGCCAAGGCGGCGCTGGGGTCGAAGCTGGACCGGCACGAGCATATTGGAGAAGGAACGATTGGGGCAGAGGCGTTTCGGCGTCTGCTGCATGATGGGCGGTTCAGTCACTGCGCGTTTATTGCAGAGACGCCGGTGGATGCTCCGGGAGATGAGACTCGGAATGTGGGCGTGTTGCGGGCTCTGGGTGCGGGGTGAGCAAGGATGATTCTTCGCGGAAAGGTCGTCTCGGGAATAGGCAACTTTTCGTTCTGGATCGAGAAGTTATCTGACCACTATGAGCGAAAGACGAAGATGAAACTGTTTCCGGGAACGCTGAATGTCGAGCTGCCGGAGCCGTATTGCCTGCCGGAGAAGGTTCTGCGCCTTGAGGGCGAGGAGTACGGCGGGAGGGTTTCGGTGAACATCGTTCCGTGCCGAATCTTCGGCCGGCCTGCGTTTCTGTTACGAACTGATGCGAACGAGCAGGGACGAGGACATCATCCGAGGACGGTCGTCGAGGTCGCGACCGACGTGAAGCTCAGAGATCATTTCCAGTTGCGCGATGGAGATGCCGTAGAGATTGAGATTCCCGGCGACTGATTCGATTTCAGGACTGATCCAGGGAGCACTGGCGCGTCATGGTTTTTGGGTGGGGCGCAGCAGGACTTCACTGACGAAGGATTGCGGGGCCTGGGTGACGAGCATGGCTACGACGTGGGCTACGTCTGCGGGCTGGATCTTCTTTGGGTTGCCGGGTTCGCCGCGGCCGAAGCCGGTGTCGACTGAGCCTGGGGCGATAACCGAAACGCGGATGTTGTGGGGGCGCAGCTCTTCGGCGAGGGAGTAGGTGAGGCCGTTGAGTCCCCACTTGGAGGCGGAGTAGGCGGCTCCGTTGGGGAGAGGGTTGCGGCCCGCGAGCGAAGAGATGTTGATGATGTGGCCGGATTGGGCGGCGATCATCAGCGGGGCCAGGGCGCGGATCATAAGGTAGGGGCCACGCAGGTTGGTTCCCATGAGGGTGTCCCAGTCGGAGGGGGACATCTCGACGAGGGGCTTGCCGAGGAGGCCGATTCCGGCGTTATTGACGAGGATGTCGCAGCGGCTGTGCTGGCTCTCGATGGCCTTTGCGAGGCTGGTGATGGAGGACTCGTCGAGGAGATCGAGTTCGGCGATGTGGGCAGTGCCTCCAGTGCTTTCTATGTCCTGTTTGACCTGATTGAGGCGAGCTTTATCGCGCGCGGCGAGGATGACGGTAGCCCCCATGGAGGCGAGTTGCTTGCTGATGGCTGCGCCGATGCCGCGTGCGGCTCCGGTGACGACGGCGAGTTGGCCTTTGAGTTCTTCGGTCATGTGCGATTGGATGCGGGGAAGGCTACCGCAGATCCTTCAATTGGCTCAGGAAGACAGGTTGCGGGAGAAGTTGCCCTCAGGGGCTGACGCTCCCTTTTAGTCAATGTCTGATTGCGGCACGGCTGAAGCCGTGGCCTTAATCAAGGCGGTCGAGCTTCGCTCGATGTCCATTCATGACGCGGTGAAGCTGCGTCATGAATAGGGCACCCGGCGACGATGAGACTGTCGCGAAGGCGAGGCGCACGTCAGGAGTGGGAGGAAAAGCAGATTCCTCCACTTCGCTACGCTCCGGTCGGAATGACACTTTCCAAAATAATTCGCTATAGAGGTCGTATTTAGCTGTAGAGCTCGGTGGTGATGAGCTCGTTGCGGAATTTTCCATTGGGATCGTATTGCTGTACGAGCGATTTGAAGTCGGCCAGCTTTGGATAGACCTGGCGGAAGTGCGCGCCTTCGTAGGTGGAGAGCTTGGCCCAATGCGGACGAGGGTTGAAGGGCGCGAGTTTCTGCTGGATGAGGGGGAGGATCTTCTGGACCTCGGGCCATTGACGCTTCCAGGTGAAGTGGATGGCGAGGGAGTCCTGCTGGTAGGCCATGCTGAGCCAGAGGTCGTCGGCGGCGATGACGCGCAGCTCGGTGGTGAGCAGGTGCGGGGTGATGTGGTCTTTGAGCGTCTCCACGGCGCGGATGGCCTCGTAGGCGTGGGCGCGGGGAACGAAGTATTCGGTCTGCAGCTCTTCGCCGCTGGAGGGGGTAAAGTTCATGCGGAAGTGGGGCAGGCGCTCGTACCAGGGACCGGGGACGTTCATCTGAGGAGTGCAGTTGACGGGGTCGAGCGCGGGGATGGGATGGAGATCTTTGGTGGCGAGCTTGCCGTTGTAGAAGAGGGCGGGCGTGTCGAGTTTTTCGCCGGGCTTGACGAGACGCTTAAGCCAGAGCTCGGTGGCACGGCCATGTTGCCAGTCGGTGAAGATGCTGACGCTGTAGCCGGCGGAGAAGATGTCGTCGAAGTGGTGTTCGAGCTCGGCGAAGGGAAGGTCGGTGTAGACGGTCTGCGCGACCTGGAAGGTGGGTTCGACGTCGAGGGTGATGTTGGTCATGACGCCGAGCAGGCCGAGGTTGACGACAGCTCCATTGAACTTGTCACCGTCCTTGGCGCGCGAGAGGGTCTGGAGGGAGCCGTTGGCGTCTACGAACTCGATGGCGGCGACGGAGGACGAGAGATTTTTGTTGTGGATACCGGAGCCGTGGGTTCCGGTAGCGATGGCTCCAGGGACGGAGATGTGGGGCAAAGAGGCGAGGTTGTGCAGGGCGAAGCCCTTGGCGTCGATCACTGGGGCCACATCACCGTAGCGGACGCCGGCTCCGACGGTGACGGTTTTTGCAGCTTCATCGAGCTTGATGTCCTTGAAGTGGGTGAGCGCGACCTGGGCGTGGGTGCTGTCGGCGAGGCCGTTGAAGGAGTGGCGGGTGCCGAGGGGGCGGATGCTGGGGTGGTCTTTGATGACCTGCTGGAGCTCGGCGACGGTGGAGGGCTCGAAGAGATTGTCGGTGTGGTAGGTCAGGTTTCCTGACCAGTTTGTTCTGGGTGTCATTTTTTTCTGCTCAGCTATGGAGAAGCCGGGTAAAAGGGCGGTTGTGGCGAATGCACCGGAGGTTTTCAGAAATTGTCGCTTATCCATGGTCCCTTTTAGGTCCCTCTCGAAGGTCAATAACAGAACGAGGCCATGGTAATGGTTGATGCGCCGGGGAGGGAAGAGAGGTGGCCTTCCTTCCCCTATGCGGGATTTTCCGTCTGCATATTTACAATCAAAGGATATGTCAGAGATCGAGAAGAACGAGGCAGAACAGCAGGCGCGGTATAACCCGGCGGAGATTGAGCCGAAGTGGCAGGCTCGGTGGGACGCCGATCCGTCGCTTTACGCGGCGGAGGGTCACGATTCGGGCAAGCCGAAGTTCTATTGCCTGGAGATGCTGCCCTATCCCAGCGGCCAGCTGCATATGGGCCATGTTCGGAACTATGCGATCGGCGATGCGCTGGCGCGCTACATGTGGATGCGCGGACATAACGTTCTGCACCCGATGGGATGGGATGCCTTTGGCCTGCCGGCGGAAAACGCGGCTCTGAAAAACAACACTCCGCCACGGGAGTGGACGCTCCAGAACATTGCGGCGATGAAGCAGCAGATGCGGCGCATGGGGTTGAGCTACGACTGGTCGACCGAGGTGACGACCTGCCTGCCGGACTACTATCGGTGGAACCAGTGGTTCTTCGTGAAGATGTTCGAGAAGGGGCTGGCCTACCGGAAGAAGAGCAAGGTGAACTGGTGCCCGGATTGCCAGACTGTGTTGGCGAACGAACAGGTGATCAATGGGCGTTGCTGGCGACATGAGGACACGATCGTCGAGTTGCGCGACCTGACGCAGTGGTTCCTGCGCATTACGAAGTACGCCGATGAGTTGCTGGATGGACTGGACAAGCTGGAGGGCTGGCCGGAGAAGGTGCGCACGATGCAGCGCAACTGGATCGGCCGCAGTGAAGGCGCGTTGGTGGACTTTGCTGTGGATGGAGACGTGAAGGAGCCAGGCTGCGCGAAGATTACTGTCTTCACGACGCGGGTGGATACGATCTACGGCGCGACTTCGGTTCAGCTTGCTCCGGAGCACGCGGTGGCGAAGGCTTTTGCTGCCGAGGATCCGGCGCTGGCAGAGAAGATCGAGGCGTTGCTGGAAGAGCAGAAGAAGGCTCGCGAGGCGGACGATTTCGGCGCGATTGAGAAGCATGGCGTGAATACCGGGCGGTTTGCGGTGAATCCGTTCAATGACGAGCGTGTGCCGATCTGGGTGGGGAACTACATCCTGGCCGACTACGGAACCGGCGCGATCATGAGCGTCCCGGCGCACGATGAGAGGGACTTCGAGTTCGCGCAGAAGTATGGGCTGGCTGTGCGCCGCGTGATCGCCACGAAGGAAGGCGGCGATCAGCCGGAGCTTCCGTTTACGGCGGAGGACGATGCGGTTCTGATCAACTCGCGCGAGTGGGATGGGCTGAGCTGCGCTGAGGCGCAGCAGAAGATGGCTGCGTTCGCGGAGAAGAACGGTTTCGGCTCCGCGACGGTGACCTACCGGCTGAAGGACTGGGGCGTGAGCCGCCAGCGTTACTGGGGCACCCCGATCCCGATGGTGTATTGCGAGAAGGGGCATCCGGGCGTCGAGCCGGGCGGCGTGGTTGCGTTGCCGGAGAGCGCGTTGCCGGTGCTGTTGCCTGCGCAGGTTGAGATTACGCAGGAGGGCGGTTCTCCACTCGGGAAGGTTGCCGAGTTTCTGAATACGACGTGCCCAGTGTGCGGAGGTCCGGCTCGGCGCGAGACCGATACGATGGATACCTTCGTGGATTCGAGCTGGTACTTCTATCGCTACACGGATGCGAAGAACGATGCGGCTCCGTTCGAGAGCGATAAGGCGAACTACTGGTTCCCGATCGACCAGTACATCGGTGGAGTCGAGCACGCGATTCTTCACCTGATCTACTCGCGCTTCTGGACAAAGGTGATGCGCGACCTTGGCATGATCCACAACGACGAGCCTGCGGAGCGTTTGTTCACGCAGGGGATGGTGATCAAGGATGGCGCGAAGATGTCGAAGTCCAAGGGCAACGTGGTCTCGCCCGACGACATGATTGCGCGCTATGGCGCGGACGCGACGAGGATGTACGCGCTGTTCGCTGCGCCGCCGGACCGTGATCTGGAGTGGCAGGAAGAAGGAGTTGCCGGAATCAGCCGGTTTCTGGGACGTGTGTACCGGTTGACCTCGAAGTACGCCGAGCTTACACGGGATGCGGGAAGGCCGCGGCTGGCCAGCCGCACCGAGACCGACCAGGTGCTGTTGCGCAAGCTGCATCAGACGCTCGCGAAGATTACGCTCGACTTCAGCGGGCGCTGGCACTTCAATACTTCTATTGCGGCGATCATGTCCCTGGTGAATGAGATTGTCGCGACCGAGGCCGCCATCGATGCGGAACAGGCATCTCCTGCGGCTGTAGGCGAGATCGTTCGCAACCTGGTGCTGATGCTGGCGCCGTTTGCTCCGTTTTTCGCAGCCGAGCTTTGGGAGCAGATTGGCGGCGAGGGTGTCGTTTTCAGGACGGCGTGGCCGGCGGCCGATGAAGAGCTTGCACGCGAGGATGAGATCGAGATTCCGGTCCAGGTGAACGGCAAGCTTGTGAACGTGGTCAAGGTTCCCGCGGGCAGCAGCGAGGCGGAGATCAAAGCGGCAGCGCTGGATGACGAAAAGGTGAAGGCGCGCATTGAAGGGAAGACGGTGGTGAAGGTGATTGTGGTTCCGGGCAAACTCGTTAATCTTGTGGTGAAGTAATGGATCGAGTGGGACTGGATCGGGATCGGGGAGATCTGGTTTCGGCTGCGGACGGGTCTGTCCGCGGAACCCAATCCTTTGTTCGAACGCTGTCGGAGTGCTGGTCGCGGCCTTCGCTGACGGCTCTTGAGATCCTGTGGCGCTGGACCTACGGGGTACCGGCCCTGTTGTTGCTGGGGCATGTGGCGAAGCGCATTCTGTCCGAGACCTCGC
>Ga0193743_1000875_pt1 | contig 23375 bp, 24 predicted proteins | sample L2c2metaG_FD_143038 | JGI IMG/M metagenome (GOLD analysis project Ga0193743, IMG submission 143038) | Soil microbial communities from a riparian zone of the East river system, Colorado, United States - L2c2 | ecosystem: Environmental > Terrestrial > Soil > Riparian zone | place: USA: East River... | reverse complement strand
GTCACCCTGCATGACGACGAGGTTCAGCGCACGCGGCAACTCTAGCATGCGTTCAGGTGACGACAACCTGCATGACCAATATCCATGAGACGGCCTACCCGATCCTGCCGGCCGAACCGAGCATTTGGGAGGTCTCGTGCCTGCAGGATGGCCGTGCCGCGGAAGAACGTGAAAGGCGAGAGAGCCATCCTCTGATATTTAACCGGGATCAGACCCGGAATTCGATCGGTGTCCGATTCCTTAAGCAGTTTGATTATGTCTTTCGACTTCGAACGAGGTTTCCATTCAGACTACGAAGTGCGTGGTAACTTTTTCGCGAAGCGCTTTTCCTTGCTTGCGCCTTTCAATCTTGGAGGAAGCGACAGCAGATTCCATTTTGATCCTCCTAACACCCTCGGTTAGCCGAGCATCTTTAGCGTCGCGCGAACCAGCTCATCAGCAGGTGTCGCATAAAGGACAACCGGAAGCATCGGCAGTGCGGCTGATACTGCCAAAGTGACAAGAGTCGGCCTGTCGATCGGCACAAGTCGCATTTGTCTTACAACCGTGAAACTGGCTCCGAGATCGCCCAAAGACGATGCGTCCGGATTTCCCAGGAGCGTCTCGCCTACAGGTCGTTTGTTCTGAACCCACTTCCGGTCAAATAACTGGTTATGGATCGTCACTTGGGCACCGTATTCGAGCAGCGCTTTCCTTTTGATTTGGAGTAGGACAGGCGCGACGACCAGAAGAGGAACGACAAGCACGATGACCGCCATGACTCCATAAGCGATCATTGGAGCTTTCAGCGAGGAAAGTGCCGCTCCCTGATAGGCGATGGCATTACCTACCTCGGCAGCGATGACGGCTCCTCCGGCGAAGACGATTGGGCCGAACGCCTTTTGACCTTCGGATAGAAAGCCAAGGCCAGCCGACAAGTCGGCATGTGTGGCAACGAGAAACAAGTTGATTCTCGAGACGCTCCAGAGGAAAGAGGTCCAGAGGAACATCCTCCAGATCCACCTCAACAGGAGAAACCGGAAAATTGGGATGCTAACGAAGCTGAACCACCCACCGGCCGCACTCACTTCGCCTGACTTCAGGCTATGCCAATTGGAGGTGCCGGTCATCAGCAATTCGCTCTTAACGATGAAAATGGAAACGAAGACTGCAGCAACGGCCAACAATACTTCGGGCAGAATGCGATCACGCCAGCGCGTTGTTCTTCCGATCACGGCTTCAAAGGACGGAAGCGTCTTCTCATCTACCAATTCGGACCTAAGAAATTCAAGAACAAGGGTTCGCCATCTCCGATCAATTCCTGATTCGGCCAGGATCAGGATCGGAACTGTAATCAAGAAACGTACATTCACAGCAAGGTCCCGAAGGAACGGGATTTTGATGTGCGGTCCCCAGGCCAACCCTTGCAAGATTGACAAGAGAAGCAGGGGAAGCCACGTAATCAGGACGACGACTAAGGCTCTCCGGACGACCCGCCGGCGTTCCTCTCCGGCATGGCCCAGGCGAACCAGAAGCCAATGCAGCGGTCCGCCGCGAGTGATCGAGAAACCTTCGGCTATCGACGACCTTATCTGAGCCATGGCGCTTACCTGATAGGCCCGCAAACGGCTGCCCTTTCCTCGCAACTTGCGAGCATCAAACTTGGCAGAAAACTCGTTATACAGGATCTACGCTTCAACTTCCGCGAAATGTTGTTTCATCGCACAATTACAAGGACTTACCTGGCTCGATCACAAACTTGTACGCGACGTAGGACTTGTAGATATTGCTTCCGTATTTACCGGCCCAACAATAATTCATCCTTGGCCGCATGAGCGTTTTGCCGTCAAACACCCAAGGTGGAAGCCCGGTGCGCGAATAGCGCCCGCCGGGTTTTGTGCGGGGGGCGCTCAGCAATGAGTGTCCCTACCGCGATCGCTAGGGAATTTACCCGGTGTTCCTGAATGAGGTATATAGTGACGCTGTACATGATACATGCACGTGACGAGACCGAATTCCGGGAAGCCTGCACCCGGATACCCTTACCTTCCGATCACCTTCCTCCCGCCTGCATCCGTTGCCTAATCCAATACTGACGCAACAGTGGAGATCCGTCATGTCCGAAATACAAGCAAGTGGGCTCAAGATTCCTGCCACCCAGAACTCAAACATAACCCCGGTTCAGAGCCCCCTCAATTTGATGTTGACTATTACTGAGGGTCAAAACGAAGCGATTCTTGTCTATGTGTCGTCCCAGTCTCAGGTGATTAATGGCGGGCTGGACGCAGTAGGAACAGTCCATTTTGCCCGTTTTCTCCCAGAATCCGGGTTCACCTCGAACCCAGCCTACGCCACCTACTCACATGGCCCTTAGTGTCAGCAAAGGTACACCAATGGATCACTTTCGAAGCTCTTTCATCGCGGCTTCGAATTCCCTTTCTCGGGGATCCAAGAGGACGTAGCAGAAGATCTCGTTGACTCGATCAAGAGTCTGGCCGGCAGCAATAAGTTGACATAGACCTGACTTCGCAGAAGACGGATTTCCCAGCATCGTTATGTCCTCTCCAACAGGGTGAGTTATTACCACACGTTCCCAAATAGCCGAATTCGTTCCCTCATCATCAAACCTGATGGACACTCTGATTCCAGGGGTTGGATCTGCCGAGACCCGATCTCGAGAGCATTGCCAAGGAAGGTCACCTCGAAATGTCTTGATGTGAACCTGCTCGATCGCCGTTTCGGCGTATTTGAGTTTCTCCAAGGCAATGCCTCCTTCTTTCTCGATACGTACCACGTTGCATCGATAGCCAGAAATAGGCAAAAGTGTTTCGAGACAGCATCAAGAGCTGATTGGACATCTTTCAGCGAAGACAACCCACCAACGCAAAAACGTCGCTTAGGATGTTCCGCGTCTCGCTGCATTTCAAGCATGAGATTCTCCACGGCTTATGGTAGTCAATGAATCCCTTCCCGAAAAGTCCCCGGCTTTTCGGCAAGTTCACTCTGTAGCAGGTCGTGGTTTCCGAAAACCCCGGCGAGTAAACTCCAAGCCAGTGTTGCATCGACCGGTTGAGCCCGCCCCGTTTTCAGGGAACGGGTCTGGTATCGTTCTCATGGAAGGCGAACGGGCATTCGTATCGGAGGCAGGAAATGAAACGACGGTCGCTGCTGATCCTCGGAGCATTGACTCCTATAGCTCTGTTTAGTTCTCGCTATCTGGGTGCGAGAGCAGCAAAGGCTTCACTCCCACCTGACTACCGGCAACTCGCCCAGCAGTTGAATGAACTCGCTGCGAATATCCAGACACCCGCCGATGCTCGCCGCCTGGTCGACTTCGTAGCCGATCTGTTCTCCAGAGAAATGCCGTCTACGTGGAACAACAGCTCACTCCTGAGCCGGATAGCTCAGGCGGAGTTCTCTGCTGCGTCGGACTCTCAAAGGCTGATTCCCGAACCGCGCCTCGCTGAAGCATGGAACGCTTATGTCGAAATTATACAGGCACCGGAAGATCAGAAGGCCACTCCCGCCGAGCTTCATAATCTGCGCGACGCATTCCTGACGACTGCTCGCCTCAGTTGGGATCGTGGTATTAGAAACATCTGGGCTGTGCCTTCGATCTACGCGACGCTACCCGATGGTAGGTTAGCTTCGGGCTGCCGAGCGATGGAATCGATTTGCATTCTTTGGGATCTGGCGAACATGCCCGACAACCTTCAAGGAGCTCGTGATCGTGTTAGCAAGGGTCTGCTTGCTTCAGATCTGTTCCACAAACCACAACAGTCACCTGTGTCGTCAGTCACACATGGCTCCGTGGGAGTGCGTATTTTCAGCAATCCCATAGAGATTGCAGAACGAAATTACATCAGGCTCAAAGGTGATAGGGCATTCAGCAATGCTGTGGTGACGATGATCAATGACACTCTTGCGTAAGCAGGCCGGAGAGCCATACTAGATGTGACTTCGTTGCTCGACAGGAGTGGACTTCCCACATTGCATTCGAGCGACTTCCAACAAAAGTCCGGTTTTCGGCAAGTTCGATTCGCTCAGGCAGCTGAGGGGAACAGCTGCGGGGTGGATGTCGCCGAGCTTGAGATAAGCCCCTCGTAGGTATTGACATCCTTCGTACACTGTTTTACGCTAGGCGTGCTTCGAATAGGCCTATGACACTCACACGGAAACCAGAACAGCGAGACCTGTTTCGAGGAGCACTGGAGATGATGGTGCTTCAGTCCCTCCTGCGTCAGCCCATGCATGGCTACGCGCTCGTACAGCACATCAAGCAAAGATCCAACGAACTGCTTCAGGTCGAAGAAGGCTCTCTCTATCCGGCGTTGCAGCGCCTCCTGAAAGAGGGCCAGGTCAAGGCGGAATGGGAGATTTCTCCCTCCAATCGCAGAGTACGCACATACCGGATTACACCCGCAGGCAAGAAACATCTGGAGCGCGAGATCTCCAGCTTCGAACGAATGCTCGAAGGAATAACACTCGTCCTTTCGCCCTCGGAGTCGTAGGAGTTGGAGCATGAACTGGTTCAAGCAGCTCTTCACGCGAAACCGGATTTACAGTGACCTCTCGGAAGAGATCGAGCAACACCTCACCGAAAAAGCAGAGGCACTCATAGCCTCCGGCATGAGCCGCCCTCAGGCCGAACAAGCCGCCCGGCGCGAGTTCGGCAATGTAGCCAGAGTCAACGAGCTCGGCCGCGAGATCTGGATGTGGCCCCGCCTCGAGAGCATCTACGCGGATGTGAACTTCGCCATCCGCAAGCTGCGAAAGTCTCCGGGATTCGGCGTCACCGCAATCCTTACGCTCGCCCTGGGCATCGGCGCGAACGTTGTCGTGTTCAGCGTGCTCAACGGTCTCATCCTCCGTCCGCTGGATGTGCCCCAGCCGGAAAACCTATTTCAAGTCGTCCACGGCAACGGCAAAACGGGATGGACCTCGCAGTCCTATCGTGACTATCTCGACTACCGCGACCGCAACGCATCCTTCAGCGGACTGATGGCCTACCAGATCCAACGAGTTGGACTCAGTGTAGGAAAATCGAACACCCGAAGCTGGGGCTACGCTGCCTCCGGCAACTACTTCGATGTCCTCGGTCTCAAGCCTGTTCTCGGCCGCTTCTTCCATTCAACCGATGAGCACGGCCCGGCATCCGCGCCCTTCATCGTACTCAGTTACGACTTCTGGCACAGGCAGTTCAACGCCAGCCCCGATGTGCTCGGCCAGACCATTCAGCTCAACGAGCATCCCTTTACTGTCATTGGCGTCTCCCCAGAAAGCTTTCATGGCACCGACGACTTTCTCTGGCCCGACTACTGGTTTCCCCTCCTCAACGCCGCGCAGATAACCGGAAGCGACGACCTGCCCTGGCGGGACCACTATGCCTTCGACGTTATGGGCAGACTGAAGCCGGGCGTCACACCACATCAGGCCACCGATAGCCTCAACGCCCTCGCCACTCAGATGGCCAAAGAAGACAGAAAAGATGACGGTCTCAGCGCCACCGTCATCCAGGCCGGTCCCAACGGAAAAACCGAGAATCCAATGAAGAAGGCGTTGCTCGGTATCATGCTGCTCGCCCTTCTGGTCCTGCTCGCCGCCTGCGTTAACCTTGCCAGCATCTTTGCCGCCCGCGCCGCCGATCGCAGCGGCGAGTTGGCCATCCGCATGGCCATCGGTTCCAGTCGCTGGCATGTCCTCCGTCAGCTCGTCACCGAAGCGGTCCTCATCTCGATGGCCGGCGGAATCGTCGGAACCTTCTTTGCCTTGCTTCTGCTGCGCGCATTGAGTCACTGGCAGCCCTTCAGCGACTTTCCCACCCACTTCCTCATCTCGCCCGACCATCGCGTTTATGTCGCTGCCATGGCCTTGTCGATCGTCAGTGGCCTCCTCTTCGGCCTCCTTCCCGCCCGGCAGATATGGAACACCGACGTTCTCCAGACGATCAAGGCTGGAACCCTGCAATCGGAGACCTTTCGCGACTTCGCACTCCGCGACATCCTGCTCGTTGTACAGATCGCGGTCTGCACCCTTCTCGTCACCGCATCACTGGTTGCTGCGCGCGGCATGAAACGCACCCTGCAGGTTCCCCTCGGCTTCCAACCCAACAACGTTACCCTCGCACAGACCGAACTCCGCATGGCGGGATACACCGGCGAGCAATCCGTCCCGCTGCTCAAGCGCATGATCGACGCGGCCTCTACTATCCCCGGCGTCACCGCCGCCGCCGGCGCGGACTCCGTGCCCTTTCAAGGCGGCGGCGGCTGGTTCGTCTATCGTTGGGGTACCACAGAATTTCTTCCTTCACACATGGCCTTTGGCGCCGCCAACTACCTAATCTCTCCCGGCTATCTTCAGACCGCAGGCACGCGTCTCATGGCGGGCCGCGACTTCACCTGGCACGACGACAAAAGCACCCCCGGCGTCGCTATCATCAATGAAACCTTCGCGCACAAACTTTTCGGCAACCAATCCGCCATCGGACAACGTTTCATGCTGTGGGCCACTGCGAAGTATGAAGTGGTCGGCGTGGTGGAGGACGGCAAATACGGCACGCTCGTCGAAGATCCGAAGCCGGCCGTGTTCTTTCCGGTCACCCAGGGTCCGGGCGGCTACCGGCCCACCAGGGCGGCTGTCATCGTCCGCTCCCAGCTCCCTCAAGATCAGATAACCGCCGAGCTGCGCAAAGCCGTGACCGGCATCGAACCCAATGTCCCCTACACCATAGCCCCTTGGGATGATGCCATCGACCGCTCCATGATTCCTGCGCGTGCGGCCACCGTTGTCCTCAGCATTATGGGTATGCTGGCCGCCATGCTTGCCGTCACCGGCATCTTCGGCATGGCTTCCTACTCCGTCTCGAAACGCCTCAAAGAACAAGGCATTCGCATCGCCCTCGGCGCGCAGCACCTTCAGGTGATGCGCTCCACTCTCGGCAGGCCGGTGATGCTGCTTCTCATCGGCTCCGTCATCGGACTGCTCCTCGGGGTCTTCACCAGCAGTCTTATGTCACACCTTGTCGCCTACGCAACTCCACGCGATCCGCTGGTTCTGGCCGGAGTGCTCCTCACCATGTTGCTTCTGGGCCTTCTCGCCACCTTTATCCCTGCACGCCGTACTCTCGCAATCGATCCAGCGCAGTTATTGCGAGAATAGACGCAACCTGTCCTCGCTGCTAGCGCGCTAAGTTTCGGATCGTCGGTCGGCGGGATTGTTTCCGAGTGCCGACCATCGGGACACAATCCGAAAAAACCCATCCAGGAAGACAAAATCTCGTCATTAAGACGGCGCGGGTGCCATCGTAAGAGATTTGACACGTTCGTCACCCCCTTATCTGGCTGGCCGCGCACAACGCTATTTCGTACTGGTACGAATTAGCGTTGTTCAGTACGAATTAGCGTTGTATTTGACACAAAACAAGCAAACGGAGGGTCGTAAGCCGGCGGTCACCGCCACGGTACGATGTTCGTTAACGTGCCACAGCGGAGCAGGACGGCTGATCCATCGGGGCAGCCAATGCGGATAAGCGGTCGCAAGGGTGCATGTCGTTTTCAACTAATAGGTAGATTGGTTCGATTGATAGCACACAGGTTATCCCTCTTTAGGCGAATTTTTGTTTTCATTTAATGAGTAGATTTTCAAGAAATCGGTAGAGTAATTTCGTGGCAAAGAAACACAGGCAGCAGAATCCGGCCGGCCCGGGAAATGAACCGGAATGTCTATGACAGAATCACATTCTGCCTCTGACACATCGGCGTAGTTCTACCGATTCATTGAAATTATGTGCCCAATCTCTATCGATTAACTGAAAATTCTACTCATTTGCTAAAAACGACAGCGAATACGAAACCCGCACCGAATGGCATCGCGTTTATGCCTGGAGGAATCTCTCGAGATTCGCCAAGACTCTCCAGAAGGGGCAACTCATCACCCTGGAAGGCATTCTCCGGTATCGCGAGGTAGAGGATGAGGTCAAAGGGACCACCTTCAAACACCGCATTGCCGAAGTCCATGCCACCAGCATGAAGCGGCTCTCTAAGATCGAGGCCGCTGATGATCCATCAGACGGAGCCGACGACGAGTAGTCGTCGGCCTGGGTGGATGAGCCCATCGGCTCATCCACCTCAATAAACCGTTAACGATGTCTGGATCTGTATCGGCATTGAAATAGTCTTTCATCGTTATCTCCCTTTCCATCAGGTTGCTCTCAACATGGGATCGTCCGAACGTGCGGAAAAGCCGGAAAGTCACACGGCTAACACGGTCCCTTGGTGCGGGCCGGCCGTTTATTTTCTGGCGCGCACGGTCAGAGTTCCATGCTCGTTGTGAGCAATCCGGATAACGGGGGACGAGGATACTTTAAAGCGGAGAGATAGAGACTGGCTATTTGATTGACGGTCCAGCGGGGGTGAGGGAAAGTCCGTAGGATGAATGATTGCGGCCTGTAGTAGTGCTGCACACAGGAGAACAAGAACGCTATGTCAAAACTGAACAAGAAAATCAATCCATCACATGGGCTCTATATAAAGCTCGGCCGTTCGGGGAGCTGGGAAAAGGAATGCCTGGAAAAAGGAATTCTGCGGTTTGGCTATAAGGAGACGCCGTTTGACGCGGCGGTCGCTGGAGACTGGGACACGGTTTGGGCAGCATGGTTTGGGATGCGCAAGGAAAACGCAGGGACAGCAACAAGAGATGTTACCCAGATTCGTCACTTCTTTGAGCCGAATGGTCGAGGATGGATTGTGGCTCTCGCGCGAGCAGCGATGAAGCTTTCATCAGCCGCGCCCGCGGACCATGGCCTCGGCGAGGCTCAGAATGGTCCAGCAGAATGTGTTCTTCTCGTCACCTGCCCGACTAATCGTTCCGGCCCTGCCCGCCGTGCTCGTTTTTTAGGAAAGGCTTGACATTGGTGCATCCCTCTAACTGCAATTGATACTCTTGAGTGGCGAGTGCCTGATTATCGCTCCCGAAAAACTGTCCTAGTGTTTCTGCCGAGGGAAAAATGGAGTTGCTGGATCAGTTACAACCTCGTCTGTCTTCCATGTTAGCCGTGTGGGCTGATCCTTCTTTTCTGACGCCGCCCGATTATCAAACATCGATCCACGTTATGAAAGAGCGCTCTCAGCCGGCAGGGGAAGAGACGAGCTGGCCCCGAAAACAGAGATCATGGCTCTATCTATTGATTCTGTTTTTATGTATTCCTCTGTATGGGATCGATCGTGGTCGCGCGCTCGACCAGCTCTATCACACAGGCTGGAACTATATCGAAGGAGCGCCGGGCCAGGTGCACACATTGGCGCAAACCACAGATGGTTATCTGTGGCTAGGGACTGCAACCGGATTGTTTCGTTACGACGGAATTCAATTTCAACCCTACAAGCCGCAATCCGGTCGGCCCTTTCAGCAACGCAATGTGGTGTCTCTATTCGCCGCACCAGATGGCGGCCTATGGGTGGGCTATTGGTACGGAGGGGTCAGCCTCATTAAGAATGGGACCGTAACCGACTATGGCAAGCCGGAAGGGCTTCCTTCCAGTGCGGTGTTGGCATTCGCGCGTGACCGGCAGGGTGCGATTTGGATAGCAGCGGGGAAGGATGGGCTAGCTCGACTAGAAGGTTCACGTTGGAGAAAGATCGGAACTGATTGGGGGTTCGCAGGCCCAGCCAATACCATTTTTGTGAATCGTGCCGGTACAGTCTGGGTGGGGACGCCGACCAGTGTCGCATATCTTGTGGAGGGAGGCACCCAGTTCCAGATAGCTGCAGAGGGCCTCCTTCGCGTCAAAAACTTTGCCGAATCGTTCGACGGCACATTATGGATGGCAGAAACGGGCTACGGAGTACGACCTGTTCCGTTGCCAGGGAGAAACAGCGCAAGGCAGGGGCCGGCAGTCCTGGTAGGATCTCAGGCGATTACATTTGACAATCAAGGAAGCCTTTGGATTACCACTCTGGGCAATGGAATCCGTCGAGTTCCGTACCCGGATCGCCTCCATCAACCGACAATTAAAGGCCTATCTGCATGGCAGTTTCGCAATTCTGAGGTGGAGGAGTTCACCCCACAGGATGGTCTAACAAGCGATTACATATATTGCGTGCTGGAAGACCGTGAGGGCAATGTATGGACCGGCACGAGCGGCGGACTAGATCGATTCCGACAGAGTCCTGTCGTCTCGGTTTCGGTTCAGCCAATTGCGAATCGCGACGCTCTGCCGATCCCATCGTTGCACTCTTTCACGACAAGCGGGCTAGCGGCGGGTGATCAAGGCGCGCTTTGGGCTGCGGGCATTGGGCCTCAGGTTCTGCTGAAGATTCAGAATGACAAAATAGTCACACAACTCCGTGACCGGTACGTTGATTGCGTCTATCGTGATCCGAATGGGGTTGTCTGGCTGGCGACGCCGTGGTCAATCTTCCGCCTTGCCGACAAACGTCTCAATGGGATTGGTTCGACTCAGGGAGCGGTAACTTACAACTACGAGGGCGCCGTGGCCGCGGGGCAGGGACTGATACAGCAGCGACTCGATCTGCCAACAGCAGATGGAATCGCTGTGAGTCTACAATCGCGCGTCAAAGCTATTACCCAGGACCGGTCAGGCAGGTTGTGGATATCGATGGAGTCGGGAACCTTTCGACTGGAAAGGTCTGGTTGGACCAGCCTCGAAAGCCTGGGTGGGCCGAGGGGCACCGCAACTGCCGAATTTACTGATTCCCAGGGGCGTATATGGTTCGGATTCGGGAATGTGGTCGCGATGCTGGATCGAGACAAAGTCAGGGTTTTTTCTGGCAAGGACGGCGTTCAGGTAGGGGCCGTCACGTCAATCCAGGGCAAAGGGACGAAGATCTGGATTGGCGGCGAATTCGGTCTGGAGTTTTTGGACGGCAGTCATTTTCAGCCGGTAAATCCATTGGACGGAGGCGCCTTCGGCGGTATTTCTGGAATCGTTGCCGATCCTGACGATGGGCTGTGGTTCTCCGGAAATCGGGGAGTGATTCACATTCGCGAAGCTCAGCTTCAACATTTGAGCTCCGGGAAAGTGGAATTCGAGAGTTTCGGTTTGCTGGATGGGTTCACTGCAGAACTTAGAGGATCCCTCGCCTCACCGTCAGCCGCGCGAACAACCGACGGGCGCATCTGGTTCGCCACAACAAAAGGGTTAGCTTGGATTAGTCCCAAGCGTGTTGTACGGAACATGGTGCCGCCACCAGTATTGATAGAGTCTGTTATTGCTAACGGCAAGAAATACGACGACTCGACATTTTTGAGGTTGCCGCCCCGAACTGCGAATTTGCAAATAACCTATACGGCTACAAGTCTCACTATTCCCGAACGAGTTCGCTTTCGCTATAAGCTTGAAGGACAAGACAAGGACTGGCAGGATGCAGGAACGCGCCGGGAGGTTTTCTACACAAATCTCGATCCGGGATCTTATCAGTTTCGTGTGATCGCGTGTAACAACGACGGGGTCTGGAATGAGACTGGAACAGTGCTGTATTTTGTTGTGCTGCCGGCGTTCAACCAAACCGTGTGGTTCAGGATCCTCTGCATCATCGCTCTGACGGGCTGCCTGTGGTCGCTTTACCTACTGCGGCTGAAACAGGCTACGGCGCAGGTTCAACAGCGCCTTGGTGCACGAATGGAAGAGCGGGTGCGCATCGCGCGTGAGCTGCATGACACGCTCCTGCAAGGCTTTCAGGGCCTTGTGTTGCGCTTTGATGCCGCGATGAAGACAATCCCTGGCGACCATCCTGCACGCAATCTGATGGAGAATGTGCTTGATCGGGCCGACGAGGTACTACTCGAGGGACGAGAACGCGTTCACGATCTTCGGCAAGACCAGATATCTGCTAACGAACTGCCAGACAGGCTGGCTGCATGCGGAGAGGAGCTCGGACGGGATCATGCAATCCGTTTCAGCCTTAGCGTTATCGGGACACAGCAGCCCCTCGATCCAACGGTAGGCAACGAGGCATACGGATTGGGCGAGAAGCACTGACGAATGCTTTTCAACATTCTAAGTCTTCGAAGATCGAGGTTGAAATCACGTATGACCATAGCCGCGTAGGGCTCAGGGTTCGCGATGATGGCGTGGGAATCAATCACGATGTACTGCATCGCGGCCGGGTCGGACATTGGGGACTTCCCGGCATGCGCGAGCGAACCCAAAAGATCAGCGGGCAGCTTAAGATTTGGAGCCAAGAGGGTGCAGGTACAGAGATTGAGCTTGTAATTCCTGCCGCGTTTGCATATCCACTCAGTGACAAAAGATTGCATTGGCACTGGATCAAGCGCCTTCTACGTTCAGGCAGGTAGGAAGTGTTGGCAAGGCACACTCGATAAGCAAGCCCCCATTTGTGCAGATTGGGACTTGAGGCCTCTACCTTCATTTTGTCTGCAGGCGTCCACTCTTCGACTGGATCGTCTTCAGCAGACCATCCCACGACTTGTCGAAAGACTTTTGCACCGTCCGGCTGCAAATCGGTCGCCAGTTTTGTGAGTCGACCCCGCTGTTCCGTAAATCCGATGTTCGCTTGTCCCGGCAAAAAGTTCATTCCCGCGCAACTGACTTAACCATCCATGAAGCCACGCTTGATAGCGATGGTTACCGCATGGGTGCGGTCATTTGCACCAAGTTTAGCAAGAATACTTTTCATGTGGCCCTTGACTGTGGCCTCGGAAACGTTTAGCTGCGTGCCGATAATCTTGTTGGAATTTCCAGTCGCGACTCGTCGCAATACTTCGATTTCCCGATCAGTGAGAGCATCTTCCGTCATGTGGTCTGCGAGTTCCGCTGCTATCTCCGCCGGTATCCTTCGCCTCCGGAATTCACGGTGCGGATTGTATCCAACAATTCTTTCCGCAGCATGTTCTTGAGAAGATATCCGGAAGCCCCAGCCTTCAGGGCGCGAAGGGCCTGCACATCACCCTGATAGGTGGTGAGCACAACGAACCGAGCGTTTGGGAATTCGGTCCGTATTGCGACGATCGCATCGATACCATTCATACCAGGCATTTGTAGGTCCATCAGCGTAACATCAGGGCGATGACGGCGGAAAAGCTCGATAGCTTCATGCCCATTAACCGCTTCGGCGACGAGTTCGATGTCTTCTTCGCCTTCGATCACGGCTGCTATCCCTTCCCGTAGTAAAGGATGATCGTCCACGGCGAGAACCTTGATTTTTATTGTCACAGGTTTACATCTCCTGATGTTGGAATCGTCACTTCGATTTCAGTGCCAGCATAGTGTTGCTCCCAAATCTTAATTTGTCCGCCGATCTTTTGCGCCCCTTCACGCATTCCGGGCAGTCTGTTAAAAGAATCCGGAAATTCAACAATACGCCAGGAGCATCACTGGTTCAGCCTCCCAATGGATAGCCAGCGAACCCTACTTTCGAGATTGCGCAGTCGACTTGCGGTCGTTAGCCTTAGACTGTGCAGAGACTATTCTCTATGTTTCCTCCGGGGGCGGTGGGGGGAGCGCTCCTGGTATTGCGGGTTTTCGTAGCCTCAACATTGATCATCAACGCAGCCGACCGTGGGTCGTTGGCGACTTCTTCCTGGATAACAGTCGGGTTTGTCTTGGGTGCGTTGTCCCTATGCCTTGGCCTATTAACTCCTTACCTTTCCTTCCTTTCCGCACTTCTCCAGACAGGCGTCCTTGTATATGCCGGCGGCAATCGCTTTCAGCTGGTCACATCTATAGTTGGTTGCGGAATAATCTCTGTGCTCGGACCTGGAGCGTACTCCATAGACTCCCGAATCTTCGGGAGAAGACTCTTAGTTCTGCCTACGAAAAGGTAGTCCAGAGGCTGCGGTGGTAAGCCGCCTAAACGATCGAGGCTAAGTGCTCGATTCCTTCGGAGCAAGTTAGGGGTACTCCTTCGGTATCCGAAAGAGGCTAATTTGCCAAGCCGAATGGGGATTTCGAAAAATTCGAACAGACCGGATACTCCAATCAACGCTAGTCGTAGAGGAGTTCCCAAATGACGCAGCTTGAGAAGGTGCAGCCCACAACCGTGGATGATTTTCTATCTCCAATCGATTCGCACCTTCGATATAGCGCAGAGACCAGTAAATTTGATGACGGGCTTTCGACGTTTCTCAATGTGCGTCGCAAGCTATTCTCCATCGCTTACCGCATGCTCGGAAGTGCAGCCGAGGCCGAAGATATCGTCCAGGAAGTCTGGTTACGATGGCAGACTACGAATCGGAGCGTGGTCCTCTATCCCCCGGCGTTCCTAATGACGATAACAGCGCGGATGTGTATCAATCTATGTCAGTCCGCCCGCGCGCGTCGTGAAACATATGTCGGGCCGTGGCTATCAGAACCACTGGATACTGGCGCTGATCCGTGCCGGGGTGCGGAACGCAAGGAAGCGCTGAAGTCCGCTGTCCTGATGCTCCTTGAGAAGCTGCGCCCGGCGGAACGAGCAGCATACGTTCTTCGAGAGGCCTTCGACTATTCATCTCGTCAGATTGCTGACATCCTCCAAATGAAAGAAACAAATGTTCGACAGCTGCTCACCCGTGCTCGCAGACATATTGCTGAAGGGCGTCGAGCGCGGGCAACTTCGACCGAGCGACGCCGGTTTCTAGTTGCCTTCCTCGACGCCGCTGAGAATGGCAATCTCGCTGAACTGGAAGTCCTTTTTGCATCAGATGTCGCTATTCGTTCAGACGATGGTGATCGTGACGCTATGAATCAAGATTCCATAACCAATCGGGAGCATCTCCATCCTGAGCAAACGTTGACATGGTGTCACAAAACGGTGGGATGTTCGGTCTTAACGAATACAACAGCCATTTTGTGAAGGCCTCGATCGAAACGAAGATGACGATCATGGCGACGTGGAAGGCAACAGCTTCAGTTTCCTACGGGCGTATGGGTTACTTCGCGAAGCAGGCATCGCTTGCGAGCGAGTCGATTACTGCTTGTTTGGCTTAGGTATTGCCACAGTCTGCTTGCCGGCGGTGGCTAAGAGATGCACACGCAGAGGAGCTGGGTTTTCGCGATTTCTCCAGCTTATCCTTGGCGGAGGAGAATCGCAGACAGCTAAGGAACTCTGCGTGTTGCATTTGAAACAATCACTGACCGCCTGGCCCGTCGCTCTAAGCGCGTACGTTGCCCATCAGGCTTTTCCCGAGGAGATTGTGGGCGTATCTCCATCGATTCATTGGCGATAAAGGCTGTGCTAGTAAACCTGTGAGCATTCAAGACATACTAAGCATTCCCTCGACCGCCTCTTCACTGAGTGGAGGATCATCAGAATCCCCGGTAATAAGTTCTTCAGCGGCGTGCTCTCGTTGTTGATCGGGACTCTCACTTCGAAGTGGCGGCGGATCATCGAATTCCAAAATCACACGCAGCTCTTCCTCTGTCTCTTCGAGGTATATCTCTTCCTGACTAGCAGCGGCCTCGTAGCACGCCTCTGTGTCGCTTGAAATGTTTTCGTCGTTACTCTCGTAAATGAACATTCTCGAGTTGTTCATGGCGATACTCCATGGCGGGCCCGTGCAGTCGGCCTCGTAAAGAAGGACCAATTATGGCCTCGATTTGTGACAGTGTTCCTCGATTTATTTTTTGAATGCATTTTTTTGTCACATTTCGAAGGGCTGCATTGTCATAGGAGCAGACAAGACGCGACTCCGCGTCTTGTCATCGCACCTCAATCAAGAAATGAAAGTCAAGAATCATGCAGATCAATTCGCCGCAGGCAGACGCTGTAGATTCTTCCAATCAATCCGAAGTTCTCAAAGATCACCAATTTCGCGTAAACGAAGAGCCGCCAGCCTCGGCCTTTTTGGTCGGAGATGCGGCAGTGTTTAACTTTGCCGGCCATCTCTGTGCGACACAGGCTAAATGTCCCCATAAGCAAGGTCCCTTGAATGAAGGCAAACTCGATGGATCGACTGTGACGTGTCCATGGCACGGTTCTCAGTTCAACGTGTGTGCACGGGCGCCGTGTTGCAAGGCCCGGCCGTGGATGCGCTCAAGACTTACGGCGTGATTGTGGAAGGTGAAATCGGGCGGTAGAGGCTATTTAGTTGCCACGCTTAGCGGGACATCAGCGCCTATGGGGATTCGGGTCTGTTTGCTTCATCAGTGGCGCTGCGTGTGTGCTCTCGCTAGGAATACACCGGAGGATAAAATGACCACAGGGCGATTGGAAGCGTTCAGCGACGGAGTGATCGCGATTATTATCACGATCATGGTGCTGGAGATGAAGATACCGCATGGCAAAGGCCTGGAAGATTTGCGGCCGTTGCTACCTGTGTTTCTCAGCTACGTCCTGAGCTTTGTTTATGTCGGCATTTACTGGAACAACCACCATCACATGCTGCATGCTTGCACCGCGGTGACAGGTGCAATACTCTGGGCCAATCTCCACCTATTGTTCTGGCTCTCGCTGTTTCCTTTCACCGCAGGGTGGATGGGGGAGAACTATTTCACAGCGGTGCCCACCGCGCTCTACGGAGTGGTGCTATTGATGGCTGCGATCGCATACTACCTCCTCCAGCAGGCCATCATTCGCACACAAGGACAGGGCTCAATCTTGAAGGACGCGATCGGACGCGATTGGAAGGGCAGGCTATCGCCCGTGTTGTATATAGTAGCGATCATCGCTACACTGCGCTCGTCGCGTATCGCCTGGGCGATTCTTGTGATTGCTGCACTCATCTGGCTAATTCCGGACCGGCGCATCGAAAAACGCCTCGCCATGTCTCGTGGCGTGGCAATGGGCCCCAATGAGGAGGCGGAGTCCCAAAAGTTGAGTTAAAAGAGACCAGAAAAAGGGATTACGAGTCTCCACGAGACGACGCCAGAAGAGAGAGGAATCATGAATCAACACGCCACATCACTCCGAAGTCACTGTCTGTCACCAGCACGAGACAGAGTGGCAATCGATGCGCCCCTTGGTCCCACAACCTATGCGCGGATGTTTCCTGAGCTCCCGTCGTTTCAAGCCGATGAGCAATTCTTGCACGCGCTCGGGCGCGCAGGCGGTCTCTGCGATTGCGGAGACGTCGACGACTCTCCTGACTCCCTGGGAAACACCGCGGCTGGTTGGCCTATCTTCGGTCAATTTGTGGCTCACGATATAACGGCGGATCGATCCACTCTGCGAGCCCATACTAATACGGTAACATTACACAATGCCCGCAGTCCGCAACTCAACCTTGAATGCCTGTACGGCGACGGGCCGACCGGCCATCCGTTCCTCTACCACCGTGACGACCCAGCAAAGTTCCTCCTTGGTTTAGAAGGAGCCGACCTCCAGCGAAACGCAGAGGGCACCGCGCTTATCGGCGACCCACGCAACGATTCGCACATGCTGATGTCTCAACTGCATCTCGGAATGCTGAAGGCTCACAACGCGTTCGTCGATGAAGCGCGGCTCGCCGGAGTACCGAACGATCGCGTATTCGACGAAGCGGCTCGGCAGTTGCGGTGGCACTATCAATGGATTGTTCTCAACGAATTTCTGCCTACGCTCGTCGGATCGACGCTCGCAGGCGAGGTGCTTCGAGAAGGTCCGCAATGGTTTCGCCCTGACCATGGTCGATTCATACCACTCGAGTTTGCCGATGCAGCCTATCGTTATGGCCATTCGCAGATTCGCCACCGCTACCAATTGAACTTACATGGTGATCCAGTACCGCTCTTTCCCGATCTCCTGGGGTTCTGCGCGGTCCCGTGTCAGCACATGGTCGACTGGAAGCTGTTCTTCGACGCACCCGATGCGGCGTCTGCACAGCGGTCTAAGAAAATCGACGGAAAACTTGTTCGATCACTCATTCAGTTGCCGGTAGCGGTCACCGGTGACTGCGAAATCGAGGAATATCATTCTCTCGCCGTTCGCGACCTGCAACGAGGGCAAGGTGTCGGCTTGCCGTCTGGCGAGGCCGTGGCCCGTCACATCGGAATCGCTCCGATCACCGCGGAGCAGGTTGGCATCGCTTCAACGGGTTGGCGTGGCGAGACGCCTCTGTGGTTCTACATTCTGCGCGAATCCGACGTCTGTGCAGGTGGCCGGATCGTGGCTGAGGTATTGGTTGGACTCATCGATGCGGATGCGACATCGTTTCCTCGAAGCCCCCAGAAATGGCGGCCTCAAAAAACAATTAGCGAGTTGCTTGCCTCCTAATGGCGAGACTATTCCGACCCTCTGCGTGGGGAACGCTTCATAATCCTCTCGGTTCGCGCATAACGGAATCGACCGTAACTCTCATTGGTTCCAATGCTGCAGCGTTCACTTCAATCGTGTTCCTCCTAAGAAAGTTCTTTTCGCAGGCATTCTGTAAAACGCTTGGTGCGTCTCGAATAAATCAACGAATGATCCAGCATCGTGTCACAAAACGCTGCGCCGTTCGGTCTTAGCGAGTACGACCGGCAGATACAAGATTGCCGTTCGATTGAAGGGAGCGAATTATGAAAATCGTAGTGATCGGCGGCACTGGTCTCATCGGATCAAAACTTGTCAACAAGCTTCGTGAGCACGGGCACGAGGCGATTGCGGCATCGCCCAATTCGGGGGTCAACGCTCTCACAGGCGAGGGACTCGCCGATGTGCTGAAACGCGCCTCGGTGGTCGTTGATGTATCGAACTCTCCATCCTTCGACGAGGATGTAGCGATGAATTTCTTCAACACTGCCACGCGCAACCTCATTCAGTACGAACAAGCCGCGGGCGTGCGACACCATGTCGGGTTGTCCGTCGTGGGAACTGATCGTCTGGCCGAAAAAGGACCGTCAGACGCGGAAAAGACGATTCGCGGATACTTCCGTGCGAAGCTCGCGCAGGAGAGGCTGATTGCAGAATCTTTAATCCCATTTTCGATCGTCCACGCGACCCAGTTCTTCGAATTTGTCAAAAATATCGCTGATGCTTCGAGCGACGGCACGATAGTTCGATTGGCACCAGTGCTCATCCAGCCAATGGCTGCTGATGATGTTGCCGCAGCGGTTGGACGGATTGCTGTTGGCGCTCCCGTGAATGGAATCGTCGAAGTGGCCGGGCCGCAACAGTTCCGCCTGGACGAATTCGTTCTTCAGGGCCTCCGCGCGCGTAACGATCCGCGCACGGTCGTTGCGGACCCTGGTGCCGGCTACTTCGGGGTCGAAGTCGACGATCGCACGCTAGTCCCTGGTAAAAACGCCCGACTGGGCGAAACGCGTTTCGAAACCTGGCTCACTCAATCCGCAAAGCCGGTGACGAGTACGAATCCCCAATCCACAGTGGATGCGGTAGTCGTATCCCGCTAAAGACAGAAGCCGAGTGTCCGGCTTAACTCGGCTTCAATTCCAAGCAAAGAACAAAGAGAAATAGTGAGGAGATCAGTTCATGAAGATCGCAAAACTAGTTTTGTGCATGGCGTGGCTGAGTCCCGGCTGGCTGATGGCGCAGGAAGCTAAGGTGACAGAGGTCTTGTCGAAAGACCTCTCAAATATTTCCGGCAAGGAAGGTTTAATGATCACCGTAGACTACCCGCCGGGCAGTTCAGACCCCGTACATCGCCACAATGCACATGGGTTTATTTATGTGCTGGAAGGCTCGATCGTGATGCAGGTGAGAGGTGGAAAGGAAGTGACTCTGACTGCTGGTCAGAGCTACTACGAAGGGCCCGATGATGTTCACGTCGTTGGCCGGAACGCAAGCCAAACCAAACCAGCAAAGTTCGTAGTGTTCCTGGTGAAGGACAAAGGCGCTCCGGTGCTGATACCCACCAACTAAAGCAACAAAGTGCGATTAGTTTCGTTCGCACAAACGTTAAGGAGAGAAATTCAAATGAGCACGATTACGGTGAAAGATGGCACAACCATCTACTACAAAGACTGGGGCAATGGCCCGGTCGTCACGTTTTCGCATGGATGGCCGCTAAATTCCGATGCATGGGACGGCCAACTACATCTCCTTGCCCAGAATGGTTTCCGCGTGGTTGCGCATGACCGGCGTGGCCATGGGCGGTCCAGCCAAGCTTGGTCCGGGAACGACATGAATGGATACGCCGATGATCTGCTAGCTATTATTGAAGCGCTTGATCTTAAGGAAATCACTCTGGTCGGTCACTCGACGGGCGGCGGAGAAGTTGCACGGTATATCGGCCGCCATGGCACAAAGCGAGTTGCAGCAGCCGTCCTGATCGCCGCTGTGCCGCCGATCATGGTGAAGTCCTCCACTAATGCAGAGGGGCTACCGATCGAAGTGTTTGATAGATCGCGCACTAGCCTCATAAAGGACCGTTCGCAGTTCTACAAAGACTTTGCGCTGCCGTTCTATGGCGCCAATCGGCCAGGTGCAAACGTATCACAGGGGACGCTGGATCAGTTCTGGCTGTGGAGCATGCAAGGTGGTCTCAAAAACATCTACGATTGCGTCAAAGCGTTTTCCGAGACCGACTTCACCGAGGACCTCAGGAAATTCGATGTTCCGACACTGATCATGCACGGTGAGGACGATCAGATCGTGCCGATCAAGGATTCGGCGAAGAAATCGGCCAAGCTCATCAAGGGCGCGAAGGAGATCTATTATCCGGGCTTGCCGCATGGTCTCACCGCTACACATGCGGATCAAGTCAACGCCGACCTGCTGGAGTTTCTGAAGTCGCTTCAAATGGCTCGCAGGGTAGCCTAAATCTTCTCGACGCGGCAGGTCGCAATACTTTCCAGGCCTGCCGCGGTTGAGATCACAATCTAGCGCTTGCCGGTGGAAATTCCTACCGATATAAGTTTGTGGGAAGGAATCGATGACTCCGGATTGCGACGGACAACGACAAGTATTTTCTTTGATCGAAGTCTTAAACAAAGATGGACGCGTCGTTGTTCCTAATCTCTCGATCGGTTCGGCAATTTGCCTTTATTGCCAAAGGAAGGGGCATCACAACCATGAATTCGTTCAAAGACCAAGTAGTGATCGTTACGGGCGGAAGCTCTGGAATTGGACGATCTGCCGCTCTTCAATTCGCTACCTTGGGGGCTCACGTATTGATCACTGGTAGACGGGCTGAACGTCTTGATGAGGCTGTGAACGACCATCCCAATATCGAAGCGATGGTCGCTGAGAGCTCCCAACCAGAGGATGCCTCTCGGACGATCTCAAAAGTGATCGAGCTATGGGGAAGGTTAGATGTCCTGGTAAACAATGCCGGTGCAGGTGCGATCATGCCGCTGGCTGAAGTCAGTGCTGAGCGCGTGATCGACATTTTTGCAGTCAACGTTTTGGGGCCATCGCTTCTTGCGAAGGAAGCGTTACCTCATCTGAAAGAGAGCAAGGGATCGATCATTAATATATCGAGCACTTACGGATCCAAAGCAGGTGCCGGCCTCTCTCACTATGGAGCAAGCAAAGCCGCTCTCGAATATTTGACCCGAGCGTGGGCTCTGGAACTGGCTCCGATAGACATACGTGTTAATGCAATTGCTGTCGGCCCAACAGAGTCCGGGGCTTTGGTGGGCATGATGGGGCTCTCCGCGGAACAAGCCGAAGCCGTGAAGCAGCGTGAGCGAGAACAGGTTCCCCTCGGTCGCCGTGGTTCACCCGAGGAGGTGGCTCACTGGATCGTCTCGTTTGCGAATTCGGGAAACGAGTGGGTTACTGGACAAGTTCTTGGCGTCGATGGCGGACTCGGACTTACCTAGCTGAGAGGTCTTTACGATGACCCCTTGACCAAGATGGTCAAGGCACTGCTAATCCGTTGGAAGTCAATACAGAGGAAGAATATGTTTAGAAAGATCACCGTCGCGTTTGATGAGTCACCCGAAGCTGGTAGAGCGTTACAGGCTGCAGTCGAATTGGCCAAATCACTGCACGCTAGTCTCACCGTAATCAGTGTCATTGAGCCTGCTCCTATTTACTTTTCCTTTTCGACCTCGGCTGCTCCGTATATCCGATGGAATGACGAAATGCGAAACAAATACATCACTCTACAAGCAAAGGCTCGTAAATTTGCAGAGGACGCTGGGCTCGCCATCGAAGCCGAACTATCAAATGGAGATGAAGTCGAGAGCATTCTCAAAGCCGCAAGACATAATCAGTCTGATCTCCTTGTTATTGGCATGCCCAAACACAATTGGATCATTGGCGACACCGCGCAAGAAGTTGCAGAGCACGTCCCTTGTGCGCTATTGGGAATTAGGTAGCTATCGGTTTAGGTCAACGAATATGTCGAACCTGGATTTCAACCTTAGCCGAGTTCAGACGGGGGCGGCTTCCGTGAGATGCAGCACTCTAGCAAGAGGGGACGGAACTACCGGGTGTGGGACAGACGATCTTAGTCAGCGAGCACTGCGATGAGCCTATTGATTTCTCAACCGCGTAGCATATCTGCAACGGCAGAAGACTCTGTTTCGGCAGAGCGTCTCGGCGAGCTTCGCGAGGCCAACGTCAGGCTTCAGCTTCTTGTGTGTGAATTACTTGTGAAGAACCAGCAACTGCGCTTCCAACATGAAGACGAATAGATGGTTCTCGCCGGCTACAACTATTAGCGCATCGAATAGAGAGAACCTGATTTCGTGCGCACACCTGCCATATGGTTTAGCTTGTTGCTTTCAGAGATATTTGGCGTAGTGTCAGATCTTCTCTAAGACCTGCGCCATACAGGCGCCTAGACTTCTAGCAACTAAACTTAATCAGCAGAATCAGACACTTATCGGTTATCTGGATTCTCCCTAAGCGCCGGCTTTTAACTCCTCGATCGTTTTTGGGAGGCCAGCATTGCGACAAATAGCGCTGAAGATAACGCCAAATAACGATCAATGCCCCAAGCAGCATTGCTGCTCCGCTCGACATGACCAGAACACGGCCACCTCGCTTCATCGGAGTGTGGAGTGCGGCCTGAATGCCGACCAGTCCTGCCTTCACATCAGTGTTCCAGACGGTCGAGAACTCGTCCCAGTTCTGCTGGTCGATCGGCTTGATCGGCAGCCGCGCGCCAGCGTTGAGGATCAGCACGTCGGGCACCTCCTCGCGGACGACCTTGTTCATAAGGGTGGCGTCGGTTGCGTCGCCGCCAATCACCGCAGCACCGGCATGCTCGGCCGAAGAGAGGTTCGCTCGATCGCGGCCAATTGCGATTACGTTCGCGCCGCAGGCAGCGAGCGCCTCGACCATCGCGAGCCCCAGCCCCTGGCTGCCGCCGGTGATGACCACACGTTTTCCGTTCATGTTCCGCATGTTCATTCTCCTTTCTCCGGGCATCAGGCGTGGTGGTTGTAGACGACGTCGCCAGCGAGGCTGTCGAACGCGGCGAGCGCGGCGATCCTCGGGAAGTAAGCGACCATATCGGGGTTGGTCTGCATCGCCTCTACCGATGCAAGGTCGCGCCACTGCGAGTAGATGACTACATGACGCTGATCCGTGGCGGCGATGAAGCTGGTCGAGATCCAGCCATCGAGC
>Ga0193743_1000874_pt1 | contig 23397 bp, 19 predicted proteins | sample L2c2metaG_FD_143038 | JGI IMG/M metagenome (GOLD analysis project Ga0193743, IMG submission 143038) | Soil microbial communities from a riparian zone of the East river system, Colorado, United States - L2c2 | ecosystem: Environmental > Terrestrial > Soil > Riparian zone | place: USA: East River... | reverse complement strand
TGCAATGGGATTCCGATGAAATACCCGCCACACTCAGCATCGATTCATTACAGCGAAATGAGATCTTGTCGCTGGTTCCAGAACTGATTGTGATGCACCACCGAGAACGGCCTGTCGGTGATCGGGGCGTCGTAGAGTTTGTTGGCAGGAAGTCCGCAATTGCCGAATGAGTTATCGATTGAGCCACGCTCATGCGATGGGCTAAAGGAGGCTCCGCCTAGTTGAAATATCGCTTGACCACCGCGACCAGTTCATCAGCGGCCTCAAGCTGGGCAGTTTCAAGCTTACTGGCTGGTGGCAGCACGTGATATCGGAGATGCCCTTCGATCAGACCCGCCATGAGGCCGTTCAAAGCGCCGCGACACGAAGCCACAAGTTGCAGGATGTCTTCGCTGTCACCGTCACCCTGCAATGCGCGTTCAACCTCACATACATAATCGAGATTCCCGCCGATGGCGACTATGCTCTCTTCACCGAGCACCATCCAGACGAATTTCAAGCGAAGTTGGTGAACGCAGGTGGCGAACAGTCAGCGCATATAGAGAGACTCTTCAAACCTGATCACGAGCACGACGAAGAGGTATCCTCGGTCGGCATCGACGTTGTGGGCGATCTCGACAAACGCCGTTTCAACCAGTGGCTAAGCCATCTGTTGCAGACGCAAGGGACGGACATCTTCCGGATGAAGGGCATCATCAGTCTGAAGGGTGAGAAGGAGCGATTCGTCTTCCAGGGCGTCCACATGCTCTTCGATGGTCGTCCAGACCGCCCATGGGGAGCCAACGCTCGCCGAAACCAACTGATCTTCATCGGTCGCAATCTTGACCGCGCTGCTCTGAATGAGGGGTTCACGCAATGCCTAGTGTAGCTGAAGAAGTCATGCAAGGTACGTTGCTTCCGCAGGCTTGGTATGTGGTCCTGGACGAAGCCGCGGTCTCTGTTAGCTGGTCGGCGAGCGGCCGTTATATGGCCGCTGCATCTGCCAGCGGCGCTGTATTCCTCTTTGAAGCAGAGACTGGCCGACAGTTGAAACGGTGGGATGCTCATCGTTTTGCGGCAACCCTGGTTGCGTGGCATCCTGATGAGGATCTGCTGGCAAGCGCGGGACACGATGGGAAGGTCTTGTTATGGAAGCCCGAAGGCGAGACGTCGCACTCTGTCCTTGAGTGCGGGAGTGCCTGGGTCGAGCATCTCGCCTGGTCACCGTCTGGGAGCAGTTGGCGACAGGCTGCGGACGCACACTACGGTTATGGTCGAAGGATGGCACATTGGCTCAGGAGTTTGAGGAGCAGCCGAACACCATCGCAGGCATCGACTGGCGTTCCGACTCGCTGGAGTTGGTCTCTGCCTGTTATGGCCAGGTCGTCTTCTGGTCGCCGTCAACTAGCACGCCAAAGCGGACCTTCGAGTGGAAGGGCTCGATGCTTTGCATTGCCTGGAGCCCGGATGGTCGATATCTCTGCCACGGCAATCAGGACTCCACCGTCCACTTCTGGATCGTGGCCACAGGCAAGGAGTTGCAGATGTCCGGCTACCCCTTGAAGGTCGCCCAGATTGCCTGGGACCGGCGATCAAAGTATCTTGCCACCGCCGGCAGTCCGCAGATCACAGTGTGGGATTGCTCCGGCAAAGGTCCAGCCGGGAGAAAGCCTCAGACTCTGAAGCACCATCGCTTTCCTCTGCGTTCCATGCGATATCAGAGCGAAGGCCCATTGCTTGCCTCCGGCTGCGCGGAGGGCAGGATTGCCATCTGGAAGCCAAGCAAGCGTGACGATCCGGACATGACAGCCAAGCTCGACTCTCCGGTCACCGATCTCGCATGGTCAACCTCATCAGGCCATCTGGCAGTCGCTACAGAAGATGGCAGTGTCGTGGTCTTCGACCCGCGATCCACTTAGTCGCAGTGGATCATGCAGCTCAGGAGCTACATCCTAACGCGAGTAGATTATTATTAGACCAAGGTATTCCGAATGCTTAAGGAGATCCAAACTAGAAATACGCGGCAAAAGGAGGCTCTTCGCGCGGCCTTCCTCGAAGCGGATCGCCCTCTCTCTCCAGACGAGGCTCTCGCCCTTGCTCAGAAACGAGCGGATGCCTTGAGCATTGCAACTGTGTATCGGAACATCTCCAGCTTGGTCGAGGATGAATGGCTCACCATCGTTCAGATGCCCGGCAATCCTGCACGTTACGAGGTCGCCGGGAAGGCCCATCATCACCATTTCCAGTGCCGTAGCTGCGGTGCCGTTCATGAGCTTGAGGGATGCGATGTGTCGGGCAAGCCGCACCTGCCCAGGGGTTTTAGGTACCTCGGCCACGAATTCTTCGTCTATGGCATCTGCGCTGCTTGTCCCAAGTGATTCCCCCACACGCTATTCGCGATGATGGTTTGGCGCAGTTCAGCCAACGGTTATCGGAAGTAATTCCACTCCAATAGACTGGGGTCACAGAGTGTGCCGCACAGGTGATAGAGAAGTTGGCCAACCATCCCTGACGATTCCAACTCTCTCAGGTTCACGGTTAATGCCTTTTGGGGAGCCGAGGAAATGAGCCGAGTAAGCTGACCAAACCTGACCGGGCCCTCCTCATCACGCAGAGAATCTGTATTCTCCATTTTCCTTGGAGGAGGTTGGTCGTAAGTGTTGTGTGGCAAGTATATTCAGAGTTCGCTCGTGCATCTTCGGTCACCCTAAATCTCCCGATTGGCTTGAAATGATATCGAGGTCACAGTTGAGCTCCGTTAGTGACCACCAAAAATCTTGAGCCCTACACAAAGAAGCATCAAATTATTCAACGAATGCATAACGATTGTGTTGAACGTTGAGCCCGTGCGCACTCGGACGTACCCAGTCACGACCGCGAAGATGAACACGTAGGGCGCCACTACACACGATCCATGCATCAAGGCGAAAAGTGCTGCCATCGCGAAGATTGCGCCGTGTACCTTCAAACGCGAACGCAGCCATGAGAGCAGGACTCCGCGAAAGAACACTTCTTCGAAGATCGGAACTATCAAACAACCGCGTACGATCGCTATGATCCAGGCCGGCTTCGGTTGTCCTTGAAGCCGCTTGGCGTCTGATGCGAAAGCGGTAATCTGCCTTACGACCTCAGGAACACTTCCAAATATCGACCCGAGACAGAAGTAGAACAATATGATGGCAGCGACGGTTGCGATCCAAATCCTCACACTGGCGATTAGGTGTTGTGTACCTGATGGCCGCAGTGCAACCGGTGGCTCGGTGATCGGGCGAAATTGGACGCACAAGGTGATCACGAGCAAGGAGTGGAACACGAAGTAACCAACTGTTCCGACGACTGCAGCGGCGAGCACGCTGCCGCCGAACGCTCTCAAGAGCTTCTTGCCCCCGACGAATTGTTCGAGCTTATCTGGAGTGGACGTGATCACCGGTGACCTCCGTATTGCGTAGTTTGGAAAGCGAGAATCCAGCGGCGATCATCCAGACAAATCCGGGAAAGCGCGTCAGGGGAATCAGCGGAAGGAGCTTGACGTTGAGGATCTCGAACCAACTCAGTTCGCCAGCGACGGCTACAACGAGACCGAGGATGACGATCCACTTCGGCAAAAGCTTGTATAGGCCAGCCGTGACAGAGATTCCCGCTGCAAGAATTCCGAAAAATACGGAATAGCCGGGCCCTCCGACACCAAAGGACACGCGGTATAAGGCGTGGAGGAGGTTCGCGTCTTGCGGGATACCTGGATACGTCATCGCCCACAGGATGCTAGACGAGATGACTAGTCCCATCGCAGTGGCCAGTCCACCGAAGAGCGCCATATCTGCACCTGCGGCTCTGACTCCCAGAAACTTCAGCCGCGCCACCATCGACATCGTGAAGATGCCAAGTGGCACGGCAGAACCGAACTGGAGAAAGGCGCAGAGCAAGGTCCCCCCTTGCCTTTGCGAAAAGAAGGCGACAATCTCATTCACACTGGCCGTTGGTCCCGGGAAATATGGCGTCCCGCCAAGCGCTGTGACAGGCATCAAACCGGCAAAAAAGAGCACAACGAAAACGGTCGCTACGATTCCGGAGTTTGGACCACGAAAGCGGGTTGGGGCGTTTAGAACGGGTTCGGTCATTGCAATTCTCCCTGGTTTACCTAGATCACTTCGAAGTTCGCCATCATGGCCATGTCTTCGTGTTCGAGATTGTGGCAGTGAAAGACATAACGGCCTCGAGATGCGGTGAATGGGACGAGAAGCTCCACTCGTTGACGTGCGCGCAATGCGACTGTGTCTTTCCAACTGACTTCGGTCTGATGGTGTCCATGCCATCCAGAATTGGCTACCTGAAAATGCACGCCATGCAGATGAACCGGGTGCTCAGCGTCGCTGCTGATCCGCCACAGTTCTGTGCTTCCAAATGCTGGGTCGGCATCCATCCGTTCCGGATCGAACGGACGATTGTTGATTTGCCAACCCGCTCGTGAGTGGTAGCTGAAATGAAAATCGCGAATCCGCGAAACGCCGGTTCTCTCAAGCGGTCGAATATCAGAAAGAAATGCTGGTATCGTACCGGATGGTTTCGATTGGTGGCTGATATCGAAGCGCATGATCTGAGACATTCGCCCCTGCGCACGTCGGTTTGTGAGCGTTGCGGTGCTTCCGAGCGGGAGCGTCGAGAAGTCAACGACGATGTCCGCCCTCTCACCTGGAGTGAGTAGAATCGAGTCCTTCCTTACAGGCGACCGAAGCAAGCCTCCATCGGTGCCAATCTGGGTAAATGGAAGCAGATGTCCATTCGTCTCAAACTGCAGTTCATACCAGCGCGCGTTGGAAGCGTTCAGAAGACGAAGGCGATAGAGCGTCTGGGCGGCGGCGAATCGTGGCCAGGGTGCACCGTTGACGAGAACCACATCTCCAAGAACGCCCCCCATAAATGAATGCTCGACTCCCATTGTTTCTTTTAGTTCCGGATCGAGCGACGGGTATTTTAAGTTGCCGTCTCGTTCAAACGATCGGTCACAGATGTGGAGCGGCAATTCGAAATCGCCGAGCGGCAGTGGCGAATTCAATTCCTCATCGTCGCGTATCAGGTACATCCCGGCGAGTCCGCGCCAAACTTGCGGCCCGGTGAAATCCATACGGTGGTCGTGGTACCAAAGCATGGACGAACGTTGATCGTTTGGATATTGATAGACTCGCGAGACCTGCGAAGTAACGGCACGTCTATCTGCATGAACATGACCGTTGAAGGCGCCGGGAAGAATCAAATCGGTGGGGTAGCCGTCACTCTCTGATGAGGTATGCGCACCATGAAGATGGTGAGCAATCGGAACTGGAAGTTCGTTTCGAAGGGTTAGGGAAATCGGGTGGCCCGCTCGGGTCTCGAAGGTTGGCCCAGGGAAGAGGCCGTCATATCCCCATATGGTCGTTTGAAAACCTGGCAGGATTTCAAATCGGCTAGATCGGACCTCTAGGGCATATCTATCGACGCTTGGTTCGGCAGAGATTGCCTTGAGGACCGTCGGAAGGGGCAGATCAACAGTGAATGCTGCCGGTAGAGCCAGGTCGCTTGCCAACAGCCGCGGTTGCGGTCCATGCCACGACGCGCCATAAGCGGACCTTCCGCCAACAAACGAGGCCGCCGTTGCTCCCAAACTGGTAACCATTAGGGTGCGTCTTGAAATCGTCATAGTATTTCTCGACCTCATTCTGAAACGCATAACATATCGCTACGGAATCATTACACAATATAATCATAATTGCACGAAATCGTTATGAAGTGTCAGAATTGGATATGGTGCAAGGAGAACGTCCCAGAAACGGTTCGGCTGCTTTTCTGATCGCTCAGCTTGGTGCGTACGCATCCGCTCAGTTTGGAAAGCGCTTGGAGCCACTCGGCTTTACACCCGCACACGCAGGGATATTTCGGATCATCTCGGCGCTACCAGGCCTTTCGCAACAGGAACTTGCAGCAGAGTTGGGCATGTATCCGAGCCGTCTAGTCGCGATCATCGATGACTTGGAAAAGCGAGGTTTCATTGAGCGGCAGCCGTCAAACGCTGACCGTCGTCTCTACGCCCTGCATCTGACGAGGTCCGGAAGAGAGCAGTTCTCAGCAATCGCGGCGGTCGCGCGGGAACATGGACGAGATCTACTCGATGCATTGTCGGATGAAGAGCGGCTAATCCTGACGGGACTTCTGGAACGGGTAGCGAAGAAACAGGGGCTGCGGGAGGGGATCCATCCTGGCTATCGAAACGGCTCAGAGGAACCCAACCCGAAAGGCAGTCGAGGCAAAGGCAAGACCTAACGGCGAAGCGCCGTTTCAGCCGAGAAAGCAGGGCCCGCGCCCGAAGATCCTTGGGGACCGTTGTTGCAGCGCTATTGAGAGAATGGACGTTTCGCGATCGAATTGGACGGTTGAATAGAAGTTGGAGCGGTCCTCAGATGGCAAACAAGACAGATTAATCAGTGAAACCACACCCGATTTCTTATCCTCCTCCCATGAAAAGTTACCCTCATCATCGGACAGCACTAGTTGTTGTATCTCATCCAGATGCGGCTAGTTTCAATCACGCCATCGCTCACGATTCCGCAGCGGTGTTAGAGGCTCTTGGATTTACTACCCACCTTTGCGATCTTTATGCAGACAACTTTGATCCGGTCATCACGAAGGGAGAAGTACGAGGCCAACGAACGGAAGACCGACTAACAAATATGTACATCAGCCTACTTGCATCGGCGGAAGTGCTCGTAGTCGTTCATCCCAACTGCTGGGGCGCGCCGCCCGCGATGATGAAGGGTTGGATGGATCGGGTGTTTGCTGAAGGCTCGGCATATGATTTTGAAAAATCTTGTGACCAAGGCGATGTGCCAAGGGGATTGTTGCGAATAAAGACCGCCGTTGTGTTCAATACGAGCAACACGGAAGAAGATCGCGAACGAATGGAATTTGGTGACCCGTTGGAACGAATCTGGCGGGACTGTCTTCTGCAATATTGTGGCGTGCAGAGGACGATCAGACGGGTATTCAGAATTGTTGCGACAAGTTCCGTTAGACATCGGGAGGAGTGGCTACGTGAAGTTCGTCAAATCATTGAAGACGCTGTTCAGAAATCTGACTAATTGATGCTGAATTTTTTCGATGCGATTCCGGCATTTTCATCGACATTGGAAAACATGAATGCTTTGCGGATACTGGAGGCCGACTTAGCATTGATGACTTACACTCATGGTTGTAGTGATGCTCAAAATAAGGTCGCTGTAATTACAGGTGCCACTGGTGGGATTGGCTCAACGTTCGCCAAAACGCTCTCAGGCACTCGGGGAAATTCGCTCCGGCACCTATTTCGCGCTCCTGGCGACCACAAACAAGGTCGGCTATGCGGTGGCCATTCGTCTGGTCTATCCGCTCCTCGATGGACTGGGATTCTCACCTCAGGAAGCCGGACACGGTACGCTGAGCCCGTGCGTCTGGCAGCATGTGACGTTTCAGTCGTACTCGCCTCCCGGCAAGTTGCAGCTCGTGGGAAAGGAAGAGGGCGAAATTCGAGTACAATTCTGACTTGAACGATACGGACAAGTTCTCGGCGATTGGGCATGTCATGTGGATGCTGTGTCTCTACTGACTACTAGTCATTCACTGATTGAACCTTCCCTGGACCACAACATAATGCATCGAATCTCAACACTTCGCTACCTTATAAGGGCCACCGTCAGCGTCACTCTAAGACTGTGAGAAGCTAGCAGGGTGAGTAGGTCACAGAGCAGATGTCTTCGGCACCGCTTTCCGATCGAAGCTTCGTAGAGGAAGAAGCGAGCTCGCATTGGAACTACATGGTGCCTGAATGAGGTCTTCCGCAAATCCTGCGCCAAAGAGAACGCCAAGCAGCAAGGGACTCGTGAGGCGAAATCGAGACATCGCCAAAATGGCGATGCTTTGCGGAGCGAGTCCATTCGGGATGGGAATTCCTAGGCGGTAGAGGCCCGTGACGGAGACTTCACAATGGACTTGCTGGCGAACTTAGTGATGTTTTTGTGGGAGCAATGCTTTGCCGGAAGCTCTATAGTGCGCGATTCACAATGTGCTTCGCCAAGTGAACTGCTATTTTTGATCCAAGCTTGTGAGCGTTAGTAAGCATACAGATTGGTCTGCGAAGATCCACACCGGCCACCGGAACCATTGCAAGCACTCCGGACTTGAGCTCTCGATCTATGGCGCGCTTGGAAATGAAGGAAATCCCGAGGCCCTCTTCAACAGAAGACTTGATCGCATCGATCTGATTGATCTGCAATCGAAATCTCCAGTCTGGGTGCTTCTGAAATACCCTCTTTTCGGTGAGTGCACGCGAGGCCGATTCTGGCTCACGAACAATGAATCGTTCTTTACTAAGCTCGTCTAGTCTGACAGTCGAACGAGCAGCAGCGAGAGGATGATCTTTCTGTACCGCCAGCACAAGACTATCCTCGGCCACGACACTCACTACGAAGCTGCGAGATCGCGGTTGGTGCGCAACAAAACCCAGGTCTACGTCACCAGAGAGGACCCTCTGTTCCACTTCATCGCCACTCGTAACGAGAACCGTGGTCTCCATATGCGCGATTTTCCCCTCGAATCCCGCAAGCCATTCCGGAAGCATATACATCCCGGTTGTAGTGGTTGCGATACGAAGTCTCTTACGCGAAAGAGATGCAGCGCTCAACAGCATGTCTTCGGCGTTCTTTAGAGACTCCATCATCACTTTTGTGTGTTGATGGAGCATTTCGCCTGGCCGGGTAAGATACAGACGGCGACCGACCCGCGAAAATAGCTGTACGTTGAACTGCTCCTCGATCGCTGCGATCTGTTTCGAGACGTATGGCTGGCTCGTCTCCAACTCTTCAGCAGCCCGCGTGACGCTCTGCAGACGCGCCACCGCTTCAAATACCCGAACGTTCGTAGCTGTGAGCGAAGTCTTCATAGTGCCGGATGTCTCTATCAGGCACTATGAAAACCGATACAACATTACAGCACGGTTAATATGCTCGTTATCCTCGATAGAGCCAACGGGTAAGATCGCGATTATGCGTGAAGTACGAGCTGGGCGGCGCTGCTTTGGCGTTGTAGACAAACAGCGGAATATCCAATTCATGCATGGACCCATGGCTGCGGTAGGTGCTCGGCAATTCACTGCTTGCCTGCTCCATCTGACCAAAAACCGTGTTCCGATCACCGAACACACATAGATCTCCAATACGAGCCCCGTAAAGGCCGAATTTTGCTACTGCCTCGTCACGGGTAAGCACGGATTCAACCCCGGTAAGCTCTAAAAGGGCCTTCTTAACCTTCTCCTTATCTTCAGGATGATTGAGATAAACCCATGCTGTTCCACCAAGACCAAGGTGATGTTTAAAGTATCGATCTCGTTCTGCTGAGATCGATATCCGAATTGGAATTCCCGCCGCCGTCAACGTCTTGTCGAGATCGTAGGCGCGAGTCTTGTGATTCATTCCATGGTCCGCGGTCAGCAGGAATGCAGCGTCCGGGGCCGCCGCGCACGCCTCTCCCAGAAGAGCATCGATCGTTTTGAGATGCTCTTTTGACTCAGGTGCATCTGGAGCCCAGGTATGCATTGGATAGTCTGTCGTATGCACATAAAGACACTGGATCTCCGGTCTATGCTTCAGGATGTCGATGGCGGCTCGAAAGATCCAGTAGTTGATCTCGCGACTATAGATGGCCGGAGCCGGCCCCAACCGATCTACCCACTCCGCAGGTGCTTGCTCTGCCGAGAGCGCGATGGTCGTCCCTCGGCTCAACAAGGAGATGGTCTTCTTCTTGCTGGACAGCAGAGCTGACGATACACCGAGCTTGGCTGCATGCTCGAAGAGTGTAGGTGCCAGGAGCAGGTCGGCAGTTTCCATGTATTCGTCATGACCCGTGCTGGGATCGAAATAGGAGTTGCCGGTAATTCCATGCTCTTTCGGGAAGACTCCGCAGCAAATGGATGAATTGTTTGCATTCGTCACAGATGGCATCACGCCCTTCACCGGCTTGTACAGCCCTTCACGTTGCCATCTGCGCAGCGTTGGCATCTCGCTCTGGGCGAGATAGTCCAGACCAAATCCGTCGAACATAACGACGATTGTTCTCTGCGATTTGTTATGGCTGGAGCCCTGGAGACCGAACAGGGGTTTGACCCCTCCACTATAAGCAAGCGTTGCTGCGGCTGAAGTCAAAAAGCCTCTTCTGGATTGCATTTCTGTTGTGCCCTCGCGTGTTATCGCTCTGATATCAGAGCCGTTTTTCTTTCAATGTATTGACTGGAGCCCCTTGAGCGTCTCCCTTGATGCGCCTACCAGATCAGCTTGGTTCCGAGCTGAATCTGTCGCGAACTCGTAGTTGTCGAAGTGAGCAAGCCCGCGTTGGGATTGGGTGCGCCGGTCGAGTCGAAGATGTCGGTACCGGCAACGAGGGGCGGCACCTGGAAGTTCGCACGATTGAGAAGGTTGAAGAACTCAGCCCGGAACTGCAGGTTGAGTTTCTCGGTAATGTGGTTGTTCTTGACCAGAGAGTAATCGAGATTGGCGAGGCCGGGTCCGGTCAGGATATTACGCCCGGCATTGCCGCGCAGGTTGATGCAAGTTGGATAGCCGAAACTCGGATCGCAGTACTTCGAGTAGAACGCCTGCGATGGCGCCGTGGGCACCGAGAAGCATTCCGTCTTTATATAGTGGTTGGGGTTTCCCGGGTTAACCAAGGAACCGCATCCGGGGCCGGAGAGGCGGTTGGGATAGTCCCAAGGGTCACTGCTGTTCAGGCCTAGCGGGTCGCCGTCGGTACCGAACGTAGGCGTAAAGGGAACGCCCGTGTTGGCCTTGAAAAGCGCGCTCATCTCCCACCCCTTCGCGGCGTAAGCCAGCGGCCTGGGTAACGAGTCGAGCCCCGGAACCCGCCACGTCCCGGCGATCACTAAAGTTTGGGCAATATTGAAATCCGATACCCCGCGGTTCAGCCGGAGGTCGAACTGAGAAAGGCTGGACATACTGGAGAGGAATTCGTCACCGACGATGGTAGAGGAACCGGTATCGAAGCTTTTACCCCACGTATAGGAACCGCGAAGCTGAAAACCATGGGCCATTCTCTGAGTCAGGTTGAGTTGCAGGGCATGATAGACGGAGGTGCCAATCCATTGCATGGATCTGATCTCGCCGAAGTTGGGGTTTACCAGTGCGCCGCTTCCCACCGGCGAGGGCCAGACGTAGCCGGCCTCGGTGAGCGTGGGCTGGACGATATTGGAATCGTCAATTCGCATCGGCTGGTGGACACCATGCGAGCCGACATACCCGATTGTCGCAGTAAGGTTGTTCGTGAGTTGGCGCTGGATGTTCAGATTCCACTGCATGACATAGTTCCGTTTCGGCTTTTGGTCGATCCAGGTCACGGACAGCGTCTTCGGAGTGAGCTGCGCGAGTCCTCCCTGATAGAACGAGCCCGCCGGGAGCTTGGAATTCGAGGCCAACAGGTAGAAAGGAGCGGCCCGGGTCTCCATATTCTGGAACTCGTAGGGCAAAGGCAGCACATCGTACATTCCGAAGCCCGCGTGGAAGGCGGTCTTGCCGTCGTCCGGACTCCAGACAAGCCCGACTCGCGGCTCGAAGTTCAACAGTGTTGGGTTATTGAAAAGAGGGCTGCCCAGATGATTCACCTGGCTGGTCAGACTCAACAGGGTTGAGAGCTTTCCGTCCGTTTCGCTCAGCACGTTGGTCATCTCGTAGCGCATGCCCAGATTCAGGGTGAGATTGGGGCGTATGCGCCAGTCGTCCTGAGCATAGGCGCCAAACAGCTTCTGACGCAGGTTGCGTGGCGTCGTCAGGCCTGGAAGAGCCGCCCGAAATCGTGATGGCTTGTTCGTAAGGAACGCATTGAGAGAACCGAACGAGTATTGGCCAGTTACATAGGAGTAGTACTCAATGCCGGATTGCATGTCCTCGAAGTTAGCGCCGAATTTCAGCGAATGCCGGTTCCGCGTAAAGGAGACATCATCAGAGAGTTGATACGAAGTCCATAGGAAACGCGTCGCGTCCTCGGCGCCGCCCATGAAATCTGTGATGCCTCCGACACTGACATGTGAAGCAGGCTGTCCCGGAATCGCGCCGAGAGACAGGTCGGCTGCCGCCGGGTTCAAGGCGCTCGCGGTCAGATTGTCCTGCACTCCTTCCCGGTTGAGTCCAAAGCGCAGACTGTTCAGCACCGAAGCGCTGAACACATGGGTCTCCTGGGCCGCCACGGTCTTCCGGGTGGTGCGAGAGCCCAATAGGACGGCACCCAGGCTGTCGGGAGAGCGGTAGGGCGTGTCATCGAACGTAAAAGTGCCAAAGAAGCTATCTCTGTCCGTAAGTTTGTGATCGAGACGACCGGTCGCAAAGTTCTCATTGACCACCTGCTGGCCCGTAAACTTGGAAATTCCGGTATCTCCCCCGGCAAGAAGCGGTCCGTTTGGCAAGGGCCAAAAGGCAAGATACTTCTGCGCCGAAGGATCGACGCTCACATCTCCAGTGGACAGATGTCCAGCGCGTGCCAAGGCAGAAGGGACGGTCACGGTGTTCGTTATCCCAGTGGACTGCCGATTGCCTTCGTAGTCGATGAATAGGAACGTGTGATCCCTCCAGAGAGGACCGCCGATCGCACCGCCAAACTGGTTGCGCTTGAAAGGCGGCGTGCGACCTGAGTGGAAGTAGTTCGGTGCGTCGAGCGCGCTGTTGCGCAAGAACTCATAGGCAGTTCCGTGTATATCGTTCGTTCCTGAGCGAGTGATGGCGCTGATCACGCCTGCTGAGGTCCGTCCGAATTCTGCCGGGGTGTTCGCGGTCAGTACCGAGAACTCCTCGATAGCATCAACGCCCAGAGTGCCGCCGAGGACGCTTCCTGGCCCTCCGTTGCTGTAGTCGTTCACACTGACTCCGTCTATGCGGTAGCTGTTCTGACGAACACGTCCGCCGGAGATGCTCAACTGGGAACCGAAGCCGCGATTGCCGCGGTCGGCAGCTGCGGAGTAGGACGCCTGCGTCTCGATCGCCACAACGCCCGGCTGGAGCGTCGCCAGATCGGTCCAGGAGCGGCCGTTCAGGGGTAGCTCGCGAATGGTTCTGGAGTCGACTACTGTTCCGAGGTCGGAGGTGGCGAGTTGGACCAGGGGTTCGCCGCCTTCGACGGTTATGCTTTCCGATGCGGACCCGATCGCCAGTTCGAAGTTGATTTCGACGGCGTCCTGAACGTGCAGGACAACGTTCGGTTTTATGACCGCTTTGAAGCCGGTCATATCGGCCTCCATGCGATATGTTCCGGGCAACAGATTCGGAAAGTAGTACTCGCCAGCGCCATTGGTGGCGGATTCATAGCGAATATTGGTGTTCACGTTGACGGCGAGAACGTGAGCACCGGCGACGATTGCCTTGCTGGAGTCGATGACCTGACCCGTCACGGATGCGTTGGGGGACTGCGCATAGGCAAGTGTCGTAAGCGAAATAATCGCCCCGAGCCACATGATGACGACTGTTCTCTGCGACCTCTTCGCCTGCTTGCCGAATACGGCATGGAGTGTTGCAGCTGTAATCCTTCGAAATGTGCTTGTCATTAGCTTTGAAGCTGACAGCGCATTATTGCGAGAGTGTTACGAAGTAAAACTCTTACCCTGGAGTAGTTATGTGTACATAACCTAGCGCAACAGAGAATAACCATGCGCACGAATGGCATCGTCAACTTAACGACCCGAGGCGTAGGGCCGCTTTACCGGTCCACGACCTCCACTTGGTCTATGACACGCGTGTAAAAGCCATGTCGAACAACTCGGTAAGACCTGCCTCATCGAGTGCCAATGTTTCTTTGGCATGTGCATTGTTCGGTGACAGCATGACGGTTGCGTCATGCGAGGTGAGATCGCGGATGGCCTTCACTTCCCTGCTCTGTGCCACTATCCGATCGAGTCATTAGACGCCCGCGAGCCGTGTTTGCGGCAAGAAAATGGTTTAACGCCTCGATAGACTGCCGGACACCTGCGTAGTATCAAAGAGTGAACGGGAAATCTGCAGTAAAGTTATGGAGCTTCCGAACTATCACGCGTGCATACCGCGAATGCCTTCACATCGATTTGATTGGGTAAATTCCCCAGACCATAGTAGCGGTGACAAAGGCCGCGCTCACTGACAGAGACAATACGGATTCCGGAGGTGGCGTCTCCGAGCGGTTTCCCTATAGGAGCAGTCGTTACCATCTCTAAGCCGCCGTCTTTTCCTATGGAGTTCTGATGGAGATGCCCGGCAAAGTCATATTGCACACCACTTTCCTTGAGAATCTTCAAATATCGTGAACGAGCTTCGCGAGGGATATTGAAATACTGATCAGGTTCATCCGCACTATGTAAGAACCAGGGGATATGTTGAAAGATCACGATCCACTGAACGTGCCCGGCAATCGCTTTCTTCAGTTCTTCCTCAAGCCACTCCCGTTGCCGGACTTCCTCATCCACGACTTTCTCTGGATGTTGAATGATGCTCGAATTGAGCACGATTCCCTCCATCGGTCCATTGCGGAAACTGTAGTAGTCCTTGCCGAAGGTCTGCCGGTAGGCCGCCAGGCTTTCAGGCGTGGGAATATTACCGACGTCATGATTACCTGCAACGCTGTAGAGAGGAATGCCCTGATCAAGTTTATGCGTGATACGCAGATACTCTTCGATCTGTGCCTTATCCCCCGGTTTATTTACGAGATCTCCACTCATGACAACGAACGCTGGGTGAAGGCGATTCGCTGTCGCGATTGCGAACTCCAAGTTAGCGCTTTCCTGTTCAAAGCTGACATTTGCGGTGTACATGCCAAACTGTGGGTCTGACATCTGAACAAAAAATAGCTCCTGCGCGCCGATGGCCCCAGGGACCACCAGCGCTATACCAATAACAAGGAGACGCGACAAAGTTTTCATCATGACCAAAGGTCCCTCGTGGTGTTCGACTATGTGTCTAATAACTGATCCGCATACCCAGTTGCAGGACGCGAGAATTGCTGCCTCCGAGAATACGTCCGAAGTTCGGATTTCCAACCGTGCTGTTCGGATCGTCAAGAAGAGGTGTATTGGTCAGGTTGAATGCTTCGGCACGGAATTGGATCTTGAGATTTTCACCGACGTACTGTGATCGATCCAGCCCCAGGTCATAGTCGAAATTTACTCGCGTACGGATATCCGGCTCATTTCGGCTATCTGTACCCAGTGTAAAAGGCGCAGGGATCTGGAAAGCCGAGGTATCGAACCAGGCATTACGTGTCTGTGGAGACGTCGTCTGCTTGCCGCTGTGCAACTTGTCTGCATGCGAGGTGAATCCGGAGACATTGGATACATTAGGCGCAGTGATGCTGATGGGAAAGCCACTCTGAACTCGCAGAACACCATTCATCTGCCATCCACCCAACACCCACGAAGCCGGTCCACGTTGCAGAAAGCGCCGCTTAGGACCGAACGGGAGATCGACAACGTGCGCAAGCGAAAAAGCGTGGGTCGCGTCGAAGTCGCCAAGCGCCCTTGATGTACGCAGATTGGTCGGATCGGAGATGTAGGAACGTCCACCAAATCGCTCCTGAACGTCATCGATAAGCTTGCTCCATGTGTAGGAAGCCAACAACGAGTAGCCGTGCGAAAAGCGTTTATCCAGCTTAGCCGTGAGAGCGTGATAGATAGAGTCTCCAACAGGATCGCGCTTCTGGCTTACTCCTGTGTATTGAGGATAGGGGCGAAGTAACTGGACACTCTGGACTGTTTTGGAACTGAGTGTTCCGGTGGTGATCTCTCCGTAGAAGGGATTCGCAACCTGCTGTAACAAGGCGTTTCCCTGACTCAAAACGGAGCTGCTGGGAAGGTCTCTCTGCCGGTCGTTCCAGAGGCGCTCCCCACGGCTGCCTGTATAGCCGAGTTCTGCAACGAAGTCCTTACCGGCCTGCTGCACGCTCGCAGTCCACTGATCGTTACGCGGCACGAGATACGTTACATTGAAGAAGCTGCTGACACTTGATCCAACCAGACTTGATGGAGGCTGGCTCAGACCCGTAATGAAGGGATTCGAAAACGCGGCCCCAATCGGCGGCTTATATGGATTCACGTCCGGCTGCCCCATAAAGAGAGACGTAGTGGCCTGGTAGCCGCTGCCGAACTCGCTTGGAACCGCACCCACTCCACCATTGCCTGGACTGTAAAGATGCCATATCCGGCACGAAACACCGTCTTCGGATATACAGACCACGCAAGACCGATGCGAGGACTGAAGTTTATGTACTCTGAGAGAGTTTGTCCTCGGCGACTATCGTTTACAGGTGTGAGCAGACCTTCCCTTCCCGTAATGGGATCGACTGCGTTCTGGTCAAAGTACGACAACTGGTTATGGCGCTCGGTCCAGGGATTACTGTGGTCGTAGCGAAGGCCGAGTTCGGCGGTGAGTGTCGGTGCCAACCGAATCGTATCCTGGGCAAACCCCGCAGTGTAAAACTGCTGCATGGCAAGCGACGGGTCGAGCGTAACGGAGCCGCTGGCAGGAACTCCAAGTAGAAGGCTCGCGACTCCCCAGCCGGCATTAGCACTTGCCTGTGCAGGATTTGGCCCTTGCGTATATCCACGGGTAAAGGAGAAATCTCCAGCAGGCGTAAAGGGAGCCGTTGTGTTGTTATGAAAGACTTCCAGATCCGCACCCACCTTGAAGATGTTGCGACCCTTCACCCATGTCACGCTACCGAATACTTGCCGATCTTCCTGATGACTATGTCGATCCGCCGTCGTATCTGGCCCGATGGAAGCTGCATCCGCTGTCGTGACACGGGGAAAGAGCTCGGTCTTGACCGCTCCTGTAAACGATGGAGAGAAACCTAAAGTTCCAAGATCGAATCCGAGACTGCCTGGATTGCTGTCGCTATTGCCGCGTGTAAAGCTGACCCTTACGTCCATCAGGAGTGATGGCGAAAATACGATATCGTCCGCAATCATGCCAGTGTAACTGGTTGTGATGACCGGCTCATATGCAGTAGAAGTCTGCCTTGGATAAGCGATATTGCCCGCGATCGTGGATTGATCGTTGCCACCCTGCCAGCCATATCGGATAAAAATATGCTGCTTTTCTCCAATATTCTGATCGCCGCGAATAAAGAGTCGATTGATGTTGTTGACATCTGTGCCAGTCACTTCGTGGTTGAGCAGGCCATTAGTCCCGGGCAGATTTGGAAGCGGGAAGTACTTCAAGATGTTGAGCGCGGTCGGATCGATGCGGCCTGTTGGAATGCGGTTATTCTGAAATGCCTTACGAATGTAAGCCCCTGGATGCGCCGGGTCCGCAGCGCTGGTCGCGGGATCGTAGATTGTGGCGAGATGCCCTGGAGTGCTGAAAGTCTGCGAGAAATCCCCTTGCCGTTCCAGATTTGTCGGAACGGTATCGATAATAGTCTGTGGAGTGTGCTGACGGATTCCCTCATAGTTGAAGAAGAAAAAAGTGCGATTACGACCGTCGTAGAGGTGAGGAAGAATGACCGGCCCACCGACGGCGACACCGAACTCATTGCGCTTGAACGCTGCCCTTGGGAGGCCGTTGAAGTTATTCGTGTACGAGTTGGCATTGAAAGCATCATTACGAATGAACTCATAGATGGCGCCGTGAAATAAATTTGTCCCGGATCGGCTAATTCCATTGAGAACGCCTCCACCTGCCCGGCCATACTCCGCCGAGTAGGAACTCAACTGGACCTTAACCTCCTCGACTGCTTCCAGGGGAACTGTGTATGAGATATCGTTCGTCGTAGAGTTGAGCACATCGGCCCCATCGAGCAGCACTCCATTCGTATTCGATCGTCCCCCGTTGATGGAAGGCCCAGAGCCGGCATTGCCATGAATCACAACACCTGGAGAGAGTTCTACCAGCGTATAGGGATTGCGTCCGAGCAATGGGAGCTCACGAAATCCCTGCGAACCGATCGTCGTACCCAGGCTTGCTGAGAGCGTATCGAGCTGCACGGCGTTGTCATTGACGGTCACCGTATCCTGAGCCTTTCCGACGGGAAGCACAAAATCGGCTTCGACCGCCTGTGCGACTTGCAAGACAATATTGGTCTTGCTGACGGTTTCAAATCCGGCGGCACGAACAGTCAGTACATATCGGCCTGGCTGGAGTTCCGAGGCAGAGTAGTACCCGCTGTTATTCGAACTCGTCGTGCGAAGGACACCCGTGTCCGCACCAAGAATTTTTACCGTGGCATTTTGAATAACAGCCCCGGACGGATCCTTCAATAGGCCGGAGATACTCGCATTCTGAGCACAGAGAGGAAGAGAGAAGAGAAACAATAAGATCGGTAACACTATGCGGCGCACAGGAGATTGTCCTTTCATGGCTAAAAGAAAGTCGTTAGTGAAATGAGACAGATTGCTGGAGAACGGCCACGGCGGCCTTCGAGTCGATCAATTGTCGCCTGAGATTCTGGGCTGCTTCTTCTGCGGTTGGAATCGTTTCATTTCCGTTGGCTCCGCTCAGATTTGTAAGGATGGTCTCGTGCAAGCTACGAACGGAGCGCAATGTGATATCGGCAGACTGCTGCCAGGATTCTCTGACATCACTCTCAGGGACGGTTGTGTGAGAGCTCCCCAGGATGCGGGAGATTTCAGAATCAATTTGGTCGAGCTCTCGTCTGAGTGCTTCGTCATGGGATTGAACGAGAAGATTGAGCATCTGCTCGGAACTGGGACTGAGCAGACGTATCTGCCTTTCGTCATAGCGTTTCGCAAGATGCTGAAGTGCCCATGCGTGCTCTGTCGCAGATTCTGACGAGGTCAATATCGCATTGACGAATTCGACTCGCTCATCAAAGTTTGGAATAGCGGCGGAAAGCTGCTGTTCGAGAGGAATCGTGGGCGCATTTTGTATGGTAGTGCCCCTGGTTCGTACAGGTGTCACTCGATAGGTTGAAGGCGCGTCAAGAGGGCGAAGATCTGTTTGAACCCATGGCACCGTAGCCACGACTTGCTTGATCTGTCCCTCGCGAGCTCTGGACTCGGTGCGGCCAACGATCAATATAGCGCTGGAGCCTGGCTGTACCCGTACTTCCTCTCCCATGTCAGCCCCGATCTGATGCATGGCGACTCGTGCCATCAACTCGCTCTGCGCAAGCTCAGCGAGTGTGGGTTTGGGCGGAGCTACCACCTCGTTCGAAGGATTCGCAAGTATGCGTTCCGGTATGCGCGAGACAGGAGATGCGGAAGCAGATTCGGTCGGTGTGACCTCGGCAATCGTAATCAGTTCTCCCTGTCTTGTTTCCAGCCGCTCCTCAATAGGCCAGTAATCATGCTGCCGGACGACAAAATGTGCCCGGACGATCTCTCCCGCTCCACGGTTTTCGGTCGTGAGTTCGAGGTTGCCTCCGAAATGATCGATCGAGTCCGTCTTATGGGATAGAGCATTGCGCCAGCGTGCGAATTGCTGAGCGTCGAGCGGATCACTCAAATCAAAGGCCAACGTCCGAGACAGTGCGTCGAGTTCAGTATCCCCAGCCGCAATCTTTTCTGACTTAGCTCGTTTGGCCGCGTGGCGAACCCATTTACGACTTCCCACGTGATACTCGATCGCCTGATAGTGAAGCTCTCCCTGGCTCTGTGCTTTGACGGCCCTGTTGATCAGGACTGAGGCGGAGAGTGTGGGTGCGAACGTGGTACTAATAAGGACGAAAAGGATCGTCACCGTGGCCGTTGCACTGATCCATATCGGTCGAGGGAACAGTTGCCATAAAGGCAGAAGTCGGATCGATCCCAACTGCTCAGGCACTGAAGCCTCGATAGACTTGGCCTGAAGAAGTCTCTCAAGTTCAGCTTTGGGTCCGTCGAGCGGCGGGAAAACTGCGTCGAGCTCACGTCTTCTGAGATGAACATATTGCGTTATCGTCCCTTCAATCTCGGCCATTCGAGCTCTGCAGTCCCAACATGTCTCCAAATGTCGGCGGATGGCATCGTGTTCGTGGGAAGCAAGCTCGCCGTCAGCGGCCATGAGCAACTCTCGTTCTGTCGGGTGGAACACCTTTCGCTCACTCATAGCAAGCCTCGCGCAATGTCGCGACAGCTCGTCGAAGAACATCGCTCACAGTTGTGACACTGAGATCCAGCACATCTCCGATCTCCCTGTAACGGAGACCTTCCACTCGCAAACTCAAGCATTGGCGTTCGCGAAGAGGAAGCGACTTCAGCGCGCGCGAAAGGCGTTGTTCTCTTTCATCCAAAAGCAACTGTTCTGCGGGAGTAGGTCTGAAGTCCGCGATCTCAAGAGGGTCAGGCTCTCCATCCTGGATGGGTTCAGGTACTTCCCTAACCCGCAGACGACGCATCTCCTTGAGCGCCAGTCGATGAACCACACGGAAGAGCCAGGGACGAGGCATCTGCACACTCCGTCCCAGCTTTAGTTCCTCAAAGAGTTTGAGAAACGCTTCTTGAACAAGTTCCTCCGCTGTTTCACTTGGCAGACGGAAATCCCACAGATATCGAAGAAGCGGAGCCCGCAACTGAGCGAAGAGCGCTGTCACCTTCGATTGCAAAGGTAAAGACGGATCGCTTCCAACACGCACCTGTCCATCGTCTTCCGCGACGTCGTCGGGGGACTCCGCTAGGATCTCGGAATAGGGCATCTGCCAGCTGAAGTAGGTCGACATAAAGGTGCTAGCTCTATGGTCCCCAACGATGCCCCTTTTTCGGCCTGGCGCCTGATAATTTATCGATCTTTCACAAATCAGCGCGTTCTTACACGTTTCTTTGGCAATTGGCCGTCAGATTGTACTGACAGAAGTCAGATGCGAAAGAACGAACATGCAAGAGCTCACTACGATACCTGAGCAACAGGCGATCGCCCTTCCGGTTGGATTCCGGCTGCAGTCGCTAGTCCTGGATCGCGCACTGATCCTATGGCCACCATGCTCGGGGGCAAACATAGTCATCTTCCTTCCAGCCCGATCCTACTCCGAGGAGCGTTCCTACGGAGTAATGGGACATCCGCTCATCAGTGTGTTGAGCATGACTGTGCGGTGAAGTCCCCATCAGCGAGGTTCAAGCGCCATGCCGCAGATGGGGCAACTTCCCGGCTGATCTCGAACGATCTGTGGGTGCATGGGGCAGGTGTACTCAACGCGTTCGGTTGTTGCAGAGAGATCGACCGGTTCGAGAGCCATTCCGCACTTAGGGCACGATCCCGGCTGATCCGCCTGCACCTCCGGGTGCATGGGACAGGTGTATTTACCTGACACCGGCACCCTTGGGCGCACCAGCAGCCGGCGGAACAGCGACTGATTGTGGCTGAAGAAGGGGTAGCTCCGTGTCAGATTGCATGTACTGGGCCGGATTGAGCTCGAATTTCTTCTTGCATGCCAGCGAGCAGAACGAATAAGTTAGCCCTTGATACTGGCTCTGTCCTGCTGTCTTCGTGGGATCGACCTGCATTCCGCATACTGGGTCTTTCACTACCTTTGCCGATGTCTCTGAACAGCAACTCATCGTGTCCTCCTCGCTTTCCTATTGCTGCGGACGCAAGAGGCCTCCCGATCTTACAGTTTCTTCCGACAGGTGCAATCAAGGCATTTGTGTGAGCCGCGAAAGCTTTAAATTAGTTCAGGGTGCCGACGCCGTTAGCGTGGTGGAAGGCGATACGGACGGGCACGCTCTTGCGAGTGCACGGACGACCCTGCGTGGTCTTAGACCCTGGCATGCGTCTGGGGGAGGAGTCGCAGCATATGCCAAACAGGTGATCGCAATTGCTCCGGCAGCAAGAGTCAAGTGCCGTTTGGATCGCTGAATCCAATAAGTAGCCTTAGGCATGATCAAGTTTAGCTGTTCGAAGTCCCGAGGAGTTTCCAATGACTGAGACTGAGCTGAAACTCATGGCCGCGGCTGCGATCATGGGATTCAGCAGCAAACCAAATAACGGGTACAGCACACCCGCTGCCAACGGCACTCCGAGAGCGTTGTAAAAGAACGCGAAGAACAGATTCTGACGAATGTTGCTCATCGTGTGTTGACTCAACCGTCGTGCCTTCACGATCCCGCGAAGATCCCCTTTGACGAGCGTGATGCCTCCCGTCTCCATCGCAACGTCAGTTCCTGTTCCCATCGCTATCCCGATATGGGCCTGTGCCAATCCAGGCGCATCGTTCACCCCATCGCCGGTCATAGCGACCACTGCGCCCTTCGCCTGGAGTTTCTTGACCACTGCGGCATTCTTCTCCGGCAATACATCGGCCTCGAAGGCGATGCCGAGTTTTTTAGCGACCGCAGCGGCAGTGGTGTGATTGTCACCCGTGACCATAACTACCCTGATGCCTTCCTGTTTCAACCGCTGAATGGCCTCAAGGGTCGATGCTTTGATAGAGAGCACAGCCGATTACGACGAGCAGGAGACCAGCGGAAACGACAAGAAGTATTCGTTTCATTTGGTTTACTCCTGCGCTCCGCCGGTATTCGGCAGGTTGATCGTCGTGGTCGAAGAGCCGCTGGACATTGGGGCATCAAGGCCCCCGGTCAGAGTGTAATTCTGCAAGGCGATGGCGCTGCGCCAGACATCGTGGAGTGCCATAAGATAACCAATCTGCAGTTGGAAGAATGTGCGCTGCGATACCAGTACCTGCGGATAAGCCTGCGCCATGTTCTGATACTTCTTCAGGTACAGGTCATATGCTCTTGCTGACCGCGGGATGAGCTGTGTTTTGTAGCGTTCCGCTTCGAACTTTGCAGTCTCATAGGATTGGGCCAAAGGTGCAGCCTGCTGGCGAAGCGAGAGCTGCTCACGGGTGACATCCTGCTGTGCGCGTTCGATTTCCGCCTTCGCGGCTCCAACATTGCCCTGGTTCCTGTTCCAAAGCGGAATGTTGATACTCGCGCTGGCGAAGCTCTCTGCTCCAACAGGCTTGACGGGATTTTGACTGACCTGCTCTGCGTTATATTGCTCCCCCGCGCGCAGCTGAAGGTCAGGGACTGATTCCCGCTTCGCATCCTTCAGGCGCGCTTGTGCGACTGCGGCCTCCTGCTGAGCACGCTTGACTGTTGGACTGTTCGCAACAACGGAATCCACCATCTGCTCAGCATTCAGATCTGGCGTATTCTCAAGCTCACCTTGCAATGGGCTAGCAGCCAAATCACCCTTTCCTGCAAGAGCCGCCAGCGTGCGGAAGGCCTGCAGGTATTGGCGCTGAGACGTGACGTAATCCACTTTTTCCTGTTCGAACTCGACTTCCGTCTGCAGGATGTCGGGCGCATCCGCCTGGCCCACATTGGCAAGTTGATGCACAGTCTCCACAGCATCAAGGGCCACACCAAGCAAACGTTGGCGCAGCTGGACCGTCGCCTGCGCGGTCAGTGCATCATAGAACGCCTGTTGTACATCGCCATGCGCACGATAGGTCTGCTCC
>Ga0193743_1000873_pt1 | contig 23406 bp, 23 predicted proteins | sample L2c2metaG_FD_143038 | JGI IMG/M metagenome (GOLD analysis project Ga0193743, IMG submission 143038) | Soil microbial communities from a riparian zone of the East river system, Colorado, United States - L2c2 | ecosystem: Environmental > Terrestrial > Soil > Riparian zone | place: USA: East River... | reverse complement strand
ATGTGGGTGCGTGCACCCACATCCGCGAGCAGGACGACTGGCAGGGTGCGCTGACCCCCGAGAACACCCACCTGGCACGGGTCAACGTCGACACCTGGGGTGGCTGGCTGTTCATCAACATGGACCCCGACTGCGAGCCGCTGGCCGACTTCCTGTTCCCCGCCGCGAAGATCCTCGATCCGTTCGGGTGCGAGAACATGCGCTTCAAGTGGCGCAAGTGGCTGAACTTCGACTGCAACTGGAAGGTCGCGATGGAGGCCTTCAACGAGACCTACCACGTGTTCACCACGCACCCGGAGTTCAACGAGTTCGGCGAGTTCAAGGGCTGGGCCAAAGCCCAGGGCAGACACAGCAACATCGGCTACGACGCGCCAAAGGGCTTGGACGAGACCAAGTCCAAGATCCGGCTCGGTACCGGGGACGCGCGCATCTCCACCGCGGAGATGCAGGTCTACACCATGGAGGAGACCAACGCGACCACCACCGCGACACTGGTGAACGCGGCCAAGCGGCTGGTCGACGAGCTGCCGGAGGGCACTCCCGCGGACAAGGTGCTCGAGCACTGGTTGACCTCGGCCCGCAACGACGACGCGGCACGCGGCGTGATCTGGCCGACCATCCCCGCCGACATCCTCGGCCAGAGCGGCACCGCCTGGCAGATCTTCCCCAACTTCCAGATCGGCCAGGGCCTGACCAGCGCGCTCTGTTACAGCGCCCGCCCGGATCCCAGTTACGACCCGGACAAGTGCATCTTCGAGGTCGCCGTCTTCGAGCTCTACCCGAAAGGGCAGGAGCCGCAGACGGAATGGGTCTACACGCCGGTCGGTGATCCGAACTGGCTCTCGGTACTGCCGCAGGACTTCTCCAACATGGCCGCCGTGCAGCAAGGCATGAAGTCGCTGGGTTTCACCGGCACCAAGCCCAACCCGTACCGCGAGCGCAGCACCGTCAACCTGCACTACCAGCTGTCGAAGTACATGGGCACCGGCGAGCCACGAGACCTTACGCATAAGGGAGATAACGCATGAAAGTCAATCTCGGCACGGGTGCGCAGAATTCGCACGACTGGGACCGCGTCCTGGCCGGCGACTTCAGCACACCGGCGGCGACACCCGACTGGGAATGCGTACAGGGCGCGCTCGCGCTGGGAGACCTCGCCGAGCCACTTGGCTTCGATGGCATCTGGTTCCCGGAACACTGTGGCACGCCATACGGCATGACGCCCAACCCGATTCAGGCGCTGACCTACTTCGCCGGCCGCACGGAGCGGGTCAGCCTCGGCACGTTCGTCGCCGTCGCACCGTGGTGGAATCCGGTCCGGCTGGCGCATCAGATCGCCTATCTCGACATCCTGTCCAAGGGCCGGTACACCACGATCGGGATCGGACGCGGCGTGTCCAAGTCGGAGTTCGACGCCGTCGGCGTGCCCCGCGAGGAGAGCCGCGACCGGTTCAACGAATGCTTGGACATCCTGAAGCTGGCCTTCAGCGGTGAGCGATTCTCCTACGACGGCGACATCTTCTCCTTTCCGGAGATGTCGCTGCGGCCGGAGCCGATCAGCAAGGATCTGTTCTCGCGCATCTACAGCTCGTCGTCGACACCGGAGTCACTGGAGATCCTGTCCCGCCGCGGCATGGTGCCGCTGTTCGTCGGCAACAAGCCGATCTGGGACGCGGGCGCCGAGGTGCAGAAGGTCAACACCTTCCGCGCCGAGGAGGGCCTGGAACCCTGCCAGCCGAAGAACGTGATGTTCATGTACTGCGTGGCCGACGAGAACCAGCTCGCGCAGACCGAGGAGTGGATCTGGACGGCCAACCGGGACGTCACCGTGCACTACGGCTTCGCCGATGCCTCGAACTTCAAGGGCGTCAAGGGCTATGAGGCCTACGCCAACCGCGAGGCGTCGGCCACCGCGGTGCTCGCCGAAGCCGTTCAGGGCGACAAGCCGGAGCCCGGCACGAAGAAGATGCCGGGTTATCACGCATCGAACCTGCTGATCGGTACGCCCGAGGTGATCTTCGAGAAGCTGAAGGCCGCTCAGGAAGCATGCTCCTTCTCCGAGGTCACCATCGTCCCGCAGTTCGGCACAATGCCATACGCGGACGGCATCGAGAGCGCCAAGCTCTTCGCCCAAGAGGTGCTCGCCGCCGTGCACGCGATGGCGGCACCGTTGCATCCCGGTGCGTTGCCTGCCAAGGCGCTTGCATGACGACACCCTGCGGCCCGACGCAGACGCCGGACGACGTCGACATCCCGGCGCTGCGGGAGAAGTACCGCCAGGAGCGGGAGAAGCGGCTCCGCAAGGAAGGGTCCAAGCAGTACGTCGAAACCGGCGACGGCTATGCAGAGTTCGCCGAAATCGACCCGCACACGCCCTACACCGAAGGCGACCCGATCGACGCCGAGATCGACGTCGCCGTGCTGGGCGGAGGCTTCGGTGGTCTGCTGTCCGCCGCCCACTTGAAGAAGGCAGGCGTTGACGACGTCCGGATCATCGAGATGGGTGGCGACTTCGGCGGAGTGTGGTACTGGAACCGCTATCCCGGCATCCAATGCGACAACGAATCCTATTGCTACGTACCCTTGCTCGAAGAGCTCGACTTCATCCCGAGCAAGAAGTTCGCCGACGGTGCGGAGATCTACCAGCACTGCCGCAACATCGGCAAGCACTTCGGTCTCTACGACGGCGCGATCTTCTCCACCCAGGTCCGCGACCTCAAGTGGGACGACGAGATCCAGCGGTGGCGGATCACCACCAACCGGGGCGACGACCTCCGCGCCCGCTTCGTCGTGATGGCGTCGGGCCCGTTCAACCGGCCCAAGCTACCTGGAATCCCAGGACTTTCGGAATTCAAGGGCCACAGCTTCCACTCGTCGCGGTGGGATTACGACTACACCGGCGGCGACGCGTCCGATCCGGTACTGGACAAGCTCGCCGACAAGACCGTCGCGATCATCGGCACGGGGGCCACTGGTGTCCAGATCGTGCCGTTCCTCGGCAAGTACGCCAAGCAGGTCTACGTCGTTCAGCGCACGCCGTCCACGGTCGATGAGCGCAACAACACGCCAACCGATCCCGAGTGGGCGAAGTCGCTGCAGCCGGGGTGGCAGAAGGAGCGGCAACGCAACTTCCACTCCTGGACGTTCGAAGGGATGGCACTCGGTCAGCCCGACTACGTCTGTGACTTCTGGACAGAACTCGGCCGCAACACAGCCGCCCGGGTTCTCACTCTGGAGGACCCGGCCTCGATGACGCCCGAGCAGTTCATGGCTCTGCGCGAGGAGGAGGACTACAAGCTGATGGAGCGGTTGCGGCGCCGCGTGGGGGGCCTTGTCGACGACACCGAGGTGGCCGAGGCGCTCAAGCCTTACTACCGGTTTCTCTGCAAGCGGCCGTGTTCCAACGACGACTACCTGCCGACCTTCAACCGCCCGAACGTCACGCTGGTCGACGTGTCGGAGTCGAAGGGCGTGGAAAGGCTGACCGAGAACGGCTTTGTCGCAAACGGTGTCTCCTACGAAGTCGACTGCATCATCTACGCCAGCGGTTTCGAGATCACGACCGAGATCAGCAGGCGCTACTCCATCGACGCAATCGAGGGCAGGGATGGGCAGTCGCTCTACGACTACTGGGCGCAGGGGTTCAAGACGTTGCACGGCATGACCAGCCGCGGATTCCCCAACCAGTTCTTCACCGGCTTCACGCAGGTGGGCATCTCGGCCAACATCGCCGCCAACTACGAACTGCAGGGCGAACACATCGCCTACGTCATCGCCGAAGCGCTCAACCGTGGTGTCACCACCGTCGAGCCCACCCAGGGGGCACAGGACGGCTGGTGTGCCACCGTCAAGGAAACGGCGATCGACAACTCCGCGTTCGACGGGGAATGCACGCCGGGCTACTACAACAACGAAGGTGGCGGCGGGGGAGAGGGCATCCGCAGCCACCTGGGTGAGCCGTATGCGCCGGGTTTCTACGCCTTCGGCGACCTGCTGAAGGTCTGGCGCGACAAGGGTGAGCTCGAAGGACTGGAGTTGGGTAGATGACCTTTGCGGACGCGAGGAGCAGTTCGGCCTCGGCTACGGCATTCGCGACGCGGGAGCTCAACCCCCGGATCGGCACCGAGATCACGGCCGACAAGGCCGCACTGCTGTCCGGCGAGCACGCCGCCACCATCCGCGATCTGCTCGGGGAGCGCGGAGTGCTGGTGTTCCCCAGGATCGACTTCGCAGGCGACGAGCAGGTGGCGTTCACCGAGACGCTCGGCACGCTGGCGACCGAAATGCGGGGCGAGCAGGTCTACAACGTCACGCTCGACAAGACCGTCAACAAGGGCGCCGACTATCTGAAGGGCTCGCTGTACTGGCACCTCGACGGCACCATGAACGAGGTACCGATTCTGGCCTCGTTGTTGTCCAGCAAGGTGTTGCCCAGCAATGGTGGCGGGGACACCGAGTTCTGCAACACATACGCCGCCTACGACGACCTCCCTGACGAGGACAAGCAGGCCTACGAGCAACTGCGCGTGATGCATTCGACGTGGACGACGCTGCTGTACTACGAACCGGAGCCCGAACTGCGCATGCTGCAACAGATGATGGCGATCGGCGAGCGTGAGCTGCCGCTGGTGTGGAAGCACCGAACCGGCCGCAAGTCGCTGGTGCTCGGCTGCACCGCGGGCCACGTCGTCGGGACGGATCGCGCGAAGAGCATCGAACTGTTGGTCCGGCTGCGGGAGCGGGCGACTCAGCCGCAGTTCGTCTACCGGCACCAGTGGTCGGTCGGCGACCTGGTGATGTGGGACAACACCGGCACCATGCACCGCGCCAAGCCATACGACCCGAACTCCGGCCGGTTGCTGCAGCGCACCAAGCTCGCAGGCGAGGAACCGTTCGTTTGAGCCGCGGGGATTCTGGAGCTGAGCTCCGATACGACAACCGGGTCGCCGTCGTCACCGGCGGGGGCCGCGGACTAGGCCGCGCGTACGCGCTCCTGCTCGCGGCCCGCGGAGCCAAGGTCGTCGTCAACGACGTCGACGACGGTCCCGCACACGACGTGGCAGCCGAGATCAACACCGCAGGAGGAGAGGCGATTCCGTGCACGGAATCGGTCACCACCCCGGCAGGTGGCAAGGCCATCGTCGGCGCAGCACTGGATCACTTCGGCCGGATCGACGTGCTGGTGCACAACGCAGGAAATGTGCGTCCGGCATCCTTGAGGGACATCAGCTACGAGGACTTCGACGCGGTGCTCGACGTGCACCTGCGCGGCGCCTTTCACGTCGTGCGGCCCGCGTTCCCGCTGATGTGCGACGGGGGCTACGGGCGCATCGTGCTGACGTCGTCCATCGGTGGCCTGTATGGCAATCACGAAGTGGCCAACTACGCCGTCGCCAAGGCCGGCGTGATCGGCCTGTCCAACGTCGCCGCGATCGAGGGCGCTTCGCACGGCGTGAGGAGCAACGTCATCGTGCCCGCCGCCGTCACGCGGATGGCCGAAGGCATCGATACCTCGGCCTACCCCCCGATGGGGCCCGACCTCGTCGCGCCGGCGGTGGCCTGGCTCGCCCACGAATCATGTTCCGTCACAGGCGAGATGTTGATCGCACTGGCCGGCCGGGTGGCCAGCGCCGTCGTCGCAGAGACGCCAGGCATCTACCGGCCGTCGTGGTCGATCGAGGACGTGGCTGCGAACATCGACGCAATTCGCGACGACACCGCGCCGCTGGTCTTTCCGGTGGTTCCCGACGGGCACAACGACCACATCTGCTACAGCTTCGCGATGGCTACCTCAGGGGCAAACCATGGCTAGCGGCCCGCTCGTCGGCGTGCGCGTGGTCGACCTCACGGCGATGGTGATGGGGCCGTACTGCACCCAGATCATGGCCGACATGGGCGCCGACGTCGTCAAGATCGAACCGCCGGGCGGCGACGACACGCGATACGTCTCGGTCGGGCCAGCGCCAGGTATGAGTGGGGTGTTCGTCAACGTCAACCGCGGAAAGCGCAGCGTCGTACTGGATCTGCGCACCGAGGCCGGCAAGGACGCGCTACGCGCCCTCATCGGGCGGGCCGACGTCTTCATCCACTCGATGCGGTCGAAGGCGATCATCAAGCTGGGGTTCGGCTACGACGAGGTCGCCGCGATCAACCCGAACATCGTCTACACCAACTGCTACGGCTATGGCCGGCGCGGCCCCGAGGCTGACCGCCCCGCCTACGACGACACCATCCAGGCCGAGTGCGGCCTGGCCGCCGTCCAGGAGCAACTCACGGGCGAGGCCAATTACGTCGGCACCATCATCGCCGACAAGGTCGCCGGGCTCACCGCGCTGTACGCCACGATGATGGCGCTGTTCCACCGCGGGCGGACCGGCGAGGGGCAGGAGGTGGAGGTCGCCATGTTCGAGACCATGGCCTCGTTCATGCTCGTCGAACACGCCAACGGCGCCATGTTCGATCCGCCGCTTGGCCCCGCGGTTTACCCGCGCACGGTGGCACCGAACCGACGGCCATACGAGACCAAGGACGGCCACGTCGCCGCCCTGATCTACAACGACAAGCACTGGAACGCGTTCATCGATGCCGTCCAGCCAGAGTGGAACAGCGAGTCGTACGCAACGCTCGAACGGCGGGCCAAGCAGATCGACGTCGTCTACGGATTGGTCGCGCGGACGTTCAAGGAGCGGACCACCGCCGAATGGTTGACGCTGTTCCGGGACCTGGAGATTCCCGCTGCGCCCATCCAAACGCCCGACGCGCTGTTCGACGACCCGCACCTGAACGCCGTCGGGCTGTTCGAGACCGTCCAGACACCCCACGGCCCGGTGCGCTTTCCCGGTGTGCCGACCTGGTTTTCGCGCACGCCGGGTCGGGTGGCCGGGCCCGCGCCGATGCTGGGCGCCGACACCGACGACGTGCTAGCCGAACTGAACCCCTTGGGCGAGCGGCAACTCGGAGGAGTAGTTGACGGTGTTGGTGGCGCGGCGCATGTAGGCCTTCCACGAGTCTGACCCCGACTCGCGGCCGCCACCGGTCTGCTTCTCGCCGCCGAACGCCCCACCGATCTCGGCACCCGACGTGCCGATGTTGACGTTGGCGATGCCGCAGTCCGACCCGTCGGCCGCCATGAATCGCTCCGCCTCACGCACGTCGGTGGTGAAGATCGCCGACGAAAGGCCTTGCGGCACGGCATTGTTCAGCGAGATCGCCTCGTCGAGATCATCGTAGGTGAGCACGTAGAGGATTGGCGCGAAGGTCTCGTTGTGCACCACCGCGGTCTGCGACGGCATCCGCACCACCGCGGGCGCGACGTAGTACGAACCCTCGCCCAGGTCGCGACGCTCACCGCCGGTCACCTCGCCGCCGTCGGCCTTGGCCTGTTCCAGGGCGCCGACCATGTCGCGGTAGGAGCGCTCGTGGATCAGCGGCCCGACCAGCGTGCCGTCCGAGGACGGGTCGCCGACGGGCAGGCTGCGGTACGCCGTCACGACCCGCTCGACGAGGGTGTCGACCACCGACCGGTGCGCGATCACCCGGCGCAGCGTGGTGCAGCGCTGCCCGGCGGTACCGGCCGCTGAGAAGACGATGCCGCGCACCGCGAGGTCGAGGTCGGCCGACGGGGCGACGATGGCCGCGTTGTTGCCGCCCAGTTCGAGCAGCGCCTTGCCGAACCGCTGCGCCACCCGCGGGCCGACCTGCTGGCCCATCCGCACCGAACCGGTCGCGGAGACCAGCGCCACCCGGGGGTCGTCGACGAGTTGCTCGCCGATCTCGCGTGCGCCCTGGACGAGCCGGCCGACGGAGCCAACGACCTCTACATCACTGGCCGCCCGCTCGAGGAGCGCCTGACAGGCGACCGCCGTCAGCGGCGTCAGCTCGGAGGGCTTCCACACCACGGTGTTGCCGCAGACCAGCGCGACAGCGGTGTTCCACGCCCACACCGCGACCGGGAAGTTGAATGCGGTGATGATGCCGACCACGCCGAGTGGATGCCACGTCTCCATCAGCCGGTGGCCCGGCCGCTCGGAGGCGATGGTACGGCCGTATAGCTGACGCGACAGGCCGACGGCGAACTGGCAGATGTCGATCATCTCCTGCACCTCGCCGAGGGCCTCCGAGGTGATCTTGCCCGCCTCGACGCTGACCAGCGTCGCCAGATCGGCCTTGTGCTCGACCAGCAGCTCACCGAGCCGGGCCACCAGCGCACCGCGCACCGGCGCCGGGGTCACCCGCCACGTCGCGAACGCCGCTGCCGCATCGGCGATCGCCGCGTCGGCCTGCTCGGCAGTGGTCTCGGCGACGCTGAACAGCACGTCACCGGTGATCGGGGTGCTGGCGGGCACGCCAGGTGCGCCGGGCTCACCCAGCTCGGTGTGCGCGCCGATGGCCTGCAGCGCGGTGCGCACCCGCACCCGCAGGTCGTCTGCGCTGGGCAGCGAGGTCGTCGGAGTGTGCATGGTGGTCATGATGCCGCTTTCTCGTAGAGGTCGTAAGGGTCGTGGACGTGGTGGCCGATCGCGCCGGCCATCCAGTCGAGGCTGTAGTCGGAGTTGTCCGCAACGTCTGCTGCCTCGGAATCCGCATCCAGGTTGGACCGGAAGATGCCTGCCGCCGAGGCGGGCAGGAAGTCCTCGTAGACAACGGGTTTCGCCGGATCTCCGCCGCGGTAGTAGGCCAGGCCGTGTGCTGCCAGTTCGGCGTCGGAAGCGGGGAAGTGCTTAGCCCACGTGGCCGCCGGGTCGGGCTGTGAGATCGCCGCGTCGTACCGCTCCCGGCCGGCCCGGGTGAGCGCCACCCCGCGGGCCTCGACCTCACCGAACCGCACCCGCAGGCTGCCCTCGGTGACGATGCCCTCGGAATCACGGAACCAGCGTGGCTCCCCAAGTGCCCGAAACGACGTTTGGCGCAACAGCACGTCGGGCCCGTCCCACCGCGGCGGGCCCTGAATCGTGCCGGTCATGACGATGCCCCTGGCGACCATCCGCCGGTACAGCTCATCGATGTCGATGACCCGCGGCGTGAGGTGGTTGACGTGGGTCGACGTCACTCCCGCGATGTCGGCCGCGACCGCGGACACCCGGGACAGTTCGGTGTACCAGCCGGTGTCGATCGGCTCGCGTGACAGCTCGAATGCGGCCGTCGCACGTGCGACGAAGTCGTCCGCTTCGGCGGAGGCGGCGCCCCCTGCCGCGGCGATGCGACGCGCGTCGGCGATCAGCGCGGGATCGAACAGTCGACGGCCCGCGAGGAATCGGTCGACGCGGGTGCGCAGGTCAGCGTCGAAGAACCGGGGGTCGGCGGTGGCCAGCATCGAGGTGAAGATCCGGAACGGGTTGCGGCCCAGCTCGTCTGCGTCGATGGGCCGGAACGCCGTCGACACCACCGGGACCGGCGACGCCGCCCCCCGCAGGTCGTAGTAGCCCACCGGGTGCATGCCGAATGCGGCGAACAGATCGGCCACGTCCGAGAGTTCGCGCACGCTGCCCACCCGGATGGCGCCGTGGCGTTCGGCGGTGACCCGGTTCAGCGAACCGAGGCGCTCGTCGCCGGCGTGGTATCGGTTGATGGCAGTGGCGACGTCCACCAGCGTGGTGTAGGCGGGCACCTCGGCGCCGTACATGCGCGACAGCGCGGCGGCGAATCCGGCCCGCAGGCGCCAGGTTTCCGTGAAGTTCGTGGGTGCGCTCATCGGTCTCGCCGCCCTACCCGGCTGCGATAGTCTCCGGCCATGACCGATGCCGGCGAAGAGCTCGATGACATCGACCGGATCCTGGCGCATGAGCTGGTCGCCGACGGGCGGGCCACGCTGGCCCATCTTGCGGTCAGCGCCGGCCTGTCGGTGTCGGCGGTGCAGTCGCGGGTGCGCCGGCTCGAGTCCCGCGGCGTGGTGACGGGGTACCGGGCGAGGATCGACCCGGAGGCCGTCGGGAACATGCTGTCGGCGTTCGTCGCCATCACCCCTCTCGATCCGTCTCAACCCGATGATGCGCCCCACCGGCTCGAACACATCGAGGCCATCGAGTCGTGTCACTCGGTGGCGGGCGAGGAAAGCTACGTGCTCCTGGTGCGTGTCCGGTCGGCGCGCGCGCTTGAAGACCTGCTGCAACAGATCCGCACGGCGGCGAACGTCCGCACCCGAAGCACCATAATCTTACAGACTTTTTACGAAGGACGCGATTCGATACCGTAGATAATCCTGTTAGAGGTCGCAAAGGCCGTAAAAAATACGTTAAGATGGTGGCATGACCGCTGTCCTCTCGCCGCGTACCCGCGCTGAACTGGCCATCGCCCCCGACGACGTCCGCGAGGTGCTGAGCCGCAGCATCCTGGCCGACGGCCTCGACTTCGTCCTCGACGTCGAACGGTCGGCAGGCTCCTACCTCGTCGACGCCCGCACCGGTGCGCGCTACCTGGACATGTTCACGTTCTTCGCGTCGTCCGCGCTGGGCATGAACCATCCGGCGATCGCCGGCGACGAGGACTTCCGCGCCGAACTCGCGGCCGCCGCGGTGAACAAGCCGAGCAACTCGGACGTCTACAGCGTGGCGATGGCCCGCTTCGTCGATACCTTCGCGCGGGTCCTCGGCGACCCGGCGTTGCCGCACCTGTTCTTCGTCGACGGCGGCGCCCTTGCCGTCGAGAACGCGCTCAAGGTCGCCTTCGACTGGAAGAGCCGGCTCAACGAGTCCCGCGGGTTCGATCCCGCACTCGGCACGAAGGTGCTGCACCTGCGCGGCGCCTTCCACGGCCGCAGCGGATACACGCTGTCGTTGACCAACACCGACCCGAACAAGGTGGCACGGTTCCCCAAGTTCGACTGGCCGCGCATCGACGCGCCAGTAGCCAGCGCTGGCTTGGACGCTGAAGCCGTCGCGGCGCTGGAGGCCGAGTCGCTACGCCAGGCGCGCGCCGCCTTCGAGGCGCACCCGCACGACATCGCGTGCTTCCTCGCCGAGCCGATCCAGGGCGAGGGCGGCGACCGGCACTTCCGGCCGCAGTTCTTCGCCGCGATGCGGGAGTTGTGCGACGAGTTCGACGCGCTGCTGATCTTCGACGAGGTGCAGACCGGCTGCGGGATGACCGGAACCGCATGGGCCTACCAGCAATTGGGTGTCATGCCCGACGTGGTCGCGTTCGGCAAGAAGACCCAGGTGTGCGGTGTGATGGCGGGCGGGCGCGTCGACGAGGTCGCCGACAACGTGTTCAACGTCAGCTCCAGGATCAACTCCACCTGGGGCGGCAACCTGGTGGACATGGTGCGGTCCCGGCGCATCCTCGAGACCATCGAGGCCGACGGCCTGTTCACCCACGCTGCGAAGGCAGGCCGCTACCTGCTCGATCGGCTCAAGGACCTCGCCGCCGAGTTCCCGGGACTGGTGCTCGACCCGCGCGGCCGGGGACTGATGTGCGCGTTCAGCATGCCGGACTCGGCGCAGCGCGACGAACTGGTCGCCCGACTGTGGGACCGGCACGTGATCATGCTGGCCAGCGGCGCGGACAGCGTGCGCTTCCGGCCCGCGCTCATCGTGTCGCGCGACGAGATCGACGCCGCAGTCGACGCGGTGCGCGCGGTGCTGACCCAGATGCCTATCTGACGCCGTCCGGCGTGACGAGTCGGCGGATCGTCGACCCCAGCCGGGTGAGTTCCACGCCACCGACGAGTACGCAGCCGTGCAACTCGGCCAGTTGCCGTGCCGCAGGGGTGAAGTCGTGATTGGTCACGACCATCGTCTGTGTGCAGTCCTGCATCGGCGCGCCCGCCACCACCTCCTGCACCGCGCCAGCGCCGACCGGGCGGGACTGCCGTTTGCATTGAATGGCAAGCCGATCCGGCCGACGGCCGACGATGAGGTCCACGCCCCAGTCGCCCGTCAGCGGGGTCATGATGACCGGAGCCCCGGTCTTCCGCGCGATCCGCGCGACGTGGTCCTCGAACTCGGTGCCCGACATCTGCGACAGCGCCGCGGCGGGGCCTTCGGCCGGACCGGGTGTGGTGGCGCCACGCAGAACACTCGTGAGGAATGTCGGCGCCGCAGGCACCAGGGCGCCGATGGCGATGCTCCACGGTAGGGCCAGGCCGCTCACGTATGCGGTCAGCCCCGCGGCGACTCCGAGGATTCCGTAGAGCTTCCACACGGTCGGAACTCTAAGGCGCCACACTGACACCGCCCGCACCGAACGTACGGTTGTTGACGGCCCCACTCGAGGTTCACGTACAAGAACCGTACGTTCAGTGGGTGTCGAATTGGTGTCGTGTGGGTAGTCAGGCTCGGGTGACGATTGCCTGGTGCACCAGCGCCCATCGCAACTCATCGTCGCGACAGAGGTACTGGCCTCCGGACGGCTCACCCGCCGCGACCTCAGTCGTCATTACACGAAGCTCTACCGCAACGTGTACGTCCGCAACGGAGTCGAGTTGACGGCACTCGACTGGGCCTACGCCGCGTGGCTGTGGTCGGGGCGAAAGGCGACGCTGGTCGGTCACTCGGCAGCGGCGCTGCTCGGCAGTCGGTGGATACCGGCTGATGCCCCAGTCGAAGTCGCCCACTCACGCAGGGTGGCGGCGAGCGGCATCAAGGTGCACAACGACGAGCTTCGGGTTGACGAGGTTCGCACGATCGGCGGAATCGACTGCACCACCGCTGCAAGGACGGCCTACGACTTCGGCCGGAGGCTACCGTTGGAGAATGCGGTGATTCGCATCGACGCTCTGCTCAATGCGACCGCGGCGACACCGCGTTCGGTCGAGGACATTGCCCGATCTCATCCCGGCGCCAGGGGCATACGACGGTTGTGGACCGCGCTGGACCTGGTCGACGCGGGTGCCGTATCGCCTCAAGAGACGCGGCTGCGACTCCTGCTCGTACAGTCCGGGCTACCGCGCCCGGTGACGCAGATACCGGTGTGCAACGAGCGGGGTCGGGTGGTCAGGCGAATCGACATGGGGTGGCCCGAGTGGATGGTGGGCGCGGAGTACGACGGCGAGCAGCACTTCACCAACCCCGACGACTACTCGAACGACATCGACCGCCTGGAATTCCTTGCTGCCAAGGGTTGGGCGATCGTGCGGGTGAGCGCCAAGCAGTTGCGTTGCCGGCGAGCCGCGGTGGTTGAACGCGTGCGACTGGCCCGGCGGCAGAGAGGTTTTCCCGACTGACGACCTCGCCGAGCGGACGGTTGTTGGCGGGGCCACTCGCGAATTGCGTACAACAACCGTACTTTCGGCGCGCTAAGTGATGGGCGCGCCACCGTTCTGAAGCGCGCGCCACACCCGGGCGGGCGTCATCGGCAGCTGATACAACCGCGCACCGCACGCGCGGGCGATGGCGTTGGCCACCGCGGGAGCCACCGGGTTGTACGGTGACTCGCTCATCGACTTCGCGCCCAGCGGCCCGAGTTCGTCGTAGGTGTCGGCGAAGTAGACCTCCGTCACCGGGAGGTCGGCCAGTTGCGGAATGTGGTAATTGCGAAGGTCCGTGGTGATCACCACACCTTCGGGGCTCACCCGCATCTCCTCGAACAGCGCCGAGCCGATCGCCTGCGCGACGCCGCCCTCGACCTGCCCGCGGCACTGCTCCGGGTTCAGCACCACGCCGGCGTCGGCGGCCTGCACCGACTGCAGGATGCTCACCTGGCCGGTCTCGACGTCGACGGCGACCCGGACCGCGTGCACGTTGAACGCCACCGACCGCGGGGTGCCGTCGTGGCGGCCTTGGCCGACCAGCGGTAGGCCGCCGCCCGCCGCCAACTTCGTCAGCAGGTCGCGACACGCGGCCTGCACCGCCAGCCCGGCCACCACGATTCCGGCCGAGCCGAACGCGCCGGTGTCGTAACCCGTTGCATCGGTGTCGGATTGGCGGATGCGCACCTTGTCGACCGTGGTGTTCAGCTCGGTGGCGACGAGTTGGGCGTGCACTGTCGAGGTGCCGTTGCCGAACTCCGCCGTGCCGACCGACAGGGTGTAGAGGCCGTCGGCGTCCGCCGACACGGCCGCCTCGGCGAAGTGACCGCGCGGCGGGATGGTCGCGATCATCGCGATCGCCATGCCTTCGCCGACCCGCCACTGCGGACCGTCGGGCGCCGCCGCCCCGTTGCCGGAAGCCAGCGCGTTCTGGGCCAGGTCCAGGCATTGATCGAGCCCGTAGCTGCCGAACGTCAGGTCGTCGTCGGCCACGTGTGAATCGGTGAACGCGTCGCCCGGCATCACGACGTTGCGGCGCCGCAGGTCGAAGGGATCGATACCGAGCCGCTCCGCCAGTTCGTCCAGCGCGGCCTCCACCGCGAAGATGACCTGCCCGAGCCCATAGCCACGGAACGCCCCCGAGGGAAGGTTGTTGGTGTAGACGGCCTGGGCGTCGACGCGCTTGTTCGCACACCGGTACACCGAGATCGACTCGCTGCAGCCGTGGAACATCACGCCAGGGCTGTGGTTGCCGTAGGCACCCGCGTCGATCAGCACGTCGACCGCCAGTGCGGTCAGCACCCCGTCCTGACCCGCGGCCACAGTGGCGTCGACGCGGAACGGGTGACGGCACGGTGCGGCGACGAACTCGTCGGTTCGGCTGAACTCGTAGCGCACCGGTCGGCCCAATCGCAGCACCGCGAGCGCGACGACGTCCTCGGTCAGCATCTCCTGCTTGCCGCCGAAACCCCCGCCCACCCGCCGGGTGAACACGTGGACCTCGGAGCGGTCCAGGCCGAACACGTGGCACAACTCGTCGCGGACCAGGAACGGCACCTGCGAGCTGGTGCGAATCACCAAGCGGCCGCGCTCGTCCCGCCATCCGGTGCAGCCGTGGGTCTCCAGGTGCGCGTGCTGAACGCGCTGCGTGGTCCACCGCCCACTCACCACCGCGCCGCCGGTGGCCCTGGCATCCGCCACCCCGCCGTCGACGTCGCCGACCCCGCCGTGCAGTTCGGCGACGACGTTGCGGGACACGTCGGTGATGCGGGCGATCCTGCCTGCTTGCCCGCCCTTGTCGCCGTGCACCAACGGTGCGCCAGGGGAGCGCGCCGCCTCCGGGTCGAACACCGCGGGCAGGGCCTGGTACTCGACGGCGATAGCGCGGCAGGCGTTGTCGGCGATGGCCGCGCTGTCGGCGACGACGGCGGCCACCCGCTGGCCGACGAACCGCACGGTGTCGTCGAGCAGGTAGGTGTCATCGGGGTCGTCGAACCGGCTTTCGTGCCGGGCGGTCGAGTACGCCACCGCCGGGCTGTCGCGATGGGTGAGGACCAGCTGCACGCCGGGCATCCGTTCGGCGGCCGAGGTGTCGATCGAGACGATCCGGGCGTGCGGCAGCGGACTGCGCAGCACGGCCATGTGCAACAAGCCCTCCGGCAGGTGGTCCATGGTGTACTGCTCGGTCCCGGTGACGACTCGTACACCGGCTGGGGCGCCGATCGAGCGGCCCGCGTCGGACGTCCCGCCGGACTTCTCGGTGTTGGCCCGTCCGGCGAGCGCGTCGGTGATGGCCCGGTACCCCGTGCACCGGCACAGGTTGCCCTTCAACTGCTGCGGCAGATCGGCGAGTTGGTCCTCGGACAGCGTCGAGGCCGTCGTGACCATGCCCGCGGTGCAGAAGCCGCACTGGAAGCCCGCCGCCTCGACGAATCTGCGCTGCATCGGGTGCAGGTCGTCGGGGGTACCGAGGCCCGCGACGGTGGTGACCGTGTGACCGGCCGCGCGGAACGCGGGGAACACGCACGAATGCACGACGGAGTCGTCGACCAACACCGAACAGGCGCCGCAGTCGCCTGCGTCGCAGCCCTTCTTCACCTCGACGTGACCGTGTTCGTGCAGGAACGTGCGCAGGCACTGCCCCGGCCACGGATCATCCTGTACCGCGTCGCCGTTCACGATGATCGTCACGACAACTCCGCCCGCACCTGCTCGGCGAGCAGCAGGGTCATGGCCCTGCGCCAGTCGGGGTCGCCGTGCGGATCGTCGGTCCAGGAGTCGGCGGGGATGCCGTCGCGAGCTGCCAGGAGCTCGTCGGGGCCGGGGACGGACGCGAACTCGAACACGAACGGGCGCACGGTGGCGGCCGTCACCGACAGCACGAAACGGCCTCCGTCGGCGGCGGTGTCGCGGCGGCCGATCACCACGACACCAGACCGGCCCAGCGGCGACGGCGCCAGCTTGCGGTACGCCGTGCGCGCCCGCAATGCCCTGGCCGGCAGGTGTACCGAGCGCAGCACGTCGCCGCGGGCCAACACGTTCTCCGAACTCCCGGTGACGAATTCCGTGACCGGCAGGCGGTAATCGCCACCGTCGGCGCGCCACACCACGAGTTGGCCGTCGAGGGCTGAGGCCAGCGAGATCATCGCGCCTGCGGGAAACGACAGGCAGATGTTGCCGCCGACGGTCGCGGTGCTCCAGATCTTGAACGACGCCAGCAGCGCCGTGCAGCACTGGTGGAACAGCGGGGCCGCGCGCCAGTCCGGCGTGCTCTGCGGCAGCAGGGTCGACAGCGCTGACAGCTCGGCAAGGGTGCAGGTCGCGCTGAGCTCGATCTCATTGTCGCCCAAGGTGATCGGTGGCCAGCCCAGACCGGTGAGGTCCACCAGGCGGCGCAGATGCGGTTGCGGTACCGAGAACAGCCACGTGCCGCCGGCCAGGACGGCGTCGTCGGGGCCCAGCGGCCACACTTCGTCGCGGCGGCGCGGGGTGACGACCGCCTCGACGGTGTTGAGGTCCACCGATCGACGGTAGTCAAGCGCCGCCGTCACCGCATGCCCGACGCGCGGCAGAGGGAAAGTGCAACCGGAGGGTTGCGCTCAATCCCAACTATGTGCAATCCTTGAGTTGCACATCAACCCGACCCCGAGAGGCACCCGTGACTACGCTCGACATCACCCGCAGCATCGACATCAACGCGCCAGCTGAGAAGGTGTGGGCGGCGCTCACCGAGCCCGACCTGATCGCCCAGTGGTTCGGCGACACGTGCGAATTCGACCCGACACCGGGCGGCGTCGGCTCGTTCGGCTGGACGGCGCACGGCACGTTTCGCGTGGTCGTCGAACACGCCGACCGGCCCAAGACGCTGATCTACCGGTGGGCAAGGGAACAGGGCGTCGACCCCGTTCCTGGCAACTCGACCGTCGTGCGGTTCGACCTCACCGAATCCGCCGGCGGCACCCGGCTCACCCTGCTCGAAACCGGATTCGACGAGCTCGCCGATCCGCAGTCCGCGCATGACGACAACACCGGCGGCTGGCTGGCCGAGCTCGGCGAACTCGTGGAGTTCCTGGAATCCCGGTGACCGAGGACACCGCGACGATGCCCGGCGTGCTGTCGGTGCTCGCCGACGAGACCCGGTGGCGCATCCTGTCCGAGATCGGCGCCGCGGACCTGTCCGCCAGCGCGTTGGCCGGCCGGCTGCCCGTCAGCAGGCAGGCCATCGCCAAGCACCTCGCCGTGCTGGCCGAGGCCGGCCTGGTCGAGTCCGTCCGAGCCGGACGTGAGATCCGGTACCGCGCGCTGGGTGCGCGCCTGAGCGCGCTGGCAAATGAGCTCGACGCGATCGGCAGACGCTGGGACCGGCGCCTCGAGGTCATCAAGAGCATCGCCGAACGGGCGGATTGACGGCTAATCTCATCGTCATGACGGACGAGCTCGCCGACTTCGCTGGGCGAGACCCAGGTGGGGACGCTGAGCTGCCGCCGGTCGAGTACGCGCTGGCCGGCGGCGCGCCGCAGCGGGTGGGCTGGTTCCGCTTCTACTTCGCCAACGAGCGGTGGGAGTGGTCGCCGCAGGTCGAGCTGATGCACGGCTACGATCCCGGTTCGGTGCAGCCCACCACCGGGGTGGTCCTGTCGCACAAGCACCCCGACGACCATGGCCAGGTAGCCGCCACCCTCGAGGAGATCCGGCGGACGTCCGGGGCCTTCAGCACCCGCCACCGGATCATCGACACCCACGGCGAGATTCATCACGTGGTGGTGGTCGGCAAGCAAATGCGCGACGACTCGGACACGGTGATCGGATCCGACGGCTTCTACGTCGACGTGACGCCGTCCATCACCGAGGCCAGGGAGGAACGCGTCACCGAAGCGGTCGCCGAGATCGCCGAGGCCCGCGGCGGAATCGAACAGGCCAAGGGCATGTTGATGCTGATCTATCGCATCACCGCCGACCCGGCGTTCGAGCTGCTCAAGTGGCGATCGCAGGAGGCCAACGTCAAGCTGCGGGTGCTGGCCGAGCAGGTCGTGAAGGACTTCCTCGAACTCTCCTACGACGAAGTCCTGCCCACCCGCGCAGAATATGACCAGTTGCTGCTGACCGCACACCAACGCGTCGAATCCTGAGGTCTCCGGGTTTCGGCGGGCACCGGTATGGGCACCCATGGCTGGAGTTTCACTAGAAGGCGGTGACATGCCCGGAGCATCGATCAAGAACGAGAAGATGTATGAGGACCTGCGGCGGCAGGGCCAGTCCAAACAGAAGTCGGCCAGGATCTCCAACGCAGCGGCTGCTCGCGGCGCGTCGGCGGTTGGCCGTAAGGGCGGCGAGTCCGGCTCGTACGACGACTGGACGGTGCCGGAACTGCGAGACCGCGCCAAGGAGATCGGACTGTCGGGTTATTCACGGCTGACCAAGTCGAAGCTGATCTCCAAGTTGCGGAACTCATGACCCGGCGCCGTTGCCTGGAAATCATGAGCGCTGGTGAACGTGGCGTTCGTGGTTAGCTGGAATTCCAAGGGTAGTCTCACTCAGACATCACCAGGAGGGCGCGTGGAGAACGAGGTCGAGTTCCGGGTTGCGGCCAAGCTCGAGAACCTTGCCGTGCTGCGCACGTTGATCGCGGCAATGGGAACCTTCGAAGACCTCGACATGGACACCGTCGCAGATTTGCGTCTGGCGGTGGACGAAGCCTGTACCCGCTTGATCCGGTCGGCAGTTGCCGGCTCCACGCTCATCCTCGTCGTCCGTCCGCAGGACAACGAGGTCGTGATCGACGCGTCCACCACCTGCACGTCACCCGACATCATGGCGCCCGGCAGCTTCAGCTGGCACGTCCTGAGCTCGTTGACCGACGAGGTGAAGACGTTCCAGAACGGCGAGGCGCTCGACGACGGCGCGGTGTTCGGCATCTCCATGACGACGAGACGAGCGAGCTCGCTGCGGTGACGACCTCGTCCTCTCGGGGTTCGTCGTCACGATCGAACTCTGAATACGCCGACGTCGTCGACATGTTCCGCGAACTTCGCGAACTTGACGACGACGCCCCCGAGGTCACCCGCCAGCGTGATGCCATCGTCGAGCGGTGCCTCCCCCTGGCCGACCACATTGCCAGGCGGTTCGACGGCCGCGGCGAGCCCCGCGACGATCTGGTGCAGGTCGCCAGGGTCGGCCTGGTGAACGCCGTGATCCGGTTCGATGTGGACGCCGGATCGGACTTCGTGTCGTTCGCAGTGCCGACCATCATGGGTGAGGTCCGCAGGCACTTCCGGGACAACAGCTGGTCGGTCAAGGTGCCGCGGCGGCTGAAGGAACTGCATCTACGGTTGGGTGCCGCGACGGCGGATCTGTCCCAGCGGCTGGGCCGCGCGCCCACTCCCTCGGAACTCGCCGCGGAGCTCGAGATGGATCGCGACGAGGTGGTCGAGGGTCTGATCGCCGGGAGCTCCTACAACACCATGTCGATCGACGGCGGCAGCGGCACCGAAGAGGCTCCCGCGATCGCCGACACACTGGGCGACGTCGACACCAACCTGGACCGGATCGAGAACCGGGAGGCGTTGCGGCCGCTGCTCGAAGCGCTGCCGGAACGGGAGCGCACTGTGTTGATCCTGCGGTTCTTCGAGTCGATGACTCAGACGCAGATTGCCGAGCGGGTGGGCATCTCCCAGATGCACGTATCCCGGCTGTTGGCCAAGTCGCTAGCGCGTCTCCGGGACCAGCTGCAGTAGCGGACGCGGTTCACCGTGAATGACGCCGAGTGCGGTCTCGATGTTGGGCGCCACCGGCAGCGTTCCGTCCGGATCGCAGATTCCCAGTAGCCGAGTCACCGCCTTGCTGGGCATCATCGCCCAGTCGGCTCCGATTGCGGCGCACCGCACGTTGAGGGTGTGCAGTGCCGAAAAGCCTGCCGTGCCGAAGAATTCGACGCCCACCAGGTCGAGCAGCAGGCGCTTCACCGTGTCGGTGTGCCGAAGTGCATACTCCACGAAATCCTGTGCGTTGGCCGCATCGAGCTCGCCGTGCGCGGAGACGATGAGGATGGACGGATGCAGCCAGCGCGTAGCAAAATACGCGGTGTGGCAAGTGGTTACGGACTCCGGCCTGGCGGGATGGGAGGATTCGAACGAGGACACTCTGACTCCATCAGGTGGGACGTAGTGCACGCCAGGAAGATCGGTGGGCCCTGCGTCTCAAAGCCGTGTGATGACGCTTCCGATCGGCTGTTTGTCCAACCTGTCTGAAACGGTACGCCGATCCGGATACATCGACACGCTAACTAAGACGAATCTAATGAATCAGCCCAGCCAGCCCCGCTGCAGATCCCAGGCCGGCCCAGGCGTTGGCGCATCATCGCGGGTGACGGTGGCCTGGATCAGACCGTAGGGCCGGTCGTCGGCGTGGAACACCTCGTTGTGGTTCTCCAGACCGAACGCGGACAGGTCGTAGACGAAGTGGTGCTTGTTGGGCGCCGACAACCTGATCTCGGCGATCTGCGGGTAGGTCTCCAGCACGGCCTTGCCCATTTCGTAGAGCGTCTGCTGCAGCGCGAGCGACTGGACGATCGCGAACTGTTTCACCAGTTGGGCTTTGACGCCGACATACGTCGCCTCCCAGGCTATGTCCCAGTCCGAGCCGGTGCGGTGATACCGCCACTGGGCCACCAATGACGTCGCCATCACGCGATCGTGGGTGGGCTCAAGGACGGTGTACGGGTCGGTCAGAAAGCCGGCGAATTCCGACCCCGTCGACTTGAGGATCACCAGGTCCTTGAGTCCGCCGATCACCCACTCGCCAGGCCCATCGTTGCCGCCGTCGACGGTGATCGCGGCGGTGCGCACCTCCTGGCCCTTGCGCATCCAGGTGTGGTCGTGCTCGGTGCCGTCGACGATCGCGCGCTCCCATGCGTATTCCTCGATCTCGATGCGCGCACCGAGAACCGGTTCGACGTCGTGGACGAAGTGCCGGGCCAGGGCCAGCCCGTAGTCCTCGATCGACAGCAGGCCCTTCTCCTTGGCATAGGCGTACGCGGTCTGCTTCTGGGTGTCAGTGGGCAGCACGTCGGACTGGTCGCCTGCCAGGTGGGCTGCGGTGAAATCGCCACGCAGACAGACGGATACGTTCACATCGTGGATCTCGTGCCGCGGCGTGTCGCGGTAGATCCGCACCACGCGATTCTCGGCCTTGCCGTACTGGTTCTTGCCCAGGATGATGCCCGACACGTGTCAGCTCCCTCGGTAGGTCGAATACGCATACGGTGACAACAGCACCGGAACGTGGTGTTTGGCTGCGGCATCGGTGATTTCGAACGCAATGACGATCTCCGGGTAGAACCCGGTGATCCCCTGTGCGGCGAAGTACGTCGCGGTGTCGAAGCGCAGCCGGAACACCCCGGCGCTCAGGTCGTCGCCGAGGTTCGCGATGCGCCCGTCGTCGTTGGTGACCGCGCTCGCAAGCACCGCATTGCGCGCGTCGAGCAGCGTCACGGGCACTCCCGTCGCGGGCTTGCCGGACACGGCGTCGAGGACGTGGGTGGAGAGGCTCATGTGCTCGATCTTGCCTCGCCGGGTGGCTCGCTCAGCAGCCGTTTGAGGCGAAGTCGGTTGATCTTGGCCAGTTCGTTGCGCATGACGCGGCGTTCGGTGTCCGGATCGTTGTCGAGCCGGTCGGTGAGGATCGCCAGCAGTTCGTCGGCGGAGCGTCCACTGGCGCACACCAGGTAGACGTAACCGAACCGATCCTCGTAGTCCCGGTTGCGGGCGGCCAACGCGGCGCGCACGTCGTCGCCGGCCGCCGTCACGCCTGCCTGCTCCCGTGCGGAGGAGGCGTTGCCGACCTGGCCCCCGATGCGGGGATGTCCGTCCAGCGCGGCGTCGATCTCGGCGTCGGGAAGCTCGGCCAGCACCCGGTCGGCCCGGTCGAGCAGGGCGTCGACGTCGGCGAACGGCGCCCCCGCCAGCACGCGGCGGGCCCAGATCGGCGACGAGCACACGCCGAACAGCAGGTGCATGCGCTGGCGCTCGGTACTGCGATTGAAGCCCTCGAGACCGAGCGCGGGTTGAGTGGTCATCAATGACGACTATGGCAACTCGCTGAGCCGGCTGAACCGCGCGGCCGCGATGGGGTTGGCGTCGGCGACGAGGTCGCTGAACCGGTAGTTGACGATCTTGGCGATCTCGATCAGCGCGAACGCCTTCTCGGCGGCCTGCGAGTTGTCCATCCGCGACCACCCGTTGCGCAGCACCCGGTCGAAGCGTTCGGTCTCCTTGGCGCAGATGATCAGCGGGAAGTCGAAGTGCTCACGGTATGCGGTGGACAGTTCGACGACGTCGTTGTGGTCGTCCTCGTCGAGGTTGGACAAGGCGACGTGATCGACGGCCAACGCGTGGCCGGTCTCGTCCTCGGCACCGAGGTTGGGGAACGCCCGGATCAACTCCAGCTGCTGCTCGGAGGAACCGGTCAGGACGGCGTCCTGGAAGGCCTCGCGCAGTGCCATGGTGTCGGCGAACGGGCGCTGTTCGAGCGCGCGCTGCACGGCCCACGGCACGTTCTGCACCACGTTCCCGAACACTTCGGTGAACCGCTCCTTGGTCATCGCGTTGACCTCGTCGAGGGCGATCGATCCGCCGCCGGCCACTCGCGGGCCGCGCGATCCCAGATGGAAGAACACGATGTTGAGCAGGATCGCTGCAATCGCGCCGATGCTGATGCCGCTGCCGAAGAGCAGGTCGATGCCGGACGGAAGCGCCTGGGCGACATCGGGATACGACGTCACCCACAGCGCCAATGCGATGCTGGTGGTCACGATGATCAGGTTGCGGTGGTCGGTGAAGTCGACCTTGCCCAGGGTCTGGATGCCGACGACGGCGACGGTGGCGAACAGGGTCAGCGCCGCGCCGCCGAGCACGGGTTGCGGAATCGAGGAGACGATGGCCGCCACCTTCGGAAGGAAGCCGAGCAGGATCATGATGACGCCCGCGGCGGCCACCACCCAGCGACTCTTGACGCCGGTGAGCCTGACCAGGCCGACGTTCTCCGAGAACGCGGTGTAGGGGAACGAGTTGAAGATGCCGCCGATCGCGGTGGCCAGACCGTCGGCGCGCAGCACGTTGCCGATGTCGGAGGCCTTGATCCGCTTGCCGACGATCTCGCCGGTGGCCATGGTGCTGCCGGTCGACTCCACGGCGGTGATCAGCAGCACGATGATCATCGTCAGGCAG
>Ga0193743_1000872_pt1 | contig 23416 bp, 21 predicted proteins | sample L2c2metaG_FD_143038 | JGI IMG/M metagenome (GOLD analysis project Ga0193743, IMG submission 143038) | Soil microbial communities from a riparian zone of the East river system, Colorado, United States - L2c2 | ecosystem: Environmental > Terrestrial > Soil > Riparian zone | place: USA: East River... | reverse complement strand
ACCTCGTGCTGCCGGCCTGCGTTCTCGGCTGGTCGGTCACCGGCATCGTCTCGCGCATGGTGCGGGCGAGCATGCTCGATGTCCTGTCGCAGGATTTCGTGATGATGGCCCGCGCCAAGGGTGCGAGCGAGCTGCGCGTGCTGCTCAACCACGCACTCCGCAATGCGCTGATCCCGACCCTCACCATCCTCGGCTTCACCTTTGCCTATCTGATCACCGGGTCGGTGCTGGTCGAGACGATCTTCTCCTGGCCGGGCAGCGGCTCCTATGCGGTCGACGCCGCACGGGCGCTGGACTATCCCGCGATCACCGGCGTCACCATCGTCGGCGGCCTCGGCTTCCTGCTCGCCAATCTGCTCACGGACCTCGCCTATGCCGTGGCCGATCCTCGCATCCGATTGGCGTGAGGCGCGGAGGATGGCGCTCTCCATCAGCCAGATCTTCGTCGAACGCCGGCGCCGGCTTCGTCTGCCGCGCTTCCGCCGGCGCTCGCTGCCGCTGATTCTCGGCTGCGTCATCGTCGGCGCTTTCGTCCTGGCGGCGCTGACGATCGACCTGTGGACGCCCTATGATCCGGTGGCGCTGGCCGGCCGGCGGCTGCAACCCCCGAGCCTCGATCACTGGCTGGGCACCGATGCTCTCGGGCGCACCCTCTACGGCACCCGGTACTCGCTGCCAATTGCCGCGCTGGTGCTGTCCGTCGGCGTGACCATCGGTGTCCTGTTCGGCGCCGTCGCGGGCTTCCTGGGGGGTGCCGTCGATGCCGCAATCATGCGGCTGGCGGACATCACGCTGTCCTTTCCGCCTATCCTTCTCGCCATGGCGATCGCGGCCTCGCTCGGACCGGGCCTGTTCCACACTGCGATCGCCCTGATCATCGTCTGGTGGCCGATCTATGCCCGGCTGATGCGCGCCCAGGTGCTGAATGTGAAGGTGCTGGAGCATGTCGATGCCGCCGTCACCTCCGGCACGCCGCCGCTCCGCATCCTGGTCAAGCATATCGTGCCGTTGTGCTGGGCCCCGATCCTGGTCAACGCCAGCATCGATGTCGGCCAGGTCGTGCTGCTGGCCAGCGGGCTCAGCTTCATCGGCCTCGGGGCGCAGCCGCCGACGCCGGAATGGGGCCAGATGATCGCGGAAGGTGCCGCGAGCTTCTACCAATGGTGGATCGCCCTCGGCCCCGGCCTGGCCATCCTCCTGATCTCGCTCGCCTTCAACTTCCTCGGCGACAGCGTCAACGATCTGTTCGATCCGCGGTCGAGGAGGCCGGCGTGACCCCGGCCGCAGGCAATCTGCTGGAGATCCGCGGGCTGCGCATCGCCATCCCGAGCCGGGAGGGGGAACTCGTCGCCGTCTCGGGCCTCGACCTCGAGGTCGGCCGCGGCGACATCCTGGGAATCGTCGGCGAATCCGGGTCGGGCAAGAGCCTGTCGATGCTCGCCGTGATGGGGCTGCTGCCGCGCGGCATGCAGGTCTCCGGGTCGATCCGCTTCGCCGGCGAGGAACTGATCGGCCGTTCGCCCCGGCAGATGCGCACCGTGCGCGGCCGGCGCATCGCCATGATCTTCCAGGATCCGATGACGGCCCTCAACCCGGTGCTCACCATCGGCGCGCAACTGGCCGAGGCGCTGAAGATCCACCAGCCGGCGCTCTCGCGCCGCGAGCGGCGGCGGAAGGCGATCGAGCTGCTGGAGCTCGTGGCCATCCCGATGCCGGAACGGCGCTTCGAGCAGTATCCGCAGGAGCTGTCCGGCGGCATGCGCCAGCGTATCGTGATCGCGATCGCCATGGCCAACGACCCGGAACTGCTGATCGCGGACGAGCCGACCACGGCGCTCGATGTCACCATCCAGGCCCAGATCGTCGAGATTCTGCAGCGGCTGCAGCGTGAAAAGGGCCTTTCCATCATCTTGATCACACATGATCTCGGCCTGGTGGCTAGCCTCGCCGATCGGGTGTCGATCCTCTATGCCGGCCGGGTGATGGAGCGCGGCGCCGTCGAAGCGATCTTCCATCGCTCGCGCCATCCCTATACCGCCGGGCTTCTCGCCGCCATTCCGTCGATCGAGGGAGGGACGGGGCGCCTCGTGGCCATCGACGGCGTACAGCCCTCGCTGGCCGAACGCGGGCCGGCATGCCCGTTCCATCCGCGCTGCCGTTTCGCGCTGCCGATCTGCGCCGAGCGCGAGCCGCCCTTCACCTGGTCCGACGACCGATCGATGACCGCGTGCCACCGCGCATCCGATGCCCCGTTCACCGGAGCCCTCGATGCCGGCTGACGCCGACCCTATTACGCACATCGAGACGGCCCGCCCCGAGGGACCTCCCCCCTTGCTGGCGCTCGACGATCTGGCGGTGGAATTTCCGATCCGCCGCGGCCTCGTCCTGCAACGCGTGGTGGGGAGCGTAAAGGCCGTCGCCGGTGTCTCGCTGGAGCTCCGCCCGGGCGAGACGCTGGGCCTCGTCGGTGAATCCGGCTGCGGAAAATCGACGCTCGCCCGCGCCATCGTCCGGCTGATCGACCCGACGCGCGGGCGGATCCTCTTCCAGGGGACGGATATCGCACGCCTGTCGCGGGCGGCCATGCGGCCCTATCGGCGCCATCTGCAGATCGTCTTCCAGAGCCCTTATGCGAGCCTGCACCCGCGCATGACCGCTCGCGACATCATCGGTGAGCCTCTGCGCATGCTGGAGTTGGAGCGCAAAGAGGTCGACGCGCGCATCGATCTCGCCATGCGGCGGGTGCAACTCCTGCCCGAGCATGGCAGCCGGTATCCCTATGCCTTCTCGGGCGGGCAGCGCCAGCGGATCGGCATCGCGCGGGCCCTGGCAGTGGACCCGCAGGTCGTGCTGTTCGACGAGGCGGTTTCCGCGCTCGACGTCTCAGTCCAGGCGGGCATCCTCAATCTGCTCAAGGATCTGCAGGGTGAACTCGCAATCGCCTATATCTTCATCGCTCACAATCTGTCTGCCGTCCGGCATGTCTCCGACCGGATCGCGGTGATGTATCTCGGCCGGATCGTCGAGACCGCGCCGCGGGATGCGTTGTATCGCCGGCCGGCCCATCCCTACACCGAGGCGCTGCTGTCTGCCGTGCCCATTCCCGATCCCGTCCGCGAGAGCCGGCGGCAAAGGATCGTGCTGGAGGGCGAGGTGCCGAGCCCCGCCGATCCGCCGACAGGCTGTGGGTTCAGCACGCGCTGTCAGCGCGCGACTCGCCTGTGCCGCGAACTGCCGCCGCCATTGCTGCCTGTGGGCGATGGCCATTTCGCCGCCTGCTACCATCCGACGCAGTAAATCCCCTCGTCGATGGCATGTGACTTGCGTTGCAATTGCGGCAATTCACATGCACAGGGGCGACGGCCGATGGTCCAGGGGCGGGTGCATAGGCAGGCCGACATCGACGACACGATCGAGGAGCTGCAGCGCTTCGCTCTGGGATCGTTGCGCGCCTCCGCGGCGATCTTCTACTGGATCGACGATACGCCCGAGATGCAGGACGCGATGCTGACCGGCGTGCCGGCAGAGCACTTCGCCCGCTACCGGGCCGGCATGAAGGAGTTCGATCCCCTCAACGTCAAACGTCTGACGACCGCACGCAAGCGCATCGCCATGCTCCATGCCGATCGCGGTCTTGCGCCGTCATCGCATTTCGCCCGCTACCGGGCCTTCCTGCGGGAGAGCACGATTGTCGACGTGATGGATCTCGTCTTCTGGCACGACGGCTTCGCCTTCGCCGGCCTCGGCATCCTCAAGACCACACAGGACCCGCCCTTCGACGAGGATGCAATGCGCGTCGCCACGGCCATGCAACCCTATATCGAGTTCAACCTCGGAGCGCATCCGCGCCTCAAGGACAGGAAATTGCGTCATGCGCTCGTCGACGGATGTGGTTTGACGCCACGCGAAGTCGAAGTCACGGAGCTGGTGCGCTGGGGATGCACGAACCACGACATCGCAGATGAGCTCAGGATCGCGCTGGCAACGGTCAAGACACATCTCATACGCATCTTCGAGAAGCTCGCTGTCGAGAACCGTACCGCCCTGGTGTCACGGCTGAATCTCCTGGAGACGGTTCCGATGCGCGCCCCCCCGGCGGTCCAGCCGCCCCCACTATCGGAAATGCGCGCGGCGATCTGAGCCTGATCTAGGCATTGTCAACTTAAGCAGCAGATCGCTTTGCTACAGAAATTTCTTGAGAATCTTGAATGTCGATTGCACCTAATTCAGGAATCTCTGGGCTGCCCCTCGACTCTTAATCACGGCGGGGAGCGAGCTGATCTCTCGGATTGAGCTTGAGAATCGCTGGAGCTGACGGCGTACGCAGGCTCATCGTGAGGGCGTCGGTCGCAGTCCGGCGCGTTTGAGCGTAGGTAGTTGCGTGTCCTCGCAACCACTTTTGTTATCACTCACTCGATATCGACGTCTAACCAAAGCCCCGCCTCAAAAAGCGGGGCTTTCTGTTGTTTTGCGCCAACCTGTTGAGCAGGTGATAGTGATAGCCTAGGACCGAGATGGCGGCACCCGTTGCGCCCGCTAGGACAGCGCCAGCGGACGCGGTCGTAGTCTCAAAGTCCTTATACGCCACCTGCGCGTTGCCGCGACCGTGCTGGCGAGCGTCATCACCTCGACCCAGATATGTGCTTCACAGACCCCGACATCTGGCGGAGTGTCCGATTAATGCTCCGCATCCCGGACCGGCGTTCCGACCCCGAGCAGGGCCTCGCCCCTGTTCACGGCCAGGCTGCTCAGGCGATACAGGATGAAGCCGTCCTGCTGCGAGCGGATGGTTTCGCACACCGCCCCGAAGACGTTGCGGATCTCGCCGAGCACGTCGCCCGCCGCGACCGTCTGCCCGATCTCCTTCGCCGGGTACCACAGGCCGTCGGTGCCGGCCGCGGGAACCCACATGGTGACGATACGCGGCCGGTCCTGCGGCGCCGCCGGCATCGGCCCCGCGATCATGCCGAGGTGATGCAGGACCCGGTCGATCCCGGCCGTCATCATGGCAACGCCAGCCTCGTCCCACAGGCCGTTGCCGCCGACCTCGGCGATGATGCTCGGCACGCCGAGGCGCCCTGCCGCGTTGATGGTGTAGCCTTCGCCTCCCGCCGAGACCGCGACGGGCAGGCCGAACGCGACCGCGAGCGCCTGCGAAGCGTCGCTGCCGTTCGGAAACAGCGAGAACGGCGCCAGGGTCTCGCTCAGATCGCCGCCATGAAGGTCGAGATAGGCATCCGCCAGCGGATAGATCTTCGTCACCAGCCAATCCGCCAGGCGCTCGCTCAGGCTGCCGTCGGGCTTCCCAGGAAACATCCGGTTCAGGTTGCGGCCGTCCTCCGGCATCACGTAGATGCTGCGCCGGCGGAAGCCGGAGGGGTTGAGGACCGGCAGGACGAGGATCGTGCCCGTCAACCCGTCCGGATCCCTCCCGATCAGGCGAAGCGCCGCCTCGATCGAGCAGTATTCCGAGCCGTGCACGCCTGCGGTCACCAGCAGGGTCGGATCCGGCGTTTTGCCTTCGACCAGGCCGAACGGAATCTCGATACCTTCGACGGGCGTGATGAAGCCGCGCTCCGACCGGGGCTTTCCGGTGCGCAGGGCCGGCAATGTGTCCATGGGGCAGCCTTTCGGTCTTGCAGAAGGGGGATGTCAGATCGCCCGGCCTTCGAAGGCGCGCAGGAAGCTGCGCAGATAGCCGCCGAGCGAGGGGCTGAGATAACCCCCCTCCTGGACCAGCAGCGTCGGCAGCTTAAGGGCCGCCAGCCGGTGCCCGGCTTCGCCGAATCCGGCATCGGTGATCTTGAAGGTCGCCACGGGATCGTGCTCGCCCGCGTCGAAGCCGAGCGACACGACGAGGGCGCCCGGATCGAAGCCGCGGATCTTCCCGATCGCGGCCTCGATCGCGGCGATCCAGACCGGATCGGGCGTCGCCCAGGGCAGCGGCTGGTTGAAGTTCAGGCCCGCCCCGGCGCCTTCGCCGGTCTCGTCGGCATGGCCGGCGTAATAGGGGGCGGACAGCCGGGGATCGACATGGATCGAGCAGACCAGCACGTCCGGTCGCTCCCAGAAGATGAACTGGGTGCCGTTGCAATGGTGCACGTCGATGTCGATGATGGCGACCTTGCCGAACCGCCTCGTCAGCTGCTGGGCGGCGATCGCCGCGTTGTTGAGGAAGCAGACCCCGGTCATCAGGTCCGGATAGGCGTGGTGGCCGGGCGGGCGGCACATCGCATAGATGGGCGCGTTCGCGGCGGCGAGCCGTTCGGCGCCATGGACGGCGACCTGGGCGCTGGCGAAGACGGCCGGCCAGGTTCCGGCCGTGATCGGGCAGGATGTCGAATTGCTGTACCAGCCCAGCTCGCCCAGCAATTCCGTCGGCTTGCGGTGCATGCGGTGCGTCGGGTGCACGTTCGGGATGGCGACCGGACCGTAACCCGGATTCGTCATCCAGCGTGCATGGACCGTCGTGAGGAAATCGACATAGGCCGGGTCGTGGATCTCGGTGATGGCCTCGGCCCGATTCAGCGGCGCTTCGACGATCTCGTGCCGGTCCTGCCGAACGATGTCGAGGAAGATCCGGTACCGCTCCGCCCGGTCCGGCTGATCGATGAACCGGCCGGTGCGGAAGACCTGGTCTGGATCGTGCAGGGCCTGATCCGGATGGTGGACGACGAGCATCTGGGCAAATCCTATCGATGGCATCCGAAGGGACGGCGCGCTCAGTCGAGCGACCGGCCGCGGGTCTCGGGGGTCAGGAGAATGTGGGTCGCGAGCGTGATGACGCAGACCAGCATCACGTAGAGCGAAATGTAGAGCGTTCCGCCGATCTGCTGCAGCCAGGTCGCGACCATCGGTGCGGTTCCGCCGAAGATCGCGCCGCAGATGGCATAGGGAATGCCGATGCCCGATGTGCGGATTCGGGTCGGGAACAGTTCAGCGAAGACGGTGCCCAGCACCGCATTGTTGAGCGAGACGAACAGGGTGCCGACCACGGCGACGAAGGCGAAGGTGCCGAAGCCCAGGGCCGGCACGGCCAGCATCGACAGCAGCGGATAGGTGAACAGCAGGAAGCAGACCGCAGCGCCGATCAGGAACGGCTTGCGGCCGATGCGGTCCGAGATGAGGGCGAAGACCGGCACGCCGATGCAGTAGGCGACGCTCGCCAGGATGCTGCCGGCGAAGCCGGCGGCCCGGTCGAGCCCGCCGACGAGGTTGGCGTAGGTCGGCAGGAAGATCATCCAGAGGTAGTATTGCAGGCCGTTCATCTGCACGACGAAGACGATGAAGACCTCCTTGGGGAACTCCGCGATCGAGGCGAGGACGGACGCCGCGCTGGTCCGCTGCGTGTCCCTGATCTTCTCGAAGGAGGGCGTCTCGGCCACGCTTCTGCGCAGATAGAGGCCGAACAGGGACATCGCGGCGCCGAGCAGGAACGGCATCCGCCAGCCCCATGATGCGAGGTCCTGCGGCGAAAGGTACTTCGTCGTCAGGCTCGAAACGGCGGTCGCCACCAGGACCGAGAGGCCGATCGAGAGCTGCTGGGGCGACGCGCCGAAGGCCCGGTTGCGGCTGCCCGCATGCTCGTTGAGGAAGGTGATGGCGATCTGGTATTCGCCCCCCGCCGAGAAACCCTGCAGCAGCCGGGCCGCCACGATCAAGAGGGGTGCGGCAATACCGATCTGGGCGTAGGTCGGGCAGATCGCGATGACCAGGCCGCCGATGCCGGCCATGAGGATGGTCGCCGACAGCATCGTGCGCCGGCCGTATTTGTCGGCCAGCGGCGACAGCACGAAGGCGCCGATCGGGCGGCCGAGAAAGCCGATGGCGAAGACCGAGAAGCTGGCGATCAGCGATGCCGTCGGATCGCCGGCCGGGAACATCTGCGCCGCGAAGATCCCGGCCAGAAAGCCGTAGATCGCCCAATCATACCATTCGATGAAATGCCCGATGGCCCCGCCGACCAGGGTCCGCGCCCGCCCGGATCCGGCGCCCGCCGCGGGCGGCGCATCGGATATGCCAACCTGAAGTCCTTCGCTCATGATTGCCCCCTGTTGTGTTCTTGTGTTGGTCAGAAGATCTCGGCTCCATCGGTCGTGCTCGCGAGCTTCCGGTCCACCAGCTCCGCCAGCAGCGCCAGGTTGCGGTCGAAATAGGCGGCGTCCTTGTCGAGGAACCTCTCGAGGCTCAGGCCGCGGATCGCGATGAGCAGGAATTCGAACAGCGCCACCAGGTCCGGACGCCGCGTCTCCGACAGGATGTGGCGCTCGACCCAGGGGTGGAGCACGCGGCGCATGGTCTCGAGGCGATGGGCCACGACCCGCCGGTGGAACGCCTCGTCGGCGCGGGTGCCGATGATGATCTCCCAGATCGCCCAGTATTCGGGATCGCCATAGACCTCCCAGAGATGGCCGACGAGGCTGGACACCTCGATCCGCCCGCCGGGTGTGACATGGTCCTGCAGCTCGATCCTCTGCAGAATGCGCTCCGATGTCTGGTCCAGCACGCCCAGCATCAGATCGTCCTTGGTCGCGAAATGGTGATGCAGGGCGCCGGTGGTGACGCCCGCGCGCTTGGCGATCAGCGCGGTCGTGGTGCCCGAAAAGCCCACGGCTTGCAGCAGCTCCGCCGTCGCCTGGAGCAGGAGCGCGCGCGTCTCCGTGCTGCGGTCGACCTGCCTGCGCCTCGCCTGAGACATCATTCCTCAGTCAATTATCATACATATTGGTTGGTATGTTTCTTGAAAGGCGATGTCAAGCCATGGAAGCCTCTCCATCGCTCTCGATGAGGAAGTTCGGTGGCGATGGAGAGGTTAAGGCGCAACAGATCGCAGCCGAGCGCGTTTGAGCGTAGTTGGCTGCGTATCTCCGCAACCACCTTTGTTATCACCCCATCGATATCGACGTCTAAACCGAGCCCCGCCTTAAAAAAGCGGGGCCTTTCTATGTCCCGCGGCTCGGAGGGACAAGGCTTGTGTCGGCGTTTGACAGCGTCCGCTACTGGCCGAAGCGCATCGCATCTGATGCGCCGGATCCAATCGCCAATCCCTACCCTGTCGCGACGGGAAGATCCGTTCGGGTCGCCCATTCGTGCCAGGAGCCGACAAACACCGCGACATCCCGATATCCCGCCAGCTGCAGGGCATAGAGCGCCGTCGCGGCGCGGGCGCCGCGGTGGCAATAGGTGATCACCCTCCTGTCTGGGGACAGGCCGGCCGCTGCGGCCGCGGCGGCGATCTCGGCCGCCGGCCGGTAACGGCCGCCATCCAGCAGATCCTCCCAGAACAGAAAGGCGGAATGCGGGATGCGCCCCGGCCGGGCGCAGCAGGGATGGACGAAGCTGCCCTCATGCTCGCTGCGGCGGCGGACGTCGAGCAGCATGGTCCGACCGGGATCGAGACCGGCCACCTCGCCGATCGTGGCGACGAGGTCGAGCCGCGGCGCGGGCGGTGCCGGCAAGGCTTCGGCGCCAGCGACGGCCAGGGCGGGGCCTGTCCCGGGCTGCGTCATGCCGCCGGACGCGATCCAGGCGTCGATGCCGCCGTCGAGGATCCGCCCGCCGGGCAGTCCGAGGAACTCCTGAAACCACAGCCCGCGCGGCGAGACCATGCCCGTCGCCTGCTCGAAATGGACGACGGGGACGCTGCCATCGATCCCCGCCGCGGAGAAGGCGCGGGCTGCGGCGCCCGCCATGGCGGCGATGCCGGCCTCGTCGCTCTGTGGAATGAAATAGTCATAGACGTTCAGGCCGATCGCACCCGGGATCGTGGCCCGCCGCCACTCCGCCTCCGGCCGGACATCGGCCAGGACCAGGTGTTCGCCCGTGGCGAGCCGGTCGCGCAGCTCGGCGGCGCCGATGGTTACGGCCATGGCCAGTCTCCTCTCTCATCTCCCGACATCGGCAGCAGCCGTCCGACGTCCTCCGCCTCGGCGCGGGCCAGAACCCGGGCGGCCAGGGCGACGTCGAACACGTTCAGGCCGAAGCTCGACATGTAGACAGCGGTGTCCGGGGCAGGACGCCAGCCGTCCAACACCGCCGCGGACAGGTCGGCCGCCACCCGCTCCGCCGGGAACCGCCCGGCGCGATGCATCTGGAACAGGCTCTTGGCACTGGTCCGCGCGAAATCGCCCCAGAGATCGACGACGACCGCATCGGCATCGTCGATCGCGTCGAACGCGACCTCGTGATAGCCGATCTGCAGCAGGATCCGCCCCGGCCGGACCGCGCTGCGGCCGAGGATCGGCTGCGCCGCCGCGGTGCAGGCGACGATGGCGTCGGCACCGCCGGCGACGATCTCCGACAGGTCGTCGGCGAGGCGGATCGGCCAGGGCGCGGCCGGGCGGATCGTCGCGATCAGCGCGTCCCGCCGGGCCGGGCTGCGGTTCCAGACCGCGACCTCCTCCACAGCCGGAAACAGGGCGGCCAGCATGGCGAGATGCGCCCTGGCCTGCACCCCGGCGCCGAGCACGGCGACGCGTCGCGGCCGCCGCGGCGCGACGGTGCACAGGGCCAGCGCCGAAACCGCCGCCGTCCGGGTCGCGGTCAGCAGTGCGCTTTCCACTAGGCCGCGCGGCCGGCCGGTGGCGAGGTCGTTGATCAGGGTCAGCGACAGGGTCTGCGGCGCCCCGTCCTCGACCGGGGGTCGATGCGCCGCCCATTTCACCCCGGCGGCGCCGAACCGGCCGCCGACCCTTGCCGCCAGCGCATAGGCCCTGGCCTGCTCCGACCCCGCCAGCGCGACCGCGGTTTCCGCCGGCATCGCGGCCTCGCCGCAGCGCAGCAGGCGCAGCACCTCGCTCACGTCCTCGACCGCGCGGGCGACGTCGCCGCCGCCCAGCGCGATCACGTCCTGCCGCGACAGGTAGCGGAAGGCGACCTCGGTCATGGCCCCGTCACGCCTCGATCAGGGTCTTGGCGAAGGGATAGAGGGCCGGCGACCCGCCGCAATGAACGAAGACGACCTGCGATCCCGGCGGGATCGCGCCCCGGCGGCACAGGGCGGTCAGCCCGTCCACCGCCTTGCCGGTGTAGACCGGATCGAGCAGCACGCCCTCGGTCCGCGCCATGTGGTGGATCGCGGCGATACCGCCCTCCGACGGCATGCCGTAGCCGGGGCCGACGAAGCCGTCCTCGATCTGGATGTCGGCGGGCGACCAGGCCTGGTCCCAACCGAGCAGCCTAGCGCAGTCGGCCGTCATGCCGGAGATCCGTTCCTGGAACCAGGCCGCGTCGCGGCTGACGCTGATGCCGATCACGCGGGTGCCGGGCCAGTGGCGGCGCGCACCGACATGCAGCCCCGCCAACGTGCCGCCCGATCCGGCGGGAGCGACGACGATTTCGGGCGCGGCCTTGCCGGCGGCACGGAGCTGTTCGTCCATCTCCGCCACGGCGCGGACATAGCCCAGCGCCCCGGTCGCGTTGGCGCCGCCGAGCGGGATGATCTGTGCCATCTGCCCACGCTCGCGGGCGGCGGCAGCATGGGCCTCCATCCGCCCGTCGATCTGGGTGAAGTAGGCGGTGGGGTCGAGGAATTCGAGCTCGGCCCCGAACAGCCGATCGAGCAGCAGGTTGCCCTGATACTCGGCCGGCGGATTGCCGCGCAGAACCAGCACCGCCTTCATGCCGAACTTGCAGGCGGCGGCCGCGACCATGCGGGCGTGGTTCGACTGATGCCCGCCGGTGGTGATGATCACCTCGACCCCGTCGGCCAGCGCCTCGGCCATCAGGAATTCCAGCTTGCGGACCTTGTTGCCGCCGCCGCCGAAGCCGGAATAGTCGTCGCGCTTGATCGACAGCTCGATCCCCAGCTCCGCCCCCAGGCGCGGCAGCGCCTCGATCGGCGTCGGGAAGAAACCGAGCGGAACCCGCGGGAAATCATCCGGTGTCATGTCTGTCGTCCTGGAGCATCGGGAGAGGATGGGGTGGAGGGGGCGCCGAGCTGGAGCAGCCAGCCTTCGATCGAGTGCAGGAAGCGGGACAGGCCCTCCAGCGTCACGAATTCGTCGATGCCATGCGCGTTGCCGCCATGGCCCAGCCCGCCGATCAGGAAGGCGGGGGCGACGCGGGCGAAGGCATATCCGGGGGCGCTGCCGATCGCCCAGGGCCAGATCCGCGGTTCGGCGCCGAGGTCGCGATAGGCGGCCGCCAGCGCCGAGACGCCAGTCGCGGTTTCCGAGAAGCGGCAGCCGGGATAGGCGTCGGCCAGTTCGATCGCGACGCCGTCCGACAGCCCGGCCCGGCGCAGGCGGTCTCGGATGTCGTCCAGCACCGGACCGGGATCGAGGCCCGGCGGCAGGCGCAGCTCGAAGCCGGCCGTGGCCGCGCGCGGCGTCACCGCCTTCCCGTCCGGCGGATAGGTCCGCAGGGTGGAGAGGTTCAGCGAGGCGGTCGCCAGCACGGCCGCCAGCTTCTCCTCCGCCGTGCCGTTGACGGCGTAGCGCTGCGTGCGGCGGAAGCGCAGCTCGGCGTCCGGGTCGAACTGCCCGGCCAGACGGCCGGTGACGGCCTGTGCCTCGGCGTCAAGCGCGACGGCCCCGACCGCGCCGGTGTCGCCGCCGGCGATGGCCGCCAGCGCCGAGACCAGCCGCCAGGCCGGGTTGGCGATCCAGGGGGCGTTGCTGCTGTGGATCGCCGCCGCCGGCCCGCCCCAGGCGCCGCCCTCGACCCGGATCTCGCCTGTGGCAATGCCCTTGAAGCCGAGATAGATCCGCGGCGGCCCGCCGCCGTATTCGCACAGCGACGGGAACAGCACCGCGTCAGCCGGGCCGACCGGGCAGGGCTCGGTGGCCAGGTAGCGCCGCAAAGCGCCGCTGCCGCTCTCCTCCTGGCCCTCGACCAGGATCTCGAGATTGACGCCGAGCCGGCCCGTCTCGTGCAGGTGCCGGACGGCGACCAGCATGCCGGCCAGCGGGCCCTTGTTGTTTTCCACGCCGCGGCCGATGAAGGCGGGGCCGAGCCCCGGCAGATCCGCCTCGCCGCCGGTGAAAGGATCGACGCTCCAGCCCGCCGGGTCGGCCGGCATGACGTCGTACATGTTGTAGAGCACGACCGTCCGTTGCGCGCCGATGTCGAGCCGGGCGTGGACGATCGGCGGATCGACCTCGGCGGCGCCGGGAACCAGTGTCGCGCCGAGGTCGCGGACCAGCCAGTCCGAGAGCGTTGCGGCCATGCGCGCCAGGCCGCCCCGATCGTCGGCGACGGATCGGATCGGCGTCCAGGCGCGCAGGAGGTCGAGCGTCGCCGCGACGGCGGGATCGCGGGGCGCGATCACAGCCGGATCCTCGGGTTCAGCGCGGCATAGGCGAGATCGACCAGGATGTTCATGACCACGAAGACGAGGGCCGCGAACAGCACCACCGCCTGGACCAGCGGGAAGTCGCGATTCTGGATCGCCTGCACCGCCAGCCGGCCGATGCCGGGCCAGGCGAAGATGATCTCGGTGACCAGCGCGCCGCCCAGCAGGGCCGCGAAATACATGCCCTGCACGGTCAGGACCGGGATCATCGCGTTGCGCAGCGCGTGCCGGGTGACCACGCCCCAGGCCGACAGGCCCTTGGCGCGGGCGGTGCGGATGTAGTCCTGGCCCAGCGTCTCGATCAGGCTGGCGCGCACCAGGCGGGTGACGGCGCTCATGTAATAGGCGCCGAGCGAGACCGCCGGCAGCACCAGGTGGCGCAGCTCGCCGTAGCCGCTGGTCGGCAGCCAGCGCAGCCGCAGCGAGAACAGGATGATCAGCAGGAGGGCGAGCCAGAACACCGGCACCGCCTGGCCGGCGAGGGCGACCAGCCGGACCAGCAGGTCGGCCCAGCCGTCGCGGTGGACCGCGCCGACGATGCCCAGCAGGAAGCCGGCCAGCGTGCTCCAGGCCAGGGCGGCGACGGCGAGCAGTGCGGTCGCCGGCAGCCGCTCCAGCACCAGCCCGAGCACCGGCTGCTGGAAGCGCAGCGAGGTGCCGAGGTCGCCCTGCAGCACGGCGCCGAGATAGTGCAGATACTGGAGCGGGAGCGGGGCGTCGAAGCCCATGGCGGTGCGGAACCGCGCGATCTCCTCCCGGCTGGCGTCGGGCGGCAGCATCAGCGCGGCCGGATCGCCGGTCAGGTGCAGGGCGAAGAAGACGATCGCCGAGACGCCGAGGAGGACGATGACGGATTGCAGGGCGCGGTCGAGCAGATAGCGGGTCATCGGCGCCTCAGTCGATCCGGACGTCGGTCCGGCGGATCAGCCAGTCGCCGACCAGGTTGCAGCCGACCACCAGCGCCGCGATGACCAGCCCGGGATAGAGCACGATCCAATCCGCCATCAGGATGTAGGAGCGGCCCTCGCCGATCAGGTTGCCCAAGGTCGCGGTCGGCGGCTGGACGCCGAGGCCGAGGAAGCCGACCGAGGCCTCGAGCACGATCAGGCGCGGCAGGTCGAGCGTCATCAGCACGATCTGCGGCGTCAGGATGTTGGGCAGGACATGGCGGAACAGGATACCCGCCGTGGGCACGCCGAGCGCCCGCGCCGCCCGGACGAAGTCGAGCGCCTTCACCTCCAGCGTCTTGGCGCGCGCCAAGCGGGCGAAGATCGCCCAGCCGGTGACGCCGAGGATCAGCACCAGGTTCAGGATGCTGGGGCCGACCACAGCGACCACCAGGAGGATCAGGAGGATGAAGGGGATCGACAGCTGGATGTCGACCAGTCGCATGATGATGCGGGCGGCCCAGCCGCCGAAGAAGCCCGAGACCAGCCCGAGCATCGTGCCCAGGATCACCGCGATGGTCCCAGCCAGCAGTACGATGACGAGCGACAGCCGGCTGCCGGCGATGATGCGGGCGAGCAAGTCGCGGCCGAGCTGGTCAGTGCCGAGCGGGTGCAGCGTCCCGGCCACCACCGTCATCGGCGGCTTGAAGGTCGCGGTGATGTCGGCGGTGATCGGATCGGGCGGCCAGAGCAGCGGGCCGAAAGCCGCCAGGGCGAGCACGGCGAGCAGCAGCGGGGCGCCGACCAGGACGTCGCCCGTAAAGCCCCGGCGCCGCCGTCGCGTCGGCGTCGCGCGGATCAATGGAGGCGGATGTCGTAGACCGGGATGCGCGCATCCGGCCGTCCGACGAAGTCGACCGACTTGCTCTTGGCGTAGAGCGAATCCTCCTGGTAGAGCGGAATCACCGGCACCTGCTCGGCGGTCACGGTCTGGATCTTGTGCAGGACCTCTGCCCGCGCCGCCGGGTCGATCGTCCGGCGGCTCTGGTCGAGCAGGGCGTCGAGATCCGGCAGGGATACGGTCGAGTAGGGCTCGCCCGACCGCAGGATCGCATAGGTCGCGGCATCGGCGTCCAGCGTCTGGGTCGAGCCCCAGCCCAGCATGTAGATCGGGGCCTGCTGCGCGGCCGGCACCTTCTGCGCGTAGACCGACCATTCCGGGATGTCGAGCGACGCCTTCACCCCGATCGCGGCAAATTGCTGGACGATCGCCTGGGCGACCTCGGCGCTGTTGATGTAGCGCCGCGGCGCCTGCATCTGGATCTCGAAACCATCAGGGTATCCCGCCTGGGCCAGCAGCGCCTTCGCCTTGGCCGGGTCTGCCGCCGGCGGATCGATCGGCAGGTAGCCGAAGTCATGCGCCCCGACCGGGGTGCCGCTGGCGGTCGCCATGCCGTGGAGCAGGTTGTCGACGATCGCCTTGCGGTCGATGGCGAGCGACAGGGCCTGGCGGACGCGGACGTCGTCGAGCGGCTTGGCCGCGGATTTGAGGCCGAGATAGACGGTCAGCCCGCCATTCCTGACCTGGATCAGGTCGGCATCGCCGCTTTGGCCGATGGCGTCGACCATCTCTGCCGGCACGCCTTCGATCAATTGCACCTCGCCGGTCAGGAGGGCGACGACGCGGGCAGTCGCCTCCGGGATCGGGCGCCAGACCACGCGGTCGATCGCCGGCTTGCCGCGCCAGTAGTCGGGATTGGCGTCGAGCACCACCCGGTCGTCGGGGACGAATTCAGTCAGCTTGTAGGGGCCGGTGCCGACCGGCTTGCGGGCGAAGACCTCCGGCCCGACCTCCTGCAGGTATTTCGGCGGCACGACATAGGCCGGGTAGCGGCTCATCCGGGTCGGCAGCAGCGGGTCCGGCGCCGTGGTCCGGATCCGCACCGTGAGATCATCCACGACGTCCACGCCGGCGATCGTCCGGATGTAGGAGATGGTTGGCGACTTGGCCGCCGGGTCGAGGATGCGGTCGAAGGTGAACTTCACTGCTGCGGCGTCGAAGGGCTCGCCGTTGGTGAAGCGCACGCCGGGCCGCAGCTTGAACTCCCAGGTCGTGTCGTCCACCGCCGACCAGGATTCGGCCAAGCCCGGCACCAGCCGCATGTCCTGATCGCGCAGGACCAGCGTGTCGAAGATGTTGTCGACGATCGTCGCCGCCTCGCGCAGGAAGCCCGGATCCATCGCCGCCGGCGAGACCGGCCGGGCGATCACCAGCTCGTTGCCCAGGGCGGCGCCGACGGGAATGCTCGTCCAGACGGCAAGAGCCGCGGCGGCCAGAAGCCTCGAAGTCCTCATCCTGTTCCTCCGAACGGGCCAGGTCGGCCACGATCAAGAAAGACAATTTTCTTATGGGATTATCTTCAGCGAAATCGTGTTCGCCTGTGAAAACACGATATATCATGTATCCGACACCGACAACGGCTATATTGCCGGCAGCCTAGTAAGGACGCACGGGGTGTCGGCGATGGAGGAACGGTGGTGAGCTTCGTGCTGAGCGAGGCGCCGCGCGCCAGCTTGACGGTCTTCGTCGAGGGTCAGCTGCGCGAGGCGCTGATGTCCGGCGCGCTCAGGCCCGGACAGCGGCTGAACACCCGCGAGCTGGCGCGCCAGCTCGGGACCAGCCTGACCCCGGTGCGCGAGGCGCTGTTGAAGCTGGTGGCGGCCAGCGCGCTCGACGCGGCGCCGGCGCAGGCATTCCAGGTGCCGGTGGTGACCCGCGAGCGCTATCGCGAGATCGCGACGATCCGGAAGTCCCTCGAGGGGCTGGCGGTCGAGACGGCGTGCGGCCGGATCGGCGCGGCGGGTTTCGCGGCCCTGGACCGGCTGAACGAGGCGTTCCGCGCGGCCAAGGCGGACGGCCGGGCCGGCGATGCGCTCAAGGCCAACCGCGCGTTCCGCTTCGCCCTTTACGGCTTCGCCGGGATGCCGGCGCTGCTCGGCCTGATCGAGCAACTGTGGATGCAGATCGGTCCGTGCTTCAACTACCTCTACCCGCAGCCGCGGCTCGAGGCCGGCGGCCGGCACAACCACGACGTCCTGCTCGAGGCGCTGCGCGCGGGGGACGGCCCGCGCGCCCGGGCGGCGCTGGAGCAGGCGATCGACGACGGCACCAGGCTGGTGATGGAGCATTTCGGCTTCGACGAGCCGATAACTGGTCGGCAGGACCCGCCGCTGCTCGTCGTCCCCTGATCCCGGCGCCCGTCACGCCATCCAGATTTGAGAGGCAGCATCATGCGCAAGGTCGCGATGATTTCCGGCGCCAGCCGCGGCATCGGCCGTGCCGCCGCCCTGGGGCTGCGGGAGGCCGGCTTCGTCCTGTCCCTCGGCGGGGCTTGTCACGTTGGGGCAATTCTCACCGATTCCCGCTTTCTGACCGACCCAATCTGAACCGGCAAGTCATTGAAATCTCGTGTGGCGGCGAAGGGTCGCGTTCTCTTACCGGGCAGCAGGATCGGCCAATGTGACAAGCCCCAATTTTGTAAGGGAGTTTTAGATGCGCGCTATCCTGTTTGTCGCGTTCGCGGCCATTTTCGCGTTTTCAGGCTCCTCCTGGGCGGAGCAGGTCAGCGTAAAGTCCGGCAACCAGAGCTTCAAGATCGACGTCAAACCCGCGAGCGAAGGGGAGGGGTACTCCACGGCGCCCGTAAGCATGGGTGAGGTGCCCCCCAATTGTGTGCCTGTAGATCTTCGCTGCGGTGACGGAACCTCTGCGAGTGCATGTTGCCCCATGAGCAACTATGAGACGTTCTGTCCAAAAGCTCGTATCAGGTGCGATTGATCAACGGCGCGAGAACGGGGTGCCCGGACTGGCGTTCCGTCATCTCCGTGCCAAAAGTGACGGTAGGGAAACTCAATGATTTCAGAAGGATGTAAATTGTAAACAAATTTACCGGTATTGATTTGATTGAAGAATGCGCCCTTCTGAGCTTTTTGGGTCGATCGATAGACCCGAACGCCTGGCACCAGTCATGCCGCGAGTTGGGGATTGAACACGACATCGACCCAGTAGTTCGACGCGTTGAAGCTGCTAGTCGGGAAGGCGCTGGCGCTGCCATAAGCGTAGACGCCATTGCCCCCGCTCGCTCCGCTGGCCAAGGCATGCAACTGCCCGTTCGCGACTTCAGTCGAGAAGAAGTTGCCGTTCGCCGAGTACCGGCCGTTGCTGTGGTAGGAGACGACGTAGGTGTTGTTCGGCTGAATTGCCACGGGCTGAGACAGGGTCGCCGTCTGCCAGCCGCTGGCGGTCTCGTTGGTGAAGGTGACAGTGGCGAGGCGGGTGCCGGTCGCGCTCCAAAGGCTGCCGATGTGGGTGCCGGTGTTCTGCGGCCCCTTGTAGAAGCGGATGCCGCTGATCGTGCCGGCGACATCCGCCCGGAACTTCATGCCGAGTTCGACCGGGTTCGGGTCGTTGACAGTGACGGTCGACGGTGTGGCCGAGCTGGCGAACAGGCTCTGTCCTGACGCCGGCGCGGTGACGGTGAGGGAGACGTTGGCGGCGGCGGTGCCACCGCGGCCGTCGGAGATGGCGTAGGCGAAGCCCGCGGCACCGGTGTAGCCGGTGGTGGGCGTGAAGGTGATGGTCTGGCCGCTGAGGCCGACCGTGCCGTTGGTCGGGCTGCTGACGCCGGTCACGGTCAGGGGATCGCCGTTCGGGTCGGTATCGTTCGCCAGCAGCGACGAGGCCGCGATCGACAGCGCCGTGTTCTGCGCGGTCGAGAAGCCGCTGTCGTTGGTGGCGACCGGCACCTGGTTGGTGCCGCCGGACGACTGGTTGTAGAGCACGTCGACCCAGTAGTTCGACGCGTTGAAGCTGCTGGTCGGGAAGGCGCTGGCGCTGCCATAGGCGTAGACGCCGTTGCCGCCGCTGCTGCCGCTGGCCGGGGCGGTCAGCGGCCCGTTGGTGTAGGTCGAGGTGAAGTAGCTGCCGTTGCTCGAGTACCGGCCGTTGCTGTGGTAGGAGGCGACATAGGTGGTGCCGGCGACGATCGCGACCGGGCTGGAGAAGGTCGCCGTCTGCCAACCGCTGGCGGTCTCGTTGATGAAGGTGACGGTGGCGAGCCGGGTTCCGGTCGAACTCCACAGGCTGCCGGTGTGGGTGCCGGTGTTCTGCGGCCCCTTGTAGAAGCGGATGCCGCTGATCGTGCCAGCGGCCGAGGCCGCGAACTTGACCCCGAGCTCGACCGAACTGGAATCGTTCTCGGTGATCGTCGCCGGCGTCGCCGAACTCGGAAACAGGCTCACCCAGCTTGGTCCCGACACTGTGACGGTCACACCGCTGCCGGGCGCTTCGAGATTGACACTGTCATCCGCCGCTCGGGACCTGATGGTATAGCTTCCGGCGGCGGCCGGAACCCAGCTGTAGGTCCAATTCCCCTGGCCCGTGGCCTTGCGCCAGGTTGCGCCGCCATCGGTCGACACCTCCATGCCCGCGACCACGCCGCCGGAATCAGTCGCGGTGCCGGTGATCGTGACCGACTGGCCGGAGGAGATGGTGCCCGAACTGGTCGGGCTGGTGATGATCGACGCGGGCGCCGTGTGGTCGGTCGACGCTGTGGCGGCCGCGAGGCCCGACTGCAGCGTGCCCGGCTGGACGGCCATATCGGCGAACAAATTGACCATCGCCTGCTGGACCCGCGGATCCGCGGGCGTCGGCTCGTTGTCGTGCATCGGGTCGAGGCCCCAGGCCCAATAGACTGTCCCGGCGCCGAAGACCAAGGCACCGCTCGGGGCGCGATAGAGGGTGAGGCTGTGGGTGGCCGTGCCTTGACCGACCGTGTTGCCATAGTCCAGCAGATAGCTGCTCACCGGCACAGTGGTCGAGGACAGGTTGATGAGCCCTGCCGGACGGAAGCCGTTGTCGCGATCCTCATCCCATTCATAGCCGAGATAGTTGGTCGTCAGCGACGCGGTCTGGCCGGGCTGAGTGTTGGCCACGCTGGTGCCGCGCCAGAAACGAGCATCTGCGAGGGCGGCGGGGACCTGGATCGTGTCGAGCCGGTAGGCATCGACCTGGAACATGGTGCCTGTCAGCGCGTTTTCCGGCCGGCCACCGCCGAGCGCGTTCGGGCCAGTGAAGCGAGGATCACGGTATGTCCCCGTCCATTGATTGCTCGGGTCGATGTCGCCGTTCGCCCAAGTCTCCTTGTAGCTGACCAGCGTGCGGTTTGCCGTCGGCGTGCCGGCGATGCTCGGTTCCCAGCGCGTTTTCCAATAGACCTCGTTGCCGCTCCAGAAGGCGAGGTTCACGCCGGCGTCGCGCGCCGCCTCGACATTGGTCCGTTGATCACCGGACCAGTACTCGTCGTGTCCGACGTCCAGGTAGACCTTGTGATTGAGGAGCAGGTTTCCGCTGCGGGATGCATCGAGTCCGGAGAGATAGGATACGTCGTACCCGTTCGCCTCAAGCCATCGGATGGCCGGATACTCGACCCCGAAGATGAAGTCCTGCGGGCCGGCGAAGAGGCCACCGCCGCGGGAGGTAATCGGGCGGTTATAGCTGAGCTTGAAGGCACGGCCGGTTCCGAGCGAACCGGTTCCCGGACCATTCCCGCCGTAGAAATTGGCCCCGCCCCATGGGTTGTAGGCCTGCCACGTGGTGTCCGCGGTCTGATAGACGATGTCGCTGCGGCTGCTGTCGTCACGGACGATGAAGGGAATGTGGTTCTCGCCAAACGTCCCGTCCTGGCGCACCAGCTTGGCAACGTAGACCCCGGAGACGGCGTCCGCTGGAATCTGCCAGGAGGACGAAACCTGCCAGTTGCCGGCATCCACCAGACCGGTGGCGGCGTCGCGGATCGGATTGGGCTGGATCTGGGGCGAGCCGCTCTGGCGCTGGATGGTCGCCACCCTGCGGGCGCCCAGACCGCCATAGTATCCGAGACGGTAGATATCGATCCGGTAGTTGGTCGAATTGGTGTTGATCTTAAAATTGACGGTCTGGCCGAGATTGGCGCTGATGTCGGTGGCGAACCCCTCGATATTCGAGCTACCTGCGCCTTGAATATCCCATTCGCTCGGCGGGTTGCCGGGCTTCTGATTCTCAAGCACGATCGGGTTCGTCGCAGTGGCGGCCGCCGCAGCGGCCACTTGCCGCTGGCGGGCCACGGTCATCGAAGGGACCACGTAATCCTGGAGCGAGTCGATCAGGACGGTGGGGCCCTCTTCCTCGCCGTCCGGCGCCTCGATTCCTCCGCCAATGGCAATTGGCCCGGTTGGCGACGGCGAAGGCTGCGAACCTGGAGTCTGGGGCCTGGGCGAAGCCGTGCAAGACGGATCGATGGAGCGGTGGAATGGATCCGCCGGATTGATCGTGGGGGTGGCCAGCGGGTGCTGCGCGGAACCGGCTCTCGAGCTCTCCCAGGACGCATGCAGCGACGGCCCCGGGTTCGGTGGCGCTATGGTCACGCCAGTGGGTGACAATGGCACCCTCGCCGTCGGTTCCACCCAGCCGACGGTGCGACCGGGACTTTGCGACATGCTGCCTTCGACGGCATCATCTGCCCCCCGGGCGCGATAGGCCAGGAACAAGGCTGGACGGAGAGGCGCTTCCATCAGGAAGGACGGCAGGATCGACTTGCCGCTCCATCCACCTTTGGTATCGAAAGGGCTGCTCGCGCGATGGAAACGCGCTTCCGCGTGTGATCTCGCATCCGATGGCAAAGGGATCGCTGAGTAATGATTCGGAGCAGTGCTGCTGCCCGAGATCGAAATATACACGCCGCCCAACCTGTTCCGGCGCGTGGATTCCACGGCGTCCATGGTCGTAGCGTCCTAGTTTCGATCGCCGCTCACGAGGCGATCAGTCACGAGGCGATCAAACATAATGGCTCATTTCTTCTGTCACCGATACTCTCCCGGGGCTGGCTGTTGGGCGGTGGAATACTCCATTTGAGGTAACGCATTGGATGCGGATCAGCACCCCAACTGATACCAATTCCGTCTGATCAAGACCGATGGGTCCAGTCGCGGAGTCCAATGGACATGATCTTCCAAGGCTGTTCGATCAGCGTGTTCCAGGCGAAGCAGCAGTGATCGACGATGTCGTTATGGGATTTGAAGATCCGGTTGGAGAGAAGGTATCAAAACTGTGGATAACTTGGGTTAATCGAATGACGAATCATCTTGTGAGTCACTCTCGGTTGCACCTCAATTAGCCGATCCGCACGGCGTGTGGAGGCTCCGATGCGCGTCCGGAGAGTTGATCGGCCTGAACGTAGGATGATCGGCTGGATAGTTCAGTTTTCGGTGCTCGGCCGTCGGACGTTAAGATTTTTCGCCGATCAGAAGCATGGTGGAACCGAAGGGGCGAAGGCCGTTGCAGATGCATTTGCCTCTGCCAATATCGAGGAACACAACGAGCTAAGGACACTTAATCGACGACTCACGCCGCGCAAAAATTCGCGGTCTGGCGTTCCTGGTGTGGGCAGATATACAAGAATAGACGGCGGCCCTTTCTGGGCCGCCAATTGGACCCAAGACGGCAAGCGGCACATGCACAAATTTTCCGTTCGGATCTACGGCGAGGACTTTGCGCGCAAGCTGGCATTCGAGGATCGCGAAAGCATGGTTTCAGGCGACGTTGAGCGACGGACGGAGTTGATTGAAAAGTACACGCCGAAGGCGGGTTGATAGATCCGAAGGCGCAGGAGGGCGGGGCGGCGACCGGCCTGGATAGATCGGAACTCAGCTTGCCTTAGTATCGATCGGGACGAGGAATATATCTAGTGGAATCCGGCGCTTTGAACCCGTCCAGACCGGAGTCCGCGCGGAAGAAGTACATCTATGTCAGAGGGTTAGGCCAATCAACGGCGGGACTCTTTCATATCGGCTTTCCCACTAGGTGGCCTGCTGTCTTATAGAGGAGGGGCATCAAGCGCTCGGGATTGTCTGTCAAGCCTGATGCCTCACCGTGCTGATGCGAAACGCGACGCTAAAACGAGGGAAGAGCCGATGAGCAGGCCAATCGCGGAGTATGCGCCGACATTTGGCGAGTTGACTGACTATGATCGAGCGCATGACGCGCTCTATCTCCAGATGCTCGATGCAGCCCATGAGAGGGCTCTGTCAGGTTAAGGGTGGCGGCTGAGGGTGATTGGGGCTATGGCGGCCGAATGAGGTCGATCTCCTATGCCCGCCATCGCTTTCCGCCGATCGTCATCCAGCATGCGGTGTGGCT
>Ga0193743_1000871_pt1 | contig 23416 bp, 20 predicted proteins | sample L2c2metaG_FD_143038 | JGI IMG/M metagenome (GOLD analysis project Ga0193743, IMG submission 143038) | Soil microbial communities from a riparian zone of the East river system, Colorado, United States - L2c2 | ecosystem: Environmental > Terrestrial > Soil > Riparian zone | place: USA: East River... | reverse complement strand
GCAGAACCTGGCGATTACATCACCTACGCCCGTAAAGCTAAGGGAACGGACAACTGGTTCGTTGGGAGGACGAACGACGAAGAAGCCCGCATCTCGCACATCACGTTCGATTTTCTCGATCCGTCCAAGACTTATCTGGCGACGATTTACGCAGATGCTCCTAACGCCGACTATAAGACAAACCCTCAAGCCTACCTGATCAGGACAATTCGCCTAACGAGTAAGTCGAAGCTCGATCAGTACTGCGCTCCAGGCGGGGGATACGCCATCAGCATCTTTCCAGAGAAGTGAGCCGCTTCCGGGCTCTCGAAGGCCGGAAGAACGGTTTACGGGGCATTCAGCCGCGCCTGAAAGCGATAGGGCGTGGCTAAATGCCGAATGACAAACTGCTGCTTACCTTTCCTGCCACCTTTGAGTGGGCTTCTGGGTTGCGGATGTCTTACACCCAGGCGTTGGATGACGTGATCGTGCAGCGAGGGACAACGTCATGCATTCTTGGCAGGAGCGCGGACCAGACCTTCCAGCCAGTCCTGATGTGCATTCAGCATCGGATTCGGTTTTGTATGAGCCATTTCTCGCGCAGGCCTTCCGATCTGCGACTCCTGTGTGAGCACCCGAACACGTGCGCCAGGTAAATCCTCGATAAGCCAAGCGTGCGAGAGATCGAGAGCTTGATCTTCCGGTCCATCGACCCATGCGCGCCATGCAACACGCGCAGGCTGTCCATCGGCGGGAGGCACATACTCCGTGACTTCGGCTTCTACGTTCAATCCGAACGTTGTGAAGCGAAACGGGCACTGCGCTTAGCTCCGGGCCCGCTCCACCGTCGAAGCCAATCTTAGGCGCGTTGTTGTAGTAGGTCGGCCAGTATGTTGTGTTGTTCAGGAAGGGCCAGACTTCTCTGGTGCTGAGATTTTTAAGGATCACTTCGTTCGAAACGTAGTTGTCCGTTGTTCCTGGAAGATATTTCTCCGGCCAGATAATGTCGCTCATGCTTTCGTTCACCTCTGTTCGCACACTCGCGGGACACACACTCTCGATTTTTTAGAGTTCCGCCACCAGTTTCGCACACTGTCTGCCCCCTCTATCGATGGCAGATCCCGAGCGTGACGCACTGTGGCGCAAACCAGCATCATACTGAGTCAGCCTTACCGTTACTACGAAATTGATGACTGTTTGTCCGATATGAAACCCTCGTTAATACTTTCAGGTTGTTTGGCGAAGGGTATGCCAGCCTTGCCTTAAGCGTCACCAGTGGCGCCATCCAGACAATCGTCGGGGACGGAGATACGGAATGGATTGTCCTACATGTCGGCAGGGAACAGAGAAGCTCTATGGGGCATAGTTCAGTGTTAAGTCGGACTCGCTTTTCGGTTACGACTATCTTCTTCGCCAACGGATTGGCACTCGGGATTTGGCGAACGTGCATCCCCGGAATCGCGAAATCTCTGAATCTCGATCCCGGTTCCTACGGAGAAGTCGTCGCGCCATATGCGGTTGGAGCAATCCTCTCCATGTTGCTCACAGGGTGGCTCACAACTCGCATCGGTACACGCCGGACAATCCTGTTCGGAGGCCTGTTGGTAGCAGGCACCTTGCTAATACCCGCCCCGTGTGAGCTCGATCCCTTTGCTTGCTTTGTCAATCTTCTTTCTCGGAGCGGCTAACAGCGTAATGGATGTGTCCATGAACGCCCATGCCGCACTGATAGAAAGAGACTGGGAGAGCGAGATCATGTCGACTTTCCACTCGCTTGCGAGCTTCGGTGCGCTCGCCGGTGCGGTGTTGTCCGGCATGCTGTTCGCCCGTGGTTACACGCCACAATTGTCATGGTCACGGCTACGGCGTTTATCGGTGTGATTGTCTTCGCCGTCTATCCTGCGATTGCCGATCTACACGTCAAGGACAGGCTCATATCTTTCCGGCCTGCGAGCCCTTCAAAGAACTTGGATGCCGGCGGCGCGGCAGATTGGATACATAGCCAATCTGCTCTAAATGGTCTGCAATCGACGGACATTTGCCCATGGCATATTGTCATTGCGTACGACCAGTTCGACGAAGACGGCGACAATGTCCACAGCGGAATCGTTGAAGAATACTGGGCAGGACCGAAGAAATACCGAATCAGCTACAGGAGCGACACTGTTAACCAGACAGACTATGCCACTGAGCAAGGCCTGTTTTGCATCGGGGATCAGCGGTGGCCCAATCGGGCTGAAGCGCAGGTTAGTGGAGTGCCCGGCTTGCTTTGTACCAGTGACTAAGAGACACACTGGAACGAGGAGAGCATATGGCACGAGGCAAGAGGTATCAGGCGGAGCAGGTAGTGAACCTGCTGCGACAGATCGAAGTGGCTGTGGCGAACGGGAAGACAACAGCGCAGGCGTGCAAGGACGCTGAGATCGTGGAGCAGACGTACTTCCGTTGGCGCAAGGAGTATGGCGGGTTGCAGGTGGATCAGGCGAAGCGGTTGAAGGAGCTTGAGCAGGAGAACGCGAAGCTGAAGCGGCTGGTCGCTGAGTTGAGCCTGGACAAGCTGGTGTTGAAGGACATCGCCTCGGGAAACTTCTGAGCCCTGAGCGACGGCGTTGTGCGGTCAGCCATGCCTGCGAGCATGGAGTCAGTGAGCGGCATGCGTGCCTTCTGTTGGGGCAACCCAGAGGCACGCAGCGCTACCGGTCGACACAGCGTGAAGACGAAGATGCTCTGACTCAGGCCATCGTTGCCCTTGCCAGCCAGTATGGCCGCTATGGGTATCGCCGGATCACGGCGCTGCTCCAGCGAGCCGGCTGGCAGGTGGGCAAGGACCGAGTGGAACGCATCTGGCGTCGCGAAGGGCTGAAGGTGCCAAAGAGACAAAAGCCAAGAGGACGGTTGTGGCTCAATGATGGTTCGTGTGTGCGGCTTAGGCCGACACACCCCAACCATGTGTGGAGTTATGACTTCGTGAGTGCGCGAACGCACGACGGCCGCAGTGTGCGCATCCTCAACCTGATCGATGAATCCACGCGGGAGTGCCTGATGATCCGGGCCGAACGGCGCTGGAGCAGCGCTAAGGTGATCGGCGCTCTGGCTGATGTCATGGTCTTGAAAGGAGTTCCGGAACACGTACGTTCAGACAACGGTCCTGAGTTCGTCGCGAAGGATCTGCGCAACTGGCTTGCGGACTCAGGAGCGAAGACGTTGTATATCGAACCCGGCTCTCCATGGGAGAACGGATACTGGGAATCGTTCAACTCCAAACTCAGAGACGAGTTCCTCAACGGAGAGATCTTCTACTCCATCAAAGAACTGCGTGTGCTAGCCGAACGTTGGCGCGTCCACTACAACGTGGTTTCATACTACCCCACCTCTCTATGTAGTTGAGAACAGGCTCTGGTGCTGACTGGAGTGAAGTACTGCAGGTTTGCGCGGTCTCGTGTGTGCTCGCAGTTTCAGCGTCTGCGCAGCCTCACTGTCCAAAATGTCCCTGCTGATAACCCAAGGACCATCCGCAAATGGATGATCGGCCGGGATCTCACCACGGTCGATTGCCAGCCGGAGAGTTCTCGGGCTGATATCGAGAAGAGCCGCGGCGTCGGTGAGGTTGATCCAAGGTTGCTGTTCGTCTGGCTTATAGCAGGTGATGCGATGATGGCTGCGCAAGGAAGTTACCCGCTCACGGGTCCAACGGTTGGCACGTCCGGTGAGGTGACCATTGCGATTCAGCACGCTGGCGATGATGTCGTCGCTTGAAATGCGGGCCAGGACCGTAATCGCTTCGATCAACTCTCGCGATGTCTGTGTGCCGCACTGACCGCGACGACGCCGGGGCAGGCGCAGTTCGGTGTGCACGCCGCCTTTCCAGTGAAGCGTGAGTATCAGTTCGCCGGCGGAGCTATCCACATCTACGAGGACCTCTTCGAGGAGCGCACGCACAATGCGCTTCTTCAACCGTGCACTGGTGGATGGATCGGTCCAGATAGATTCCAGTTGACTGGCGAGTTGGTCGAAGCCTTCACGAGTCACTACTGGACCCTGATCGATCTCCGCAATGTGCTGCTCGATACGCGTTTCGATGTCCCGCACGTGTTGCAAGCTCAGGTTCCAGCGGCGCTCAAGTTCCGCAGTGACCAGTCTGTTCTCCGGATCGGCCGCATCGTACTGGCGTTGCGTCCGCTGAACAACATAGCGTGCAGCTTCAAGATCGCGTTGCAGAGCTTCGAGGATATCGTCCTTTTGCCGGGCCCGCTCTTCACAGGCCAGCACGGTAGCTTCGATCGCTGCGGGTTCGACCACGCGGAGAACCTCTCTGCCGATAGCTTCGTCGACCGTGATGCCTCCGAAAGCGATGCATCGCGGTTCGCCGTTATCGAGCCAGCCACGCATGCAGGAGTAACGCAGCACATCGTGACCGCTGCCGGTATATCGCACCGTCAGCTTACGTCCACATCGCGAGCATCGCAAGAGTCCTGCGAGTAGCGCCTGTCCATTTTTGGCTGCGCCGGGCCGCTGTTCTCCCTGGTAGTTCTCCCGGATGGCACACTCGATGCGCTGGAACTCTTCCCAACTCACATAACCTTCATGGGCACCTGGAATCAGCGCCAGCCACTGTTCTCTGGGTTTACGCCGGCAGACGTAGCGTGGTCTTGCACCCTCGTACCCAGTGAGATGTTCTGTCTTGCCGTAGGCGTAGGCGCCGCCATAGACAGGACTGGTCAGCATGCGATGCATCGAACGGTACACGGGGCGCTTCCATCTGGTCTCGCCTCGCGGGGTGCGCGTCGGCACTTCCAGCCCATGTTCCAGAAACCACATCAACGTCTGGCGTACGGTGCCCAGTTCGGAGAACTTATGAAAGACAAGGAGAATCGTCCGCTGCACGCGCAGGTCCGGATCCTTCTCCAGTCGCTGATCCTCGCTCTTGATGTAGCCAATCGGAGCGGACACAATTAGCTCACCGCGACGTGCCTTTTCTTTACGCGCTTCGACCGAACGCTGACGCAACAGATCCAGTTCGTACTCGTTGAGACTGCCCTTCAGCCCCAGCAGCAAGCGGTCGTTGCTGAGTCGGGGTGCGTAGACCATCTCCTGATCGATCAGCACCGCATCGACCACGCGGCACACCTCAACCAACTGCTGCCACTCGCGGCTGTTGCGTGCAAACCGGGAGACCTCCCGGGCAGCGACTGCACCTACCTTCCCCAGACAGACGTCGGCGACCATGCGTTCGAATCCGACACGCGTCACGGCCCCAGCGGCAGACCTTCCCAGGTCCTCATCCACGACTTCGATCTCGTGCCATCCAAGATGTCGCAGTCGCTCTTCCATCGCGTACTGCAGCTTCTGGCTCTCCAGATTATGGATTACCTGGTAAGGCGAAGACTGGCGAACATATAGGATCGCCTTACGTTCCAGATGTTGGGTGCGGATCTTCTCACTCATCGCCCATCTCCAGCCTGGCCGGAGATGGCCGGTGCAGTAGATGTTCGTTCAGCATCCGAGCCAGCAATCGGACCATCTTCTGATGGGCCTCCGTTGGCAACTGCGGCAGCTTCGTGGGCGGAGAAAACAACTCGCCTTGACTGGTCTTCGAGCGTAACGGCAAATGCATCGGCATCTCCTGAACTGCTGGAAAGATGCTGCGCTTCGAACACCATCGATTCAACCGGATACGGCCCTGTCGATAGCAGACTCTTCAACGCCAGCAATGCCACACTGCTCACATGGGCATCGCTCTCCTGCTTCATCTGGCTGCAGGTGCCCGGATCAAACATCCACTCCGGTATCTCTAGCGCCGGCGAACTGTTCACATCGTCCCGCCCGCAGCGCAGAACCCTACTACCACCTCGACGCGCGTCGCCGCGAACAAACACACCTTGCCCAAACCATGGATGCCAGCGGTACTGCACTTCGCGAATGCAAGTTTTGTGGGTGTCCTGTACCCCGGTTGTACAACACCGTCAGACCACACTCCTCGCTGGGCTACAAACCGCCAGCCCCGGAGGCGTGGATGACTACAAATCACACGGGGCATGGAGAAGTGGAAACCGCTACGCGCTTCCCGCTTCTCCACACCCCCGACGGCGGCTATCTGAACTCAAAGATAAACGCGCTAAACTAACTCCTCACTGGTACAAAAGATCGGTCAGGCCATTCGGTAATTCAACAACTTACAGGCTATCCGGGACTGCCAAAATCCTTGTTAATCCGTCATGATCCGTGTCAAAAGCGGAACTGGTGCGGAACGGAATCTCTCAGGCCGTTGCTCTCAAGATTCGCTGGTTTCGAGCGACTTCGCACCGTAAAGTCGCTGTTCCGTAACTGAACGGACCATCGTTCAACGCCCCAGGTTCGTCTGCGCGTTAACGAGACTAGGTCGCTACTTCCCATCCTCCGCCCAGAGAACGGTATAGACCTACCAGTCGTGTATTGATCTCGGTGTCGACATTTACAAGCTGGCTCTGGCTCTGCAATAAAGCAGCTTGAACGGAGATTACGTTCAGAAAATCGGTTGCACCTTCGGTATAGCCCTGGCGCGCTGCAGCCAGCGCCAACTCATTCTGATGGACTGCCGTGATGATCTCGGCTCGCGCTCTCTGTGCCTGGGCAAGGTCCGTCAGAGAGTCATCTGCCTCACGCCATGCATTGAGAACAATCTTTTGAAAAGAAAGAACTGCCTCGCGCTGCTGCGACTGGCGAAGGCGCAATGTTCCCATAAGCCTTCCGCCCTCAAAGATAGGGACGGAGATAGAGGGACCGACCTCGAATGCGCGAGACGCCCAACTAAATGCATTACTGGGGCTCAGGCCTTCTGTACCGAAGTGCCCCGACAAGGAGACATCAGGGTAAAAGCTCGCGACGGCAACGCCAGTCTCGGCTGTTGCAACGTGCAAGACTGCTTCCGCTTCGCGCACGTCCGGACGACGACGGATCAAGTCTCCTGGGAGCCCAACCGGAATGGAAAGAGGAGTGGGTGGCTGGGGTGCAGGCCCTTCCAACTCCTTTTCAAGAACACGGGGAGGCTGGGCGAGAAGCATTCCGATCGCATTGATGAGACCAGCCTTGTATGCTTCGACGGGTGGGATGAGCGCGGCGATTGAAGCTCTCTGTGCTTGCGCATTCGCTACATCCAACGTCGTGCTGACGCCGTTATTGAACCTGTCTTGTACGAGCCGCAGGTTCTCCTCCGCGAGCTTCAGATTGTCCTCGAGGATCGCCTCTCGTGCCTGCACGCCACGAAGTTGCATGTAATCCTGAGCTAGTTCCGAGATAGCAGCCAGGGCGATGCCGTGTTTCGCTTCGATTGCAGCCTGAGTATTCGCCTCTGCGGCCTCAACACTGCGGCGAACACGACCGAAGAGATCAAGATCCCAAGAGGAAGAAACATTGTCAGCGAAAAAGTTGTAGTCGAGGGGGGCGCCGGGGGCCGGTGTAACAAGTGACAGAAATCCGTTCGGGCTCTGGCGCACCCGCGTATACGAAGCATTGGCATTGAGCGAAGGAAGTCCCGCAGCTCTCGCAATCTGCCTTGCATCTCTTGCTTGCTCAACTCTCTCGGCGGCGCTCTTGAGATCAAGATTTTCCTTCGCCAGCCGCCTGACCAGCGAGGTCAATTCGGCATCGTGGAAGCTGTTCCACCAGGTGGAGTCGACCGTTCCACCATAGGTCTTGGTGGCCGCATCTGCTGGTTCTGAACCCCACGCCGGTGGAGCGGGCATCTGCGGGGCCTGATACTTCGGTCCCACCTGGCATCCCGAGAACGCGAGCGTCGCAAACGCGCCTAAGAACAAGCTTGCATTGTTGAAGCGAACTTTCATTTTTCTGCTAACGGGGGCTCAGTGGATGCCCTGTATTGTTGGTCCTTAACGACGTTTGTACCGGTAGTGTCAATGCTGGTTTCTACCGACATACCGACGCGCAGCAGTTTGAGCAGCGGCTGGTTCGGCGTGACGCGGATCTTGACGGTGAGCCGCTGGACGATTTTGGTAAAGTTTCCGGTTGCGTTCTCAGGCGGGATCGCAGCGAAGGTTGCCCCGGAAGCTGGCGCGATGCTGTCGACTACACCATCGAGATCGATGTTGTAAGTATCGATGTGGATCCTTGCGTGTTGGCCCGGCTTTACATTCCTCAGTTCTACTTCGCGATAATTTGCTTCGATATAAACGTCCTCAAGCGGAACTATGCTCATGAGCGGGCTGCCCGGATCTACATAGTCTCCGACCTGAACCGTGCGCTCACCTACAACGCCGTCGAGTGGAGCTACGATGCCCCCATACGAGAGATTGAGCCGTGCCTGCTCGAGAGCCGCCTGATCGCTTCGTACCTGAGCTTGCGCCGCTACGCGATCCGCCTCGAGGACTGGTAACTGCTCCTGCTGCGCCTGCAGGGCGGCATTAGCGCCATCGAGTTCGGCCTGCGCCTGTTGAAGTTCGGATTCCGCCTGCTGACGATTCTGCATAGTGCCTGCCCCGGTTGTTGCGAGATGTCTGTATCGGGTGGCATTAGCTTCAGCAAGGCTCACGCGGGCTTCAGCAGCCGGGACCATACTTTGCGCCTGCTGTACCAACGATGGTTGACGGACAATTGAAGCCGATACATCACTGACGCGAGCTGCGTCTCTTTGGAGCGCCGCCTGAGCGTTTCGAACGGCAGTCTCCAGGTCGCGAAGATCGAGTTGTACCAGGATCTGCCCCGCCTTTACATGTTCGTTATCGTCAACAGGTACGGTCGCAACCTGACCTGACACACGCGGCGCAACGATCGTGTAATGCGCTGCGACCCTGGCATCATCCGTTGTGACCACAGGCGAGGGTCCGAGGATGCGCCAGAGGACGACCCCGACAAACGCCAGAACAAGAATCCCGGCAACGAGAAACGGCCAGACCGACCGTCTCTGCTTCGGGGGTTGGGCGTCTGCGTGGCTGGGCGCTGACTGCGGGGCTGTGTTGGTCTCTTGTGGGGACATTCAAGGTTCTCTCTAGTGCTTCGTTAAAGCAATCCGTGGTGGATAAGTACGAACAGGTAGAAGAAGCAGGACCAGCATCAGGCCGACAACCACAGCACCGACAACGAGGAATGCATCACGCAATGTGAGTGTGAGAACCTGTCGGCTGGCCAATTGATTCAATTGGCGAAGGCTGTCGGCTACACGCGGATGACCATCAGGCAGCAGGAATGCATGCATATGTGGAGATCCGAAACCCTGAATCAGACTGAATCGGATTGCTCCGAGGTGATCGGTGATTCGTTCGGAGTGCAGATTGCCTCGCAGGCGAATGATCAGAGTCAGAAGCCACGCACTGCAGGCTTCCCCGACGGCCCTGGGTGTATTGATCAGGGCTGAGGCAAACGGGCCTTCGCCCGGCCTAACAGTATTGGTGGTCATCATGAGAAGCGGCATGGCGATCATCGCCAGGCCAACCGATTGCAATCCTTGCCAAAGGTAGAACTGATCACGAAGCCAGCTACTATCGAGATAGTAGCCGCCGATGCAGGCCGCCAGAATCGCGCACATTCCAATAAAACTTACCCATCGTGCGTCGAGCCATTCCCAGTCAAGGATCAAGACCATCAGCGGAAGCAGGATCAGCTGAGACGCGGCAATCTCGAGGCTGATCAGATGTGCCTGAAGAGGACGGTATCCCTGTACTTCCGTAAGATAGGCGAACGGAATCTCTGATGAGGAAAGGTTCAACGTGAGGAGCGTGAAGAGCGCAATTAGACCGTACACAAAATTCCTGCGCCCGAGCATTTGGAGCTTAATGAGAGGAACTTCGTGGTGCCATTCAGTCCAGATCAGAAGCGGTATTGCGACAACCGATGCGAGTGCAAGAAGACAGATCGTCGAAGAATTGAACCAATCGAGCCGATCTCCCTGCAGCAACATCGTCGTCAGAGATCCCAGACCGATTATGACTAGCAGGGTACCCCGCCAATCAAAGATCCTGAACCTCCCGTACTGAGGTGCATCCTGCGGTAAGCCATACCAGACGAGGACTGCGGCTATGGCAGCGAGAGGAATGGATTGCAGGAAAATAAAATGCCAATCCACGTAGTCGGTCCAAAGCGCAGCGACAGTGGCGCTGAGATTGGGGAAAAACGTTGCCGTCAAGGCGTAGGCAGCAAGGCCATATAGACGTACGTGAGGAGCAAGCACGCGCAACGCCGTCGTCATGAGTAGAGGAACCGTGAGGCCGCCGCATAGACCCTGAACCAACCGGAGCGAAAACAGCCAATACAGGTTGCCACTCCAGGGGATCAAAATCGTTGAAAGACACGCGAGGCCAATGGTGAACAGAGTAAAGCGACGCAACGTAACCGTAACTGCAAACCAGGGAGCCAGCGCCATGCCGACCACCTCAGCGGATGTATAGAGGCTTGTAAACCAGGTCGTCGCGTCGTGTGACATACCAAGGTGCCCCGCAATATCAGCGAGTGCAATGGCCGAGAGCTGCGCATTCAACTCCGTGCTCATCGTGGCTATGATGACGCCTGCGAATCCGATCAGGGGTGCCTTGTCCACCGGGTACTCTCGTTTCTCAGATTTTGTTGTTGCACCGCATTGAGAAAATCTCGTAGCGACAACGCCGGGCGTTTTCTGGATATGCATGGCGAGTGCCATACGTAAGTAACTGAAGCAAGATGGATGACCTCGATTTTCAGTGGTGCATTTTCGACAAATGACGAGATCTCAACCAGTCGAATAGCCCGCTGAGCCCGGGACTGGCTGTTGATGGCTGCACATTGCCGAAGCGTTTGGGAGCAGGCAATTTCCGCGAAGGCGAACTCCAACACGTAGTGCGTGGTCTTGTGCGGGTCGATGTCTACCTTGTGTCGAAACCGATTCGGTGATTTAAGGAGCCGTTGATGGAGTGGGCGCCGGCTGTACTCTTGATTGATGTCCAGTGATGCAGCACACCTGGCGTTGCCCTTCGCTGGAGAAGGCGCCAACCTCGTAATGTACGACGACGCTGAACTGAGTAAGGCCATCGCCGCAAGCTTCGGTGATACTGAAGCCGCGCTCCTAGCGTGTAAAAGGAACCTGTTTCCTCCCAGCGCATCTGCTGCTGTGGAGGCGGATCGGGACCTCAAGCTGTGTTTCGGCAACAACGCGCCTCAAAGTCAACTTGACCTGTTCACCAATAACCAGCCGTCAAATAATTGCCTACAAAGAGGGAAAAGAGCGCCTGATGGAAGGAACTGCTCCACGAGAGCGAAATGGTATCGCCATTAGGAGGTTAGGGGTTTGTACTCGTACTTGCTAATCCCCAAACGCCTGATTTTCGATTCGAGTGTCGACCGGGGAATCCCGAGCTTGGCAGCCGCGCCTGAAGGTCCGGCAATGCGGCCATTGCAGTCAGCCAGGGCAGCTTCGATGATCTCCACTTCACGATCTGACAACGCCGAAAGTCCTTCGCGCGGATGCCGAGACTCTGCCGATTCGAGTTTCAGCCAACTCTCGTCAACGAAAAATGTGTCCGTTTCACTGAGAATGACCGCACGTTCCACGACGTTCTGCAATTCACGAATATTCCCCGGCCAATTGTAGGAGGTTAAGCGCTCCAGCGTTTGCTTGCAGATATGCCGGATCGTCCTGCCGGCCGCCTTGGCGTAGCGCCCGACGAAATATTCGACGAGCAATGGAATATCCGCTGCCCGCTCGCGGAGTGGTGGAATAACAATCGGAACAACATTGAGTCTGTAGAAAAGATCCTGACGGAAGGTTCCGGCAGCGACGGCAGCAGGTAGATCCCGACTCGTAGCAGCTATCAGCCGGACGTTTACAGAAATCGGCTGATTGCTTCCGACTCGCTCAAACTCGCGCTCCTGTAGCACACGCAGGAGTGCAATCTGAGTTTCCATCGGAAGATCGCCGATTTCATCAAGGAAAAGTGTCCCTCCGTCAGCGGATTCAAACCTTCCTATGCGTCTCTGCAGGGCACCCGTGAAAGCGCCTTTCTCGTGTCCGAAAAGCTCACAGGCAATCAGCGATTGGGGGATGGCGGCGCAGTTCACGCGGACGAAGGCTCTCGCCGCGCGGTTCGATCTCCGATGGAATGCGCGGGCTATCAGTTCCTTGCCCGTTCCGGTTTCGCCCAGGATCAGAACGGTCGAATCCGATGGCGCAACTTTTGTCACTTGCTTCAACACCTGACGCATAGGTTCGCAAGAACCGACGATCTCTTCAAACATAGAGAAACGATCGACTTCTTCGCGCAGCACAATGTTCTCGTTTTGGAGGCACTGCTCAGCCAGCTTGCGATCCTCTATGTCGGTTCCCGTCGCATACCAGAGCACGAGCCGTCCCTTTCCCATACTGAGTTCTCCCGAACCCGCTTTATATCTGCCGAAATCCCCACGATAGTGAAATCTGCTGGGTCTTTAACTGAGTGTGCAATGACCTACGACTTAGGCACAACCGTAGATCGAGGGTCTTCGGATAGGTATTTGGCGTAGACCAACGCTACCATTTAGGGTGACTCGACGCTCCCCCTTCTGGGTGATAAGAAATCTTTCAGCGTTGGGGGATTTCGAAGTGCTTTCTGCCGAAGAGATGCGCATCAATGGACCATGCGCCAGGACCGATCATTGCCAGGGTGGCACCCAAGGTTGCCAAGATGATCGGGATTCCAAGACCGCCGGTGCTCGAACAAACCATCCATAGCTCAACGATTGTGATCATCGTTCCAGCGACCGGCGTCCATAAGCCAACGAGGAGTAGTATCCCGGCGACTGCTGCGAACATGTGCGGAACTATTGATGCAAATTGTGATGTGTCCCTTAAATGTGCGACCCCGTAACAAAACAGAGTCGTGGCGGTTAACACCCGCTGGAGCAGAATGCCAATGCCCGGCCAACCGTTCGGGAATGTGGAAAATAAGCGTTGCAAGAAAGACCCTGATCCAGCATAGGGTATTCGCAACACCTCCCAAAACCGCAAAAAGGAGGTCCGCAGCTCTATCTTTCAGGGGATCTCTAGCTCGATGATTCCACGCTTCAGCCCGATTGTAACGGCATGGGCCCGGTCGCTAGCCCCAAGTTTCGCGAGTATATTAGCGACATAGCTCTTTACGCTGGCTTCACCGATTGAGAGCTGATCGGCGATCTGCTTGTTGGCGTTTCCGTTAGCAATTAGCCTTAGAACATCGACTTCTCGTGGGGTCAGATCATCTCTGGCACGGTCCACCAACTCAGCAGCCATCTCCTGAGGTATTCGCCTTTGTCCGGCATGGACCGCACGGATGGTCTCCAAGAGCTCTCTGTGCACCTGTCTCTTCAACAAGTAAGCTCGTGCGCCTGCCTTGAGGGCTCGCACCACTTGGGCATCGCCCGTGTATGTCGTCAGAACGATGATCCGTGCGTTCGGGAATTCGCTCTGGATGTGAAGAATCGCTTCGATGCCATTCAAGCCCGGCATCTGCAGATCCATTAGGGTCACATCCGGGCGGTGCGATCGGAACTTCTCGATGGCTTCCTCGCCATTAGAAGCCTCTGCAACCAGCTTCATGTCATTTTCAGCGTTGACCAGTGCTGCGATCCCCTTGCGCAGAAGAGGGTGGTCGTCCACGGTGAGGATTCGAATCAGGGTAAGATCGGCGCTCATGATTTTCTCGCCGTTCGGAATAATCTGAATCCGGAGCGATCGGATGTCTTTTCGTAAGCTATGGCAGCGGCAACGGTTAATTGAACTTCCGTTCCTGTTCCCGCCTCGCCCCAAATATCCAATTTTGCTCCCATTTGCTGCGCTCGTTCCCGAACACCTGGCAACCCCCAGTGTCCGGCTCGTCCACCTTTCTCCAGAACTTGCGGATCCATACCCTTGCCATCGTCCCGTACGCGCAATCGAAACTGGTGTTCATCGTATAGAATCTCTGCCTCGATCCGGCGCGCATGGGCATGGCGGAAAGCATTTCGTAAAACCTCCCGGGCAATGCGGTAGACTTCATCCCGGATGGTCGGAACCAATGTTCGTCGCTCTCCCTCAACGGTCAGGCCGAAGGTGGGCGCATCGTAGTCTGCACTCCGAGATTCCAGTAGTTCCTCCCCCGTTGCCCTCAGTAGCTGCGCGAGGTCGTTTTCATCGACCTTAGCGTCACGTAAGCCTTCGATGGCGACTTGGCTCTCGGTGATGGCCCGCTCCGTTCCCATGATCGCACCATCGAGAGCTTCGAGTGCTTCTTCGGGGCGCCGGTGGAACATGTTGCGCACTGCCTGAAATTCAAACATCAATCCGTGCAAACTCTGCAGCAGAGTATCGTGTAAGTCTCGCGCGATGCGTGTGCGCTCATTCACGCGCGCTTCCAGCCCTATGTTGAACTGCCGCTGCAGTTGCCGGACCCGCAATTGATAGATACCCCACAGCGATGCCAGGAATCCGACCGCGCACATCGAACGGAACCAGTTCGTCTGGTAAAACGCCGGGAGGACGGAAAGCTCCAGGGATGCGCCGGCTTCGTTCCACACGCCATCGTTATTACATGCGATCACGCGAAACCGGTATTTCCCTGGTCGAAGATTGTTATAGAACGCTTGCCTACGAGTTCCGGCATCCTGCCAATCGCGGTCCCAGCCTTCCAGCTGGTACTGGAAATGCACCTTCTGAGGAACGACAAAGCTCAGAGCCGTATAGTCAATCTCGAGATCACGTGTAAGTGGAGGAAGGCGAAGATCCTTCCCAAGAGGATAGTTCTTTCGGTCAGCAACAATCCCTTCAACATGGACAGGCGGAGGTAGTTCATTCCTACTCAGATGATTCGGATCGATCATTTGCAGCACGTCACCATTTGCAAACCACAACCGTCCATCGGGCGACCTTGCGGCTCCCCCAAAAGGAGCACGGCCCGGTTGCACGCCATCAAATGCGTCAAAAGTCTTAAGCTGCAGCGTGACGTCAGGCTGTGCCCACCATCGTTGCAGTTCCGTATCTGCAATTTCGACGAGCCCGCACTCCGTGTATAGCCAAAGAGCGCGGTGGCTGTCCTCAATGAGTGCATACACAGTATTGCAAGGAAGGCCGCTCTGGACTGTGAGAGTCTGCTGTTTTCCCTCCTTCCATCCGACTACTCCTAGCGGTGTGGCTCCCAATACCGAACCATCGGAATTCACAATGAGCTGATTTACAGTAGAGTCCTCCCCGTGCTTGAAAGGAAAGATTTCTGTCTTGCCATGCCGATACCGAGCCAGATCGCCGTTCATCAGGCCTAACCAGATGCCACTTTTGGGATCGGCCGCAACTTTGCGGGCGGCCGGCATCTGCGGTACCGGAAACTCTTCTTGGACTTTGAGATCGTGGATGCGAATGAGCGTCCTGGGAGATCCACTGGTCTCAATCCAGATGTTGTTATCCACATCTTCCGTCATCCCGACAGCTAGTCCGATCGGTCTGCCATCCGGTCTGTCGATCCTCCTGAAGATTCCACCCTCGTAAATCGACATTGTGTGATCAACCCCAACCCACAAGCGGCCCGCGTGATCTTCGAGCAGCGACGTAACCTGATTCCCTGGCAAGCCTTTCCACGTTTGAACAGAAGACACCCGGTCCTGATGAATGGCATCCAAAGCAGCATCACCTCCTATCCAGACAGTGCCATCTCGTGCGGCGAGAACAGAATCCACCTCTGGCGTGGCTAGTCCTTCGCGCGTCGAAAAGGTAAGGACTCGAACATCGCGGAAACAATCAATGCCCTTGGTCGTCGCAACCCACAGATTGCCTTCATGATCCTCATAGAACGCGTTCGATGCCGAGGAGTCGCCGGAAAGACCATCCGCACTGCGAAAGTGATCCACCTTGCGGCCAAGAATGCGGTAAATACCCTGGTTGTCCGTCCCAATCCACAGAGCATTTTCGCGGTCCAAGAACAACGCCTCAACTTCCAGGGTGCTGCCATCCAATTCAGGCGTGACAAATGACTTCCAGGCGCCTTGTACCAGTTGCCGTAATCCCAAGCCCCGGCCGGGCAAATCAATTCCAACCCATACGGAGCCATCGGGGTTGGCGGCAAGGCCCGATGCGGAGGTCATCCCTTGGTGCGACTTTGATATCGTTAAGATTAACGTGCTGGATGAGCCTGGCTTCCAGCGAACAACCTCTGTATAGCTACCGATCCAAAAGTTACCCAGGCCATCCTCGATCAGAGAAGTCGCGACGTCGGCACCTGGGAGTCCATCTGCTTTCCCGTAACACCGCATGCCGGTGCCGACGATCTGGCAAAGACCTCCGGCCGTATCGCTTCCTAGGCTACGCGTGAACCAGACTGTTCCATTGCGATCTTCAATAATGGAATTGATGCGTTCCGGCGTGATCAGATAATTCGTTAGGTGTTGCTTGTCCCAGTGGCTCAGACCACCTTCCATCCCGATCCACAAACTGCCATCGCGTGCCGCCAAAAGGGAGCTGATATCAGAGGACGGCAGATGCTTTCCATCTGGAGAAGTCCACGGAACGAATCGAACCCCATCGAAGCGCAGCAAGCCGCCCCGGCCTCCAATCCACAAATATCCATCTTGGGTCTGTGTAATTGCACGCGGCGCGCCGCTAAAGACTCCTTCCTGAATCCTCCAGGCAGTATGGGAATATTGTGAGATTCGACGCCCTGGGTCGAGCGCCCAGATCCATGCCGTCGAGCAGAAGTAAAAGACGGTAAGAGACAGGAGAGTGCGCGCAAGACTTGACTTTGATTTGTGCATCCGGCCGGGATTCAATGCAGTTCCTGGTAGTTCCCTACGGTTCGAATATCGTGGGCGATTCTGGAACATCAATAGTCCTTAACGCGCTGTGCGGGTTCCTTCAAATCACCTGCGTTGCCAAGCAACGTTTGCTCGACGGTGTATGTGAGCAACACCGGTATCGCTTGCTGTTGGTGAACGTCCACCCTATGTTCGCGAGTGGATTCTTCGCGAGCGAGCCGAAGGGGCATAGCCATACGTTCCGAATGGCCTCTGAGTTCCGAATGGCCTCTGATTCGATGGTGTACGTCCAGAGATTGAACCAGGTAACGTCGTTCACCCGTTGTGGAATCAGCGCTGCTATCGACGTCCGAATTGAAAATCAGGCGCTTTGGGATTAGCAAGTACGACCTGCAAGGTCAAACCTTCCTAAAGAAGGGGAACACCCATTACGCTCTCGTCGAGCGGCTCTTGCCATCATATTCTCTCTCCGCCTTTCTAGGCCAACGCACCTCGAAAGGTGAGTCCATCCGTTACTGGTCAGTTCTTGATCTGAGCTCGTTCTCCTGAGATTTCGCCATTTGGCGAGCGTGCGCCACCACGGATTTGATGATAACGCCGTATCTTCAACAACTTAGCAATTGGCATGGTACCTGCCTATCTACTTGCGAAAGCTGACTTGGGAGGATCGATGACGGAAGCATCCAGTGAGTTACAACAACCCACCTTCAGACGTCGAATCCGACTGCATCGGTGACGTGCAGGCACCGAGCAACGTTGAAGAAGACCACATGCATGCAGCCTACGGCGGCACAACTCTGGTCGGAAGTAAGTTTCGATTCGTTGGTGAGGATGTAACGACTGGCGAGGCGACTCGGAGCGCTTGACTCGAAAACCTTACTTACTTGAACAAGGAGAAACTATGTCAACACAGTTAGCTAAAACAAGTCTGAATCTTGTCGATCCCAAAACTGCCTCACAACCAATCAAGGATGCCCTCGCATTGCTTCCTTTGATCAACGTGTTCCGTGCAATGGCAAACGCCGAGACGCTGTATCCATACTTCGGCAAGTACATGTTGCAGCTGTTCCGGCCGATGGAGCTCGACAAAGCGCTGGAACGAATGATTGTCCTTCACGTTGCGAAACGATCCGATTGCCTCTATGCCTGGCGCCAGAACGTGGTTGTGGGACACAGCGTCGGAGTCACCGATCAACAGATCGTCGCTCTTGAGGCGGGGGACATCAAGGCGAATTGCTTTAACGAAGCCGAGCAGAGCGTCTTTTCCTTCACGGATGAAGTGATGGATCTCATCGAAGCGACAGATGAGACCTATGCCGCGGTGAAGAAGAATTTCTCCGACCGCGCCATCACCGAGATGCTCTACGTGGTCGGCACTTACATGCTAGTCGTGCGTGTGCTTCGGACGGGACGAGTTCCACTGGACGATGAGCCCGCAGCGTCCCCACAGTAAATCGCGCGAACGCCAGAGCCGATCACGTTTTGAAGTGCAACTGAAAAGGAGAAAGAGATGTCGGACAAAATAACGTTCGGTACCTTCGGTCGGTATACCGAGATTCCAGTCGATCAAAGGCCCCTGAACAACGGGAGCGCGACATGAGCCTCGATTTTACCGTCGGCGACCTCACCATTCACCGCCTCATCGAGGTGGAGACCACGTTCCTACCGGCGCATGATATGTTTGCCGGACTGACTCCCGACCTCCTGGCCGAGAACCGGCAGTGGCTGCGCGACTCTGGGGCGATGGACGCCACCGACACGCTGATCCTGTGCTTTCAGTCCTATGTCGTTCGTACCCCGCACTACACGATCCTGATCGACAGTTGCCTCGGCAACGACAAGCCGCGGCCGCAACGTCCGAAATGGAATCAGAAGACCGACGACACCTATATGCGCGCGCTGAAGGCCGCGGGCTTTGCGGTCGAGGACATCGATTTCGTGATGTGCACGCATTTGCATGTCGATCACGTCGGCTGGAATACGAGGCTCGAAGGCGGCCGCTGGGTTCCGACCTTTCCCAAGGCGCGCTACGTCTTCGGCAAGGCCGAATATAACTACTGGGCCGAGCAGCACGCCAAGGCCGAGGTGCCACCGTTTGGCGACAGCGTCTTGCCGGTGGTCGAAGCGAGGCGGGCGGACATCGTGCGCGACGATTTTGCGATCGGCGATCATTTGCGCATTCTGCCGACGCCGGGACATACGCCCGGCCATGTCGCCTTCGCGGCCGGCCGGGGCAAGGAAGACGCGGTATTTTGCGGCGACATCATGCATTCGCCGCTACAGACCCGCTATCCCGAATTGCTGTTTAAATTCGATGTCGATCCGGCGCTCGCGGCCAAGACCCGGCGTGATTTCATGGAGCGCTATTGCGACACCGACACGCTCTGTTGCACGGCGCATTTTCCGTCGCCCTCGACAGGAACAATCCGCCGCCGGGGCAACGGATTTTCCTGCGAGGCGGCAAGCTAAAAGCGAGGGCGCGAGGTGCAGAAAAGACCCTCATCGGTACCTATATGCTCATCGTCCATGTAATACAGGACCGGACGAGTTCCACTGGACGACAAACCCGCAGCGTCCCCACAGTAAACCACCTGAATGCCAGAACCAGTCACGTTTTGAAGTGCAACTGAAAAGGAGAAAGTTATGTCGGACAAATTAACGTTTGGTACCTTCGGTCGATACACCGAGATTCCAGTCGATCAAATGACCCCCGAACAGAAGAAGGGGTATGAATATGTGGTCAAAGAACGTGGCGAAGCGCCTGGACCATACAAGATCATCCTTCAGAATCCAAACTTGCTGCAGGTTTTGGTTCCTGTCGGCAGGTACTTTCAACAAAGCCACTCTTCGCTGTCGGACGCGGAACGCGAAATTGTAGTGAATTTGATCAATGCCAAATGGCACGCGGCCTATTCGAATTACGAGCACGAGATGATCGGGGAAAGAGCGGGCCTGCCGCCTGAGAAAGTGCAAGCACTGATCGCAGGCCTGCACACATCTTTTGACGATCCGCGGCAGCAGGTTGTCTATGACATGACCTGTACATTGATAGCCTCGCGTATCGTACCGCAAGGACTTTATGAGCGCGCCGTGAAGTTGTTGGGGGATGCTGGTCTCACGGATCTCACTGTACTCATTGGGTACTTTACCTCCATATCTATGACACTCGCAGCGTATGACGTTCCATCGAACGCCATTGGATTAAAGCGGTAACCTCGGCGCCGATGGTGTGCTACAGCTGCACGACCAAAACGAATTGCAGGGCTATCGCAGCTCGTAAAAACCGAATGTCCGCAGAGCCACCGAGTGTAGTCGCCGCAATTCGCAAAAAGGAGAAATGCAATGGCAATGAATGTAAGACGCATCGTGACCGGTCACAACGCCAGTGGAAAAGCAGTTATTAAGACCGATGAACAGATCGCAGCAGTTCCGCGGATAGGAGCGGGCATCTCGGGCGCGGAGATCTGGTCGACTGATCAAATGCCGATCGACAACTCGGCGGCGGCTGACGCCGCCCAACGAGCCGGTTTCGTTAAGCACACCAATTACGTGGGCGACGGTGGCGGCACGACGTTCCGAATCAACGAGTGGGCCCCCGGCCACGCGAGATTCACCCACCGCACCGAGACCCTGGACTACGCGATCGTGCTGTCAGGTGAGATTGACTGCGAACTGGAAAACGGTGAGGTCGTGCATCTGAAGTCCGGCGACATCATGATCCAGCGCGGCACGATTCACACATGGGTAAACAAAGGCTCGGTTCCGGCGGTCACCGCTTTCATCTTGATCGACGCCAAGCCCGTCGAGGTTAACGGCACGGAAATGCGCACCGTTTTTCCGACCCTGCCAAAAGGAGACAGTCAATAAAACGCGAAAGCATTTACATCCTGCATGCCTTTAGCACTCACGGCTTATGACGCTCGTCTGACGCTGTTGGACTGACGCGGCAGGCAACAGCACAATCCTTTTTCAAGGCGTCCCGCACGCGTGCTGGGCACCTCACATATGGAGTACATCATGTCACCGAGTCCTGTGCCTCAAGTCCGTCTTGCAACCGTCGCTACGTTTCCTAAAAACTACTTTCTGGAGAACCTCGCCGTACGTGCAGACAATTCCGTTCTCGTCACCGCATTGAACCACAAAGAGCTGTGGTACGTTCCATCTTCTCCCAATGGCGCCGAGGTTACGCCACGGCTGCTCTTCACCTTCCCTCATCTGGCCATGGGGATCGTCGAGGCCGAGCCGGATATTTTCTATATCGCAACGTCTGAGATATACACGTGGGTTGCATCGGATCTCTACCGTCTCGATTTGAACGGCTGGACTCCTGGCAAGCCTGTTCATCCTGAAGCAATTCTGCATTTTCCGCAGCCGGTTCGCGGCCTCAACGGTAGCTGTGTGATCGCGCCGGGCGTCATTCTGATCGCAGACTGCTTTGGTAGCTTGATTTGGCGTGTGGGTCTCAACACGCACGATGGCAAGCCGAAAGCCAGCGTATGGCTCAGGCATGACAGCATGGGTTACTACCCAGGGCAGAAGAAGCCTGAGCAGCCAGGTGTCAATGGTGTGCAGTATTCATCGAAGCGCGGCTATCTCTATTACACCAATACTGCGAAACAGCTCTTCTTGCGAGTCAAGGTTGAACCTGAAACCTACGATCCAGTCGGGGAGCCGGAAGTTGTCGGCGGTCGTAGGATGTTCGATGACTTCTGGATTGATCAAGACGCCGGCTTTGCCTATCTGACGACGCATCGACAGAATACGATCGATCGTCTGTCGCTCGAACCCGCACAAAACAGCGAGAAAAGGATTAGCATCGCCGGCGACCCCTTCACTTCCGAACTCATCGGCCCCTCAGCCGGTCACTGGGGAAGGCGGCCTGGCGAATATGGCAGACTTGCGTTCTTCACCACCGACGGAGGTACAGCATCACCGCCGGAGATTGGTCCTCAACCAGCGAGGCTCATGAAGGTCGAGTTACTGCCGTAGGCTGCCGTTTCATAATGCCGCAGCCGCTCTGATCGTCACTACAATCGGCCCGCGGATAACTGCCTGAGCTAACAATCTATGTAGCCATCAGTCCTTGGCAGCACATCGCGACTGGTCACAGCGCCAGCGGAAGAGCTGTTGCTAACAGCGATTGTACGGGGCAAGTATGCTGCCAACCCCAGAACATGAATCTTCACGAAAGTGTGAAGATTCGCTGCCGAAGGTTACGAACATCGGTCGAGCAAAATTGAGTAACTAAATTGAGTTAGTAGAAGGAGAAATGATGAATTCAGCAGCCACCAACGTACGGCAATCAAGCTTCAGAGTTGAATCCGACAGCCTCGGCGAGGTCAATGTCCCCACCTCGAAGCTTTGGGGCGCACAAACCGAAAGATCTCTTGAACACTTCAGTATCGGGAACGACCTGATCCCGCGCGAGATGATTGCGGCCTACGCTACGTTGAAGAAAGCCGCCGCCAATGCCAATCATGCAGGAAAGCGGCTAGACGACAAGCGCCACAACCTCATCGTAGAGGTTTGCGACGAGATCCTCGGAGGTCAGCACGAAGACATGTTTCCTCTGCACGTTTGGATGACGGGCAGCGGCACGCAATTCAACATGAACGTGAACGAAGTGATTTCCAACCGCTGTTGCCAACTTGCCAGCACTCCACTTGGCAGCAAGACGCCCGTGCACCCTAACGACCACGTCAATATGTCGCAGTCGTCAAACGATTCTTTCCCCACTGCCATGAACATTGCGGCGGCGGTGAACGTAAAGAAGCGGCTTATACCCGCGGTGACTGCGCTGCGCGATGCGATCGCAGCGAACGCCGAGCAGTGGAAAGATATCGTGAAGATCGGGCGCACGCATATGCAGGACGCCACACCGCTTACGCTTGGGCAGGAGTGGTCGGGATACGCCGGTGTACTTACTGACGATCTTGAGCGCATCGAGGATACGTTGAAAGGCGTGTATCGGCTCGCCCTCGGTGGCACAGCAGTGGGAACAGGCATCAACGCAGCTCCAGACTTCGGCGACGCGGCCGCTGCGGAAATTGCAAAGCTCACAAACCTTTCCTTCGTCAGCGCACCCAACAAGTTCGCGGTTCAAGGATCTCATGACGCCCTGGTTCAGCTCTCCGGTTCGCTGCGAACTCTCGCCGTCTCGCTCTACAAGATTGCAAACGACATTCGCCTGATGTCGTGCGGCCCGCGGGCAGGCTTTGCAGAACTGAAGATTCCGGAGAACGAGCCGGGTTCGTCGATTATGCCCGGCAAGGTGAATCCCACACAGGCAGAGGCACTTACCATGATTTCCGTCCAGGTGATGGCCAACGATGTTGCCGTGGGCTTTGGGGGAGCAGGTGGCTACCTGGAGATGAATGTCTACAAGCCTCTCATCATCTTCAACATCACTCATTCCATCACGATCCTCACGGATGGCTGCACCAACTTCCGTAAGTTTCTTGTCGAAGGGGCGAAGCCGAATCTAAAGAAGATCAAGGAATACGTGGATCGCTCACTGATGCTGGTGACCGCGCTTTCGCCGGTCATTGGCTATGACAAATCGTCGAAGATCGCGCACTACGCGCTGGACAACGACCTCACTCTGAAGGACGCAGCAATGAAGCTGGGTTTTGTAACGGAAGACGAATTCGACCGCGTCGTTGATCCGGCGAAGATGGTCCACCCATACGTTGCGAAAGTCACACCAGCCTGAGACAGAGAGCAGAGAGAGCAATGCAAGGACGTGCTG
>Ga0193743_1000870_pt1 | contig 23421 bp, 24 predicted proteins | sample L2c2metaG_FD_143038 | JGI IMG/M metagenome (GOLD analysis project Ga0193743, IMG submission 143038) | Soil microbial communities from a riparian zone of the East river system, Colorado, United States - L2c2 | ecosystem: Environmental > Terrestrial > Soil > Riparian zone | place: USA: East River... | reverse complement strand
TGGCATGTCTCCGATTCTTTCCATCCATCACCCTGCGAGTCAACCAGTTATGCGCGGACAGAATTTTGGCGAACCACAGGGTATGCGCGTTTCCCGTCAACTTGACGTACTTCGTTCTGATCCGTGCGAGAACGCTCACCACTTCCTGCGGCTTCTGCCAGGCGTCCCGCCAAGGGTCCCCCAATACCTTCGCGCATTCGCCTGACGATGGAGGATGATGCGGGAAGCGACCTGCGCGACGAATCCGAGCGGAAGTACAAGAGCCGAAAGCGCGATAACCCGCATCGGCTCTTGCATACCACGATGGATCAAATCAGGAAAACGATAGCTGACGGGCTCCCCACGGGCGTGTAATTACCCGTGAAGGTCAGCGAGCCATCTTTCCGTCTAAATTCAACGGATCCCTTCAATTCACCAGATACATTGTCATTTTCATGAAATACATCATCATCTTCATGTTCACCGGAGATCCTGAAAGTGGTAATGTTGTCGGCACGCTGATTACCAGACACCATGAACCGCCCGAAGGGATCGATGGTGATTATTCTTGGATAATCCCCGAGCGTTGAAGTGTGGCTGACCTGAGTAAGCATGCCATCGTGACCGATCCGGAAAACGCCGATGGTGTCGCTCAGGCGGTTTACCCCGTAGACGAATCGGCCGTCGGCGGAAACGCGGATTTCCGAGGTGAAAACCGTGCCTGCAAATCCGGGCGGAAGGCTCGAGACCTGCTGCTCTTTCGTTAGGCTTCCGGTGGCCGGATCGAACTGCCAGAAGATGATCGTATCGCCTTCCTCCTGTATCGAGTACATCCAAACTCCGTTAGGATGGAAAGCGAAGTGCCGCGGCCCATCGCCCGGGGGCACGTTCACGAAGGGTATCGCAGCCGGAGTCAGGGGCGGGGTGCCTCCCACGGTCAGTTTCCAGATGTAGATCCGGTCTTGCCCCGCATCCGTTCCGACAACCCATTTGTTGGAGGGGTCGGCTTCCATCTGGTGCGGGTGTCCATCCGGCCCCTCATGAGCGCTGATCGCGAAACTCCCCGGAGGCCCGCTGGTGGCCTTCGTCGGCCCAACGTTATCTATAGTTTTCATCTGAAACACCGCAGGCCCGAGCGACCCGTTTGCCAAAATTGGGAACACTTCAAAGTAGCTGCCGACGTACTCGGCCGCGAAAAGATAGTTGCGGAACTTGTCCACGCTAACGTGAGCCGGAGCGCCAACTGCGGGTAACGCATTCAAAAGTGTCAGATCGCCGGTCATGCGGTTGATGCTGTATGCACTTACCGATCCGTTGGGAGTAAAGATTTCATTTCCCGCATACAGGTAGTTCCCTCTGGGGCCGATGGCAAGGGTGGACGGGCTCGCTGTGGATGCGTTCGTCCCCGTGGCCGGCAAAGCAGGAGCTACGAGCCTCAAGACGGTTAACTTCCCCGTAAAAAGATTGAGCTCGCATAAGTAAATCCCCTCGCCGTTGCCACCGTTGCCGACCGCACCCGTGTAGGTGCCGATGTAAAGCCAAACCGTTCCGGACGGCGCGCCGGTTCGTCGTTGACCATAAGCTTCTGGCACACTCGCGGCGGCAGCAAGCGCCGCGGCGCCCTTGAGTAAGTTGCGACGCGAGAATGTACTTTGCAAGCCGCCGAGTTTTGTGTCTTTTATTGATTTCATTAGTTTTCTCCTATGCAGGCACACTGAGCCTGGATTCAGGTTTGGATGGCTAGCGGACACACGTACAGCATCCGCAGGAATTGGGATCCGGGCGGCCCAAGCACCGTCCGGATTAAGTGTTCCATGGGAATCTTACAACGCTGTTGTTTCAATTTCCAGATCTTTTTTGCGTGATGTCAGCGCAAAATGGGATGTATGTTTAGCCGCAACTTCATTCGAATCGGAGTGACGCACATTCCCATCGCCCGTCTACGTGGTGCTATCTCCGGATAAGGAGGGCTTCGGCGCACTCTACGAGTGTAGTCAGGGCTGGATCGCCTCTGGTCAGCGATGGAGATGGCGAGCTGCGTCTTCACCTGGATGAGCTGGTTCTCCATATCCAGGATGATCTGCCGGATGATAGTCTCCGGTTGTTCCGCGCGCTCGATCAGCTCATTGAGATTCGCGCGGATCAGAGTGGTGACTCGCTCGAGAAGCGCCCTTGGATTACTCCTTTTACTGCCCTGCGCTCGCCGCCTTTTCGGAAGGCTTCGGGGCTTTGTCACCGATCATTCGGCCACCCGGAAGTAATCCATTTGGACGTATAAGTCGGCGACTCGTACACTGGCCATAAACGGCGTTCGAACGAACCACGAACGGCTGTGTGGACTGGATTCACGGATTTGGTGGTGTTCTACACGAAGGGGACTTCGCCCCGCGCCGCATCGTCCGATCCGTCACCCCGATGACCGCTGCCGCTTGCCACCAAGTGATCTTTTTCGCCATTGCCTTCATCATCCGCTCCATTTCAAAGCCGGAATAAATTCGACCGGTTCCCATTCCCAGCCTCACTCTTCCCCCTCCGCTTTTCTAAAGCGACGTTTCATCTGTGAACTAGACCGGATTGATCGAATGTTAACGACAGGGAAGCATAGCGCGAAGAAATAGAGTTGCGCCGTCACCTGGAGCTCGTCCTGTCTAGACCAGACACGGCAGCAAGCCTGTATACAATAGAACGTTCGTCCTCTATGCCACTCGATGCAGGCGCGCGCCTCGGACCCTACGAGATTGTTGCCGCCATCGGCGCAGGCGGCATGGGAAGCGTGTACAAGGCAATTGATCCTCGCCTGAACCGCACCGTAGCCATTAAGGTTTCCAAAGAGCAGTTCTCCGAACGTCTCGAACGAGAGGCGCGCGCAGTTGCCGCCCTGAATCACCCGAATATCTGCCAGGTGTACGACTTCGGTGCTGATTACCTGGTTATGGAGTTTGTAGACGGGGTACCGGTGGCTCCGGTGGACTCGAACCGGAGACTGCTCGATATCGCGGTGCAACTTGCCGACGGACTCGCCGCCGCACATGCCGCCGGGATTGTTCATCGGGATCTGAAGCCGGACAATATTCTGATTACACGCGATGGGCGGGTCAAAATCCTGGACTTCGGCCTGGCCAAAGGAAAAGGCATTGAAGCCGGCGGAGATGACCCTACGCGCGCGGTGGCTGTGACTCAGGCCGGCATGGCCATTGGCACAATCGCCTATATGAGTCCGGAGCAGGCGCGCGGTCAGGGCGAACTGACGCACCAGTCGGATCAGTTTTCCTTTGGCTTAGTCCTCTACGAACTGGTGACAGGCAAGCGTGCGTTCCAGCGCGCAAGCGCGGTAGAAATCATGACCGCGATCATTCGCGAAGACGTCGAGCCCCTGCCTGCGGCCGTGCCGGCTCAGCTGCGATGGATCATCGACCGGCTGCTCGCCAAAGAACCAGCCGACCGCTACGATTCCACGCGCGATCTCTATCGCGAACTGCGCCAGCTTCGCGAACGCTTAACTGAGACGACTGCGGGAAGCGGAATTCAGCCGGCGGCGATTGCGAAAACGGCGCAAAAGACTGCCGTATCGAGAAAAACGCGGGTCGCGCTCAGCTATGCGAGCACCGCGATTCTGGCCGGCGTCGCAGCATGGTTTCTTCGTCCCGCTGGTGATGCCGGCCACGCACGGTTTACGCCGATGGAAGTGTCGCTTGAGAGTCCGCGAGAGGAAAACTGGTCGCCCGACGGAAAGGCCTTCGCTTTTACCGCGGGACCAAACGAAGAACGTCGCGTTTATGTGCGCTACCTGGACAACGCCACGGCAACGCCGCTCACTCAAGCCAATAAATGGTCCGTTTGGGGCTGGTCAGCCGATAGCAAGCGCGTAGTCGCCGCCCTCGAGACCGGTTCAGGGAACGGCAATTTGGCCGTAAACTATGTCCCGGTCTTCGGCGGCGACCCGCAACCGATCCAGCAGATTGACCATGTCACCAACGCCGCAATTTCGTCCGACGGAAAGGCGCTGGCGGTTGTGCGTTTGGAAAAAGATGGCCTCAATACCCTCTACACGGCATCGCCAGTGGGCACCCCCCTAAAACGATATTCGCCCGCGCCTTTCGAAGCACACAACGTAATTAATTCGCGGACGGTGAATTTCTCCCAAGATGGCCGCTGGATCGCTCTTCTCATGGACGTTTCGGGCGGCAGGCAAGCGTGGCTCCTGCCTTTTCCGGCCGGGCGTGGAACGCCGGAGCGGATGCTAAAAAATCATCTGCCGGCGACCGGCGGTACACCAGACTTCGCGTTCCTCCCCGATGGCCGCAGCGCCATCCTGGCCTTCGAACAGGACAATATGGACCATCTGTGGATTGCCGGCGTGCGTTCCGGAAACAGGCGGCAACTGACGAACGGAGTTTCCACGGAGGACTCGCCTGCGGTTTCGCCGGATGGTAGCAAGGTTCTCTTTGCCGAGAGCCATGCCGACTACATGATTCTGTCCGCATCGCTGGCAGACGGGACCGTGGAGCACGTCCTCTCGTCGGAACGCACGGCCGGGATGCCTGCATGGGCCGCACACCAGGATTCGTTCGCATATGTGGGAGACCGGAGGGGCACCGAGGCAATCTGGGTACGAAGCGGCGGGGTTGACCGCCCCGTTGTGACCATGGACACGTTTCCCCCCGGAACCACCACCGGATTTTTGACACCGGCTCCGTCTCCGCGCGCAGACAGGCTCATCTTCACGCGAGTTGACAAGGACCAGCGTGTGACGAACTGGATATCCTCGCTCGCGGGCGGATCGCCGGTTCGCCTGACGAATGCGGACAGGATCGAAGTGGCGGCCACCTGGGCTCCGGACGGCTCGGCCGTGGCCTACATTCAGTATGGGGGAGCCACAGGCGCCCTGATGACCGTGAAAGCAACCGGAGAAGCCACGCCGGCAATGCTTCGCGACAACACGGGCGACTTCGTACCCTCGTGGTCCGCCGACGGCCGGTGGATCCTGTATCGAGAAGACAAGGGAGGCGGGTGGGCATTGATTTCGCCGGATGGAAAAAACCAGCGCCGGATTGGGGAACCGAAAGCCGTCGGCATGACGTTTTCAGCGGATTCGAAGAGGCTCTACGGTATCCGTGTCAATCAGGCGAAAAATACGCTCTTTTCATTGGATCTCGCGACGAATGAGGCCAGGGCAATCGGCGAGATCGCGCGCGATTTCACACCCGGGAGTTTCTCCAATCCAGGCGTGCGGTTGAGTCTATCGCCGGACGGAAAAAGCATCATGTACGCGGCGTTCCGGAGGACCAGGAACCTTTGGATGATGGAAGGATTCGATGGGCTGAACTGGGGGGAGCGGCTGCGCGACATGCTGCCCTGGTAGCCGCCGTCAGGTTCTTTGAACGATCAAAAACGTCAGGTCGTCCGTAGGCAAGGCGTCGCGGGTAAACGCCTCAACTTCGCCTAGAATGGCGCTGCCTAACGCCGCGCTGCCACCCGCGGCGTCCCGCGCGATGATGGCCTTGACCCGGTCTTCGCCAAACATATCGCCACTGACGCTCTCCGCTTCAGTCAGGCCGTCCGAATAGATGATCAGGGCATCGCCGACCGCCATTTGAAATGCTGTCGATTCGTAGCGCGCCGTTGGAAACAGCCCCATAGGCATGCCGGAAGAGGGCAGTTCTTCGATAACTCCCGTTGCCGCCCGATACAGGTAAGACGGGTTATGTCCCGCGCCCACATATCGGCCGGCGCCATCCTCTCCGAGCATGAAGGCAAACAGAGTGGCGTAACGGCTGGCGGGCGTTTTTCTCCACACGAGATTGTTCAGCGCATTCAGCGGAACGTCGGGAGACACAGCCGTGCGGAACTCGGCGGCCATGGCGCCCTGAACCATCGAAGCCATCAGTGCGGACGCGATGCCTTTGCCCGCAATATCGGCTAATACACCGTTCAGCGATTCGCCCGAAGGAAAGAAGTCGTAGAAATCGCCACCAACATGTCGCGTAGGCCGCGAGAACGCGTGGATCTCGAACGGCGGGAACGCCGGCAACTGGCGCGGCAGCAGATGCGTCTGGGCTTCGTTAGCCAAGGCGAGATCGTTATTGAGTTTCCGCCGCTCCTCGGCGCCGGCCACCATCTCCAGCTTCTCGATGGCGCGGCCCGCTTCGTCCGCGAGCCGAGTGAGGATCTTCTGATCGAGTCCTGTCATGGCGTGCATGTACTGGCGGCTGTCAATATACAGTAGGCCAACGGCTTCCGCCTCGCCTGAATCCTCTCCGATTGCCTGAAGAGGGAGACAAGCGACTGCCAGCAGGCTTTGAGCCACGATGCTCTGCTGGAGGGCCAAATCCGCGTTAATGCCTTTCGTCATGAAAATTGCCTGGCCGGATTCCTTCACGCGGGCAATCACGCTCTGGCTAGCGCTGAAGTCGGACTCGTTCAGGCTGGTTCCACGCGCGTCGAGCCCGGCAGCATAGGAAAGTTTACCTTTGCGCAGCCGGAGAATGCAGCCGCGCTGGGCTCCGCTGAGATCCAATACGGACTTGATGATTTGACGAAAGACGCTGTCCGCGGAAAAATTTTGCCCGAAGGCGTACTGCAAGTCGAGCAGGTAGGAAATCTTCGAAATGGCCGAGTCCGCTGAGCCGGCCGCGGGCAGGACGGAAGTAAGCTGCGCGATTGCCAGATCGAGGACCGTCGCCGGGTGCGGGTCGCCGGAATCAACTTCCATCTCCGGCCCGTTCTGACCGAGGCGAATCCGATCGCCGGGTTGCAGAAGATGACGGCTGATTCTCGCACCATTAATGTAGGTGCCAAAGGTACTTTCAAGATCGACGAGAGTCAGGCCTTGTTCCTCGCGCCTGACGCTCGCGTGCCGGCGCGACACCTCGGCGTGCTTGAAAACGATCGCGGCGTCTTCCCGGCGCCCAATGACAATTTCGTCGGCTTCGAGATAAAAGACGCCGGTGCGGCCGTCAAGCTCGTTCCATTTCAGGGAAGATGCGCGTGAGTTCATTTTCGGGCGATGCTTGTCATCGAGGTCGGGTTTCCTAAGTCGCATTATCTCGCGATAATAGCGATTTCGATCGCCTGCTTCAAAAGCATCTCGATTCGTCCCAAGCCACGGGCCGGATGACAGGCGGCGCGGTTCGAAGAGCTTAAGTGCCATTCGTCGTAACGGATGATCTGGTCGCAAGAACGGCGCAGCGTTTCCCTCTACTTTGACCGTTTGCCGGCAAACCACCAAAGTGCCAGCGGCCGAGGGGCCACAAATGGCATTCCAACGAAGCACCCTTGTTTTGTGAGCTGACTTACAGCGCAGGCAAAGTGATTGGACGCGAACCGGACTTCGCGTTCCTTTGGGTTCCACTTCAACGACAGCGCGTTTCCCGGCAATGTGAAATTCGCCAGGTGCGGAGTCCAGTTGGACTCCAGTCGACCAGAAGACTTACCGTTCCCTATCTGGCCCAAACCCGATTTGCCGACTACGTAGGATCGACTGAGGAATGTAGACCCATGGTGCTGTGCGACGAGAATTTCGCGACTCAACACGCTTCCTTTGAGTCGTTCTGGCACGTCCTTAACATTCGCCATTACGATGCCGGCCGGCTGCCTCGACCTTGTGATCCAGGTATTCCCGACTACGTTCAATCCAAGTCGCGTCAGCTTCCGGCCAAGTTCACATTAGTGAACCGATTGAAGTGCCGGATTTTGCTGTCGACTAGCGTGATCGGGATAATCGGCCGTTTGCCCGATCTTATGTTTGCCAGGACCATACAGGACGGCGCCCGGACGCCTGCCGGTGTGCTGGCCACGGTCAATCACCACCTTGCCATTTACTAAAACGTACTCCACACCTACGGCATACTGCTGCGGTTGCTCATAGGTTGCTCGATCCGCGATTTTAGCTGGATCGAAAACCGTCACATCTGCCCACATTCCTTGTCGTAGTAGGCCTCTATCGAAGATGCGGATCTTTTCTGCATTGGCTGATGTCATCTTCCGAATAGCGTCTTCGAGCGTAAGCACCTTCTCGTCGCGGACATACCGGGCAAGAACGCGTGGGAAAGTACCGAAATAGCGCGGATGCGGGTGGCCCTCTGCCGTGGGACCATCGATCGCCACAGCCGTTCCGTCCGAACCAATGGAGATAAACGGCTGCCGCAATGCGTATTGCATGTCTTTCTCGTCGTGATGGAAATAAACGGTAGGCACGGAGCCCTGATTGTCTTCCAGAACCTTGAAAAGTGCGTCGACCGGAGGGCCGGCGATCGCCGCAATTACTTCGTTCATGCGGTGCCCTTCGTATGTCTTATATGCGGGGTTGGATAACGAGACGAGCAACATGCCTTCCCAACTGCCCGTGGCCGTATAGTGGTTGTACCAGTTGGATCCCGGGATGCCGTGCTCAATTTCACTGACGAGTCGTGCGTGCAGGGCAGGATCTTTCAGGCGCTGCAGCATAGCCTGTGTACCACCTTCGTGAGCCCATGGCGGGATGATCGTGGCCAGATTATTTTGCCCGGCTCGATAGGGGTAGACATTCGCAGTTGCATCTTGGCCTTTCGCGCGTGCGTTCTGAATTTCGGCTACCAATTCGGGCATTTTCCCCCACAGTTCGTGATCAGCAAGTTTCAGGTGAATGATGTCCACTGGCAGGTCTGCCCGTTTGCCGATTTCAATCGCCTCTGCGACCGATTCGAATACGCCTTTACCTTCGGTTCGCATGTGGGTGGAGTAAATGCCTCCGTATTCGCCCGAGATTCTACCCATCGCAACCAAGGTGTCAGTGTCGATCCATGAGCCCGGGGGGCCGCTTAACGAGCTTGCAACTCCTAGCGCCCCTTGCTGCATGGCTTGCCGCACCAGCGCCTGCATTTTCGTGACTTCGTCCGTCGTCGGTGGACCAGCGTGCTCCCCACGCACGTACGTCCAGATCTGGCTTGAACCTACATAGCTGCCGATATTAGTCGAAATGCCTTGTTTCACCAGCCGCGAGAAATAACCATCGAAGTCTGTCCAACTGGCTGCATTATTGGACTTCTCTTGCTTTCCTCCCAATGGAGCGGCCGAACCACCTTCCCCCAAGATCATCGAAGCAACACCTTGGCGGACCATGCTCTGCGCATTCCCATCAGTGATGATTGTGTTATCGGAGTGGTTATGGATGTCGATAAAACCTGGGCTAACTGCCAAACCATTGGCATCGATCACGCGCTTGGCATTCACTTCGCCTAACTTGCCGATCCGCGCTATTCTTCCATCTTGGATTGCCACATCGGCGAGGAACGACGCATTACCGCTTCCATCTATCAGTCGCCCGCCGTGGATCACAATATCGTAATCCTGTCCTGGTGCCATCAACGAGACAGCAGCAAGCAGAAAAATCAGCTTCATATCAGTCGATCTTATCCATGCCAGAACTATCCGTTATCGGCACGGGCACATTGCTGCAGTTGTTGCGCGAGTTCCCGGATGCGGGGTAACGAGCCGATTCGCGTGTTTCAATTAACCTGTTTCACAAGCAACAGGTTCAGGCGCTTGAGAAGCATCATGGGGCCGTGGATACGCGTGATACCCACGGGATTGCCTTACGCGCCTCCCGGAAGCTCCGCGTGGACGGACGCTTGGACTGTCGGGAAGCAGAGTGATCCGGTTATGGCCACTCGAAAGGACCCATGATGCAAATCAATGACATATGATCTGATTACCCTCGTGGTAAACGATGAATCGCTTAAAGTTACTCCGGCAAAAACGGAAAGCTAACTCCGTCGTCAGTAATCAACTGTCAACAGTGCATCGCCACGCTTACGCGGCGGCGCTCCTCCTCAGCTGCACTCTCGCTCGTCCGGTACTCGCTCAGGATGACCAGAATTTTGAAATGCACGTTCGTCCGTTGTTGGTGGAAAAGTGCTATGCCTGCCACACCGAAGAGCGGATGGGCGGCTTGCAGTTGGACACCCGCGAACACGCGATGAAAGGTGGCAAAGACGGCGCGGTCATCGTGCCGGGCGATCCGGAAAAAAGTCTGCTGGTCCAGGCGCTTCGCTACACGAACCCTAAGCTCAAAATGCCTCCTGGCGGACGACTGAAAGACGACCAAATCGCCGCCGTTGAAGCCTGGGTCAAGGTTGGTGCTGTTTGGCCCGACACTCCCAACGTATCGCAAACCGCCGTTGCCTATCAGATCACTCCGGAGCAGCGTGCCTTCTGGTCGTTTCAACCAATCCGGGAGGCCGCCGTTCCCGCGGTTCAAGACACCAAATGGGCGCAATCGGATATTGATCGCTTCATCCTTGGCAAGCTGGAAGAGCAAAAGATGACGCGTTCCCCTGAGGCGGACCGGCGTACTTTGATTCGCCGCGCCACTTTCGATTTAACCGGGCTCCCTCCTACGCTGGCCGAAGTAACCGCCTTTGAAAACGACAAATCGCCCAATGCGTTTGGAAAGGTCGTGGACCGCTTGCTCGCCTCGCCGCGCTATGGGGAGAGATGGGGGCGTCTGTGGCTGGATGTTGCCCGGTATTCAGACGACAAGTTGAATTCAGAACGGGATGAGCCCTACGAAAACTCCTTTCGATATCGCGATTGGGTGATCAAGGCGGTGCAAGATGACATGCCGTACAACACCTTCGTCAAGGCGCAAATTGCGGGAGACCTCATGCCCGACAAAGAGCGGTATGAGGCTGGACTTGGCTTTTATGCGCTCAGTCCGGAGTTTCAGGACGATCGCGTCGATGCTACAACCAGGGGATTTCTCGGCCTGACCGTCGCGTGCGCGCAGTGTCACAACCACAAGTACGACCCCATCCCCACGCAGGATTATTACTCTCTGCTGGGGATCTTCAACAACACTTCGCTGCACGAAGCGCCGCTGGCCGCAAAGCCGGTGGTGGACGCATACGAAGAACACAAGAAACAGGTCGACGAACAGAAAGCGGTTATTGACGGCTTTATCGCCCATCAAAGCGAAGAATTGGGCGGCGTTTTAGCCGCGAAAACATCCACTTATCTGCTGGCCGTAGCCACCGTACCTCCTGGCGCGCCGGATAAAGATTTCGCTGCCGTCGCCGAGCAAAAGCAGCTCGACTGCGAGACGCTGATCCGCTGGTCCAAATACCTGGCAAAACCCAAACTGCGGCATCCTTTCCTCGATGCCTGGTACAAGGCCGCCGCGCAGAAGCAGAATACCCAAGCGCTGACCCAGGCGGCAAATGACTTCGAACATTTTGTCTTCGCCGTAAACAAGGAAAAGAAGCGGATTGATGATGAGAATCACATTCGGCTGGGCCTCAATCCCAGCCGGGCTGATTTATCCGGCGCGAACCTGGCATCCATGGCGCGTGACAAGTATGTGCTTTGGGAAGATCTGTTCGGGAACAAAGGCATCTATCACTACGGAGACCCTCAGTTGGACCGTTTCCTAACCGGCGTCTGGAGCGCGCATTTCCACTCCATGCGGACAGACCTTGCCGTGCTGCAGAAGCAGCTGCCGCCGCACTATCCGTACCTGCAGACCATCGCTGATAATCCCACACCGGTTGAACAGCGGGTGTGGATCAGAGGCAGCCGTGACAATCCCGGTGAGCCCGCGCCTCCCCACTTTCTCACCATTCTCAGCAGCGGTGAACCGAAGCGTTTTACAAAAGGGGCGGAGCGGCTGGAACTGGCCCAAGCCATTATAGATCCGAAAAATCCTCTCACGGCGCGCGTCATCGTCAATCGCGTCTGGCAGCAGCACTTCGGCAAAGGCTTGGTTCGCACGCCCAGTAACTTCGGTAAGCAAGGCGACCGACCTTCCCATCCCGAACTGCTTGATTTTTTGGCTACGCGTTTTGTGGCGGAAGGCTGGTCTATTAAGAAATTGAATCGTGAGATTATGCTTTCGTCCGCCTACGCGCTCAGCGCAGCGAACTCGGAAACGAATTACGCGGTTGACCCGGATAATCGCTTGCTGTGGCGCGCTAACCGCCGCCGCCTCGATGCGGAATCTCTGCGTGACTCGCTGCTGTTGGTTTCCGGCAAACTCGATCTGAAAATGGGCGGCCCGGCGGTGCCCTTCACCAAAGATGATAATGACCGCCGCACGGTGTACGGCTTCGTGAGCCGTCGCCAGCTTGATCCATTCCTGGCGTTATTTGATTTCCCGAACCCCATTGTGACCAGTGAACAGCGCCTTCCCACTACCGTGCCGCTGCAGGGGCTTTTCTTCATGAACAGCGGAATGGTGATGGCAAGCGCAAAGTCGCTGGCGAGCCGAGTGGCTACCAGTGGCCCTGATGATTCCAGCAGGATCGACAATGCGTATGAGTTGCTTTTCCAGCGCAAGCCGACCGGGGAAGAGCGCGCTCTGGGCCTGAAGTTTGTGCAGGGCGAAGAATCCTGGCCGCGCTACATGCAGGTTCTTTTGAGTTCCAACGAATTTAGCTTTCTGAATTAGGAGATGGGAAAATGACGAGACGAGAAATTCTCCGTACCATGGGCGGCGGCTTCGGCATGGCTGGTTTTGCCGGCCTTCTTTCTCATGCCGATGCGGCTGAAACTCCGGCGGCCTATGCTGGGCCGCTCGTGCCTAAATCTCCCCATTTCCCAGCGAAGGCCAAACACGTCATCTTCCTGTTTCTGAATGGCGGCCCTTCCCAGGTGGATACGTTTGACCCCAAGCCGCTGCTTCAGAAATATAACGGCAAGCCGATGCCTTCCTCCAATCTGAAGACGGAGCGCAAAACCGGCGACCTGCTCGGATCGCCATTCAGCTTCAAAAAATACGGGCAGAGCGGCATCGAAGTCAGCGAAATTTTCCCTAAGCTCGGGTCGTGTATTGACGACGTGTGCGTGATCCGCTCCATGTATACCGACATTCCCAATCACGAACCGTCACTCTTCATGATGAACTGCGGCAATCGCGTTCCCGGCCGCCCCTCCATGGGATCGTGGTTGACCTACGGCCTTGGCTCGGTGAATCAGAATCTGCCCGGCTTTGTGGTGCTCTGTCCGGGGTATCCGATTGTAGGCCCGCAGCTTTGGACGTCGGCTTTTCTTCCCGCGATCCACCAGGGCACTTATATCCCAAACAGCGAGAAAACTCCCGATAAACTCATTCGCTACATCAAGAACACCAGTACGACGCAGGTGCAGCAGCGCCGGCAGTTGGATCTGCTCGATCAACTGGGCGAGATTCAGATGAAGCGCGAAGGCCACGATCCGCAGCTGGAGGCCACGATTCAGTCCGCCGAAATCGCCTATCGCATGCAGACCGAGGCGCCGGAGGTCTTTGACATTACGAACGAATCGCCTGAGGTGCGGGCCCGCTATGGCGATGGAGATTTCGGGCGCGGCTGTCTGATGGCCCGCCGCCTGGTAGAAAAAGGCGTCCGCATGGTCCAAGTCTATTTCGGGAATGGACAGCCTTGGGACAATCACGACGACATCTTGATTCACCGGGATCTCGCTGATAAGGCCGATGGTCCAATTGCCGCTCTGCTGCAGGACCTCAAGGCCAGCGGCCTTCTGAACGAAACCCTGGTTGTCATAGGCGGAGAGTTCGGCCGCACTCCCGTGGTGGAAGTAAGCGGACTGGTCAAGTATCAAAATGGCCGCGACCACAACAATCACGGCTTCTCGACGTTACTTGCGGGCGGCGGCGTAAAGCCTGGCATCACCTATGGAGCAACCGACGACTTTGGCTTCAAGGCGGTGGAGAACCCGGTCCACATTCATGATCTGCACGCCACAATTTTGGCGCTGCTGGGCTTGGAGCATACCAAGCTGACCTACCGCTACAGCGGCCGGGATTTCCGTCTAACCGACGTAGCCGGCAACGTTGTGCGCGACATTATGGCCTAAAACGATTTGACCACTCTGCGTCGTTTCCCCCTTGCTTACCGAGTCCCAAATGCAATCATGCAAAATAGTGTAATGGCAGTCACGCTTTTACCGGCCTCTGCCCAAACTACCGCCGTCCCCACAATGAAACGCCGCACCCTGGTTCTGCTCCTGCCCGGCCTCTGTCTCACAGCTGTAACTCGCTGTACTACGCCGCGATAGAAAAACTAGGCCGCGATTCTTAACGTCCACTCGGCCGTATTGTCGGCATGTTGTACATTGAACCGTTAATCGCTGCCACCTAGTGCCGGTCAGAAACGGCGTTCGAACGAACCAGCTCGTTTTTGTGAGATGAATTGCATCAGCGCAAACGTAATCGGCGCGAATTAGACTTTTGGCCCCGTCGGCAGTTCCGATAACGGCCGCCACTTTAACCTGCTAGTTGCACATTGTCGGGACTATGTGATTTGGGCCGGCGTCGTTGACGGTTTCCGTTGAGCCAGTTCGAGGACTTAACCAAATCTTCGACGCAATGGGAGCGTTCGGCTTGCGCCTTGGCGGATAACCCGGTTGCTGCTTCGCTTCTGTTCGGCCCTGCGTCGAAATCGCGCCAATTGATTAATGCTCTTCGTGCAACACCGCTTGTCGCGTATGCTCCAAACTGCTGCGCAGCGATTCGCCCGGCACATTGCGAATAATGGGAGCCATTACGGCTCCCATGCCGAACGGAACATCGCGCGTCAGCGTTATCGATTCGCACTCGACGTAGACGCCGCCGTCTCTTTCCTCATAGAACCAATACCCGTACAACCGCCATAACAACCCGCGATCATGCCCTTCGGGCAACAGGTGTTCATCGCCTTTACCGGGGTTGGCCACTTCTTGAATGCGCGTACTTTTCGCGATGCCACGCACCTTTGTCGCATTCAGCTTCTCAAAGGTAATGTCGTTCTCTGTCTCGAGCACGTCACTGAGGAACAGCTTGGTTTTTAGCGTTCGCATCGCTACCAGCCAGTGATTGTCTGTATGCGAGACCACCTTCGAAGTCACAACGTCCGGGGAATAATATTTGGCATGATTCGCATAGTCCCGCACAATCGAAAGCACGCTGTCCAACTTCGCGCCCTTTATGAACAAGGCACCTTGCCAATCCTGGATTAGGCCGCCCTTGATCTCGATTAGGCCTTTGTTCTTCGCAGGCTCAATCGCGATCTGCCCTGCCGACACTTCTCTCCGGGCCTCCGGGCTCTGGTCGGACCACAAGAACTGCTCGCCTTGAAACCGCGGCGCAAGCCGCGCCTCCACTTCACGGATGTGATCTTTGAACTGCTGGACGATCTCTACTTTGAGATTAGCGGCTCGAGCGCTGGACATGCTTACGAACGCTACCAACGCGAATAGCCGGAAGCGCGAGATCAGCGTCTTTCCTCGTCCCGCCCTGTGCACAGCGGACCCACTCCGCTCATCCAGTCAATTTGGAAAGAACCCATCTAGTATGCCCAGAAACTCACTTTCCTATTTAGATTACACCGTTGCAAACCCTGTGTTATAGCGCACCGTTTCAACATCCGGCGCGGCTTTGAAGTCCTTTTGATGTGATTTGGCTTGCACATTGTTCGTAGCCGGAAACGGCGTTCGGATGAAATCTAGGTCTGACGGAAATCTAGCGGTGGAGCCAACCACCTGCAAATTCGACATACTGAACCCGCGCGGCAAAAGGAGGCCGCCAGTATGGCGCGTCAGCAAAAACCAACGAAGGCGAGCGAAGCCAAAGACAATCCTTCGCTTCCCAAATCTGGAACAATCGAAGGCTTCAGTCCTGAATTCATTGCCGGCAGCGAGTTCGCAAATATCGTATCGGTATGCCATCGACGAGTTCATCAGTTGGTACTGCTCCGAGCCGCGTTTGGCATTCAATCGAGCGGTCGTCCTCCGTTACCGATTCTTCCTAGAACAAAAGCGCTTGGCCCCTTCCACGATAAACGTCAGATTGGCTGCCGTGAGGCGGCTGGCCTACGAGGCATCCGATACGGGATTGTTGAGTCCCGAACTGGCGGGTGGCATCCGGTGTGTGAAAGGAGCCAAGCGTTCAGGCGTGAGGGTCGGAAACTGGTTGACAATCGACCAAGCCAAGGCGCTTCTCCAGCCAGCGCCTGCTGACGATCTCCGTAGCAAACGAAACAGAGCAATTCTCTCCATCCTGGTGGGTTGTGGATTGCGCAGGGCTGAGTTGGTCGAACTTAGAATAGAGGACTTCCAGCTTCGCGAGGATCATTGGATCATTGCGGATTTGGTAGGCAAAGGTAAACACATTAGTACCGTGCCGGTTCCGTATTGGGTCAAACGCAATGTGGATCTTTGGATAACTGCAGCCAGAATCGACGCCGGAGTGATCTTCCGGAGCGTGAACAACTCAGACAAAATGTGGGGCGATGCGATATGGCATATCGTCAAGTCGGCTGCAAAACGCGTCGGCATCCAGAAGCTCGCACCCCACGATTTGAGGCGAAGCTGCGCGCGCTTTTGTCACGCCGCTGGCGGCGAGTTGGAACAAATCCAATTTCTGCTTGGTCATACCTCGGTTCAAACAACGGAACGATACCTGGGTTGCAAGCAAAAGCTCCGTCATGCAGTCAATGACAAGCTAGGAACTGAAGACACGTAAATACTGCGGGGAGAACTGCATCAAGTTCTGCAGCTCATTCAAAATATTCTTTAGGCGGTGCGCTTCGTCGTCGGGTGTGTGCCGAGTTTTGTGTAAACGCCTGGCCGGAGTTTACATGGCGAGCGCGCGGTAGGAAGCCCAAAAGTGGAGAGCCTCTTCTATCGAACCCGCAGAATTGATGTTGGCACATGATAGTGCGGCAAGACAAGCGCCAGCCGCTTGGCGCTCTATGACAGCGGTGGCGTCGAATCGTTCTCACGGTTCAACACCTTGCAGCGCCGCTTGTCGGCCCTCAGCCAGCTCCACCAGGAAGCCGGTCCCGTCGCCCACCCAAACTTGGGCCGTCCAACAGTTTTTAGCGGGCTGCGCCGGGAACTGGGAACCGCCCCGGAGAGAAAACGGCCGCTGCGGACCGAGGACTTGCCGGAGATTTTGCTGGATCTCCCGAATACCCGCTTAGGGAAACGCGATCGGGCGCTCTTGCTACTCGGGTTTACCGGGGCGTTCCGGCGCTCGGAGCTGGTGGTTTTGGATGTCACCGACTTGGAGGAAACCCGCGACGGCCTGGTCGTGACGATCCGGAAATCGAAAACGACCAAGAAGGGCAGGGAAGACGGGCGGGCATTCCTCAGGGCGCCGAGCAAAGGAAGTTGTCCGCTCTGGGCTTTGGAAACCTGGCGCGCTGCGGCCGGCATCGAGACGGGGCGGTGTTTCGGGTGATGAACCGCCACGACCAAGTGTTGCCGCAACGCCTTTCGGGCGAAGGGGTCGGGATCGTAGTGAAACGCCACGTCGAAGCACTCGGCTTCGATCCGGGTCAGTTTGCCGGGCACAGCTTGCGCGCCGGTTTGGTCGCCGCCGCCGGCAAATCCGAAGGCGCCATCATGCAGATGACCGGGCATCGCAGTGTGAATACGGTTCGACGATATATCCGCGACGGGAATCTCTTCCGCGAGAATGCCGCCGAGGGCTTGGGATTATGATCCCCCGGGACCCGCGCCGGCAACAACATCTTCCCCGTGTCTCATGCTTTCAGGCGTGGGTCGAAGGGATAAACGTATGATTCCTGAGTACGAAACTTGCTCCCATCCGGATGGAGCGGGTTGAAGAGGAAATTCTCCGTCTCGGGGACAATTGCACTCGGCACCCGAAGCAACACACTTGCCTTCTTCTGAAGCCATTGGGTTCCCAGATCTTGCGTGACTTCGATACGAGCTTTCCAGTCCAGTGGCAAGTCTTTGAGCTGGATCACCGTCAGCGAGCTATCCGGACCGGCGACCTTCAGTAAGGTATATTCAGGCGGAATATCGTTCGCACTCGTGTGAACGCAGACCTCCAGTAGTGCTGCGGCAGGTGTTTGAGCTAAATAAACCACTGGCTGACCAAGGTGATGCCAACGGCCTGACGCTCGAAAACCTCCCGTTCCGCTCAGGTCGTTGTGGCGACTGATCCTCCACAAAGCCATCTAAACAAACATGCCTTCGTCAATCTGAATGAGCAATTCTTCCACGATCCGGGCTCCCGTATCTGTCCGCACCAAGGAAAGCGGATTTCGACCGCCGAGGCGGGGATGGGGTCTTCTCAGCCAAGCCAACGCCGGCTCTCGGCTTTTATAAACGGTTTCAGCTGAAGATAGTACTCGAATCAATCGGATCACTCGATCAGACTCTTCGACGGAAAGCTTCTCGCGTCTGGAGCGCCTGTGCTGCAATGTCCGCAAGGGAATGATGAGCGCATCGATCTCTGGCCGGCCAAGCCCCATCTCTATCAGTCGCTGAATCACTTTGGGTGCGAGTTGGCCTTCGACAATGCGAAGCACATCGGTTTCCGTACTCGGCGGCTGGAGACCAAGCCAATCGCCCATCTGAGTATGAACTAAACTCATCTAAACTCGACGCTCCTTTGCTGACTACATAATGCCATAGAATCGGCAGCAAAACGTCGCTGCTAGTTTCTAGTACAAACGGATGAGTGTTTTGAGCCGCCAGGATCGGCCGGAGAATCCTATTGATGGCGAATTGACAAGTTATGCCGCGATTGGAGTCTGGTACAACCCTCGATAGTGGCTCGTCTCCAGATCGGCTGTGGTCCAGAATAAAGTCCGGTTGAGGTACTCGCGCCGAACTGTGCCAATCAGTCGCTCTACAAACGGATGCGACAGCGGCACGTAAGGAATAGTCTTGATCTCCGCCACCTCGAGCACCCGGATATTAGCTTGCCAGTGGTGGAATCGATAGAGCGGATCATGATCCGAGCTGAGGTATTTTGGCAGGCTATGCTCGCGAATCGCACGGTGGAACATGCGGCACAGCGCCAGGCTTTGGTGCAAAGTTTGTACGTGGACAATGCGACCTCGGGTTCCCAGAACTTTCGGATCAGGCGGCCAGCACGGCATTCCAAGTTCCGGCATTGTGGCTGAGTGGCCACCCAATGTACCGGTCTTAAACTGCTGCTTCTGAATTTTCTGCACAAGCTTGATGCCGCTGATCGTCACTGCTGCGCTCTCGAACCGTTTGAATCCGAGCATCGGTCTGATCCGCTGCTTGATTCGCCGATGGTCTTGCTCGATCATGTTATTTAAATACTTGCTCGATCGCACCCGGACCCGTTTCGGCAACCGACCTTCTGACTTCAGTTCCCGAACCGCACGGTGTGAAGCGGCGTAGGCGTGAAGAGTGATCACTCGTGGCGACCCAACACTCTTCATCGCTTTGCGGAAAAAGTGTTTCGCAGCGTTCACATCCCGCCTCTCGCTTTATCCACCGCCCGGTACAGATAGGTCCACCGGCCCTTCACCTTTATGTAAGTCTCGTCACACCGCCACGATCCGCCAACCGGCCGCGCATAACGGTTCCAGCATTTCTCAAATTCCGGCACGTAGCGCTGCACCCAACGCAGAATCGTCGTGTGTGCGAGGATCACTCCGCGTTCAGCCATCATTTCCACCTGTCACGTGTACTCAGCTTGTACGGCAGATACCATCGAACGCACAAGACGATGATCTCTTGGTCGAACTGCCGTCCATTGAATAAAGCCTCAACCCTTCCCGTCCCTGCCATGGCCGTGATTATCCGACACTCGGTAACTTTGCACCAAAGCCTTCGCAAGAACGCCGCCTGATGTCTGATGAAATGCAAGCTATTGGCCATAAGTATGCCATCGAGTTTAGGCAAGGAGAGAGTTCCCTCGTTCAGATCTACAACCTCCTTATGAATTCTTAAGTCTCGATACTGGTCGGGAATCTCTGCCACCGATTCTGCGTCTTTGTCTATGGCGTGGATGACGCTCTATGGGGCTAACAACGTCGCGAGGCCCAGCATAAATGTACCTGTCCCACAACCTAGATCGCATCATGTTTGCGCACTGGCCCCGAAGAGGTCATACATCCGAATCAATTCGGTCGCGTCAGCAATGTACATCTAAACTGTGGCTCCACGAAGCGGTATCTCGGGCCTCACAGTGTTGTCCTCAATGACATCTTTGATGAAACAACACATCTCCTTCAACTTTATTGCAGAGGGTGTGTGAGAAGGTAGCTGTAGCGCTTTTGGGTCCCGCAAAATCGGAGAGTGCCAATTGATCGCCGCATACCTACTTTTCACGCGATCTGCTAAAGCCGGCTGAAGTACTTCTGCATGGTTAGTGCAGTGAATAATCGTTTCAGGCGGTCAAAGTACTAGTAGAAAGCTGAGCGGTGTCCGTCTCGACTTGCTGCCCTTGCGCGGCTACTTCGATGGTCTCTTGAAGTGTTCCTACCTGGATCCGAAGTGTACCTATCGTCAGTGCATTATTGGCATTTAAGACCAGCCCAGTTTAGTTATACGCTTTAAACCCCTGCAATTGTGCCTCCAGTGTGTAAGTGCTGGGCAGCAGAGAAGGAAACATAAAGTGTTCGGAACTGTCTGTGAAGACGGTCGCGCCAGCCTGCGTCGTCATATCTGTGACCCAACTGGGAAAGAAAACGTCAGTCACAACAAACCCGCTGCGAAAAGAGCTATACTTCGCCGCGGCGCATACATGTGGCGCTAAATCATAAGTCACCTCAACCTGAGCAATAAAGGCGCGCCTCCATTTCTATCAAAGGAGTCTGGGGCCGTCAATAAGCAGTTCAGGTTAGTTGTAATGAGTAGTTCACAACAACTCGGAAGTATTGCTAGGTAGTGAGCGATGAAACAGCAAAAAGACGGAAGTGCAGCGGTTTAGAGGTTCTGGTCACGGTACTACTTCGTGGGGACTGCTGGAGTGGAAACACCACACAGTGTCGTGACATCGTGCGATGCCTATAGATAACACGAGCCTTCATCATCACTGGAGGCAGTAAGTTTAACAGATCGGTTTATCAGTCACTCTGTCGGCAACGACGTTACTGTCGATGTCATCTGATGGCCAGCGGCACGCCCGAAAGTTTAAGCCTCGCCACCCAGGCGTCGGGTCACTCGATACATCGCCATTTACAAATTGTTCACGTCCAGCGAACAACTTTTATTCCGGCTCTGTTTACTGTAGTAGAGCGCCGAGTGAGCGCCGAAAGGAATTCATGAACGACACTAATATTCGAGCTAAAGGTCGCCGCTCTTTCTTGCGAGATAGTATCGCGATGGGAGCGGCAGTTACTGGCACCGCAGTGCTATCAGGACCTAGATTACTGGCCCAACAGGAGGACGCCACAGGGAATGTGACCGCCGGGGATGCCAACATTTTAAGATTCTTGGCGGCAGCGGAACTAATCGAGGCAGACCTTTGGCAGCAGTATGCGGAACTAGGTGGAATCACCGAGGGAACTCCGAATGCGTATCAACTCGCACTATCGAATCTGGACGGCGATGCCGGACAATACATCACGAGTAACACCCTCGACGAGGCGAGCCATGCATCGTTTTTGAACGCCTATTTAATCTCGAAGGGAGAGCAGTCAGTCGACTTGGATCGTTTCCGGACCTTGCCGAGCAGCCAAGCCAATGGCGCCCAGCAGATAGGCCGCTTAACAAATCTCACGCAACTGACTATCGACACGAGCTGGTACACGCGGTACCGCAGCACCACCAACCCCGATTTTGGCGCCACCTTCCCCCAAGCTCTTCCGGCCTTGGCTGACGGAAAGTTTACGGCTATCCCAAGAACGAATGCAGACTTTGCTCCCACAGCTCATGTTCAGGCGATTGCCAACACAGCCGCTTTCCATTTCGGCATGATTGAGCAGGCCGGTTCCAGCCTATACGCTACCCTAAGTCACAAGGTGTCAGTTCCCCAGGTGTTGCGAATCGTGGTCGCGATTGGCGGTGATGAAATAGCTCATTTTCTGGAATGGGTAGATTTCTCAGGCAACGCCGTCTCCCAACCGTTAGCTCCGCTGACTGATCCAAACACTGGGTTGACCTTTCCGGACTTCAATGCGACGGGCAATCCTCTGCTCCAAACTAATCTGATTTTCCCTGTTCCATGCGAATTCATAAGCCCGAACCTGCCGCACTGCGCGGTGATCCGGCCCACCGTTCAAGGCCAGATTGATGCAGTGGGAGCCGCTAATGGCCTTATTGCAAACGGCCTTTTTATCGGTCAATCGCCCGAGTTTACCGAAGTCCTGCTGAATCTTGCCCGAGCTGCGGATTCCGCCCGCCGCGAATAAATACAATGACCCGAACGATGGAACAAGCCGGGGAGGAAACCCCCTCTTAGTCTTAGCGGACCCTGTTCCAGTAAGAAGTTGATCGAAGGGACGATAGGAAGGGCGTCGCCAGAGTTTTGGCAATTCGCTGTTCCGCCACGGTCGCTTCGATGATGACGTGATCTACCAGGAGATGGCCGAGATCGCGTGAGAGCTGGGGGCGCTGGTTGCACCAGAGCCCTCTCGGGATGCATGTGCATTGGATAGTCAGTTGTATGCAAGTTCAACAGCTTCCGCCGGAAGACTCGTTCCAAAGCGCTGCACAAACTGAAACTACGTCGGCAGGAAAGTTTCTGTACATCTGCGACACCCTTCACCTGTGGGAGTGGGATATTCGAGTCCTGGATATTGAGGACGGAGTAGAAGGTGACCAGGCACCTCGCTGTTTGGGTGGCCGAGGCGCGGCTCCTCCGGAGCACTGCGGGGGGCCAACCGGATATCGGTTGATGTTGAAACGGCAAAGAGACGGTGCGGCGATGTCAGATCCGATCTTGGTGGAGGCCGGTATCCAACTGTTTGCAGAGGCCTGACCGGAGCAGCCGCCGGAGACCTGGGATCTGCTCCGATCCAGCCTGGACGAAGGGCTCCGCAGCATTGATCGCAGGTTGAAGGAATGCGGCGCGCTGCAACCGGAACGGTTTTGATGTGTTGACAATCGACCGGGCACAACTAGTGATGGAGATGCTGGGCATGAACTTGAAGGAAGGCAAGGCGCTGTTGGAAGGGGTGCATGGGTTGATGATCGCGCACCAAGTCAATGAATATTTGAAGCAACACCGACTTTGTCCGGTGTGCGGCAAACGGCACACAAGCAAAGATTTCGGCGTCACGCCGGTGAGACAGTATTCGGACAGAGAAAGCTAATGCTACCGCACTCACTGTGACTTCCCGCCAGCTAGTCCTGGTCTCTCACCCTAATAAAGTGGCAGCTTTTATTGAGCAAGCAGTGACCTCCCTGGCGGATGAATAGTAACCCGGGCATCACAGGTGAAGAGCGCAGTAAACCCACTTGAAAGTGGATGAATCCGGTCGTTTGTTAGTATTCATCCCATAAACACCAATGGCAGAGTTAATCTTCTGGCCGCATAGTGGGTGAATGGAAAGCAAGCAATCAGAGCGTCGAGAGATATGGCGGCAACGGATTACAGAGCAGGAGAACGGTGGTGGCTCGGTGCGAGCGTTCTGCAAGGAGAGGGGGCTGCCCGAACATGCTTTTTACGGTTGGCGCCAGAGGCTGAGAAGTGATGTGCCAGTTGCGTTTGCGTTAGTAGAAAGCAAACAGGCAGACAAGGAGGCACCGATTTTG
>Ga0193743_1000869_pt1 | contig 23464 bp, 17 predicted proteins | sample L2c2metaG_FD_143038 | JGI IMG/M metagenome (GOLD analysis project Ga0193743, IMG submission 143038) | Soil microbial communities from a riparian zone of the East river system, Colorado, United States - L2c2 | ecosystem: Environmental > Terrestrial > Soil > Riparian zone | place: USA: East River... | reverse complement strand
GAGACTGAGGCCTCCGCCACCGTAGTAGCCGAGCCCTGGACCCATGCGATATCCACCGAAGCCAAACACCAGAATCAGAATGATCAGAAGAATAAGCATTTTACCTTCTCCGATGCGGCGAAGATTCACCGTTCGTTTGTGTGATGCAGATTTCCGTATGACGTGTCATGAGCTGGAAATATTTGTTTTGCGGCTTCCGCGGCTACGGAAGACGGCATCAAAGTGGCTTGCCCGGGCCTTGCACCTCTCGAAACGTTATGGAACTGATGAGTACAACTCATTTGGTTCGTCTCGGCATCGGGCTATCCTCCGGGGCTCCGGAAGCTGAGCGATGCGTTCGTCCCGAACCAGTCGAAAAGATGCAGGCAGTGTCGAGATTCTGGATGTTCGTCGTGGGCGGGCGATCTGGTCGCGCAGGGCGAGGACTGTGATGCCAGCGTCCAGACTACCTGCCCCGCCGAGTAGATGACCCGTCATCGACTGGTCGAGCTGACGAGAAGATTATGCCCGTGATCGCCGAAGGCAGCTCCGATCTCGGTTGCTTTGGCGCGATCTGCTAATGCAAGACAGAGAAATTAAAAAGCTGCACGGTAAATGCTCATGGAAGTAGGCCCTTTCGCGCGCGTGCCAGTCGAGGCTTCAGAGGAGCCGAGGCAGGGGATACCTATCGTGTATTTATGAAATTGTCAGAATGAGAAGAACGGGAGTTAGGCGCCGGGACAGCAGCCATTCGCTGCTGAAGGGTTCAGCAGAGCGCAATAAACGGCTGGTCGCAGAAATGCATATTCCCTTCCGTATCTGTTGCCGAAGTGCCAGTCAAAACAAGAACTAACCCCTCACATCGAATCCAACGCGCTAAACTCAAACAAAGCACTACCGATCGAATGCGCATTCTTACACGGTACATCCTCCGCGAAGTCATCTCCCACGCACTGCTTGGCGGAGCTCTCTTTACCTTTGTCCTCTTCATGCGCGACCTCGGCAAGATCCTCGAGCTCGTCGTCCGCAACTCCGCCTCCCTCACCGACGTCGCCCGCATCTTCGCCTATACCTTGCCCAACGCCCTGGGCTATACCATTCCGATGGCGGTCCTGGTTGGCATCCTCCTCGGTCTCAGCCGCCTTGCCTCCGACAGCGAGATCACCGCCATGCGCGCCTCCGGCATGGGCGCCCTCGACTTCGTCCGAATCGTCTCCATCGTCTCTGCGGTAGCCTTCGCCCTTGGCCTCTTCAACTCCCTCTACCTCGCCCCACGCTCCGCCGCCGCCCTCCTTAGCCTCACCGACTCCCTCAAATCCTCCCAAGCCTCCTTCGAGATCCAGCCCCGCGTCTTCTACGAGGACTTCCGCAACTACGTCCTCTATATCCAAGACGTCCACCCCGCCGCCGGAGCTGCCGTCTGGCACCACGTATTCCTCGCCGATCTCACCCAGCTCGCCACCCCGCACATCACCACCGCCGACCAAGCCGTAGTCGTCAACGGCGACGCCCAGACTATAAGCCTCCATCTCCTCAACGGCGGCCAGCACCAGACCTCCCCCACAGACCCCAACCAGTACAACATCTCAACCTTTGCTTCCACCGACCTCCCCATCCAGACCGGCACCCCCGAAGACACCCATCTCGGCCGCGTCGATACCCCCATCCTCGCACTCCCGCTACCCGAACTCTGGCGACTCGGCAACGCTCCCGGCAGTGATATCCCCGGCCATCCCGCCCGCATCTACCGCATCGAGTTCAACAGGCGCTTCTCCTACCCCTTCGCCTGTCTCGTCCTCATGCTCGTTGGAGTGCCTCTCGGCCTCTCCTCAAAACGCGGAGGTAAATCCACCGGCTTCGTCCTTACAATCCTGCTCGTCTTCGTCTACTACTTCTTCTCTTCCGTGGGAGTAGCTTTCGCCAAAACCGGCAAGCTCTCGCCCTTCCTCGGTGTCTGGGGAGCCAACCTCATATTCACTGCCGCTGGGGCCTTTCTGCTCTACCAGATGTCTCGCGGCGGCATCGCGCTCAGCCTCTTCTCCTCCATTGGGGTCTATCTCAACAAGCTCCTCGCCCGCCTCAGCCGAGGCAGCGACCCCACCAAGCACACCACACTCGACGTCGCCACCCTTCTCCGCCGCTTTCGCAGCACCTTCCGCATACAGTTTCCACTTCTACTCGACGACTACGTCATGCGCGAGTACGCCACCAGCTTCGGCCTCGTCCTCTTCAGCTTCTCCACCCTCTTCATCATCTTCACCTTCTTCGAGCTTATCGGCGACATCATCCGCAACCGCACCCCCCTCGTCACCGTAGGCGATTACCTCCTCAACCTCATTCCATTCATCCTCTATCAGGTCACGCCTCTCTGTGCTCTCGTCGCCGTTCTCGTCACCTTCGGAGCCCTCAGCAAGTCCTCTGAGATCACCGCCATGAAGGCCACCGGCGTCAGCCTCTACCGCATCATAGCGCCCGTCCTTATCTCGACCTTGCTTATCTCCGTGGGCCTCTTTGCCTTCGACGAGTTCTACCTTCCCACAGCCAATCGGCGACAGGAGGCCCTCCGTTCCTTCATCAAGGACAAGCCCCCCCAGACCTTCCTCCGCCCAGACCGCAAGTGGATCTCCGGCCAGACCACCGCCGCTGGCCAGCCCACCCGCATCTTCTACTACCAGTTCTTCGATGCCGACCGTAACGTCTTCGCCAACCTCACTGTCTTCGAGTTCGAACCCAATACCTTCATCCTCAAGCGCCGCATCTTCGCCGCCTCCGCACGCTGGAACCCCGACGTAAGCACCTGGATCTTCGGCAACGGCTGGCAGCGCACCTTCAGTGGCGAGACCATCGCATCCTACCAGCCCTTTACCGTCGCCTCTTTCCCCGAGATTCACGAGCAGCCCACCTACTTCAAGAAAGAGGACCGCCCCTCGCAAGAGATGTCCTACAACGAGCTCTCCCGCTACATCTCCGACCTCAAACAATCTGGCTTCGACACCAAGCGCCTCAGCGTACAGCTCAACCGCAAACTGGCCTACCCCCTCATCACTCTCGTCATGGCAATCCTCGCCATTCCCTTTGCTCTTTCGATGGGCAAACGAGGCTCTCTCGCCGGCATCGCCACCGCCATAGGCCTCGCTATCGCCTACTGGGTCATCGACGGCCTCTTCCAAGCCATGGGCAACGTCAACACCCTCCCTGCTGTGCTCGCCGCCTGGAGCCCCGATCTCCTCTTCGGCATCACCGGAGCCTACCTCCTCCTACGTACCCCCACCTAGCTCCAGCCGGTATAGCCTTCCCCGTTATCGTTGCCTGCTTTCTCGACCGATCACAAGGAACCGCGCGCTCCATCTATCACTGCTTCAACCCTTCCCAACCAACTCTGCTGTTGCTCGCTCTTGCTCTACCTCCCATCTAGAACGTGCCGCCGCCGCCCGCAGCAAAGGTATTGCAAGCCGAGATTGTTCCCTGCCCCAATCCACGCTTGAACCAACCCATGCGCTGAGCCGACGTACCGTGTGTAAAGCTCTCCGGGCTCACCGCTCCCCGCTCCATCTTCTGGATATGATCATCTCCGACCGCCGCCGCAGTTTGCAGTCCATCGGAAACATCGGCCTCATCGATGATCTTGCGCTGTGCAGTACTGTGCGCCCACACACCGGCAAGGCAGTCAGCCTGCAGCTCCATTGCGACGGAGAGAGTGTTCCTCTGCGACGGATCGTCGTTCGAGAACCGTCGCACCTTCTGCTCGATCCCGAGAATATTCTGCACATGGTGCCCCAGCTCGTGTGCGATCACGTAGGCCTGCGCGAAGTCCGCCGAGCTGCCACCGATCCGCCTCAGCTCATCCCAGAAACCCAGGTCGATGTAGACCTTTTCGTCCGCCGGGCAATAGAACGGCCCAGTCTGTGATCGCGCCACGCCGCACCCAGACTGCGTGTAGCCGCGGAACAACACCAGCTTTGCGTGGCGATAGTTTCTTCCCGTCTGCTCGGGCAGAATCGCAGTCCATGTCTTCTGCGTGTCATCCAACACAAAGGACACAAGCTGTGCAGAACGATCCTCCTTTGGCGACGCGGTCACAGGCCCTCGTGATGTCTGCGTCTGCATTCCACCGCCAGCGAGATGGCTGCCGATGTAGTTGCGCCCTGTGACCAGGCTGATGACGACAAAAAAGAGTAATCCCACGATGCCCAGGCCGCCACCCCCGAAGCCACCACCTCCAGAGGAACCACGTCTGTCTTCTACATCACTACTGAGGCCGCCAGGTGTCCAATCCATAGCTCACTCCAAGACGCTTCAATTTATCTTCTACGCAGATCCTACTACTGTCATTCTTGTCTCGCTGCACATCCATAGTGCGCCTTCAACCGAAAAGAGGACTCAATATCTGGGCATCTTCAAGTCGTCTCCGACACTCTCAAATATCTACCCAACAGTCATGATGATTATGATTTTGACCTCAAAGCCTGCCAGGGAAAGCAAACATTCACCTCGCATTCCGGGCCTCCTTGATGTTCTTGGTACGTTTGCTCGAGGAAGCGAACTTTTGAGAGCAGCATGTTGAATTACCTTCTCAGCTGTACCTTATGATTCTCTTAGCCATTGGGGCGGCCAGTATACGGTGGCTCACCGAAGTTCGTAAAAGTTCTACCGAGGAGCTTCTGGTTGAAAGGGTAAGCGCTGCCGAGATTATCGCCTTGACGCTGAATCTCCAGTCGGATACGCCTTGGCACCTTGCTCCTCATGATCTCCGCCGTACTTGCGCGAAGCTACATTCTGCGTGACGCCTTGTCCCGATACTTTGCCATGCTTGCTAAGCGCCCGAGATAACCTTCCCTGCCCTGCACCGCGTCTGGATGACTCATAAATGTCACGTTTAGCGAATTCCGATGGTGCGGGAGCCGAAGGATTTCGGGGTGGTTGCGCGAACACCGGAGACAACTTCGAACGGTAGCTTCTTGTTTGCGTCATCCACTCGTATCACTAGAAAGCTTCGTCCTGCCTGCGGGGTAAAGTCGAAGACAGGGCCGGATTGCGCGCGCAACACAACGGCTGTTCCTCGACTTCCCTTCCCCCTTCACTCGTTAAAGGGTCAGGTCTCGAAAGGGTCAGGTCTCGCTCAGAATGACAATTTGATTTATGAGATGGCTGGATGAGCAACGAATATTATCCGGCCTATAGTCCGCTGCATATAGATGATTTGATGAGCACAACACACACGCACACATGGATTTGCCTTCTCGAGGTGTTCTCTAAGGACAAACCGCTGCCTGAACGAGTGGTGAGGATGCCAGTAGGAGCGATGCTTGAAGGGCTGCGAGGAGACTATACTTATACTTATACTATAGTCACGCTGCATCAGGTGATCGCCGATGACATACCAGGAACATCCACCGATAGAATTGCAAGCCGGCCAGGAGAACAGCCGGAAGCATTTTCTAACTGGTTTGCAGCCCGGTCCTCCACCGGACCACATGTGGAAGGAATACAACGATTACAGCATCTACACAGCCGAGCAGCATCGCTCCATTTGGCAAAGGCACACACACGACTGCACGCAGATTACAGTTGCCATGAGCCCTGCCCAAGTGCGAGGCGAGTGGGAGGGGGCGGGGGGGAGATTCGCGACGCGAGAGATGAACGGGGACATGATCTGGGTGGTTCCTCCTGGCGTTCTCCACAGAATCCATTTCGACCGTCGCGCTACCCTGATCCACCTTTATCTGACCGAGAGGTTTTTTGGCTCCATGGTGCAGGATGCGCCGGACAATACCTCGTCTACGCTGGTGCCTTCGATCCTTGTGCGCGATCAGTTTCTTGTGGAGATCGCCAGAGAACTGTATCGGGAACTACAGACCAACGCAGTCAATGAGCTGTTCACGCAGTCGATTGCCACTTTGACGGCGACGCACCTGGTTCGTAGCTACAGTAGCAAACGCGGCAGCATGCCGGTCTATCGTGGCGGACTTGGGCCTTATCGAGAGAAGAAAGTGCGAGCTTATATCAGGGAGCGTCTCAACCAACAGCTCTCTCTGGATGAGCTTGCGAAGGTTGCGGGGATGAGCCCGAATTACTTTATCTCACTCTTTCGCCAGTCGATGGGCATGACACCGCACAAATTCGTCGTGCAACAGCGGCTCGAACACGCCCGGACGCTACTGGAGAAGTCTAAGCTAACGCTGCTTGAGATAGCGCGCCAGTGCGGTTTTCAGGATCAGAGTCAGTTCACCACTAATTTCCGCAGATATATTGGCGTTACTCCCGGACAGTACAAGAGGCAGATCTAAGTCGCCCCTCAAGCTGCTCGTTCCAGCTACATCCACGTTGGATTGGAACAGTGGTCGTAATTCTCAGAACCGTTCATCCAAGCTTATCGATCGATTGTTTATTCAATGCTGCGCCCAGAATGTTCATAAGACCAACTCCGGTTCCCATAGCTCGGCGAGCATCTTTCGACATCGCCTGTTTCCCGATGGTCAAAAGAGAAGGAGGCTCCTTGCCTGAGTCTGTCAGTACTTCGTGCAACTGGTCCGGATCAATGGAACTGAGCAGATTGGAGACGATGAGCACGACGCGAAGAGCCGTGACCATCTCCTTGGAGGCGATGAGGTCAACGACGTGGTTGACGACTGTATCGCCCGCGCTCAGGAGTCCGCTTACCAGATTGAGCACGTCCTTTTCATGCAGCTTCTGCAGAACATCGTACGCAGCAAGGATTGCCTCCGCATGCTCAACGGGAGCCTGCTCGACGCGCCGAATCAGGTCTTCGCGAGAATCCGCCGGCTTGAACTCTCTGAAATCAACTGCGACTGCCATAACTTGACGGTACCTTTCTCTTACGACTGCAATTGGATCTGAACGAGTTTCTGCGTTCCGGGTTTGCGATAGTCGCTGCGCTTCCACTTGCGCTCCACCTCAACTCCGTCTTGCGGTGTCGGTTGGCCGGAATAGCGGAAGTTGAGCGGCTTTAGCGGATTGGTGCCCTGCTCCGGCAGCAGCTTGATGCGTACGGCAGTCTCCTTGAAGGCAGGCGTGTTCGTCGCAGAATCCGTGTGCGAGCCGGTAAGGACGTTGACTGGCCCTTCCTGCGACAGCAGCGGCAGATAGACCTGCTTTCCAACAACCCGACTGGTGACGACTACCTTGATGACGAGGCTGCCATGACGACTAATGACTCGCACCCATCGGCCCGACTCGATGCTGCGCTCTTCGGCAAGTTCCTCCGAGATCTCGATGTAGCGCTCCGGAGTCTCTTCGCGGATGCCCATCACACGGTGGGTCATGTTGCCTTCGTGAAAGTGTTCCAAAATCCGGCCGTTGTTCAGGAAGAGGTCGAAGTCAGAGTCCGGCCTCTCTAACGGTTCATGGAACGAGACAGGATAGAACCGTGCTTTTTTGTCGGGAAAAGCGAAGCCATTTAGATAAAGAATGGGCTGATCGGTGCCGTCTGATGCAACCGGCCATTGCAAGGTTTTGTACCCGGCAAGTCGATCGAACGAAACACCAGAGTAGAGTTGCGTAAGCGATGCGATCTCGTCCATGATCTCCGACGGGTGCTGATAGTTCCACTTTGCACCCATGCGATTGGCGATCTCCTGGGTGATCTTCCAATCGGCGAGGCTGTCTCCCAACTCGGGCAGAGCCTGGTATAGGCGCTGAACACGGCGTTCCGTGCTGGTAAAGGTGCCCTCCTTCTCAAGTGCAGGTGCAGCAGGCAGAACCACGTCTGCATAGCGGCAGGTCTCGGTAAAGAAGATATCCTGCACAACCAAGAGGTCCAGCTTTTCAAACGCGCCCGCAACATGGTTTGCATTCGAGTCGGCGGAGATCATGTCTTCTCCCGCGAGATAGATGGCGCGAAGCTTTCCGTCGTAGACCCCATCGACCATCTGGTGGTTATCCATGCCACGATCCGGTGAAAGCGCAATGCCCCACTTCTCTTCAAAACGGCCTCTTATCTCAGGATCAGTCACGCTCTGATAACCAGGGTAGTTGTTGGGCATTGCGCCGATGTCGCTCGCTCCCTGCACATTGTTATGACCGCGCAGAGGATACGCTCCGCAACCCGGACGCATGTAGTTGCCAGTTGTGAGCAGTAGATTTGAGATGGCCGTCGATGAGTCGGAGGCCATCGTGTGCTGGGTGATGCCCATCGCCCATAGAATACACATGCTTTCCGCCGCCGCGATTTCGCGCGCGATCGCCTGCAGTGTTTCGAGCGGCACCTCGCAGATTTTGGAGGCGTACTCCATTGTGAACGGCTCGAGGCTCTTTTGAAACTCACCAAGATTGTTGACCCACTGGTCGACGAACTCCATTTTGGCAAGCCCGCTATCGAACATATATCGGCTCATTGCGGAGATCCAGACCAGGTCCGTTCCGGGGCGCGGACGGAAGTGAATATCCGCACGGCGCGCCATCTCGTGCTCGCGCGGATCGGCCACAATAAGCCGCTGGCCGAAGAGTTTGTGAGCGCGTTTCACACGGCTCGCCAGCACAGGATGGCTCTCTGCCGTGTTGCTGCCGACCACGAGGACCAGTGCGGACTTTGCAATATCTTCAATCGAACCGGAGTCGCCACCGTATCCCACTGTGCGAAAGAGGCCCATTGTCGCGGGCGACTGACAGTATCGCGAGCAGTTATCGACGTTGTTCGTTCCGATGACGGCACGCGCGAACTTCTGCATCAGATAGCCGTCTTCATTGGTGGCCTTCGACGAGACGATAACACCGATCGAATCCGGACCATACTGCTGCTTGATACTACCTAGCTTGCTGGTCACCAGGTTGAGAGCCTCTTCCCAGCTAGCTTCACGAAAGCCACTGCCTTCGCGGATCAGCGGCTTCTGCAGCCGTTCTTCGTGGTTCACATAATCCCAGCCAAACTTACCTTTAACGCAAGTCGAGATCTGATTCGTTTCGCCATGCAGCGGTTCAATCTTGAGAATCTTGCGGTCCTTCGTCCAGACGTCATAGCTGCAGCCGACACCGCAGTAGGTGCAGACCGTCTTCGTCTTCTTGATCCGCTCCTCCCGCATCTTCGCTTCCGTCTGCGAGACCTGCATGATGGCGCCATAGCCCATCTCCGGTTCGATGGCCTTGACTACATCGATCATCTTGTTCAGAGCGTCTTTCGGCATGCCGCTCAGGTAGCCCGCTTCCCCCAGCATCGACTTCTCCATCAGTGCATTGCAGGGACAAACCGTAATGCAGTGTCCGCAGGAGACGCAACTGGAACCGCCGATCTCGTGGCCTCCATCCCACAGCACGCGGGGATGCTCGAGCTCCCAGCCTATCGAAAGCGTCTCATTTACCTGTACGTTCTGACACGCCTGCACACAACGGCCGCAGAGAATGCACTGGTCCGGATCATAGCGATAGAAGGGATTGGACATATCCACTTCATACGGCTTCGGCTTGTAGGGATGCTCTTGGTGCTGGACATTCAGCGCGACTGCGGTGTTGTGTACGGTACAGTTCTCGTTATTGTTGTCACAGACCGTGCAGTACAGCATGTGGTTGCCGAGAATGACATCGAATGCCTCTGCTCGAGCATTTTGCGCACGTTTTGACTCAGTCGCAACATTGAGATTTGCAGTAACCTTTTGTCCGCAGGAGCGGACAAGTTCGCCATTCACCTCAACCATGCAAGTGTCACAGGTCTGTATCGGTCCCATGAGGGGCGAATGATAGCAAACGTGGGGAACATCCGTGCAGCGCAGGACAGCATCCAGAAGCAACTCGCCTTCCCTTGCCGCAACAACCTTGCCGTCTACTGAAATTACAACCTCGGATTGCTCGAGTATCTGGTCAGATTCAAGTCGGTCAAACTCTGTCACACTGATTCCCTTTCGTTCTGCTACCAGGTCGCGAAGGCTTCGACTGGACGGCAAGAGCTGCCGAGCAGGAGGACCTGGCCTGTAGTAGTTGTTCCGCAAAGCCATCTCACGTCTCGTTGTAGCCACTGATCCAGAGACTACCGATCAGTTTCTCAGACTCGCCCGAAGGTAACTTTTTGTTAATTACCCATATTTGTCAAAAATTCAGATTTAGTGCATTCGATTGCCTGATATGGCATTGTCGGCCTATCTTCCACAGTTAACCGGATGTAAATATTAAATTCGTACTGATGTTTGCGAATTCTTACGTTTTTCTTTTCGGGTTGTATCGACGCTTCGACCAGTCATTTGGCTATGCGCCGCAGAAAATGCAGCAGAGCATCTGGAGAATGCATCTGCTATCCGGCACGTCTTGCAAGAGCACTAGGAGATAGCAGTTCCGATGTCGGGCATGAAGACCAAATGGGACATCCCCACCCGCGAAACAAACCGTTCCTTCCTCGATATCACAGTGGAGAAGATGGTGGGGCTCACTCCAAATCCGGCGCAGGACAGCGTTGCCATCGAGGAACCACTTGAGATCCAGCTCGGATATGGTTCGATGAACGCGAGAGCCATGAAGTCCATCTCGGTGACCATGCGGACCCCAGGAGATGATTTTGAGCTTGCCGCCGGCTTTCTGATGACCGAAGGAGTCGTGCGAGATGCGGCCGATATTGAGCGGATTGCCTATCCGGCAATGGGTGACGACGATGCCGCGCAAGAAGAGGCGAACGAAACGGACAAGGAGCTTAAGAGCGCGCTGCCGTATCAGCCAAGAAGAAATGTTGTGCGTGTGGAGTTGGCGCCCGATGTGGAAGTAAGTCTGGCGAATCTGGAACGCAACTTCTATACGACCTCGAGCTGTGGCATATGCGGCAAGGCCTCTCTGTTGGCCCTGCGATCTGTCTGCCCACCGCGGAGAAGCAGTAGCTTCTCAATCGGCGCGGAGCTACTGTATACGCTGCCTGACCGCTTGCGAGAAGCCCAGAGAGTCTTCGATAGGACTGGAGGGCTGCATGGAGCTGGGCTATTCGACTCCGCTGGAATGCTCTTGATGCTCCGTGAGGATGTAGGCCGCCACAACGCAGTCGACAAGCTGCTCGGTGCACAGTTTCTCGCTGACCGTACTCCGCTACGCGATACCTTACTGCTACTCTCCGGGCGCGCCAGCTTCGAACTGTTGCAAAAGGCGCTCATGGGAGGGATTCCGATGGTAGCCTCCGTCGGCGCGCCTTCCAGCCTAGCGGTGCAGGTTGCCAGGGAATTCAATATTGTTCTAATCGGGTTCCTGCGAGAAAACCGGTTCAACATCTATCACGGGGCCGACCGCATCCATGGCCATATCTCAACCCTCGACGAAAGAGTGAAACGTGAAACTACGCATTAAGGGAAATTCACTGCGGCTGCGCGTGTCGCGCTCAGAACTTGCCCAGTTCCTCGCTGGTTACCGTGTAGAAGAGACTATTCACCTCGCCCCATCGACAGAAGCCAGGCTCACCTACGCACTGGAGTCCACTTCATCGGCGACCGAAGTAGGCGTGCGTTATGTTCCGCAAGAGATCACCGTGCTCCTGCCGGAGGTGCTGATGCAGGCCTGGAGCGAAGAAAGCGAAATCGGAGTGTACGCAAGTATTGATATCGGTAACGCCAAAACTCTTGAAGTCTCTATCGAAAAAGACTTCGCATGCCTCGATGGAAGTGATGAGGAGAACCTCGATACCTTTGCAAATCCGCAAGCAGCCCGAGCATGTTAGCCGAAATCTTCCAGCCCAAAGGTTGTGTTCCTGAACATGAAAATAACCTACAAGATTGTGATGTGCAGTGTTTCTAAAAATGGGCCTGATCTTTCTTACAAATCTCCGAGTACCGCGATGTTGGCGAACACCTTGTCTCACGACGTGGTGCTTTGCCCTTCTCATCTCAACCGCTCTCGCACAGTCGTCGACACCATATAGGGAATATCCGCAAACCGCCGGTGCGTATCAACCGCTGACTCTGCCTAAAATCCCTTCCTGGATAACTCTTGATATGGACCTTCGCGCTCGCACCGAGGCACAAACGGCGATCAATTACACGCCGGGGAATGCGCAGGTATACGAGTTGACGCGTGTGCGGGGAGGTCTTGAGGTAAGACCCACTTCCTTCCTCACGGGATACATCCAGTTCCACGACACCCACGCGCTCGGACTGCCCCTCCAGTTTGTCGCCTCGAATATGCGCGATACCTTCGACCTGCGCCAGGCTTATCTTGAATTTCATATAAAGCCGCTCAAGATCTTCGCCGGAAGGCAAGAACTTAAATTTGGCAACGAGCGCTTGATTGGCATCAGTGATTTCACAAACAATAGCCGCACATTTGATGGCTTCGACGCGCGCATCGGGGACAAGAACCGGGTAGACATCTTCAGTACATCGGTTGTGGCCATCCATCCCACTTCGTTGGATAAACATGGAGCAGGACTGACATTCCACGGCGTGTATGGATCGTTCGATCACTGGGTGCCCCACACCTCCGTGCAGCCGTTCGTCTTCGTGAAGGCATTGCCCCGCGTGCAGAGTCAGCAGTCGATCTTTGGCACTGAAACGGAGGTTACCTTCGGAAGCGAAGTGATTGGGACTACTCCGATGGGTTTTGACTATGACGTTCTTGGCGCACTGCAGCGCGGAAACTACTCGAATGATTCCATTCATTCCGGAGCGGGTTATATCAAACTCGGTTACACGGCAGGAGAGCTTCCGTGGAAACCGCGTTTAGTCGGGGAATACGACTATGCCACCGGTAATTCTCACCGGAATCCATATCGTGTCGGCACATTCGATCAGCAGTACCCCAGTGACCACAATGCCTTCGGACTTGTCGATCTGTTTGGCTACCAGAACATAAAACAAACGCGAATCGATTTTGATCTCAACCCGGCACCTCACCTGACCGTATCACTGCAGCAGGAGTTTCTGAACGCCGCCAATGTGCATGATGGCGTGTACAACGGCAGCGCCACGGAATTCGTGAAACCGCCCGCGTCAGGGTTTGCCAGTGACGACATTGGAACAGGCTTTGATGCCTCGGCAAAATATGTGTTTCACGACTATCTCGTCTTCAATGTCGGAGTCGGTCACTTCTCTCCGGGCGCTCTCATGACCGCAAATGGGCATGGAGCCCCACTAACTCTCTCGTATCTATCGGCGACTTACCGGTTCAAGGTGAATAAGAAATAGATGCTTCGTTATGGGAAGACGTTATGCGATGTTTCGTCAAGCTGTGGTCTTGTGAAATATGCCATAAGTTATCCCATCATATGTACAATTCACTATCCACAGCGAAAGGATCGAAACAATGGCAGATGATCAGCAGTCAAGAGTAAGCAGGCGAAAATTCCTGGAGAGTGGATCCGCAGTGTTGGTGGCGGTGGCCGGCCTGCAGGTCGCACAGGGGCAGGAGAAGAAGGTGCCGCGTTCCGCCGATCACCATCTGCCAAATGAGACGGAGCCAGGACCAAACAACACCGTTTTGGATAAACAGAATCTGGATTCAGTGTGGGCGCCACCGACGGATGCGGGCGGACAGCCTCCATTCAAGTATTCCTTCTCCTTGTCGCACAAGCGTCTTGAGGAGGGTGGCTGGACGCGACAGGTCACCGTACGCGACCTACCGATCTCGAAGAAGATGGCAGGCGTGGAGATGCGGCTGATCAAGGGTGGCATCCGCGAGCTGCACTGGCATGTCGGAGCCGAGTGGGCGCTGATGCTCTACGGTAGCGCTCGCATTACCGCGGTCGACCAGGATGGTCGCAGTCACGTCAGTGACGTGAACGAAGGAGACCTGTGGATCTTCCCGGGTGGAATTCCACACTCGATTCAGGGCATCGGTGAAGATGGATGCCGCTTCCTGCTGGTATTCGACGATGGCAACTTCAACGAGTTTGAGACCTTCCTATTAACCGACTGGGTTGCTCATACGCCTCCTGAGGTGCTCGCCAAGAACTTCAACGTGCCCGCAGAGACCTTTGGCAACGTGCCGAAAAAGGAACTGTTCATCTTTGAACGTCCTCTCCCTCGGCCGCTCGCCGAAGAGAAGAGGCAGGCAGAGGAGGGTACGGGAGCGGTGCCGAACAGCTTCGATTTTCGTCCCAGTCAGATGAAACCCACCAAGGTATCCAAAGGAGGGGAGGTGAAGATTGTCGACCGGAAGATCTGGCCGGCGACAAACATTGCTGCGGCAATCGTCACGTTGAAACCGGGAGGACTCCGCGAACTGCACTGGCACCCCAATGAGGACGAGTGGCAGTACTACGTCAGCGGTAAGGGCCGAATGACTGTATTTGCCGCCGGCGCGCATGCCCGCACTATGGACTTCGAGGAAGGCGACGTAGGTTACATAGGGAAGTCCGCACCACACTACATCGAAAATACCGGCGACACGGACCTTATCTTCATCGAGGTATTTCCAACACCGTATTATCAGGACATCTCACTCGCTGAGTGGATGGCTCACACTCCATTCCGTCTGATCGATCAGCACTTGGGCGTAGGCGAAGAGATGCTGCGGAAGATCTCCAAGAAAGAAATGGTTGTCATTCCTGAATAGTGACATTGCTGCTTCGTAGTCCGATCAAGTTTCGACGAAGCAGGCAGCATTTTCCGTTGATGCTTTCTGCGCGTTGGATAAATCTTTCGCGAAGATTTATCCAGAACTTTTTCATCACCCCGGGTCTGATATCAGAGCGCGTTTGAGGATTATGGCAATGAGAGTTAAAAATCGCTGGGGCATCGCCTTGGCCGGCATTCTTTTGCAGGTTGTTCTAGGTTCTGTCTACGCATGGAGCGTGTTTCGCGTCCCCCTTGCAAAACAGTTTCACTGGAGCATTTCGCAGGTGACGATGACCTTCACGATTAGTATCTTTGTGCTCGGTATCGCTGCATTCATTGGTGGACTCTGGCTCAATCGCTCCGGCCCACGCGTCGTTGCGCTGGTCGGCGGATTCTTGTACGGACTCGGTACGATTCTCGCCAGTTTCTCAGGTGACAGGTTGTGGTGGCTCTATCTCAGCTATGGCGTCATCGGTGGTATCGGGCTGGGTTTCGCGTATATCGTGCCCGTCGCCGTACTTGTCAAGTGGTTCCCCGACCGTAGAGGACTGATGACGGGGATCGCAGTAGGTGGGTTCGGAGCAGGTGCACTTGTCACCGCGCCTATCGCCACGCGACTTATCCAGAAAGTGGGCGTGTTGCCCACTTTTGCCTATCTCGGGATTGCATACACCGTGATCGCCACGCTCACAGGCTACTTCATGCAGAATCCACCGGAAGGATGGCGTCCAGCCAACTGGACGCCCAGCGGGACGATCTCCGCACAGCAGTCGGTGAAGAACTACACACTCGGCGCAGCGCTGCGCACCTGGCAATGGTGGGCGCTCTGGCTGCTTCTGTTCCTGAACACTTCGGCAGGCATCTCCGTTATCTCGCAGGAGTCTCCTATCTTTCAGGAACTCGCCAAGGTCAGTGTCATCGTTGCTGCAGGCATGGTCGGTGTTGTTAGCATCGGCAATGCTGTCGGGCGTGTTTTCTGGGCTTGGACCTCTGACTCTATTACCCGCCGATTTACCTTTGCCGTCATGCTCCTGATTCAGACGTTTCTCTTTTGGATACTTCCAAGCATCGCATCCGCTACGATTCTGACTATCGTGTCGTTCGTCATTCTGATGTGTTACGGAGGCGGTTTTGGAACTATGCCCGCGTTCACCGCAGACTACTTCGGTTCAAGGAACGTAGGACCGATCTACGGTTTGATGTTGACCGCTTGGGGCGCTGCAAGTGCATTCGGGCCGCTCTTAGTTGCCAACATGAGACAGATAAGCGGTAATTACCGCAGTGGGTTCCATGTACTCGCCGCCGTCGTGCTGGTGTCGATACTACTCCCAATCATAGTTCACCCTCCAGCGAAGACAGGCCCCTAACTATAGGAGCAAGTGATTCTGGCGTTCCCGATGTTTTGTTTCATCGTAGGGAGTGAAGGTATTTTCAAGACGAAGATATCCTGACTGCTGCGATGAGCAACGCATTGGGAGGGTTTGGAGAGAAGCCTTCATGACCCAACACGTTAGACCCGCTGTATCATGCTGATCGCCGCCCCGAAGCCCACCGCATAATGTTTGGCAAGGTTAGTAGTGGCCTGACCGATCTTTTGCACCGGATGGCGATGGACGAAGGATCAGCGGCCAAACGGAAGACGTGGTTTCACTACCACACTGTCCGGCCACACTCTTCGCTCGGCTATGCTTTGTTTAGGCTCCAACAACTCTGCAGGCACCCACTTGGAGAGCGTCAGTTTCCGCGCTTGTGCTTGAATTTCAAGAGTGGCGAATTCACTTCCTGGTTGACCTTCGCGATCTCGACGCCTATATCGACCGGCATAAACACACGGGCATCGATCTGTTCGCCAGTTAGCAAATTGAAGGGGATACTCAGATGGCCCGTCCTCGGGGAACCGGAAGCCTGTATCAGCGGAAAGACAGCGCGGTTGGTGGATCAAATATCACCGCAATAGACGATCGTTTCGTGAATCGACGCGCACGGAAGACAAGCGTGTAGCGATTCGCATCCTTGGCAAACGTCTTGCCGAGATCAGCACCAACACCTTTGTCGGGCTGACACACGAGCGAATTACGGTGGGCGAGTTGGCTGATGATCTCTTCCGCGATTACCGTATCAATGGACGAAAGACAACCGATGATGTTCAGACTCGTTGGCGGCTGCATTTCGAGCCGTTCTTCGGTTCGCGCCGGGTAGTGGAAGTCACAAGCGATCTGATAGCGAAGTATGTAGACCATCGCCAAAGTGAGAACGCCTCAAATGCGACCATCAATCGTGAGATGGCCGCGTTGAAGCGGATGTTCCGTATCGGCATGTTCGCCACGCCGCCAAAGGTCTTCCGGCTGCCCAAATTCCCCAAGCTCACTGAGAACAACATCCGCACTGGATTCCTCGAAGACGAGCAGTACAAGAAGTTCATAGCCTACCGCCCCGATCTCTGGTTCCAAACGATTGTCGAGAAGGGCCGCACCTACGGATGGCGGATCAGCGAGCTAATCAACCTGAAGGTGGGGCAAGTGGATGTTGCGGCACGGACGATTCGCTTGGAACAAAGAGACCATTTCCAGGTTAATCTTCAGGATCACCAAGAATCGTGAAGATGCCGAAGACGAAGTTCAGGAAACATTTCTCCGTGCTTATCGCGGATTACGTGAATTTCGTGGGAATTCAAAGTCCCCAGAGGATCGCGACAGCTCTTCGCGCTCGTTCCTGCAAATGCACCTCCAGTCTTCACGGCAAGGTAGAGCCCACCATGCACGGTCAATGCACGGTCAGAGCCACCAGCGCCAGCACGCCGCCGATCACCGTATACCAGTCCAGAATCCCCCACTCTCCAGTTCGTCCACAGCGGTAGAAAAAAGTATGAGTCCGCCCCCAGCGGAACCCCGCGGATCACATTGGCTAACGCCGCCCCATAGAACACCGTCAGCAGCATACTCGAAAAACCAAACAGCCCATCGACGAACGTAAATTCGCTCGCGACGTCCACAAAACACGGCGGTCATCGCACAATGGCCGATTATCAGTTATTCCTCAGTGCCACCATCGGATTGATCTGCGAAGCCCGGCGCGCCGGAACATACCCAGCGAGCACCGCCACACCTCCCAGCAACAGAATCATCACCGCAAACGTCATTGGGTCAGTAGGAGCCGTCCCAAACAACATCGAAGCAATCAGCCTCGCAACCACCATCGAAGCCACCGCTCCCACTGCAATCCCCACTAAAGCCATCCGCAGCGTCGTCGAGATCACGCCCAACTGTACCCTCCCCGGCGTAGCACCTAGCGCCATGCGGATGCCAATCTCCTGCGTCCGCCGCGTCACCGAATAAGAGATCACGCCATAGATCCCCAACGAAGCTAGCACTAATCCCAGCCCCGCAAATATCGTCACCAGCAGCACAAAAAATCTCCGCGGTGAAACCGCATGATCCACAATCCCCTGTATCGGCCTGAACTCAACTGCAGGCTGGTTCGGATTCAGCTCCCGCAGAGTCCGCAATACGCTTCCCGCCAACTGCGCCGGCGGCAGCTTCGTCCGCACCACCAACTCCGCTCCGTCCGGACCCCACTCATCACGCATGGTCGGCAGATACATCTGTTCGCCGGCCTTTCCCTCGACGTTCGTCTCATGAACATCCGCCACCACGCCGATCACACGTACCTCGCTCTTGCCGATCAGCGCGATCTTCCCCACAGCATCCTCCCCGGGCCAAAGGAAACGTGCCGCCGCCTCATTCAGGATCACCGTATTCTCGCCCTTCATGGAGTCCTGCCAGCCAAAGTCGCGTCCGCGCAGCCGCATCCCCATCGCAGCCACGTATCCCGGCGAAACGATATAAACGAACGCGCCGGGAACATCGCCATTTCGATAGACTTTTCCCTTCGCGCGAGGCCCACCCCATCCGCGGTTCCGCTCAAGCGGCAGATTGTCTGTAATTCCAGCCGCCTCTACCCCCGGAATCGCACGAACGCGTCGCAGGACCTCCTCCAGAATCGCGCTCCTCTTCTCAACGCTACCGCCGTCGTTATAGTCCACCTTGATCGCAGCCGCCGTCGACGGTTGAAAGCCGAGATCCACATCCAGCACTCGCATAAAGCTCCGCAACAGCAGGCCCGCACCAATCAGCAGCACACAAGCCAGCGCCACCTCCGAGATCACCAGCGCGGATCGCATCCTCTCATGGCTCCTGCCCTCGCTCATGCCCTGCCCCGAATCCTTCAACGCCTCCTGCAGATTGCTGCCCGATATCTTCAACCCCGGCAGCAGCCCAAACAGAACCGAAGCCCCGACGCTGATCGCCAGCGTCCACAGAAGTGCCGCACCATCCACCTCCACGCTGCCCAGCAACGGCAACGCAATCGATCCCTGATGCCGGAGGTAAGAGATAATTCCATACGCCAACCCAAGTCCCAGCACCGCACCCATCCCGGCCAGCACCAGGCTCTCAGTCAAAAGCTGTCGCACAAGCCGACCGCGGCCCGCCCCCAACGCACTGCGCAGCGCAAACTCCTTGCTTCGCGCCGCAGCCCGCGCCAGCAGCAGGTTCGATAAATTCACGCACACAATCAGCAGGATCAACCCCACCGCGCACCACAGCACAATCAGTGATCGCCGTAGTCTTCCACTCACATGTTCCTTCAACTCGATCGGCTTGGCACTATAGTTACCCGCCGAATCCGGATACTTCTTGCTCCAGAAAAACTTGGGGAATAGTACCGTAGCCTCGGCCTGTGCCTGAGCCACACTCACCCCCGGCTTCAACCTCCCAATAAGCGCCAGCGTATTTCCCTGATTGCGGATGTCGTCCATCACCTGCGGCACCAGGATGTCTACCTTGGCCCCTGGCGAAAACACCGCGCCAAAGTCGAACGTATCCGGCAACACGCCAACCACCGTCACCGGCCTCCCGTCCAGCGTAATCGGCCTGCCTACGATCCCCCGATCGCCGCCAAACTGCCGCTCCCAAAAAGGATGCGCCAGCAACACCACCGCGCGACCGCCCTTGATCGACTCGTCTTTCGTAAACGAGCGCCCCAACGCAGGCTCCACGCCCAGCATGTGAAAGAAGTTCCCGGCAACACCAATACCCGTCACCGGAATCGGCTCTCCATGCCCTGTCAGCTTGAAGTTGTCGCTCGTCGAAAACGCGAAGTAGCCCGTCACATCGTCATACGATCGGTTCTGCGCCAGCAGATCGTCATACGCGTCCGCCGAATACGTCGAAGCAGAGAGTCCGTTCGCATCGGCCGGTGCAATCCAAACCAGCCGCTGCGGATCCTGAAACGGCAATGGCCTCAACAAAATCGTATTCACCACGCTGAACACAGCGATGTTCGCCCCAATCCCAAGCGCCAGGATCAGCACCGCGATCACAGCAAACAACCGGTCCCGTCCCAGCGTCCGCACCGTGTAGCGCAGATCCTGCAACAGAACATCCAGCCCCGGCACCCCGCGCTCCTGCCGCTGTCGCTCCTTCGCCTGCGGCACCCCACCGAAACGAATCATCGCCTGACGCCGCGCCTCCTGCAAAGAGAGCCCACGTCTCAGATTCTCGGCAACAGCCATCCCTAGATGGGCTTCTATCTCCTCATCCAGTTCACGGTCGAGTGGCTTCTTGCGAAAGAATGAGCCGAGCCGTAGCCACCCACGCAGCATGGAATCCATCATCGAGTTCTTCATCGCTCGCCTCCCTCATCGCCCATCGCCAGCACCCGCCCCATCACACTCGACAGCCTCTGCCAGTAAGCAGCGTCCTCCGCCAGTTGCTTCCGTCCCCGCTTCGTAATCGAGTAGAACTTCGCCTTCCGGTTGTTCTCCGACGTCCCCCACTCCGCCGCGATCCACCCGCGTTGCTGCAGCCTCACCAGCGACGCATAGATCGTCCCCTGGTTCAGCAGCACCTCATCGCCGCTAACCTGCTCAATCCGCCGGGCAATCCCATATCCATGCATGTCGCCCATCGACGTCAACGTCTGCAGCACCATCAGATCCAGCGTCCCCTGCAGCAGATCCAGCTTTGACTCTCCCATACACTCGCTCCTGTGGTATCGCCACATCTTCATCTGTTGGTACGCCACAGGAGTAAAAAAGTTCACCGCCCCCCAAATATTTCGGCGCAAGCCCCTGGAAACACTCCCTCCTTCCCCCTTCACCCAAATAGTCGTAGACTTGAAAGAGACGCCTAATGCCAAACTTAGCTAAGAAAAGCCCGCTCAAGATCATCGTCGCCACCGTCATCATCGTGGCAACTGTCGCCTACCTCGCCTTCACCGGCGTCCGCGACAACAAGAGCTACTACGTCACCATCGGCGAGCTCCATGGCATGGGCAACAAGGCCTACGTCCGGCACCTCCGCGTCGCCGGCAATGTAGCGCCTGGCAGTATCCATCGCGTCGGCACCAACGCCACCTTCCAGCTCGTCGAGCAGGGCCGTACCCTTCAGGTCAGCTATCAGGGCACCGAGCCGCCGCCCGACACCTTTAAGGACGACGCTCAGGCCCTCGCCGTCGGCACCTACGGCCGCGACGGCGTCTTCCGCGCCACTCAGCTCCAGGCCAAGTGCGCCTCCAAGTACGCCCCCGCAAACAAGCCAGCTACCACCCCGACCACCACCGCCACCGCTCTACCCGCCTCTCGTTAGGCCCGCGTACGATCGGAACTTCATGACGCAGACGGACGCGACAACCCGCAGCAGCGCACCTCAATCCGCTGCTCAGCCACCCTGTATCGCGCTCGACTCCGCCTCCAAGCTCTACGGAACCTTCGCCGCCCTCCGCAACATCACCGCCACCATCGCCCCCGGTACCTGCACCGTCATCCTCGGCGAAAACGGAGCCGGTAAGTCCACGCTCCTCCGCCTGATCGCCGGCCTCATTACGCCCACGCGCGGCACCCTCAACGTCTTTGGAGAGCCTCCTCACCAGCAGCGGCACCGCATCGCCTATATGAGCCACGCCCCCATGCTCTACGACGAGCTCACCGCCATGGAGAACCTCAACTACTTCGCATCCCTCCACCGCGAAGGCGGCTGCGCCTGTGTCGGCAGCCCCGAGATGGCCCTCCGCGCCGTCGGCCTCGACCCCCACCTCGCCCGTCCTGTCGGCCAGTACTCCCAGGGCATGCGTCAACGCACCTCCCTTGCCCGTGTCCTCCAAACCGACCCCGAACTCCTCCTCCTCGACGAGCCCTTCTCCAACCTCGACGTAGCCTCTGCCCAGCACATGGTCGAGCTGCTCACCGACTTCCGCACCTGGCCCGTCTCTCCGGTCAACGGCACCACCGGAAGCCGAACCATCATGCTCACCACCCATCAGGCCCACCTCGCAGCGCCCCTGGCCGACACCACCATCACCATGCGCCAGGGCCAGATCATCTCCCTCGACACCACGCCGAGGCCTGCCCGGTGAAGTCAGCTAAGACCGAAAAGACCAATGCAGCCCGCCTCCTCGACACGCTCAATATCCCCTACGAGCTCCGAGCCTACGAGGTCGATCCCGAAGACCTCACCGCCATCTCGGTCGCCCGCAAGATAGGCCTCCCCCCCGAGCAGGTCTTCAAGACCCTCCTCTCTCAAACGAATTCAGGCGATCACCTCTTCGCCGTAATCCCCGGCGACGCCGAACTCGACCTCAAGAAGTTGGCCCACGCCGCCGGTGTGAAGAAAGTAGAGCTGGCCTCACTCAAAGAGGTAGAGCCCCTCACCGGATACATCCGCGGTGGAGTCACCGTCATGGGTGCCCGCAAACCCTTCCCCGCCTACGCCGACGAGACCATCGAGCTCTTCGACCTCATCTCCATCTCCGCCGGCCAGCGCGGCCTGCAGCTTCTCCTCGCCCCCTCCGACTACCTCCGTGCGGCCAACGCCACCCTCGCCGACCTCACTAAATCGCCGGCCCGCGCCGGGGCCGCTGAATGAACTACTTCGGCCACGTCCTCAACCATCTCCGCAAAGACCTCCGTCTCGAGTGGCGCTCCCGCGACTCCATCAACGGAATGCTCTTCTTCTCTCTCCTGGTCGTCGTCGTCTTCAGCATGGCCTTCGACCCCACCGCCTCCACCTCCCGCCAGATCGCCGGCGGCATCGTCTGGGTCGCCATTCTCTTCGCCGCCACCACCGCGCTCAATCAGTCCTGGACCCGCGAACTCCGCAACGACGTCATGGACGCCCAGCGCCTCGCCCCTTCCCCGGCCAGCGCGCTCTTCCTCGGCAAAGCTCTCGCCAATATGATCTTCGTCCTCGCCGTCGAAGCCATCCTCGCGCCACTCTTCACTATCTTCTACAATCTGCACGCCGTTGGCCCCGGCTGGCTCCTTGCGCTCATCATGCCCCTGGGAACCTGGGCGCTGGTCGTCAACGGGACCTTCTTCGCCGCCCTTGGCATCCGCACCCGTAACCGCGAGCTCCTGCTCCCACTCGTCCTCTTCCCCATCTCCATACCCGCGCTTCTCGCCATGGTTCAGGCCACCACTGGCGTTCTCACCGCAGAGCTCGACAGCATCCAGCTCTACCTCTGGGTCAAGGTTCTCGTCTCCTACGACATCATCTTCACCACCGTCTGCCTTTTGCTCTTCGAAACCGTGCTCCATGCCGAATAACAGTCAAAGTTGCCACACCCACCCCCTAACCGCGATAAACTGGAGGCATCGTGTCCAGACCTACACCAACTAGGATCGTCACCGGGCTCTGGTTCGCAGCCACCGTCACCATCCTCGTCTTCGGCTTCTATCAGGCCATCTTCGTCGCGCCGACGGAAGCCACCATGGGCAACGTCCAGCGCATCTTCTACTACCACGTCCCCAGCGCCATCGCCGGGCTCACCTTCCCCTACGTCAATCTCATCGGCTCGCTCGCCTTCCTCTACTGGCGCCGCCGCGATCCCCTCAAGGCCCTGGCCGCCGACGCCCTCGCCCTCGCCGCCGCCGAGGTCACCATCGTCTTCACCAGCATCGGCCTCGTCACCGGAATGCTCTGGGGCAAGCCTGTCTGGGGCATCTGGTGGACATGGGACGA
>Ga0193743_1000868_pt1 | contig 23488 bp, 29 predicted proteins | sample L2c2metaG_FD_143038 | JGI IMG/M metagenome (GOLD analysis project Ga0193743, IMG submission 143038) | Soil microbial communities from a riparian zone of the East river system, Colorado, United States - L2c2 | ecosystem: Environmental > Terrestrial > Soil > Riparian zone | place: USA: East River... | reverse complement strand
TGAAAGAAAAATCCGAGAAACACATAATGTGTTTCTCAAATTTTCCTTTCAGAAACACCCTTTGTGTTTCCATGGGAAAAACCCTTTAGAAATCACAAAACATGTCTAGAAATGGGTTTTTCTGGGGAAACATCACCCAGCGCCAGCAGTGTGAACCATCTATAGACGTGCAAAATCCTGTATCTGAAAATCCAATTGTTGTTCTGACGGAGGTAGCTCGGAATAGGCACCCAAAATGGGAACGACGACTCCAATCCAAACCTGTCATTGCTTTGGCGGAAGATGGTTTGACCTCCCTCAAACTGAAGGTTGAGCTTGGAACCACTGATACAGGAGAAGTGAAGTCTGTCAACTCCTTCATAGATAGCAGAGCCACCAGAGAGTTCATTGACCGTCACTATTCTAAGAGCAACCAGCTCCATACCCAGAAACTCTCTGAACCCATTCCGGTTTACAATGTTGATGGAACCCTGAACAAGGCGGGTTCTATCACTGAGGTGGTTGATCTCATCTTGAGATATTAGAATCATTCAGAACAGACATTATTCACTGTCACTGGCTTAGGCAAGCAGAAGCTCATCCTTGGGCACTCTTGGCTATGGAAGCACAATACGGAAATTGATTGGGTAACCAGAGAAGTCAAAATGTCCAGATGTCCACCCAGATCCTGCTCCGGATGTAGAGACAAAGCTTGAGAGGAGAGAATTGCTCAGAAGGCTGAAATATGATGGACAGAAGCTGTCTCCAATGGCCCTGTACCAGAACTCCACACCGACTCTGAAGAGGAGGAGCCCAAAGAAGCTGGCAAACCAATCAAACTGGGAGATTGCATCTTCACCATTGGCCTTGTTCCATCCCCAGCGGAGATCCGAGCCACTTCCAGTGTTTCTCAGTGCTTAGCCAAAGCATTCATATGTAACTCCAAAGCTTCTGTTCCCCTGGATGGTCTGTTCTGGAGCATCTGAAGGAGTTTGACAGCATCTTTTCCAAGGAGTCTTTTGATGCTCTACCAGAGTCCAAAAAATTGGACCATGCAGTTGAGCTGATCCCTGGAGAGAAGGCCTCTAACTGCAAGGTTTATCTGTTGGCTCCAACGGAGCAAAAGGAGCTTGACCAATTCCTTAAGGAAAACTTGGAAACAGGTCAGATCCATCTGTCTAAGTCTCCAATGGCATCTCCAGTCTTTTTCATTAAGAAGAAGGATGGTACTCTACAGCTTGTTCAGGACTATTGGGCCCTAAACACATGACAGTCAAGAACAAGTACCTGCTCCATCTCATCTCCAAACTCATCAATAAACTCAGAGGAGCCAAGTACTTCACCAAACTTGACATCCAATGGGGGTTCAACAATGTCTGGATGAAGGAAGGAGACAAGTGAAAGGCTGTATTCCAAACAAACCGGGGGCTCTTTGAACTGTTGGTTATGTTTTTTGGACTGTGCAATAGTCCAGCAACATTCCAGACCATGATGGACGACATCTTCAATGACTTGATAAAGGAAGGAGTTGTGGTGGTGTACCTGGATGACATCCTAATATTCATGGAAACTCTAGAGGAGCACCGGATGGTCACTCAGAGAATTATGGAGTTGCTCCAGAAACACAACCTCTTCCTTAAACCCAAAAAGTGCAAGTTCAAGAAGACAGAAGTGGAGTACCTCAGAGTGATTATTTGACATAATTCCATTAAGATGGACCAAGTCAAAGTAGCCAGAGTAACAGAATGGCCTACTCCATCTAACAGGAAGGAAGTGCAGCCCTTCCTGGGCTTTACCAACTTCTATCGCAGGTTTATCCAAGGGTTCTCTCACCTAGCCTGTCCCTTATCCAATCTCATGTGGAAGGACACGGAGTGGAGATGGGGAGCAGAGGAGCAGTCAGCATATGATTCACTCAAGGAATGGATTACAACGGCTTTGATTCTCACCCTGCCAGACAACTCACGACCTTTTCAGATCAAAGCAGATAGCTCGTATTTCCCAACCGGAGCTGTATTGTCTCGAAAATCACCATAAGACAACAAGTGGCACTCTGTAGTGTTCCTTTTCAAATCCCTTTCTCCAGTAGAGCAGAATTACAAAATCCACGACAAGGAGATGTTGGCAATTGTGAGAGCGTTGGAAGAGTGGAGGCATTTTGTGGAAGGAGTGGAGCATTGCTGTGAGATTTGAACGGATCACAAAAACCTACAATATTTCATGACAGCCAAGAAGCTCAACTGGAGGCAAGCTAGGTGGTCTGTACTCTTAGCCCAATTTGACTTTATCATGCATCACTGACCTGGAAAGAGCATGGGGAAAATGGACACTCTGTCCCGTTGGTCTGATCATGGAACAGGCTCAGAAGACAATGACAACATGGTCCTTCTTACTCTGAATTTCTTTGTGGTCTGAGCATTGGAAAGTTTAGAGGCAGCAGGAAAGGAGTGAGGAATACTGAAGGATATCCAGAAGGGAACGTGAGATGGAGAGAAAGAGGAGCCAGTGGCAAGGGCTGCGAGGGAGTTACAAGGTTCATTGGCTCACTCCGTAAAATCTGCAGAGTGGTCCCTATCTGATGGGCTTCTGTACTTCCTGGGCAAGATCTATGTTCCAGACATTCCTGGCTGATTGACAACTCTGCCTCCATTACCAGAAATTGTGGATGGCAAAGAAGAGTGGATGGTGGAGGAAATCTTGGATAGTAGGATGGTCAACCAGAAGCTTCGTTACTTGGTCAAGTGGGAGGGTTTCGGTGTTGAGCACAATTCCTGGGAAGCTTGGGATAATGTTCATGCACTGGAACTAGTGGCGGATTTTTACTGGAGGCACCCTGGTGCTGCTTGTCACATTTGTGCAGTCGACTTCCACTCCATTCCTTTCCGTTCAGTGTCAGGGCATCACTGCCTTGAAGGGGGGGATGAATGTTAGGGGACATTCTGCTTTGTCTGACATTTCTTCCAATGATGCTCCATCACCTCAATACATTCCTCCCCATTGTTGCTAACTCAAGATGGAGTGCACTCGCAGCTCTGATAGCAGAGTCCGATGGACTGGGGGTCGGCAATCTCCAATATGGCCGTGGCACACATGTGTCACATTCTATCACTAAATATGTCACAAAACCTGACCCACACTATTCTTGATGAGTTCTCTACTGTTTCCCAATGGATTTTCATGAGATACAGTGTGAAATACATTGTATTCATGCCACATATTTATTTTATACCTAAAATAGTGTGATATTTGTTAAACAGCTGCATAAAAATGTGACAGAATGAAACATAAAGTTGACATAAATGCAATCCATACAGTGATAATCACAAGTAACCCATAACATTTTGGCAGGTCTTTATATACATATATTCGTAGTACAACATTTTCCCTTTCTATTGCAATTTTTTTAATAAAAATCAGTGGAGAAATGGGTGAGTTATGAACCTGATCATTTTAAGGTTGGCCTGAGGGACAAACATTTGTTGCCACGGCCGGGCCGCGGCAAGTGAATTCCCGTTTCATCATCCCCGTAGTGTAGAGAACATAGCTCGGCCAATTCACAACCAATCCACATGAAAAAAAATGCCAGAAACTTGCCTGAGCGAGGGCTACAAGGATAAATTCTAAAAATCCGCAAATTTATGTATTAATTGCTACTTGTTAGCTTACAAAACAGAAATTAGCTATAGGCAGCTCAGAAACTGAACAGAATATTCCGTGTTAGTAACATAATATGATTATTTTGTGAATCAGAACAAAATGTACAGATTGAAAAAAAAACCCAAGGTTCCTAATAGGGTAAAATTGCGATTTTTTGAGAATATCTCCAGAGATACCTGCCAGAAAAATAAAATTCCTTGTACAAATTAAAGATATTTATAAGAGAACCATTTTGTATCAGCAAAAGTTGTCACGAAAATGACTTCTTGAGCTGTCTATAGAGTTCCAATTTTGGCCCTGCTCAGCTGCCCATTTTTGCAGGGCATTCTGCCACACAGCACAATATATTGGGTATATATATATATATCTACTTGTAATAAATTGTTTTAAGACTTATAATGGACCAAGGGTCAGTAAATTCCACAGGAGGCGCTTGTGGAAAGAGAATTTCAAGTGGGTCACCTATTTTGAGCGTGTGTGATGCGCACGCATGATGTGACAGTGCATCACACTGGCTGAGATTGCCGACCCCCAGATGGACACATGACATAGCTACTCTTGCATTCCTATCACTTTTTCACCATTCTTCATTTTTTTCATCATTCTATTATTTCAACTCCGATTTTTGGTATATAGACACGCACTTCACCTGAGCATGGCTTTATCCCTTTCTTTTAGGATCCCTGCTAGGTTAGCTTTCCTGTCATATTTTATGTGTATATATTATTTAGGATCCCCTGCTAGATCTCAACTAAGTTGTAGCTGCAGTTGCCCTAACACTCAACAAATACAACCACAAAGGTATATTGGCTCAATGGGATGGCTGGAACTGGCAAAACAACAATTGCTTACTCATTCAGTGAAATCCTCCATGACATGCATTCCCTTGGCAGTACCATCTTCTCTTCTCATCTCTAGGTTGATACCAGTGATGTCTATTTTAGCATCCCCACCATCTCTCTTCAGTTGGCCAAGTACAGTTATCTTCCCTCTTTGTCCCATCTCATCCTGGATGTAGTGGAAGCCAATCCTGACTGCTCATCTTGAAGGATTAGCAAACAGTTTGAGAATTTGATTGTTAGACCACTCACTGCTGCATAAAGGAATGCCAACATTGTTACAATTTTTACTTTTACTTTTACTTTTACTTTTGACTTATTGATTTACACATGTTGACTCTTTTTGAATGATCAATGCTCTTGCATTGTTCTTTACTTTCATTGTTTCATAAATCGATCAAACAATAGTTTACCATTGTTCTCTCATTTGGTTACTTCATTGTTCACTCAAGTATATAAACTCTGGTAGTTTACTACTTGTTCCTTAGTTAGTCTTCAATGGAATTTTCTCACTGAACTCAACCTAAGACAATACCTTAGCAATAAGGCACTCTTGGGCCTAGCCAAACTCAAACTCAAATGACTGTATAAGATCATGGCTGGATATAGCCTGAATCTTTTGAAGTCGTAACAAACATCAGCAAACCTTGATAATTTTTATAGCAGGGGTCCCTACCTCTGTAGTGCTCCATAGTGTTAATGGCACTTTGGGCACTCTGGAGCACTACAGAGATAGGGACCCTTGCTACAAATTGCTATAGAATTTTTCAAGGTTCGCTGATGAAAGAAGTAGCAGTTGTCCCTGTTATTGTTCTTGATGCTCCGGATGAGTGCTCTGACCAGTCTCTTGTGGCTGAGTTGCTTTCTGCAATATTAAAGCACAGTAAATAAATCTCTTCCAGTCAAGTTCTTCATTACTAGTTTCCCAGAAATAGTGCTCAAGGAGACATCTGATGATTCTTTGGGTCATTCCAATTTCATCCTTCATGAGGTTGAAAAGGAGATTGTAAAGGCTGATATTGAGCTTTACATAAAAGCTGGCCTTACCCATTCATTGGATGTTCTTTATGAAGGATTTTGGATGCTGCCTATGCCTCTACAAACATTAGGGAGGCATCAGCTATAGACATGGTTCTTACAGCTGTTACATATGCCCATAATCCTCTTTCTAAGGCTGCCATCAGTGCATTGATGCAAATGCCCATAGAATACACTGAGGCCACCCTTTCTTCTCTTCATTCCCTGATATGTATTCCGTCTCAAGACACTGGTATGCCCATCTCAACATTCCATGCTTTATTCCATGATTTCATCAGCAATCAAATTGTTTCCTCAAAGTACTATCTTGACCCTTGTGTTCCACATAAGCATCTAGCACTTCAGTGTCTGTTGTTGATGGAGAAAGAATAGTCAAAGGAGAAAGGGCATCTTACCTGGCAGAGAGGAAAGATGGAGAGATTTCTGAATCACTGGCATACTTGTGGTAACCAGGCCATTCATTTTACCTATTTAAACAACAACAATATTGAATCTGCTAAATTGAAGGATTTCTTTCAAAAACATCTTCTGTGATGGATGGATTGTTTGAGTATTTTAGGAAAGTTAGAAACTGCAATGCATTCACTGTGCAAACTTGAAAAATGTGCAAAGGTAAGTAATCTTATTGCTGCAGATGGATTACACTTACAACAGAAAGTGGATCCAAAAATTTCTGGGCATGACAGTGATTGATACTAAAAAATTCTTCAATGAAATTTTTGATTTTATTAAAAACAACAGTCTTGAAGGATGTCTGTCCAGCATTAGTTTGGATGCCAGAAAATTCAGATATTTGGAAAACATATGGAAGTAAGATAGGTTGTCCATGGAAGCTCTGCTTAGGAAGGGGAAAGCATGGAGCCTGTGTGAAGCAATTCTGGCACATTCAAACAATGTTAACTCTACTGTCTTCTCTCCTGATAGTGTGCATATTGTGACTGCATCTTCAGATGAGACTGCAGATCTGAAATTCAGCCACAGGAGAATGTAAGGCAGAGCTGAAAGGACATTCAGATGCTGTCAACTCTGCTGTCTTCTCTTCTGATGATATGCATATTGTGTCTGCATCTTGGGATAAGACTGCATGTATCTGGAATACAGCCACAGGAGAGTGTGAGGCAGAGCTGAAAGGACATTCAGCTAATGTCCACTCTGCTGCCTTCTCTCCTGATGGTTTGCATATTATGTCTGCATCTTGGGATAGGACTGCACATGTCTGGAATACAGCCACAGGAGAGAGTGAAGCAGTTTTGGCACATTCAAATTTCAAACAGTGTCAACTTTGCCAGAGAGTGTATATCAGTGCTAAAAGTACATGGCTCTCTTCTACATATCTTTATCTGATAGCAGTCAATTACCTCTGCCATCATTAATTCCTGATGGTATTATTATTCACAATCATCCTGAGGTCAAATTTATCTCTCATCCCAGTTATCACACCTTGATACATATATTTCAACAAACAATATTCCACACTACAAACTACCAAAGAATTTGGATTCCAGTAAACCAACATCCATTAGCTACCACTTGTCCAAAATATGCCTTGCATATGGAACAGGAGAAATTTTGCTCTTAGAGGTTTGTATGGCCTCTCTTGTATTCTACATTGTTCTTTCATTGCTCAAAATTTTCTGTCAAATATAGTTCCAATGTTAGCTCTTATAGCAGAGCATGGTCCCTTCTCACAATGATGTAAAGGACCAAATAGGAGTGGATTTTAAACATAAAGACTGTAAGACAAATTGTATATCTATGTAGTTGTAAAGTATGAAAGAAAGTGATAAGGGCAGCACAATACTTCCATCCATCTGTTCATCCATTTGACAGGGTCTCCAGATTTGGTGAGTACTAAGTTACTACTAACTTGATTAGGATATTGTTGTTCTTTCATATTTCTAAATCACTTGCATATGCTTGTGGTAACTGGGCCATTCATTTTCATCTATTCAAACTACAACAATATTGAATCTGCTAAATTGAAGCATTTCATTCTAATGTGATGGAAGGAGGAAAGCATGAAGCCACTCTGAAGCAGTTCTGAGACACTTAGGTCCTGTAATATTTGTAATCTTCCCTCCCAACTTCCAAGTCCCAATGGTGTACATATTATTGTGTCTCATCAAGATAATGACATGAAATTCTGATTTCACCATTTATATGGTTCAAATATTTTCAGTAGAGTCTATATACAAAATTTCATGTGATAGAATGGCAAGGGAAGCATTTTTTTTCGGTTAGTATGCAAAGCAACCTACTGAGCTGGTGTCATCCAATCATAGAATTAAAAGATTACAATTGTGTGTACAAACTATTATTCTAAGAATCTACTCCCTTTTCGCCTTTTCCTGGTCTCTGACTTCACGCGGTCGAGTTCCTATCGCATATCCGATGGTGCCAAAGAGAACCAAAGCAGCTCCAGTCCACATCAACCGCGTATCTACCTCTTGCGGCCGTTTCTCCCCACCAGGTCCTACCAAAGCAACACCAAGCGAACCGAACACAGCATCTAAATTTAGTCCAAATATGTTCCAATCCGACGCCGATACGTCTAAACCAAGCACAATGCAAAAGTTTTCCAATGCCAGAAAACAGAAACTACGAATCACATGTCCCACATGTGTAATACCTACGACGCTTATGATCAAGCTAACAGCTTTACGGACGACGAGGACCAGCGTGACGGTGAGGGCGCTTACTCGAGTTGTGAGTCTGTGTACTCCCGCTACGCAAACAAGTTGGGTGATCGTGTTTAAGATGAGAGGGAGATAGATGTGTGGTATAGACGCTGAGACAAAAAATGGGTGATTGTCAAGGTCTGTCGAGAGATTGGTTTTTGGTAGGGATTGAGATATTGAAAAGAGGGGGAGATTTCCTGATTGTGGAAAGAAATGGATTGGGAGAGGAGGTAGAGAATGCAAGGGGATGATGTTCAGAGGAAATGAAGTTGTTTTCACAGAGGCTGGGATAGGTAGAGGAAAGCTAAAATGGGCTCTCGGACCTACAGTATTCAGCTGCTCCATCTGAGCAGCCAGATTCGGCAGAAGCGGCAATAGCATAGGGAGCGCAAGGAAGTGGAGGTAAAACATACTTTCTTGCCATGGCGAGCTTTCAAGTTCCTTGATCGAGGATACGACACCATTCCGTTTGGGAGAAGATAAAGATGGTCGTATGTACTGGGAGTATGTCCAGTCTTGGATGAGGCCCAAAAAGCCAGAGAAGATAAGGGCCAGAGTGAGTATGCCTATGCCAGATGCATACGTGTATGGGTCGACAGGCGATGCTGCTGATGATGACGAGTGCGTCTCGGACGCAGAAAGGGTGGTAATCATGACACCGATTGTAACCAAGATGACAGACATGATTTGTGTTAGAGTATATCTAGAAAACGGGATTAGTATCATGACTATTCACGGGGAAACATTATAAGGGTTATTTGAAAGGAACACGCTGGAAGGGTACACTTGGGACACCAACCTCCCAGCGCCGTGGAGGCCGGTCACCGCAAACGTGCATTGTGGACGGTGGGTCCCAAATCTCGGACAACATAAATCCCTCCGGAAAAGAGAGACACATACCTCTTATTTGACACCAACCATCCAATGACCATACTGATGATCAGCCCTCCGCTTCTAAATATTATATGAACGGCCATTGGAATACGATAAGCAAATGCTGCATTGTTGAGCAACGAAACAAGATAAAATAGCACGACCTGGATAAGGTATTGAGTAATGGGGACTCGACGTGGTCGAAAACGCGGTCCATAGTGTGTCCAGATGATAAATTTGGGAAGACCATGGAGTGAAATGAGTAGAAATTGGAAGAAAGTAAGCACAGATCCAGAGTTTGGATGTTGTAGGGTCAGTTGCTCCAAGGTAATGGCATTGCTGCAGCAACCTCCAAAGATGAGAGACATGGTCGTGAACCATGTCGATAGGTGAGTTAACATCGTTAATAAGGTAGGTTATAGGAAGCAGCGGCCCTAATAGCATTACGGTTGCATCGAGGGCGTTTGACATATCACATGACCGTCAAAGCCACGATCGGACGCGTCTCTTTACAGATGTACTCCTTTCTGGATTCAAAACCACGCCGGGGCTGATTTTTGGACCGTCCAGTTTCCTTTCTTACCTTCCCCCTTATTTTATACATCCCTTGACGGGGTAGTCCGTAGACGTATAACATAAAATCCCCACATACTACACACACCCACTTTCTCTTTTGGCATATGGCAGAGAACCATCGCTCACAGCGTCGGCACCCTGCTTCGCTACTTCCCCTCGCCGCCCACAACCCGCTTCTCGTGACACTTATGGGGAAGCGTGTCACAATGGACATGATTGACTATGTAGCTCGCCAAGCAGCTAAAGTCATCCGCATCGACGGCGAGCCAGAGCCTATTTCCTCCTCCCAGAGCTCTCATTTACTTCCTACTCCTCCTCATACCCCGCTCAAGGTGAAATTCGTTCATCAAGAAGCGGATGAAGCACCAGAGTCGGAAGTTGTTCCACTGATCAGTTTGGAGAACTTCATTCTTCATCTTGTCAAGTGCTCCAACGTCCAAGTCTCTACGTTGCTCACAACGCTCGTTTACCTTGAGCGTTTACGGACAAAGTTGCCAACAATGGCAAAAGGTTCGTTTCTCCTTTCTACAAATTTATTCCACTTATGGTTATTTTTTGGATGAGCTAGGTATGCCGTGTACTCGCCATCGGGTATTTCTTGCCACTCTCATCGTCACTGCCAAATACCTCAACGACTCGTCTCCCAAAAATATCCATTGGGCGAATTATGCTGTTCTCTTTGACGTTGCTGAGATAAATCTTATGGAGAAACAACTACTGTATCTTCTCGATTATGACTTGCGCTTTGACGAACTCGAGGCTTGCACTGCGTTTGCTCCTTTTATGTCCGTTCCTTCGGAAGCGAGCGCAAGTACGCGTCTATCTGCTGTTAATAAGGTCGCGAAAGCAGGAAGAGCTAGAGCCGAGGCCCAGCAACAGTCTCAAGAGCGAGTGAATGTTCAATTACCCCCAACCCCTCCGGACGAGGAAAAAGAGTCGCGATGCCCTGCTCCGATCCAAACAGTAACTGCTTCAGCTTCATCTTCGTCCTCGTCTGCTTCTTCTGTGTCTTCGTCAACAACCTCGGCCTTGACATCCGCAGTTCGTGGTATTGCTCGACGTTTATCTACGGCTCATCTAAGACCTTCTGCTACATCTATGACACAGTCTACTATGAGTACAGATTCTTCCTCTTCTTCGTCCACATCTTCGTCAGACATCGCATCCTTGGTGGACGATACGGGTTCTAGCTCTTCATCATCCGGATGGACTAGCAACGAGTCTGACGCGGACGACGAGTGTTACAACCAAGACCAACATGTGGGTATTGTCGAACCCAGCTCTTCTTCCTTGAATCTTGGTCGTTCTATTCATGTCAAAACTGCTCTTGCTGGACCTGGTGCAGTCAAAAAGCCGTTTTCGCTACGACCTGCTCCCACCCATGCCTATAGGTCGCATCATTTAGGTACTCCGAACGGCAGTCACCCGAAGAACGATAACGGTTCAAGGTCACGAAAACCCTCGGATACGTCTTCTGTTCACACCATCACCGCTTCACCAAACCTTTCTCGTAGATCGAATGCTTCGAGTCGCTCTGTGGTAGAAAATAAACGTTCAGTCTCTGCTAGCGTGCCGAGTCGAATGAAGGATCACTTACACTTTCCAGTCAGCAATACCATGCCAAGCATTGCACATTCTACTGGGACTGCAGCGGGTGCAAGATTGAGGTCTGGCACAGTCATTCACCGTTCTTCTGCGAGCAAGGCCTCAAATTCTACTATCCCGACTTCAGTCTCGATGGTTACTCAATCAAGTAGCGCTGTGGGTAACAGTAATTCTCGGGCGTCGACTCCAACGCGCGGCGTTGGAGGGATTCTAAGCAGAATGTGGGCAGCTGCGAATCTTAAAGCGGGCGTCGGTTCGCACAGCAATGGGAACTTTAATATCACTGCTTCTGAATCTGAGACGAGGCTTCTGGCCAATACTATGGGCGCTAATGGCGAAGGTTTGTTTACTTGATTTTCTGCCTCGGGACGTTCCTCAGAGGGGCCAATCATAACTGCGTCCCATAACGTTACCCTTTATTTTCACTTTTTTTTGACATACTTCTCTTTTTACATTCTTCACTTCCAGTTTCCTTTGTATGTCCTTTTCCCTGGTTCTCTCCTTCACTCCACCCCGTCAACCTCTTTTTCACTTTCATTTTCCATATCCCCTCATTTTCTTATATGTATATTTCATCCATCTCATTTACGATCTCACCTTTGCTCTCTCCTTTTTTTCCTTACCCATCCATCTTCACCCAACATCAATTCACATTCGCCTGTGCCTCATTCCGTTATGTATGATGGACGCTGCATTCAGAAAAAAAAAACTATATGAACTGAACATTTCTCCCTCCTCCACCCCTGCTCCCTATTCATTATTATTATTAACCCATTCAGGTGCCCCACCGAATCCACATGCTAGACATTTATTTGCCCCCTTTCAAACATTTCATTCTTTTGTGTTTAGGCTCTTCTCCCTTTCTACATACCTACTACATACAAGCTTCATCTGTACAACACTACCCAATACTACTACTATGTACGAATTTTATGCATGAAATATGATGATGATCACGCCCACATATTATTTTTGATTGCATCTGAACTGCATGTGAGCCTTGGCTCTTTTCACCGTGTTTAGTTCAGTGAGGCACGAACGGTTTCTTCCACCATTGACCAAGTGGATATCACTTTCTACCGAGATTATTTGACCCCACCGCGCATCGTTAGCAAGTATGCTTAGTTGCGAAGACAAAAAGTCCTTGCAAACGGTCGCTTGAAACTTCGAAAGATGCCATTGAGTATATCAATCCTCTTTTCTATATATAAATCAATGCACGAAAAAACAAACGAGTTAAGAACTAATAGTAATCCGCTGCTGCATTATCCATGACCACCTTCATCTTCCATCCACCCGGTAAGTCGTCGTCGGGATTCTCTTCTGCCCAGACAACGTCCATGTCTACAGCTCCTGCATCACCTATGGTATCACTCATAGTTCCCATATCACCCGCATGTGCATTTCCAGATGTCCCAACGGGTGTTGCAGCGCCTCCCGTATTGCCGCTATGGGTGCCACCACCGTTGCTCTTACGACCAGCCGAAGCTGCGTGACTGACAACTGTGTCTATGTCCACATCCTCTTCTTCAGCTTTCATTTTTCTTTCTAGGAGTACCTGTTCGTCTTCCTAGAGGATAAGAATAGGAGATCAGATATTGAGTCGGTGTGATTATAAATGAACGGTCACTGACAATGTCGAACTCATCTTCGCGTTCTTCGTATTCAACATTCTCGTCCACCTCTTCAAAGCCTCCAGCAAAGGCACCCCATCTTTCAGGATTGGGAAAATGCCAAATCAAAATGCTTCCTTGATTCGTAGTGGATGCAATCGATGATTTTGTTGGATGCCACTTTTATGAACGGCCAATCAAAAAAGGAAATTTGAGAAGAAAAAGTTAGTGAAGAGTTAATGATATAATTGTGTTGGAGGCGATTCACATGAAGATGCACAAGCGGTTCTCTCCCACCATCCAGAGCACTCGCAAACTGACCATCATTAGAAATATCCCAGATGTAAATTTTGTGGCCTGCTGGATCCGCTGCGCCTGATTGATCATATATATGATGAGAGAGAAGGCAAACATGAGTATGAATATGGCTTACCGCCAGCTAACCATTCGCCATCGGGGCTATAACACATGGCATGCCAAGACGTTTTATTGATGGGGTCGTTAAATCGGTGTGTAGGTTCTAGTTCTAAATCAAGAAATTGGGATTGGTGGTCCGAGTCGGTAGTTGGAGGTGTGGGATTGGCGTAATTGGTGTAACTTGGAAGAATAAATTGACGAAGGGCGCGGTCAGACGAATTCGTCACCAGCCGCCTGGATACGACAGAGTAGCAATTTTGTTGATATAATGACAAAAAAAAGGTAAATAGTCATTCCATCATAAGCAGTGGCGGTCATGATTCGAATTAGGAGGTGGAGCCAGATATGGAAGAAATGAGCCAACGTGCCCTAAGCTCAAGAGGATAGAGCTGTGTTCACCGTCCTGATTTTGCAAAATCAAAGCCTTTCATAATTCCAGCGCCTGATATTTTATGACGAGCGATCATCTAAATATTGATTATGCACAAATAGGAAAACTTGGCATGACAGAGATATGAGCCTTACTGTTTTAGTACGCGTATTGAACACGAGCACTTTCCCAGAGGCGGTACCAATGAAAATGTATTTTCCGGAGGGATCAAACCGTGCAACCGTCATTGGGGACCTAACATAGAATAATCAAGAGAAATTTTTTCGATGAGCATCGTGAATCATACCGTACGCGCACGTTCCCATTATTTTCATCGTCTTCATCTGCATGAGCCTCTTCCATTAGAATTTCCAAGAGTTCTACCCGCGACTTGTGCTCTTTCCGCATATCACATACGAAGGCCTCTCCAGTTGCCAATAGGACCAATAATATTCGACTGTCGAATACCGAAAAGTAAGAGTTAACAGTTAAATTGGCGTTAAATCGGGCAACAGTACCTGTTCTTTGGGTGAAAAGACGCAGAAACAACATGGGCGTCAAATCGAACAGCAGCGTGTCGCTGGGGTGGATCGCATGTTGAAGCCAAATCCCATATGAGGACGTTCCAATCCTTGGAAGCAGTCACAACATATCGTGAATTTCGAGACCAGCTGTATGACATTAAATTGAACGTCTTTTAACAATAATAAATGGTAACTACGCACTCGATGCTTGTAACAGCTTTCACATGGCCATCCAGCCATCGAATTGGAGCACGCGTTTCGAGATCCCATATCTCCGCTGAGCCGTTGTTACGTGCAGCAGCGATGAACCTCCCGGTAGGATCGAATTTAGCAAAAAGAGCGCCGGCAAAAAGGGAAGTCTGGATAGCGGTAGGGTGGGAGAGGGTGAATGGATCTGATAGCCCTGTGATTAGCTTTTCTGCTAGGTCCTTGCAATCAAATGGGCAATCAAATGGAGACGCAACTGATTAGCGACTCATTCATTTCGTTTTAGATAGTAGTTGACTTTCAGTGATGGTGTCGCCTCGACGTTGGGTAAGGTATGGAGAATATAGCTGTAATACCCGACATTCCCTGGGGCCGCCCTAGTTGGTTGGCGGTGAGCAATGAGTAAGTGTTTGATTTGAAGAGCCAGAACAAACACATGTGGTAAGCGATGATGGATTTCAACTCTTTTCTTTGTTCACTGAAATGGCTGAGCGACATAGGCTTTTACTAGAATCTCCTCAACTACAGGAGGAAATTGTTCCACATTTATCGGCCAACTCGTCTTCTGAATCTTATATCCTTTCAATCACATCTTTACCTTCGCATTATGCTGCCTCTGCTTCTGCACCTACTAATGTTATCGATTTGTTCGACAAGACAACTTTAAAAGGTGTTAAAACACTTCCAGGGCATGAAATGGCTACCACGTCCCTACACACTGTCAATAACATAGCAGGAGTGATGAATAAATGCCTCATTTCCTCTGGCAAGGATGGAAGTGTTAAAGTTTGGGATGATCGCACCAATTCACACAGTATCAAATGTGAGTATTTCATTCCAGATTGATGATTCTTGAGCTGTCTGACAGCTCAATGAAGTCGTGTTGCAGTGACAAATTTGGGAAAACACCAGGGATTGTTGTGTTCTGATGTTGCACCCGACGGATTGACCATTGCTGCTGGAACTGAACTACAAGGCGAAGATGCGCTCATCCTATACTGGTGTGCTTCGGTCCATCGACCAATTTAATCCGTTGTGTTACTTATAAAAAAAACTTCTATTAGGGATCCTCGACAGCCTGCAACTCCTCTGCGTACTCATGGATCAACCCACTCTGACGATATCACGACTTTATCGTATGCACCTTCAAAAGACGAATCGAATCAAAATATTATTCTATCTGGATCTGTCGATGGACTTGTGAGCACATCGAACGCCGATGAAGACGACGAAGATGAGGCAGTCATTCGAGTTGGAAACTGGGGATGCAGCATTTCACAGACAGGTTGGATACATGGAGAATCAGGATCAATGCCTGCGTCAGTCTGGGCTGCCAGCGATATGGAGACTTTCAGCACCTGGACGAGTGAGGTTAGTTTTTTTTTCTCTCCCCATAATCATATTCATCTCACGTCCCGAAAGCTTGACCAATTGCTCAGCCTTGACATCCGATCGCCGGTTCTGCACCACCGGCGAACATGGGTCACAGATTATCTCATAACGGCACACAGTACAAAAACCTCTGTGCCAAACCTGAGTATATTCACAGGTTCGAATGAGTAAGGCATTATCTTCTACTATTTATAATTCATGATATCTAACGGTCTCACACAGAGGAGACATCGCCCTACTATCGAATACGAACATCTCGGTTCCAGATGCACCTTGGTGTCTTCACAAACTATGGACTCATGGTCACGTTGGAGTCGTGCGTTCCTTACTTTGGGACGAAGAAGTGGGCTCTATCCCTTCTCTGCTTCCTGTCCCTGATGTCATGTATCACTTCAGAACCGCGCGTTGGTTACTGGTGGTGAAGATGGCAAGATAAATTTGTGGCCGATTCACTCCGTGGAACTAGAAGCCGACGGAGAAATCGACACAGATGATGCTGCCGATGAAGACGAGTCAATGGACATCGATATGCCTTCGCCAAAAGGACGAAAAAGGGAGCGTGCTAGAGACAATGAACCGGTTTGTTTTCCCCCCAATACCCTATTTTATTCCATACTCATTGGCGTTATCTGCTTTATAGCAAGGCAAAAGAACCAGACGTTGACTGGGTTTCGCCGTTTCGCGCATAATATTTACTTTACTTTTCGGTCGGCTCGCATGATTGCGTCGCTCGTGTAACATGTAAATGACTGTCCTGTCCTACGCAAATACATCAGTGGCGCTGTAGTCTTTTTAACTTGTACTCGTGGATGTCGGCGTTGTATTCACACGAGTTGATTGCACGGAGGAAGAGTGGGATTGGTAAGGGCTTCCTGGAAGTTAGCTTGGGTGAACTCTGGGGTGGGTCACGGAAACAAAAGCGATCTCTGGTGCTGGGTACTTGTTTTTGTTTTCCATTCACATGTCAGGAGGCTCAAGGATTAAAAGCTGTTTTTAATTTAAGTCCCGCAGCAAACTCAATATTTCAAATAGAATACTTCATATAAAATACTTTTTAATTTATAACATTGAACAAGCTGCAGAAGGTATATATATTTAAAATGTTCAGTTCAAAAAGCTATAAAACTCCTTTCCAGCAAAATGAAAAATTTCACTGAAAGGGTGTTCTACAAGACACTAAGTCTTTAATATCTAAAAACAAATTTCTATAGGCAGGATAACCCATAAAATGTAAGATATACAAACAAAGAATATTTCAAACTTGGGACAGGTTTATATTTGAAATATTTTACAGAATTAATTAGGTTTTTAAAGAAATTTCTTTACAAAAGTTCAATGAATGATGATCACAGGTCTCTGGTACATGCAAGATCTATCACATGCACACAAGTGCTAAGCAAAACAGAGATTGAAATGCCTTAGAATCTCCTATCCAAGTTCCAAGGAGAGACACAGTAGAGGGTACAAAATGAGTTCACATGAACTTATTCACTTATCCCTCTGCTCACTGTCTCTCCAGTCTTCACATTTTGGATTCCTTCTTATAATCCCACAGCTCACTATCTCTCTTAGAGTTGAGCATCCCAGCCCCAGGGCTCCCATATTTTGGTCATATATTTTGTTTCATTCTGTGTATTCACCCACTCAGAAATAAGTCATGGCATCTCATCCAAACATGAACATCCTGCCACTGCTCAGTCAGTGACAGTCATGTACAATCTTACAGGATCCCGACATGCTGGCCCTTCTACAATGTTTGAGCAGCCCACAATGATATCAGGAGGACCTCATCATTCACTGAGGCACAGAGATCACAAAAGTGTGAGAGAGGGATGCTTTTCACAAACAGCTAAATGTACACAATGCAAGAACTCATCTATGGTACTTGACAAGGCACTATTATTAGGCAGCCTAAAATTAGCTTTTGAAAACATCACTTTGCTGTTAAAGCAGCACATTGGGCTGCTTCATCTAACCACAGTGTCTTTTGTGCCAGACTGTTTATAGAGGTTGTGATATCTCACCACTGGGGTGGTGGTGCAGCTGAACAGGCTCTGAAGGATCTCCTGAAGACTGTCTTCTGTCTTTGTTCAGATTCTTGTGATGGGAGAGCACTTGGTTGAAGAGTAGTTTGAAATATACAGCACTTACACCCTGGCTAGCAGACTGGAGAATTGCTCCAAAGGAGAGACATAAACCATTTTAAGCATACAATACAAATACAATGAAATCCTGCATGTGATCAATATCATTTAGGTATTGGCATGGATGCCTACAGAATCAACCCTACCATGAGCACAGCTGTTGACATTGAAAGAGAAGCCACATACGGATAGGGTGTTTCATGATGATGTTCAACAGCTGTTCTTCAAGTAGATGGCTCCCTTCAGGCACTGCTCCAAGTGTTGTGGGGACATCATCCATGACAGTAGACATTCTGTAGGCATTGAGCACAATTGAGAAAGCTTGCGAAAATCCCTGTTGCTTTGCAGATGCTTGCATAAATGTTTGCTCAACACAAATACATAGTACTGTGGAGAATTAGATGCAACTTGTGAGCTATTGAAATCAACAGCTGCATACCAGCAATCAGCTCTGCCCGTCCTGAGGCTGTCTGTAATGACTGCTCCAAGAATGATATCAAAATGAATGAGTAGAGCTAACACTGAACCCTTGGTTTACATACCAAACTAGGAAAAAATTGCTGGAGAGCTCTGATGCAGAAATCGACATTGGCATTCTGGATATAGAGAGATGTAAAAAATCAATGAACCAGGATAGAACTATGGGTTACTTCAGTTGCAAACTCACAAACTGCAAACCAGCAGGATCAAAAAAATCAATGAGAAACACTCATAATGATGTGCAAGGCAGTGAATAACAACAATGCATGCCACATACCACCTGCAGATATGGTAAGAAACAAGAAATGTGGTTGAAAACACAACCAATACAATTCACACTCACTGTCTGTAGAGATTGGACACCAAAATGGACATTGCTCAGCAAAATCAAATGGATTCTCAAAATCAACACTCACTGCCTGTAGAGATTGGACACCAAAGCAGATATCACTCATCAGAAAAATCAAACAGATTTGGTGGCACAAAAATCAAAACTCACTCGCTGTAAAGATCAGACACCGAACCAGATGTTGCTCAGCAAAATCAAACAGAATTGGTAGCATAAAACCAACACTCACTTGCTGTAGAGATTGACAGCAAAGCAGATGTTGCTCAGAAAAATCAAACATATTTGGTGGCATAAAATCAACACTCACTGCCTGTAGAGATTGGACACAAGAGCAGATGTGACTCAGAAAAATCAAAAGATTTGGTGGCAAAGATCAGCACTCACAAACTGTAGAGATTGGACACCAAAATCAGATGTGACTCAGCAAAATCAAACAGATTTGGTGGCACAAAATGAACACTCACTGCCTGTAGAGATCAGACACCAAAGCAGATGTTGCTCAGCAAAATTGAATATATTTGTTGGCACAGAATCAATACTCACTCCCTATAGAGACCAGACACCAAAGCAGATATTGGTCAGCAAATGAAACAGATTTGGTAGCACAAAACCAACACTCACCGCCTGTAGAGATCAGACACCAAAGCAGATGTTGTTCAGAAAAATTGAATATATTTGGTGGCACAAAATCAATACTCACTCCCTATAGATATCAGACACCAAAGCAGATATTGCTCAGAAAAATAAGACCAATTTGGTAGCACCAAACCAACACTCACTGCCTGTAGAGATCAGACACCAGACCAGATGTTGCTCAGCAAAATTGAATATATTTGGTGGCACAAAATCACCACTCACTCCCTGTAGGGATCAGACAGTGAAGCAGATGTGGCTCAGAAAAAATTGAACATATTTGGTGGCACAAAATCAACACTCACCCCCTTTAGAGATTGGATTCCAAAGCAGATGTCACTTAGTGAAATCAAACAGATTTGGTGGCACAAAATCAACACTTACTACCTGTAAAGATCAGACACCAAAGCAAATGTTGCTCAGCAAAATCAAACAGATGTGGTGGTGCAAAATCAACACTCACTGCCTGTAGAGATCGGACACCAGAGCAGATGTTGTTCAGAAAAATTAAACAGATCTGGTGGCACAAAATCAACACTCACAAACTGTAGATATCAGACACCAAAGCAGATGTTGCTCAGCAAAATCAAACAGATCTACCAGGTGGCACAAATCAACTCACTTCCTGTAGAGATTTGACACCAAATCAGATATTACTCAGAAAAATCAAACAGATTTTGTGGCACAAAATCAACACTCACTGCCTGTAGAGATCAGACACCAAAGCAGATGTTGCTTAGAAAAATCAAACAGGTGGTGGCATAAAATCAACACTCACTGCCTGTAGAAATCAGACACCAAAGTGGATGTTGCTCAGGTAAATCAATGCTCACTCGCTGTAGAGATTGGATACCAAAGCAGATGTTGCTGAGGAAAATCAAACAGATTTGGTGGCAGAAAATCAACACTCACTGCCTGTAGAGATCAGACACCAAAGCAGATGTTGCTCAGAAAGATCAAACAGATTTGGTGACACAAAATTAACACTCACTGCCTGTAGAGATCAGACACCAAAGCAGGCATTGCTCAGCAAGACAGATTTTGTAAAAAATAAAATCAACACTCACAAACTGTAGAAACCAGACACCAAAGCAGATGTCACTCAGCAAAGTCAAACAGATTGGGTGGTACAAAATCAATACTCACTTCCTGTACAGGTCAGACACCAAAGCAGATGGTGCTCAGCAAATTCAAACAGATTTGGTGGCACAAAATAAACACTCACTCCCTGGAGAGATCAGACACCAAAGGGGATGTTGCTCAGCAAAATTTTTGGTACAAAATCAACACTCACTGCCTGTAGAGATTGGATACCAAAGCAGATGTTGCTCAGAAAAGTCAAACAGATTTGGTGGCATGAAATCAACACTCACAAACTGTAGAGATCAGACACCAAAGCAGATGTTGCTCAGAAAATCAAACAGATTTGGTGGCACAAAATCAACACTCACTCGCTGTAGAGATTAGACACCAAAGCAGATGTTGCTCAGCAAAATTGAACAGATTGGGTGGCACAAAATCCACACTTACTCCCTGTAGAGATTGGAACCAAAGCAGATGTCACTCAGAAAAATCAAACAGATTTTGCAGTACAAAATTAACACTCACTTGCTGTGGAGATTGGACATGTTACTCAGCAAAATGGAACAGAGTTGGTGGCACCATATCAACACTCACTGCCTGTAGAGATTGGACACCAAAGGAGATGTGGTTCAGCAAAATCAAACAGATTTGGTGGCACAAGATCAATACTCACAAACTGTAAAGATCAGACACCAAAGCAGATGTTGCTCAGAAAAATCAAACAGATTTGGTGGCACAATCAAGACTCACAAACTGTAGAGATCAGACACCAAAGCAGATGTCACTTAGCAAAATTGATCATATTTGAAGGCAAAATCAACACTCACTCCCTGCAGAGATCAGACACCAAAGCAGATGTCACTCAGCAAGATGAAACAGATTTGGTGTCACAAAATCAACACTCACTCCCTGTAGAGATTGGACACCAAAGCAGATGCTGCTCAGAAAAATCAAGCAGATTTGACACAAAATCAACACTCACTCGCTGTAAGGATTGGACACCAAAGTGGATGTTGCTCAGAAAAATTGAACACAATTGATAGCATAAAATCAACACTCACTGCCTGTAGAGATCAGACACCAAAGCAGATGTTGCTCAGGAAAATCAAACAGATTTTGGTGGCACAAATCAACACTCACTCCCTGTGGAGGTCAGACACCAAAGCAGATGCTTAGTAAAATCAAACAGATTTAGTGGCACAAAATCAACACTCACTACCTGTAGGGTTCAGACACCAAAGCAGATGTTGCTCAGCAACAACAGATTTGGTGGCACAAAATCAAAACTCACTGCCTGTAGAGATCAGCCACCAGAGCAGATGTGGCTTAACAAAATCAACACTCACTCGCTGTAGAGAATGAACACCAAAGCAGATGTCACTCAGCAAAATCAATACTCACTTCCTGTAGAGATCAGACAGCAAAGTGGATGTTGCTCAGCAAAATCAAACAGATTTGGTGGTATGAAATTAACACTCACTGCCTGTAGAGATTAGACCCAAAGCAGACATCACTCAGCAAAATCTAACAGATTTAATGGTATGAAATCAACACTCACAAACTGTAGAGATTGCATGCCGGAGGCCAGTGAGGTGAGAGATTTTGGCAGGGTCAATGCTACAACTCATGGTCACCTTCTATGAAACCCCATACAACACTTAGTGATTAATCCCAAGGTCAACAATTTAACTCACATCCTATGCATTCATCGTCTCATCAACATGGTTCTGTACACCATGAACAAAAGGAGAACTTGTTTCACTTACATACTGTTTTCAGAATGTGTTTGATCCCATCCTTAGCACATCCATAACAAGTGGATGAAATGTCCTGACCTCCTAGCATGCCAGAATAGTGTAAGAACCTTCATTAAGGCAAGACATATGCAAAGCTTCTTACAAACTGATGCACCGAGTTGAATGAGGAATATGTATTCTATCAGTCGTCCTTCCTGTAATCAGAAAAACCATCGAAGACTCACATCCTGCTCATAAGGTATCAAGTCTCTAGTCAACATTTACAAATGTTAAACAGTGTATGAAGATGCGTACCACCTGCATTGATTTTACCAATTTGTCCAGTGTTGTCAGGATGGTGTTTGCCTGCTCGAGACTGTAGCATCACCTACCCAGACATGCGGGAACCAAGCCAGAATGTGTACTACGAGCTGTCGTAGAAGAGTTGTATCATCTAAATATTTCTTATTGCATATTAAATTCATCAAATTCAAAGTAAGCGTACGTTGCCCTTCTGTCACTTTCAATGCTCTATGAATCCCGACGGTTAACTGATGAGCAAGTGATCGCGGATAAGGAAACAAGTCACTCGCCGTTTTACTGCAGAACGAATACAAAGGTTGATGTTATTTTCTTGCACAGACACGAATAACAGTTTCAGCGTGTCGTCGTCGAGTACATTCGCCGTCTTCTCGATAAGCTCCGCGCAGTTGCTGACCGTCTCTCGCATATCTGACCACATCATGACAAAATCGTCAGCCCATGTGTAGCCATATCATACTAGTTGACTAACCATCTAGTCGCACGTGGTCGGATGGTCGGAATCTTGTTGCCATGAGCGGTTCTATGAAGTTAGTGTTTAGCTTCTCTTTCGCTCTTCCAAACCTCATATTTTTCGCTTCTTTTATGGTAAGCTCTTTTCGCTCTTTTCGAAGCTCATTGAATGCCGTGGTAACGAGGCCGTCAAACTTTGTGAAGATTGCGACCACGGGTACTTCAACATCACAATTAGCATAGCTGCTGCACACAAAAACGGTCACTGACCTCTCCCGCTACCATAAACATCGAAGAACTTCTTGTCAGCCTCCAACTGTGGCCTGTCGGTGTCTGTGGGGAGACAATACCTACCATTGATCCGGTGAGTGTTTTCTCTCCAGGGCGTAAAGCTTTAACCACCGCACCAAATAGCATGTAGCTGTTCAGGCAATTCCGTGCTTTCAGCTCGTTTGGTGATGAAAGAGTTTACTATCTCCATTTCGTCGACAGAGCCGGATTCGAATCCGCGAGAGTCGTGG
>Ga0193743_1000867_pt1 | contig 23525 bp, 22 predicted proteins | sample L2c2metaG_FD_143038 | JGI IMG/M metagenome (GOLD analysis project Ga0193743, IMG submission 143038) | Soil microbial communities from a riparian zone of the East river system, Colorado, United States - L2c2 | ecosystem: Environmental > Terrestrial > Soil > Riparian zone | place: USA: East River... | reverse complement strand
CCAGGTCACCGGCCAGCGAACCGCCGGCCACCGGCAGGTCGAAGGAGGCGACCCCGGGTACTCGCGCGCCGTGCACCAGCAGCACCGGCCGGCCATCCGACCGCGCCGGGGAGCGCACCTCCCGGACCGCGATGAGCACCCCGGACTCACTGGGCACGTGCCAATCGCTGCGCACCAAGCCGTCCTGGTGAGGTCCCGAGGCGCCGTCCGGCGGTGCCGCGCAGGACAGCACCGCGACGGACAGCATCGCGATGGACAGGGCGAGGACGAGCATGCCGGACTCCCTTCACACGGCGGGTACCGCGAAATCCAGGCTGGCCGGCCGGCGAAGATTTTTTCGTATTCATCCCGACAAACGCCATCACTCATACGCCAGAGATATGAGTGGGTGGCTACCGTCCGCGTATGGAACTCCGGCAACTGCGCGCCGCGGTGGCGGTCGCCGAGCACCTGCACTTCGGCCGTGCGGCGAGCGCGCTCGGCATGGCCCAGCCGCCACTCAGCCAGGCCATCAAGACGCTGGAGGCGGAGCTCGGCGTCACCCTCTTCCACCGAAGCACCCGGCATGTGCGACTGACCGCGGCCGGGGAGGCGTTCACCGAGGACGCCCGGATCGCCCTGTCCACCGTTGAGCGCGCCGGCGAGCGGGCGAAGGCGATCGGGCGCGGCGAGGGGGGCGACCTGGCCATCGGGCTGGTCGGCTCCGCCGCGGGCTATCCGCTGCCCGCCATCCTGCGTGCCTACCGGGCCCGGTACCCCGACGTCCGGCTGCGCTTCACCGAACTGCCGACCGCCGCCCAGGTGGACCGGCTGCGCGCCGGCACCCTCGACCTCGGCTTCCTGCGCCCGCCACTGTCCGGGGTGGACGACGACCTGGAGCTGGTGCCGCTGACCCGCGAGCCGCTGGTCGCGGTGCTGCCGGCGGACCACCGGCTGGCCGGGCGCGCCCAGCTGCCGGTGCGCGCACTGGCCGGGGAGCCGTTCGTCCGGTTCCCCCGCCACCTCGGCGCCGGCCTGTACGACCAGATCACCGAGATCTGCCGCCGGGGCGGATTCGATCCCCGGCCCGCGCAGGAGGCCGTGCAGATGCAGACCATCGTCGGCCTGGTCGCGGCCGGCTGCGGGGTGAGCATCGTGCCCGGCTCGGTCGCCCGGTTCGGCCGTCCCGATGTGGCGTTCGCCCAGCTGCGTCCGGTGACCAAGCTCGTCGACCTGGCTCTGGCCAGACCCAGAGGTGGGCCCGACCAGGTCGCCGCCAACTTTGTGGCTGTCGCGGTGAACTCCACCGCGGCTGCACTGGCCCGTTCTGTCACAGCCGGCCCGAAACGGTGTCCAACCTGAGGTAGCGGTTGACCGGAGAGGGTGTGCTGGCTGTGGCTGAGGTCGAAGTACTTGATTCGCGCATGGCGTTCGTGGAGACCGGAGAAGGCGTGCCCGTGGTGTTTCTGCACGGGAACCCGACCTCGTCGTTCCTCTGGCGGAAGGTGACACCCAGGGTGGCTCACCTGGCCCGGTGCCTGGCGCCCGACCTGATCGGTATGGGTAACTCGGGACGGCCGCGGATCGGATACCGGTTCGCCGACCATGCGCGCTACCTGGACGCGTGGTTCGAGGCGCTCGGCCTGGACCAGGTCGTGCTGGTGGGGCACGACTGGGGCGGGTCGCTGGGCATGGACTGGGCCGCGCGGCATCCGGATCGGGTGCGCGGGCTGGTGCTGCTCGAGACGTTTCTGCGCCCGATGAGCTGGGCGGAGTACCCGGCGGGAGCCGTCGGGTTCTTCCGCGACCTGCGCACACCGGGGGTAGGGGAGCGGATGGCATTGGAGGACAACTGGTTCATCGAGCAGGCACTGCGCCGGGCGACCACCACCGAGCTGAGCGAGGCGGACCTGGACGTTTACCGGGCGGCCTATCCTGACCCCCAGGCGCGCCGGCCGTTGCTGCAATGGCCCCGGGAGATCCCACTGGATGGGGAGCCGGCGGATGTGCGGGACCGGATGGTGGCCTACGGGCAGTGGTTGGCCGAGAGCCAGGAGGTGCCCAAGCTGTTGTTGACCGTGCAGCCCGGGCAGCTGGTCTCCCCGGTGGTGGTGCGGACCGTGCAGGACGCGGTCTACCGGCTCGCGCTGCGGATGACCGGACTTCCGGCCGACGCGGAGGACGCCACCCAGGAGATCCTGATCCGGGTGATCACCCGGTTGTCGTCCTGGCGGGCGGAGGCCGCGCTCACCACCTGGGCCTACCGGATCGCGGTCAACTACCTGCTCAATCAGCGGCGGCGGAGTGCGCTGGAGCGCCGCGAGCTCACCTTCGAGGAGCTCGGCGCCGAACTGGCCGACGGGCTGACCGAGTACCAGGGCCCGGACGCCGGGTTGCTGGCCGAGGAGGTCCGGCTGCGCTGCACCCAGGCGATGCTGCAGTGCCTCGATCGGGCCGAGCGGCTGGTCTACGTCCTGGGCGAGGTGTTCGAGCTGCCCAGCGAGCACGCGGCGTGGGTCCTGGACACCACCGCGGCCGCGTACCGCAAGCGGCTGGAGCGGGCTCGGCGACAGGTCCGGGCGTTCGTGGCGGGTAACTGCGGCCTGGTGAACCCGGACGCCGCGTGCCACTGCTCGCGGAGGATCGTCGCCGCGCGGGCGGCGGGCCGGCTTCAGCCGGGCAACCTGGGGCTGGCCCGGCACCCGACCACCACCGGGGTGCCCGCGGCGGCACGCCAGATGCACCAGCTGCACGACGCGGCGAGCGTGCTGCGCAGCCACCCGGACTACGCCGTGCCCAGGGCGCGCAGCGAGGCGGTACTCACCCTGCTGCGCTCCGGCCGCTTCCCGCTGGTTGATCAACCGCCGTCGAGCTGACCTTGGCCGGCTGACTGAAGCGCGGCCAGCATCGCGGGGACGTCGATGAGTACCCGGTAGGAGGTGATCAGGCCGTCGCGCAGCTGCCAGACGTGCACTTCTCGGGCGCGGAAGGGAGCGCCGGTGTCGAGCACCGTGCCACTGGTGTGGCCGACCTGCACGACGTGGTCGCCCGCGTCGAACAGGTCCTCGATCGCCACTGTGGGGTCCACGTGGCTGAGCAGCGCACCCAGGAAGGCGAAGAAGCCGTCCGGCCCGTGCCGCACGCCGCCCCAGGGCAGCGCGGTGCTCTGCTCCATCACGAAGTCCGGGTGGATGGCGGCCCGGATCGTGTCCAGGTCGCGGCGGGCGAAGGCGTCGTACACGCCCCGCATGATCTCCAGGTCGGAGGATGCCACGATGTTTCTCCCGTCGTGGTTGAGTGCTCGGCGGGGCCAGCATCGGCGGCGGGGGAGCCATCCACCATGGACACCGGTCACACACTCGACAGTGTGCGGGTCGGCGAGGAGCCCTTCGGGTCGCTGCTACGCACGTACCGCGAACGCGCCGGCCTGACCCAGGAGCAGCTGGCCGAGCGAGCCGGAATCAGCGCCAACGCGGTCAGCGCCCTGGAGCGCGGCACCCGGCGGCGGCCCTACCCGCACACCCGGGACGCTCTCGCGGCCGCACTCGGGCTCACCGCGGCGGAACGGGCCACGTGGGAGGGCGGGCTCACCCCGCGCGGCCCGCTGCTGCCCGCCTCTCTCACCTCCATCCTCGGCCGCGACGCGGAGATCCTCGAGGTGGTCCGGCTGCTGTCCAGCGAGCGGATGGTCACCCTCGTCGGCCCGGGCGGGGTCGGCAAGACGCGCGTCGCGCTCGCGGTCGCGCTCGCCGTCGCGGAGCAAGCCGCCCGGCACTATCCCTCGGGCGTTGTGTTCGTCCCGCTCGCCGGGCTCGGCGAGGCGGGCGATGTGCTACCGGCAATCGCCAACGCTCTCAGCGTGCGCGAGCTCGGGCCGCGCGCCCTCCCGGAGGCGCTCGCCGCGTACCTGCGGGCGCGCCGGGTGCTTCTGGTGCTGGACAACGTGGAGCACCTGCTGGACGCCGCACCGGCGGTGGCGGCGTTGGCGGCCTCGGCACCGCGGCTCACTGTGCTGGCGACGAGCCGCGCACCGCTGCGCATCCGAGGGGAACACCTCCACCCCGTCCCCGCGCTCGACCCGCAGGTCGCCGCCGCGCTCTTCGCCGAACGGGCCGGCCAGGCGACCGGACTCCCACTCGAGGCCGACCCATCGCTCGTCGCGCGGCTCTGCGCTCGGCTGGACCACCTGCCGCTGGCCATCGAACTGGCGGCCGTGCGGACTCGGCTGCTTGCCCCACCCGAGCTCCTCGACCGGCTCGACACGCTGCCTTCAGTCGACGGGCCGAGGGACGCGCCTCGGCGCCAGCGCACGCTTCGGGACACTGTGCTGTGGAGCTACGACCTGCTGCCGGAGGCGGCACAAGCACTGCTGCGACGCCTCGCCGTGTTCTCCGGAGGATGGACGCTGGCGGCGGCGACATCACTCGCGGCGGTTCGGGACAGCCGTTCGGTTATCGAGAATACCGTGCTCGAGCTGCACCGGGCCCTGCTGGACAACAGCCTGATCACCCGGACCGGCGCGCGGTTCAGCATGCTTGAGACGGTCCGGGCCGTCGCGCTCGAGCAGCTGACGGCGGCCGGCGAAGATTCGCTCACCAGGAACCGACACGCCGCGTTCTTCGGAGACCTCGCGGGAGGTTCCGAAGCCCGGCTCTGGGGTGAGGGCGGGGTCGCGGCGCTCGACGAGCTGCAGGCCGAACACGAGAACCTGCGTACCGCCCTGCGCTACCTGCGGGACCAGGGGCGGGTCCAGGAACTGGCCACGGCGTGCTTCGGCTCCTGGCTGTTCTGGGTGGTCCGCGGCCACCTTCGGGAACCGCTCGCCCTGGCCGACGCGGCGCTGGCGGCACACCCCGACATGGCCGCGGGGGACCGCGCCAAGCTTCAGTTCGTCGCTGGGATGACGCTGCTGCCACGGGGGAACTACGCCGACGCCGTGCGGCGGTTTGATGAAGCTGCGGCGCTGGGTACACCCCGCACCCGATGCTGGGCGCTCGTCTGCTGGGCGCACGCTGAGGTCTACCGCGGCCAAGCAGCGCGCGCGGCTGAGCTGCTTCGGGAGGCCGCCGAGACCGAGGACCTGCCCGGCACGGAGCACGCCCGGTCCTGCGCGGTGATCGGCGAAGCACATGTGGCCATCGCCACCGGCGCGATGCGTACGGCGGACGAGCTACTGACCGCGCGGCTCCCGGCGATCGAGGGCCGCCACACCGCCTGGCCGCTGGCCGTGGCCCTCGGCGTCCAGGGTCGGGTCGCGTCGGTGCTGGGCGAGGAGGCCAGGGCCGACCGCCTGCTCACCCGGTCCGTGGAAATCTTCGGGGAGCTCGAGGACACCTGGGGCATGGCGCACCAGCTCACCCACGTCGCCGGGCAGGGAGGTGACCACGCCAGGGCGGCGCTGCTCTACGGTGCGGTTGATGTGCTGGCCGACCAGGTCGGCGCCCGGGTCTTCCCGGTGTGGCAGAAACTCAGCGACCGTTGCCAGGCCGACGCGCTCGTCGCGCTGGGCGTCGAACGGTACGCCGAGCTGCGTCGGCAGGGCCGAGGGTTGGCCGTCGCCGAGGTCGTCGAACTCGCCGTAGGTGGCCCGCTGTGCCGCTGAGTTGATGACCGCCAGGCCGCGGGTCGATGGCGGTGGCGCGGCCGTGCAGGAAGTGCCCGTCCACGGCGGACAACCGAGGCTCGCCGGACGCGGTGACGATCGCGACGTTCAGCACCACCGCGCCCCGCAGGTCGGCACAGATCCGGGCGGCACCCAGCGTGCGGCGCCCGGGCTCGACGATGCTGGCCAGGTGGCCGCCGGCGGTGCCGATGCTTCGGTCGAGCAGGTCCTGTAGCCAGGTCAGCTCCTGGTCGGTTTCGTTCACGGCGGTGATGCTGGCAGGCCGCGCCGACAAACCGGGGATAACAGGTGGGTTGCACTCCTGTTTGTAGGGGAAGGAAAGGGGCATAGACGGACTACCGACGACCGAACAGTGAGGTAGCCGGAATGGTTCCAACCTGCCGATTCGAGCCGTCCACCCTCCGAGAGCTGAGCCCGGAGGTCCGGGGCTGGCTGGGCGCCCGGAGCAGCCTGGCCAACGACTGGCCGATCGAGGAGCTGCTGGCCGCCAAGGGAAGCACCACGGTCAGCCTCGTGTTGCCAGCACGCAACGAGGCCGCCACGGTCGGCATCATCGTGGCGATGGTCCGGGAGTTCCTGATGCGGCGTCATCCGCTGGTCGATGAGCTGGTGGTAGTCGATTCCTGCTCGACCGACGGCACCGCGCGGGTCGCCGCCGAGGCCGGGGCCCGGGTGGTGCACCAGGAGGAGGTGCTGGCCCACCTGCCTCCACTCGCCGGCAAGGGCGAGGCCCTGTGGAAAGGGCTGGCCGCCACCAGCGGCGACGTGGTGGCGTTCCTGGACGCCGACGTGGTCGGGTGTCCGCCCGAGTTCGTCAGCGGTCTGCTCGGACCGTTGCTGGTCGATCGGGAGGTCGGCTTCGTCAAGGGGTTCTACCGCCGCCCGCTGGTCGGGGAGGCGCACACCGACCCTGACGGAGGTGGGCGGGTCACCGAACTGGTCGCGCGCCCGTTGCTGAACATGTACTGGCCGGGGCTCGCCGGGTTCGTCCAGCCACTGGCCGGCGAGTACGCCGGGCGGCGCGAGCTGCTGGAGGGCGTCCCGTTCGCCACCCGCTACGGGGTGGAGGTCGGGTTGCTGATCGATCTCCTCGAGCTGGTCGGCTTGGACTCGCTGGCGCAGGTCGACCTTGGCCACCGCCGCCACCGCCACCAGGGCAACGAGGCGCTCGCGCACATGTCGGCGCAGATCATGATGACCGTGTTCGCGCGGCTGGAGCGGCATCGCGGGGGCGCTATGCCCAAGGCGGCGACCAGGCTGGCCCAGTTCCGGCACAGCGGGACCGGCGAGGCAGGCGTGCGCGAGGTGGTGGTGACCGAGACGGCGGTACCGGAACGCCCACCACTGGCCAGCGTGCGTCGTACCGGGGTCGGCGACTTCGCGCTCGCCGGGCTGGGGCGACGGTGCGAGTACTGATCAACGCGGGACCCTGGCTGCCCGTCCCGCCGGATGGTTACGGGGGCATCGAGAACGTGGTGGCGACCCTGGTGCCCGAACTGCGCCGGCGCGGCGTGTACGTGGTGCTGGCCACGGTGGGGAAGAGCGCGTTAGCCGTCGACGAGCTGGTGTGCGCGTTCCAGGAGCCACGGTTCGGGCTGCTGCAGCGCCCCTACAACCAGGTGATGGGCGCCGCGATGGCCCATGCCGACCGGGTGGTGCGGGAGCTGCGCGGGCGCAATGACCTCGACCTGGTGCACGACCATCTGGAAGCGGTGGGCCCGACCGTGCTGGGCGCGATGGACGGGTCGGCCCCGCCGGTGCTGCACACCCTGCACTGGGATCTGACCAAGCACGCGGAACTGTACGGGGCGTTCGACGGACGCGGTCGGGTGTTCGTCAACGGGGTCTCGGCCTCGCAGCTGGCCATGGCGCCGCTGGCGCTGCGCGCGCACAGCCTCGGGCATGTGCACCTGGCCACCCCGCTGGCCGAGGGCGCGGACCGGCCTGACAGCGCGAACCGGGCTGGCGGCGCGGAGCGGGCCGAGGGCGACTACCTGGTCTCGCTGGGCCGCATCACCCCGGCCAAGGGGCAGCACATCGCGGCGAAGGTGGCCCACCGGGCCGGCGTCGACCTGCTGCTGGCTGGCCCGGTGGGCCCCTATCACCGGCCCGCCGCGCTGGCCGGGGCACTGGCCACCGATCCTGACGCGGCCAGCAACCCGGACGTGCGCTACTGGTGTGAGCAGGTCCAGCCGCTGGTGGACGGCCGGCGGGTGCGCTGGGTCGGCGGGGTGGACGCGGCCCGACGCGACGAGATCGTGGCCGGCGCGGCGGCCAGCCTGATCCCGCTGCAGTGGGAGGAGCCGGGCGGGACGGCCGTGGTGGAGTCGCTGTCCCTCGGTGCGCCGGTGGTCGGGTACCGGCGGGGGTGCCTGCCCGAGCTGGTGGACGAGGCGAGCACCGGGTTCCTGGTCGACCCGGGCGATGAGGACGCGCTGGTCCGGCGGGTCGGCGCGGTCGCCACATTGAGCCGGATGGCCTGCCGACGGGCCGCCGCCGCGCGCTTCTCCCCCGCGCTGATGGCCGAGAGGTACCTGGCCCTATACGCGGCGGTGCTCCAGCGCGCCGCCCGGAACGGGTCTCTCCGGCGGCGAGCTACTCCGCGCGGAAGGTGAACACGGCCTGAAGCACGTGCCGGTCCCGCCGGGCCAGCGCGGTGAGCAGCTCCGGTGCCCGTTCGATGGGCAGCACGTCGGTGATCATGTGGTGGGAGATGTCCGCGCCCTCGGCCCGGAGCAGGGAGATCGTCTCGGCGGACAGCCGCTCGCGGTTCCACAGGTGGGCCAGCCCGCGGGGCACCCGCCCGATCTGCGCGCAGCGCACCGCCAGGCCGTTGTGGTGGAACTCCTCGCCGAGCCGCACCGCGTCCGCCCCGCTCTGGTAGAACGCGAGGTCGATCACCGCGCCCTGCGGCCGCAGCAGCCGCAGGGCCAGGGCGAGGCTGGCCGCCTGGCCCCGGCACTGGAACACCACGTCGGCGCCCCGGTCGCCGGGCCCGTGCCGCCAGCGGGTCTTGAGCAGCACGGCGGGGTCCTCGGCGTCCGGGTCGAGCACGGTGAAGCCGAATGCCTCGCCCACCTTCCGGCGCGCTTCCGTGGCCTCGATCAGCACTACCTCCTGGGCACCGTGCTGGCGGGCGAACAGCGCGGTCAGCAGGCCGACCACACCGGAGCCGGTGATCACCACCCGGCGCCCCCGCACCCCGTCGGCGAGGGTCCTGACGTCGGCGCCGTGCAGCTCGGCCGCCGCATGCAGCAGCCCGTTCGCGCAGATCGGGCCCATGTGCGCGACATAGATGCCGAGCAGCGGGTCGAGGTCCTCCGGCAGGGGTACCGCCCGGTCGACCAGCGGGTCACCCCGGTAGCCGGCCCGGTGGCCGTAGGTCATCGCCAGGTAGCTGCCGGCGGCCACGGCGGCGGTCCGGCTCTCGGTGACCCGGCCGACCTGCATGTACCCCCAGCGCCGCACCGGATAGTCGGTCGGCGTCCGCCACGGGGCGAACAGGCCGAGTTCGGCGTCCCAGCCGGCCTTCAGCAGCGGGTGGGTGCCTTTGAAGAAGCTCAGCTCGGTGCCGGCCGACAGGCCGCTGTACACGGTGCGCACGTCGAAGCTGCCCTCGGGCAGCGGCGGGTTTGCCGGCTCGGTGCACACCACCGCCTGGCCGGGCCGATTCACCACGAGCACGCGCTCAGCGCCGGGCATCGCGGTCCTCCGTCAGCCGAACCGGGCCGCCCAGGTCGATCGACCTGGTCACCGCGCAGGCCAGCCGATGGGTGCGCAGCGCGTCCTGGTACGGGCTGCGCACGTCGTCCCCCCGACCGAGCACGGCGTCCACAAAAGCCCGATCGGCGGCGCGCTTCGCGGCATCCGGGTCGAAGCCGCGCACCGCGGGGCCGGAGCGGTCGCGGATCTCCACCGAATCCTCGGTCATCGTCACGGCGAGACCGTCGGCGTACACCTCCAGCCCGGCGCGGTGCTTCCAGGCGAGCAGGCAGGTGGCCGCCAGGCTCCCGACCGCCCCACCGGCGAACCGCAGGTTGACCACGGTCGCGCCGTCCACGTCGGCACCCGGTGCGTCCGGCGGGCTGGCGTCCGCGACGGCGGATACCTCCACCACCTCGCCGACCAGCAGCCGGGCCAGGTCCAGCACGTGGATGGCCTGCTCGATGACCTGACCGCCGGACCGGGTCCGCCGGGCCCACCACGGCACCGGGGGCGCCTTGTCCAGCCAGGCGCCCATGGCCAGCCGGACCCGCCGCTCGGCCAGCGCCTGCCGCGCGCAGTCGACCACCGGGGAGTAGCGCCAGTGGTGGCCGACCGCGGTGATCACACCTGACTCGCGCAGCACCCCGGCGATCCGTTCGGCGACCTCGGCGTCCAGCCCGATCGGCTTCTCCACGAACAGCGCGAGCCCGGCCGCCGCGACCGCTTCCTCCGCCGGCCCGTGCGCGAACGGCGGCACGCAGACGTACACCGCGTCCAGGCCGCTGTCGATCAGCTGGTCAACCCCGGGGACCGTGCGCATGCCGTGCTCGTCGGCGAACGCCCCGGCCTGCTCGGTGTTGAGGTCGGTGACCGACACCAGGCGCACATCGTCGAACTCGCCCAGCATCCGAGCGTGCCGAGCGGCCACCCCGCCCGCCCCGATGAACCCGATCCGGCACTCCGCCACCTGGCCCTCGCTTCCCACGGCCCGACGCTGCTCAGGTACCCGCTGCGCCGGGGTGAAACCGCGGAGTAATTGCTACGGGTAGTAGTCGGGGGGTCGCTGTTGGTGAACCGAGACCTAGTCGATATGGTTCCGCCATCTAGCGGGTTGACGCTCGCCTGGAAGGACTATCGCATGTCTGGTTTGGACGCATGAGCCGGCATCGGCTACGCCGTCTGGGGTGCCGTCGCACGGCGTTCGTGGCAGGCCTCGGCGCGTTGGTGGCCCTGGTGGTCGTGCCGCTGGTCGGTTCGACGCCGGCCCAGGCGAGCCCGGCGACCCCCCTGCGGAGCTCCGCGCTGGTGCCGGGCACGCCGTGCCACATCGACATGGTGGCGTGCGTGGCGCTGGGCGACCGGGGCTTCAACGGCAAGGCGTGGTTGATCGAGGACGGGCGGGTCGCCCGAGGGCCGGTGGACGCCTCCACCGGGGGCCCCGGCGAGGACACCCCCACCGGGACGTTCCACGTGCTGTCCAAGGACCTGAGCCACCGCAGCTCGGAGACAACGGATTCCGCGGGTCAGCCCTCGGCGATGCCGTACTCGGTGTTCTTCACCAAGTCCGGGGTGGCCTTCCACGGCGGCGGAGACGTCGGGAACCGCACGGCTGGCTGTATCCGGTTGGCCAACGCGGACGCCCGCTACTTCTTCAACAACCTCAACGTGGGCGACACGGTTGAGGTCGTCGACGGGTCCTCGGCGGATTATCAGCCCGAACCCGACCAGGCGCCGAGCCGACGCCGTGGCGGCGGGCTGCTGGGACTGTAAAGTAAGAAAAAAAGTGAAGTCACTTCTTGACGGGGTCTCGGTGCCTGGCTAGCTTCCGGGCATGACCGAGAACGCCCAGTTCGAGACGGTGCTCTACGAGGTGGCCGGCAAGATCGCCACGATCACCTTGAACCGGCCCGAGCAGCTGAACACCATCGTGCCGCCGATGCCGGCGGAGGTGCAGGCCGCCGTGCACCGGGCGGTGCGGGACCCGGCGGTCTCGGTGATCGTGGTGCGCGGCGCCGGGCGGTCGTTCTGCGCCGGGTACAACTTCGCCGGTGGCTTCCACCACTGGGACGACCAGCTGACCAGCGACGGCCGGTGGGACCCTGGCAAGGACTTCATGTTCGCCACCGCCGACGCACTCTCGCCGACCCAGCAGCTGATGAGCGTCTGGCGCTCGCCCAAGCCGGTGATCGCAACGGTGCACGGCTGGTGCGTCGGTGGTGGCAGTGACTTCGCCCTGTCCGCCGACCTGGTGGTGGCCAGCGACGACGCGGTGATCGGGACCCCGTACAGCCGGATGTGGGGCTGCTACCTGTCCGGTATGTGGCTCTACCGGCTGGGCCTGACCAAGGCCAAGGAGTACGCGCTGACCGGCAAGCCGCTGTCCGGCAAGGAAGCCGCCGAGGTCGGGCTGATCAACCAGTCGGTGCCGTTCGCCGAGCTCGAGTCGACAGTGGCCGAGCTGGCCCAGCGGCTGGCCTCGATCCCGCTCTCCCAGCTGGCCGCGATGAAGCTGGTGGTCAACCACGCCTACGAGAACATGGGCCTGGCCTCCACCCAGACGCTTGGCCCGATCCTGGACGGGTTGATGCGCAACACCCCGGACGCGCGGCGGTTCATCCAGCTCGCCGAGGAGGACGGGGTTCGCGCGGTGATCACCGAGCGGGACGGCCCGTTCGGCGACTACAGCCAGGCCCCGCCGGAGCTGCGGCCCAATCCCGAGCACGTGATCACGCCATGAGGAGGGCTCGATGACCAACGACCGAGGGTTTCTGCCCAAGGCGCGCCGGGAGGAGCTGGAGGAGCGGCTGCGCCAGCGGCTGGACCGCTGGTACGCCAATGCCTACGAGGACGACAACCTGTTCCTCACCCTGGCCCGGCGGCCCGGCGTGCTGGACGCGACCTGGGGTTTCATCCGCTACATCTACGGCGGCGGGTCGCTGATCGAACCCGGGCTGTTCGAGCTGGTGCGCAAGCGGCTGGCCTACAACAACCGGTGCCTGCACTGCAGCGCGGTGACCTCGCGCGCGGCGACCGAGGGGGAGGGCGCGGCGCTGCTGGCGAAGCTGTTCGACTTCGAGCGCTCCGACCTGCCGGAGCGGACCAAGGCGGCGCTGGCGTACGCCGACCGGCTCAGCGGCGAGCACACCGAGTTCGACGACGCCGAGTACCGGCGGCTGCGCGAGCACTTCAGCGACGACGAGATCCTGGACCTGGGGATGACCATCGGGTTCGCCATCGGCTGGCAACGGTTCAACACCGCGATGGGGATCCTGCCGGACAGCTGGCGGGACGGCTCAGCACTGCCCTGGCAACCGATGCTGGACGCCGAGGCGGGCGCGGAGACATGCAGCCAACCCAGCGGCAGCTGACCCGCAAGGGCCAGGCCACCCGGCAACGGCTGCTGGACATCGGCCGCGACGAGCTGGCCGACCACGGCTCCATCGAGATCGCCGCGGTGTCCGAGCGGGCCGGGGTGGCGCCCAGCGTGTTGTACCGGTACTTCCCCGGTAAGGACGGCCTGGTCGAGGCGGTGGTGCACGACTTCTGGGACCAGTACTCCGCCGAGGTCTTCGACGCGCCGGTGGCCGACGAGCTGCCTTGGCTGGAGCGGGAGGTGCTGCGGCTGCGCCGCGAGGTGCGCTTCCTGTACGCCCACCCGCTCGGTCGGGCGGTGGCCGCCGGCCTGCTGCACGAGGCGGCCGCCACCCGGGTCGGGGCCATCCGCCAGCGCGAGCAGGCGTACGCGGCGGCCCGCAACATCCGGTACGGCCAGCGGACCGGCGAACTCGACCCGTCGATCGACGCGGGCCTGGCCGGCGCGGCCATCATCGGCGCGCTGCACGCCATGCTGGCCGAGGCGCTGAGCCGGGACCCGGCGCCGCCCGAGCACCTGGTGGTCGATTCGGCGACGCAGCTGGGCCGGGCCTTGCTGCCGGTCGCCGGATCGAGTGCTCGCGGCGGCCCGATCGAGTAGCCGGCGTGGCGCAACCGTGCATCGCGCGAAGATCGGACGAAGATGAATCGAGCTGCCGGCCGGGCGTGGGCGCGAAGGATGACGCGCCTCGGCTGTGTCAAGAGCGCGCACCGGCCGGCAGCCTTGTCGTGATAACGAGCCGGCCCGAGACGGGGTTACGGGCTGTTACATGATCGGCTCGTTGGTTACTTTCCGTGCTCAACCCGGCACGGAAGCCCAGAATTCGGTCAGCACCTGGGCGCCCCTGGCCGGGTCCTGCACCATCCACCAGTGGCCAAGCCCCTCCAGCATCGCCACCTGCGCGTTCGCTCGCGCCGCCGCGCGGTGCCGCATCTCGTCGGTGCCGACGTAGTGGTCCTCGGTGGCCAATACCGCCAGGCCGGGACGCGCGGCGGCGGCCGGCAGGTGCTCGCCGAGCTCGCGCAGCACCGGCTGGGCCGCCGACCGGTAGAGCGCGAGGATGCACCGGCCCATCTCCTCGCCCTGTCCGGCAGCCATCCCCTCGGCGACATCCCGGGTGACGCCGAACCCCAGCAGCCGCGATACCCGCTCCTGGACGGGGCTGTTCATCATGGTGTCGACCAGCTTCTCGCCGGCCTCCGGCTGCTGCCACACCTGGGCCAGCTCGTGCCAGACGTAGTCCGGGTCATAGATGCCGATCACGTCGGTGACCCAGCTGCGCACCAGGTCCGGCCGGCTCATCACCGCGTTCATCACGTGGCCGCCGCCCCAGTCGTGGCCCACCAGGTCGACCGGCGCGTCGAACCGTTCCAGTTCGCCGACCAGCCAGTCCCGGTACTCCAGGTAGGTCGCCCCGAACCCGTCCGGCGCCGGCGCGCCGAACCCGGGCGGGGACAGACAGGTCACATCGTCGCGGCCGAGCTCGCCCATGAGGGGCCGCCACACCGCGTCGGTCTCAGGATTCCCATGCACCAGCACCACAGCCATACCGCGATCTTTACACGGGCGGGGGTCGTGAGTGGCGATGGTCGCTATAGCGACCATCGCCACTCACGAGGTCAGCGGTGGTGGGCGAGCGTGTCGTGCGCCGCGGCGGCCAGGCTGGCCGGCTCCACGTGCACCACCGCCGCGGCCAGCCGGGGGACCGCGTGCACCAGCGCGTGCTCCACCTCGTGCGCCAGCCGGTGGGCCCGCTCGACGGTCAGCTCCGGGTCAACCCCGGCGGCCAGCTCGGCGTGCAGCTCGTGGCCGATCCAGCGCATCCGCAGCTGGTCGGTGGTGCGGACGCCGGGTACCTGGGCGGCGGTTCGCTCGGCGAGCGCGAGGACGGCCGGGTCCACCGCGTCCATCAGCCGGCGCAGCACGTCCCGGGCGGCGTCCCTGGCCACCAGCAGGATCATCACCGCGATGGCCAGGCCGATCAGCGGGTCGGCGATCGGGAAGCCCAGTGCCACGCCGAGCGCGCCGGCCACCACGGCCAGCGAGGTGAAGCCGTCGGTGCGCGCGTGCACCCCGTCGGCGACCAGTGCGGCGGAACCGATCCGGCGGCCCACCCCGATGCGCAGCCGGGCCACCAGCTCGTTGCCGGCGAACCCGCCCAGCCCGGCGACCGCCACCGCCCACAGGTGGGTGATCGGCTCCGGGTGCAGCAGCCGGTGGATCGCCTGGTACCCGGCCAGCGCCGCCGAGGCCCCGATCACCAGTACGACGATCACCCCGGCCAGGTCTTCGGAGCGGCCCAGCCCGTAGGTGTAGCGACGACTCGCCGGGCGGCGGCCCAGCAGGAACGCGGCGGCCAGCGGGACCGCGGTGAGCGCGTCGGCCAGGTTGTGGATGGTGTCGCCGAGCAGCGCGACCGAACCGGTCAGCACCACCACGGCGAGCTGGCCCAGCGCGGTCACCGCCAGGATGGCGAAGGACCAGGCCACCGTGCGCAGGCCGAGCGCGCTGGTGCGCAGTGCGCCGTCCAGCCGATCCGCGGCGTCGTGGCTGTGCGGGGTGAGCAGGTGTGCGGCGCGCGACCACCAGCGGCGCGGACCCGTCGGGCCGGCGGGATGGCCGTGCGCGTGCCCGTGGCCGTGCTGACCGCCGTGTTCGGTGGCTCGCTGCTCCTCGCCGTGCCGCATCGGACCCCCGCCCACCGCCCCTGCTTGCGATGGTGCCCCGGTCCCGGCCAATATGCAACCATGCGCGCGCGCAAGAGCATGGCAGTCGCCACCGAGCTGCGACAGGCGCCGGAGGCGGAGACCGACCAGGCCGAGGACGGCGCCGTGTTGGCGACCGCCGCCGATGTGCTCGCCCAGCTGGCCGACCCCACCCGGTTGCACCTGGTGCGACTGCTCGGTTCGGGCGAGCAGGATGTGAGCACGCTGACCGAGCAGGTCGCGGCGTCCCGGTCGTCGGTGTCCCAGCACCTGGGCCGGTTGCGGCTGGCCGGGCTGGTCCGGGCGCGCAGGGACGGGCGACGGATGCTCTATCGGGTGACAAGTGGTCATCTGATCGCGTTAGCAGACCAAGCTTTCGACTTCGCGGAGCACATGGTGCACGTGGTGCCGCGGCATCATCGCCAGCCATCCGTGTGACCTTGCAAACCGGTAGCCGGAACAGTCGTTAACCTCGGTAACTAGACCAGATGGACGGAGCGGGTTGTGGTGCGTTCTTTCGGCTCCGTCGCGGCGGTCGCCGCCGCCGCCCTTGCGCTGATGATCGGTTTCCTCGCGTTCAGCGCTCACCAGAACAACCAGCGCGCCACTCCGCCGCCGGGCTCGCAGGCCGCCGGTCCGGTCGTCGCCCACGGGAGGACGACCGCCGTGACGAGCGGCTCCACGGCGGCGCAGAGCTCCCGGACCAGCAGCACCGTGCCGGGCAGCTCGGGCGGGGGGCAGGCGGGCACCGGAGCCGTGTTCGTCGTCGCCGGTGGCTCCGGTGGCGGCCAGCTAGCCCCCGCGACCGGGGCCGCGGCTGCCTGCAACCCAGGCGTGGTGGCGAGTCTGCTCGGCGCCATCGGGTCGCTGCTCGGCGGGAGTGGCGCGTCCTGCTGAGGCGCGCCGACTCCTTGGAGTAGTGCGGAGGGTCAGTTCGGCGTGAACCCGCCGTCGCACCCGAGGCGATGGCCGAGGTGGAGCGGGCATTTGTGCTGCTCGACCACGGGTTCGGGGGCTGATTCGAGGATTGAAAGTCGGTGGGGGCGGCTACTCTCATCGGCGTGGAGGCGTGCAACGTGCCGGATCCGTCGACGCACCCGATCCGGCCGATGCTCGCCACCGAGGGGGCGATGCCGGCCGGCTCGGCCTGGGCGTTCGAGTTTTTCTGGGACGGGGTGCGCGCGATCGCTTACCTGCGCCCCGGTCGCGCCCAGCTGGTCAGCGGCTCCGAGCGGACGATCACCCGGAGTTATCCCGAGCTGGCGGCGCTCTCCGCGCTGGCCGACGCCTACGGCCCACTGGTGCTGGACGGCAAGATCATCGCGCTGGATCAGTTCGGCCGGCCCAGCGTGCTGCCGCTGCGCCAGCGGATGAACAGCGCTCGCCCCTCCGCGGCGCTGCTGCGCCGGGCGCCGGTGTACTTCTACGCGGCCGACGTGCTTTATGCGCACGGCCAGTCCACCATGGAGCTGCCCTACCAGCGGCGCCGCGAGTTGCTCGGCGAGCTGGATATCACCGGGCTGCCCGCCGAGCTGCCACCGTACTTCCTGGACACCGACGGGCAGACCGTGCTGCATGCGGCCGAGCGGCACGGCCTGGCCGGTGTGGTGGCCAAGCGGCTGGACTCCCGGTATCAGCCCGGCCGGCGGTCCCGGGCCTGGGTGGAGACGCTGCCCCGGCACACCCAGCGGGTGGTGATCGGCGGCTGGCAAACCGGTGGTCGAGCCGGGGCCGAGCGGCTCGGCGCTGGGCAGAACGGCGCTGGGCGCAACGGCGCCGAGCCGGCCGAGCCCGAGGGCAGCCGGGTGGGGGCGCTGCTGGTCGGCGTGCCGGGCTCGGCCGGGCTGCGTTACGTCGGGCGGATCACCGTCGGGTTGGACGGCCGGGCTCGCCGGGAACTGGCCGGCCGGCTGGACGAGCTGGACCGGTCGGACTGCCCGTTCACCGAGCCGCCTGAGGGTGTCCGGGGCGCCCGCTGGCTCTCCCCGAAGCTGGTCGGCGAGATCTCCTACCGCCGCTGGGAAACCGACGGCCAGCTCCGGCACGCCAGCTGGCTGGGCCTGTGCCCGGGCGCGCACCCGGCCAGCGTGCGCGGCCCGGTGGTGCTCACCACCGCTCCCGAGGCGCTGCCACCGGCCCCACCCGCCGATCGCCCGCCGACCCCGGTGGCCGAGCTGACCGCGCTGGACGAGGCCGTCCGGTTGGCCCAGGCGGAGGTGCGGGCGCTGCGCGCGCAGATCTCCCCGCACTTCGTCTACAACGCGTTGACCACCATCGCCTCCTACGTGCGCACCGATCCGTCCAGGGCTCGGGAGCTGCTGCTGGAGTTCGCCGAGTACACCCGCTACTCGTTCCGCGCCGGCGGGGAAGCCACCACGCTGGGCGCCGAGCTGGCGAACGCGGAGCGGTACCTGGCCCTGGAGCGGGCCCGATTCGGCGACCGGCTGCGGGTCAAGCGCGACGTGGCGGCCGAGCTGCGGGACGTGGCGCTGCCCTTCCTCACCGTGCAGTCGCTGGTGGAGAACGCGGTGCGGCACGGCATCGAGGGCACGCCGAGGGGCGGCACGGTGACCATCACGGCGGTCCCGATGGGCGGGGAGTGTGTGCTCACCGTGGCCGACGATGGGCTGGGCATGGATCCGGGCCGGCTCACCGACGCGGTGGCCGATGTGCGCGAACGGTTGCGGGCCACACCCGGCCCGGCCGCCGCGCTGGAGGTGGACACCGCGCCCGAGTCAGGGACCACGATCACCCTGCGGGTACCCCTGCCGCCGGGCAGACTGGGGCCGTGATCTATGAACTCCGGGAGTACGTCTCGGTCCCTGGCCGCATGCCGGCACTGGTCAAACGCTTCAACGAGCACACCTTGCGCATCTTCGCCAAGCACGACATGGAGTTGACCTTCATCTCGCTCACCGGGCTCGGCGACAATTCCAACAACGAGCTGGTCTACGTGCTGCGCTTCGACGATTACGGCGACATGGAGCGCAAGTGGGCCGCGTTCCAGGCGGATCCCGAGTGGCAGCAAGCCCGGGCGGCCAGCGAGGAAGACGGGCCGATCGTGGCCCAGCTCCGGCGCCGGGTGCTCAACCCGACCCCCTTCGAGAGCCGGTGAGTACGCACACCGAGGCGCACCGCTGGGTGGCCCTCGAGGGCGTGGAGAACGTCCGTGATCTCGGTGGCCTGCCGTTGCGTGGCGGCGGTCAGACCCGGTTCGGCCAGTTGCTGCGGGCCGCCCGGCTGCACGAGATGACCGATGCCGACGTGAGCTTCCTCACCCAGGAGTACGGGCTGCGTACGGTGATCGACCTGCGTTCGCCGGGTGAGGTGGAGCGGGACGGGCCGACGCCGCTGGAGCAGGCCGGGGTGCGCACTGTGCATCTGACCGTGCTGCCCGAGGGTCAGCGGCCGATTCCCCGGGACGACGAGGACCCGAAGCTGTTCAACTATCGGGGCTACCTCGCGCACCGTCCGGAGAACGTGATGGCCGCGGTGCGCCTGCTCACCGAGCCGGATGCCGGCCCCGCGTTGGTGCACTGCGCCGCGGGGAAGGACCGCACCGGGGTGTTCTGCGCGCTGATCGAGGACGCCGTCGGGGTGCACCGGGACGCGGTGGTGGCCGACTACGCGATGTCCAACGAGCGGCTGATGGCGGTGCTGCGCCGCGGCGTGGGCGCCGAGTACGAGATCGATCCGGCCGACATCGAGCTGTACCGCTGCCCGCCGGAGGTGATGGTGGCGCTGCTGGGTGACCTGGACGCGATCGGCGCGGCCGAGGGCTGGCTGCATGAGCGCGGGCTGGCCGACGACGAGCTGGACCGGCTGCGGGCCCGGTTCGTAGGCTGACTCCAGCGGACAAGTTACCGACGAGTATGCCAAGCTGACGCGGGACCCGTCCGGGACCGCGGGGAGGCTGTCACATGGACCTGACCTACACCGCTGACGAAGAGCGGTTCCGGGAGGAGCTGCGCGGCTGGTTGCGGTCGCACATCCCGGACGAGTGGGCCCGCCCGGGGTTCTGGAGCTCGCTGCCCTCCGAGGAGAGCTTCCAGCTGCGCCGGGGCTGGGAGCGGGACAAGGCGCTGGCCGGATTCGCCGGGATCCAGTGGCCCACCGAGTACGGCGGTCGCGGCGGCACGCCGGGCATGAAGGCCATCTACGACGAGGAGATGGTGCGCGCCCGCGCCCCGCAGACGGTCAACCCGCTCGGCCTGACCTTCCTGGCCCCCACCGTGATGGCCATCGGCACCGACCAACAGCGCAAGGAGATCATCGGGCCGCTGCTGCGCAGCGAGGTGATCTGGTGCCAGGGCTTCTCCGAGCCCGGTGCCGGCTCCGACCTCGCCGCGCTGTCCACCCGCGGGGTGCGGGACGGCGACGACTTCGTGGTGAACGGCCAGAAGGTGTGGACCACCAACGCGGTGCACGGCGACAAGATCTTCACCATGGTCCGCACCGAGCCGGGCTCGGAGAAGCACCGGGGCATCTCGATGCTGCTCATCGACATGCACCAGCCCGGTGTGGAGGCCCGCCCACTCAAGCAGATGAGCGGCGCCAGCGAGTTCGGCGAGGTGTTCTTCACCGACGCCCGGGTGCCCACCGACGAGTGCCTGGGCGAGATCGGTGACGGCTGGCGCACCGCGATGCTGCTGCTGTCGTTCGAGCGCGGCGCGTCCGGCATCGCCCAGTACACCGAGTTCCGCCGGCAGTACGACGAGATCGTCTCCGTGGCCCGTGCGCTGGGCCGCGATCAGGACCCGGTGATCCGGAACAAGCTGGCCGGGGTGCTCGCCGAGCTGGAATGCCTGCGCTACCACGCCATGCATGTGCTGACCCAGACCGAGCAGGGCCGCGACCTCGGGTTCGAGGCGTCGATGACCAAGCTGCAGTGGTCGGAGACCTTCCAGGACCTCTGGGAGGTGTTCGACGACGTGCTCGGGCCGGACGGCACGATCCGCGAGCCGGTGCCCGGGCTGGACCTGGCCGCGCTGCACAGTCAGGCCATGTGGTCCCGGTCGGTGACCATTTGGGGCGGCTCCTCGCAGGTTCAGCGCTCGATCGTGGCCGAGCGTGTGCTCGGTCTGCCTCGCTAGGGGGTCTGGAGATGTACTTCGCTCTAACCGAGGACCAGCGGGACTTCGGCGCCGCGGTGCGGGACTTCCTGACCGGGAAGTTCGACACCGAAGCCGTGCGCGAGGTGGTCGAAGCCGCGACGTCTCAAGGCGAGGCCGGCGACGGGCACCCCGCCGCGCTGTGGCAGGCGATGGGGGAGCAGGGCTGGCTGGCCGTGCTGGTCCCCGAGGAGCACGACGGGCTGGGGCTCGGCCTGGTGGACGCCCAGGTGATCGCCCGCGAGCTGGGTGCCGGGGTGGCGCCGGGTCCGTGGCGGGGCACCGTGCTGGCCGCCGAGGCGATCCGGCTGGCCGGATCCGCCAGCCAGCAGCGCGACTGGCTGCCCCGGCTCGCGGCCGGCGCCGCCGTCGGTGCGCTGGCCCTGCGCGGGTCGACCGAGGACGGCTGGCCGGCGGTGGAGTACGCCGAGGTGGCCGACGCGCTGGTGGTGGCGGACGGCCCGGGGCTGCGGCTGCTGCGCCGCGACGAGGTGACCACCCGGCGGCTGGACAGCTTCGACGGCACCACCCGGCTGGCGTCGGTGGTGCTGGCCGACGGGGTCGGCGAGCCACTGCCCGGCGGCACCGCCGAGGTGCACGCCGAACTGTCCGCCCGGGCCGCCGTGCTGGCGGCGGCCGACCTGGTCGGCGGAGCCCGGGAGGCGCTGACCCGCACGGTGGACTACGACCGGGAGCGCAAGCAGTTCGGCGTACCGGTCGGCTCGTTCCAGGCGATCAAGCACGCGCTGGCCGACCTGCATGTCGGGGTGACCATGGCCGAGCACGCGGTGCTCTATGCCGCGCACGCGCTGGACTCCGGCCCGGCCACCGACCCGGACGCCGCGCTCGCGGTCGCCGTGGCCAAGTCCAAGGCCAGCGATTCGGCCACCCTGGTCACCGGCGCGATGATCCAGTACCACGGCGGCATCGGCTACACCTGGGAGCACGAGGCGCACTTTTTCTACAAGCGCGCCAAGCGACTGGCCGGCACCCACGGCACCGCCGACAACCACCGGGCCCGGATCGCCGAACTCACCATCGGCTGACCTGTCAAGCTGGCGCCTACTAGGCTGGCTCGGCGTGGATCCCGCTGAGCTGGTCGGCCTGCTCGCCGAACCCGGGCGGCTGCGGGTGTTCGCCGCGCTGGTGTTGGGCGCCCGCGACCACGCCGAGATCGCCGAGGCGACCGGACTGAGCCCCAAGGCGGTGGCCGCCGCGCTGCATCGGCTGCACACCGGCGGGTTGATCGAGGACGCCCCGCGCGGATACCTGCCGAGGACCGCGCTGTTCAAGGAGGCGGCCAGGATGGCCGCGGCGCCGTCACCGGTGGACAAGCCACACGGGTACGCCGATCCCAAGGTGGAGCAGTTGATCGGCACGTTCGTTCAGGACGGCCGGGTGCTCCGGTTGCCCGCGCAGCAATCCCGCCGACGAATCGTGCTCGAGCACCTGGTCACCTCCTTCGAGCCCGGCGTGCGCTACTCGGAGCGGGAGGTGGACGCGGTGCTGCGGGCCTGGACGGACGGCGGACTGGTGGACCACGTGACGCTGCGCCGCTACCTGGTCGACGAGAGCCTGCTGGACCGGGACGGCGGCGAGTACTGGCGCTCCGGCGGCTGGCTGGACGTCGGGCACTGAGTGGCTGAGTAGCTGAGTAGCCAGCCCAGCGCAGCCCAGCCCCGCCCCGGCCGCCGCAAGCTTGCGCTCAGAACGGTGGCGGCTCGTCGCTATCTGCCCTCGACACCGCTGCTGGCGCCGGCGGAGGGTGGCTGAGCATCGGCCCACTCTGTCGCAGCGGCTGCTCCGGGACCGCGTTCGGGCTCAGCGGCCGAGGGCAGGGCGGCGTGCTGGGCGGGATGATCGGGTCGCCCCGGGTGCGATAGAGGCGCCCGAGCGGGCTGGTCCAGCAGAACTCGCCGGGTGAAGGTTGGCTGAGGCGCCACCAGCCGAGGCTCTTGTAGCGGTGATGGCGCTTGCAGAGCGGCCCGATGTTGCACCGCGTGGTCAGGCCGCCGTTGGCGTGTGCGTTCGTATGGTCCTTGTCGGCCGTGTAGGACGACCTGCGGCAGCCAGGAAACGAGCAGGTCCGGTCGCGGACCTCGATGTGGCGGGCCAGCGCGGCGCCGGCGAACCGGGCGCCAGCCGACGCATCGAGCCGCGCCAGGATTCGGTGCCGCCCGGCGTACTGGGCGGCGATATCCGCCACCACCGACGCCCAGGCACCGGCTGTGGCGGGAGCGGCAGCCAGCTGACCCAGAAGCTGGGCCGAGACATGGAGCTCGACGACCCCACCCTGGCTGGCACCCCGCCGCGACACCGACCCGCTTGGTCGGCGGCGGGTGAGACCGGCGAAGATCAAGTGGCCCTCGGCGTCGGTGACGGCGAAACGCCACTGAGCCCCGTGCCGCTGATCAGTGACCAGGCGGCGCGCTACGTCGGGCAGCACCGGGCCGAGCCCGGGTATCTCGCCGCATCGTTCGTCCAGATCGAGGAGAGTTGCCAGGCCGACCCGTATCTCGACCCCTGTTCGCGCCGTGCGTCCACCACCACCAGCTCGCTCCGCTCGGCCAGCGCGGTCGGCGGCGCGCGGCTCGGGCTCGCCCGCTGTGCCAGCGCCAGGCCCGGTGTCCGAGGACACTCCGGTGTCGTTGAGCGTCGCGGCGTCTTCAAGCGCGTCGGTGTGTGCTCGGCCGAGGAACAGCTCGATGATCTCGCTGTCGTGCAGATGGTGCAGGGAGCCGTCGGCCAGCCCCAGCAACAGGTCGGCCTTGAGTGGATCGATCCCGCCGGGATGCCCGGCCCGCTGGATTCGCCTGGCAAGCGTGTGGAGTCGTTCACCGGCCGCGGCGGCTTCGCCGGCGGGCAGGCCGCTGGCGGTGATGGTGACGGTGCCGTCCGCGGCGAGGTAGCCGACCACCCGGCGTTCGCGCAGCGCCCGTTGGTAGCGGCGCTCGGCCCAGGCGGGGTCGACCTCTTTGACCAGCCGCTCCAGCCGTGCCCGCAGCTGCCCGGTGGTGAGCGCGCCGGCG